>CWGV01000043.1_pt2 | contig 54243 bp, 30 predicted proteins | sample 663871 | NCBI WGS metagenome assembly CWGV01 (sample SAMEA3735897, study PRJEB9488) | human gut metagenome | biome: ENVO:mammalia-associated habitat; material: ENVO:feces | place: Malawi | collected 2009-02-27 | reverse complement strand
TACCGGGGCTTCCCGCATATCGGGACACTTTGCGCGTGGGGGGTGTATCTCGCGTCCTTGGACCTCAGCGTCTTGGGCCTCCCCCCCCCTGGTCCGCGAGCAGGAAGGGCAACTGCATCGACAACGCCGCCACCGAGCAGGTGTTCGGTTATCTCAAGGACGAGTTCTACACAGGCCGCGAGTTCGCCTCGTACGAGGAGTTCAGAACCGGGCTGGACGCGTACATGGTCCACTGGAACACCAAGCGAAGGCAAAAACAACTGGAGGGACACACCCCGGAGGAATTCCGGAACATGTCCCTCATAGCCTAATCAGGTACCCTTAATAAACCACGTCCAACTTCCGGGGCGCAGTTCACCCAAGGAATCAGCCCCTCTTTCTTCCTCTTTTTCTAGACGAGGCCGGCAGACGGGCGCGTCCCTAGACGCCCTGCCGCCCCTGCGGTGCCGGGACCTTACAGGTACAGGCGCTGAGCCTCGTCGCGCACCTTCTGGTACTCCTGATGAGCCTTGATCGAGGATTCGATGTGGGCCACCTGCGGAGTGGCGACCTCCCAGAAAGCGTCGGCGGTATCGTCGCGCACGACCGGATCGGTCTCGATGCAGATCGCGGTGATCTCGTCGGCGTCCATTGCCTTGCCAAGCGCGTCGCGTAGCTCGGCGGCGGTGGCAGCGGTGTACGTGTTCACACCGTAGCCTTCGAGAATCTTGACGAAGTCCACCTTGAGCGGCTTGGTGGTGTCCTGACGACCATCTTCGCCACGGTAGAAGTACTTCGTCTCGAAAGCCTGCGAGCCGACCTTGACGGACAGTGAGCTGATGGATCCGTAGCCACCGTTATCGACCACGAGCAGAATGATCTTCTCATGTTCCTGTACGGCGGTGAGCACGTCCTGATGGTACATGATGAACGAGGCGTCGCCGATGAACGTGAAGATCTCACGATTCGGATCGGCGATACGCATGCCGAGCGCGGCAGGGATCTCGTAGCCCATGCAGGAGTAGCCGTACTCGACCGAGTATCCGAGCGGCGTGCCCGGCTTCCACAGCTTCTGCAGGTCGGAAGGCATGGAGCCTGCGGCGTTCACTGCCACATCCTGCTTGCGGGCAAAGGAGTTGACGATGCCGATGAGCTCCTTCTGACCCAGCTCATGATCGCCTGGAATCGGCTTGATGAGCTCTTCGACGGCTTCGCGCTGCTCGATAGCTGTCTCCTTGGCCTCGGCCAGGTACTCGTCCGGCACGCTCCAGCCGGCGAGCTCGGCCTGCAACTCCTTCAGGGCCTCGCGAGCATCGGCCACGACCGGGATCGCGGACTCCTTGTGCGCGTCGAAGGACTGAACGTTGATGTTGACGAACTTCACATCCGGGTTCTGGAACATGGTGTTCGAGGCGGAGGTGAAATCGGTGTAGCGGGTGCCAACTCCGATGATCAGGTCGGCGGTGTGAGCCAGCTTGTTGGCGAAGCTCAAGCCGAGCGCGCCCATCGGGCCGGAGTTGAGCGGGTGCTCATAGGCGATGGAGCCCTTGCCGGCCTGCGTGGTGCCGACCGGAATGCCGGTGGTCTCGGCGAACGCCTCAAGCGCTTCGGTGGCCTCGGAGTAGACCACGCCGCCGCCGGCGATGATGAGAGGACGCTTCGCGGCGCGAATCGCTTCGGTGGCGTCACGCAGCGCATCAACGTCGGCGCGGACGCGCGGCACACGCCAGACGCGCTCGCGGAACAGATCCTCATCGAAGTCATAGGCCTCGGCCTGCACATCCTGCGGAAGGCACAGCGTCACGGCACCGGTCGTAGCTGGATTGGTCATCGTCTCCATAGCGCGCATAAGCGCCGGCACCAGCTGCTCGGGGCGGTCGATGCGGTCCCAGTAGCGGCTGACGGCCTTAAACGAATCGTTGGCGGAGATGTCGTTGGACTGCTCGTTCTCGATCTGCTGCAGCACGGAACCGGTACGGCGGGTGGAGAAGTAGTCGCTGGGCAACAGCAGCAGCGGCAGACGGTTCACGGTGGCGGTTCCGGCGGCGGTGACCATGTTCGCCGCGCCCGGGCCGATGGATGTGGTCACCGCCATCGCGCCGAGACGGTTCATCTGACGGGCGTAGCCGACCGCGATATGCGCCATGCCCTGCTCGTTCTTGCCTTGGATGAAGCGGAAGCGGTCCACTTCCTCCAGCAAAGCCTGACCGATGCCGGCCACGTTGCCGTGGCCGAAGATGCCGAGTGCTCCGCCGAAGAATGTGTTGTCCTTGCCGTCGCGCTCGACCTTCTGCACCTCGAGGAATCGGACAATCGCCTGTCCGACCGTCAGGGTGATTTTCCCGTTGCTTGCCATCGTATTGTTCCTTTCTGAAAGCGTGTCGCGGCCGTTCGTTGTCGCGGCGGTCATCAGCTTCGTCGCCTTGGGGCCGGTGCTTCGGATGGTCTGCCTTCGATGGGTTGTGGGCAGGGGCCCCGCAGTGCTGTAAGCTCCAAGAAAAATATAACAGTTAATGAGACGCGGAATTTAATAAACAGAAATAAAGATGGGTGTTTTCTGATGCAAGCGACGCTTTCTGTCAAAAAAGCAGAAAAAACCGTCTTGTATCGCAGTAATAGCGGTGTTTTTGACACGGAGGCTGGAAAGGCGTCGTATGCTAATTGAAGTCTTAATGGACTGAATGTCTGAAATTCGCAATATGAAAGGATGACTGCAATGGCGCAATGGGTGTATCCGAACGGCAGTGCAGCTCAGGGCGACTGGGAGGTGTCCCTCGGCACGGCGGACTCCGCTCCGGTGGAAGGCTGGGCGTACACCGGCCTCAAGGTGGCCGACATCAAGGCGGGTCAGGTGCTGCACCTCGACGGTGCCGACGAGGAGCGTCTGGTCATTCCGCTCTCCGGAAGCTACGACGTCACCTCCGACGACGGCGCATATCATCTGCGAGGCCGCAAGGACGTCTTCTCCGGTCCCACGGACGTCGTGTACGTGGGCGTGGGCAGCGCAATCGACATCACCGCGCTCGGCGACGGCCGCGTGGCCGTGGCCACCTCTCCGGCCGCGACGAAGTATCCGGACCAGCTGGTCAAGGCCGAGGACAACGAGGTCGTGCTGCGTGGCAATGGTCCCACCTCCCGTCAGGCCCGCAACTTCGGCATGATGAACAGCATCGCCGCCGAACGCTTCCTGGTGTGCGAAGTCATTACCCCGTCCGGCTCCTGGTCCTCCTACCCGGTGCACAAGCACGACGTGGAGAACGAGCACGAGACCGCGCTGGAGGAGATCTACTACTTCGACATGAAGCCGATCGACGGCGCCACCGACGCCGCCCGCCCGATGGCCTATCAGGGTGCCTCCAGCGCTGACGACCGCCCGCTCGACATCATGACCGAAGTCCACCCCGGCGACACCGTGCTCATTCCGTACGGCTGGCACGGCCCCTCGATCGCCGTACCCGGCTACGACCTCTACTATCTGAACGTGATGGGCGGCGCCGGCGAACGCGACTGGCGCGTGACCATCCGCGAGGATCAGGTATGGGTCAACGAGGCCCTCAAGGACGTGCCGCGCAATCCGCGTCTGCCGATGTGACCGGGCCGGCGAGGCGTGACCGGAGCGGATTGACGCTGCAGCCGACGTCACCATCATCGCCGTGCATCACATACCCATCCGCAACCATCGTCACGACCGCCGCCGCGGACGCGACGACAATCCAATCACAACGTAATTAATACGAAAGGAATCATCATGGAAATCACCGGTGCCGTGCTCGAGCGCATGGAAATGCCCGCTCCCTATGGCAAGTCCCGTCCGATTAGCGTATGTCAGTTGGAACTGGATGAGCCGCAGGAGGACGAGCTGCTCGTCCGCATCACCGCCTCCGGCATCTGCCATTCCGATCTGTCCGTCGTCAACGGCGTGCGCCCTCGTCAGACACCGATGCTACTCGGTCATGAGAGCACCGGCATCATCGAGAAGCTCGGTCCGGGCGTGACCGGCTTCCACGTTGGCCAGCATGTGACCCTCGCATTCCTGCCCCGTTGCGGCGAGTGCAAGAACTGCAAGACGAACGGCAAGCTGCCCTGCATCCCGGGCTCCAAGGCCAACAATGAAGGCACGCTGATGAACGGCGGTATCCGCCTGCACCGTGACGGCGAGATCGTCTACCATCACATCGGCGTCTCCGGTTTCGCCACCTATGCCGTGGTCGACCGTCGCTCCGTGGTGCCGGTTCCGGACGAAGTGCCCGCCGACGTGGCGGCCGTGCTCGGATGCGCGGTCCTGACCGGCGGTGGCGCCGTGCTCAACGCCGGTAACCCGCAGGACGGTGAGGACGTGATGGTCGTCGGCCTCGGCGGCGTCGGCATGAGCGCAGTGCTCACCGCCGCCGGCCTGGGCAAGGGCCGCGTTATCGGCGTGGATCGAACGACTTCCAAGTTCGGGCGCGCACTCGACATGGGTGCCACCGAGGTGTACACCATCGATGAGGCTCTGGCCAAGGGCATCAAGGCTCCGATCGTCATCGAAGCGGCCGGTGCGCCCGGTGCGCTCGATAACGCCTTCAACCTCACCGACGTCGGCGGCAAGACCGTTACCGTCGGTTTCCCGAAGCCTACCGTCAAGGCCGCGTTCACCACCGCCACCATCACCGGTGAGGCCCGTACCATCATGGGAAGCTACCTCGGTTCCGCAGTGCCTACCGTGGACATCCCGAAGTACGCGCAGATGTGGCTTGACGGCAAGTTGCCGGTCGAGAAGCTCATCTCCCACCACATCCGCCTCGATGACATCAACGAGGCCATGGACGAGCTCGATCAGGGCCGCGCGCTGCGCCAGGTCATCGAGTTCTGATTAATCTTGACGCACGCGCCTGGTCCTCCTCCGATAAACCGGACACGTTTCGCGTCATCCATCACATAACGGGCCGGCGGAAGGTACTTCTCCAACCTACCTTATTCCCCCCGCCGGCGCGTTTGTTTTTCATTACAACGAAGTAAGGGACACCATCATGGCTTGGACCAATCCCGTTGCCGATTTGCTCCCGCAACCCGGCAACACCCTGTTCGTCAACGGCTGTTGGGAGCCCACGGCCTCCGGCGCCACATTCGACGTCGACGACCCCTCCACTGGCGAGACGCTGTTCGCCGTGAGCGACGGAACCACCGAGGATGCCACGCGCGCCCTCGACTCGGCGGCCTCCACCGCTGAAGCATGGGCCGCCTCCAGCCCGATCGAACGCCGCACGGTGCTCGAAGCCGCCTACGAGGCGGTGATGGACAACAAGGCCATCTTCGCCGAACTCATGACCCGCGAGATGGGCAAGACCTACAAGGAAGCCCTCGGCGAGGTCAACTATGGCGCCGGATTCCTCAAGTGGTTCGCCGAAGAGGCAATGCGCGCCTACGGACGCACCTTCCATCTGCCTGACGGCCGCAAGGGGCTGGTCACGCACGATCCGGTTGGCCCCTGCTATCTGGTGACCCCGTGGAACTTCCCGCTGGCTATGGGAACGCGCAAGGTCGGCCCGGCGCTCGCCGCCGGCAACACCGCGGTCATCAAGCCAGCCTCCGCCACCCCGCTGACCACGATTGCCCTCATCGAGGTGCTGCGTCAGGCCGGCGTGCCGGCAGGCGTGGTCAACCTCGTCACGTCGAAGCATTCGACCGCGATTTCGAACACGCTGCTCGACGACCCGCGCCTGCGCAAAATCAGCTTCACCGGCTCCACCTCCGTGGGTAAGGCGTTGATGGCCCGAGCCACGAACCAGGTGCTGCGCACGTCGATGGAACTCGGTGGCAACGCGCCGTTCATCGTGTTCGACGATGCCGACATGGACAAGGCCGTCGAGGGCGTGCTGCTCGCCAAGTTCCGCAACAACGGTCAGGCGTGCACGGCAGCCAACCGAATCCTCGTGCAGAACGGCATCGCTCCGACGTTCGTCGCCAAGCTCAAGGCGGCGGTGGAGGACTTCACCGTGGGCGACGGCATGGACGAAGGGGTCGATGTGAGTGCCCTGATCAACGAGCAGGCCGTCGAGCGCATGGAGCGCATCGTCGCCGACGCCGTCGACCATGGTGCCACGCTGGTCGCCGGAGGCCATCGGGACGGCCATGGACCGTGTTTCTTCGAACCGACCGTGCTCGACAACGTGCCGCGCGATGCCGAGGTATTCACCGACGAGATCTTCGGTCCCGTCCTGCCGATCTCCCGTTTCGACACTGACGAGGAGGGTATGGCGGCGGCCAACGACACGGTGTTCGGGCTTGCGTTCTATGCCTTCACCACCTCCATCAAGCGCAGTGAATGGGTGCAGCGGCATGCCCAGGCGGGCGTGCTGGCCATCAACTCCGGCGTGCTTTCCGACGCCAGTGTGCCGTTCGGCGGCGTCAAGCAGTCCGGCGTGGGTCGTGAGGGCGGTGCCGAAGGCATCTACGAATACATGAACACCAAGTACACGCTGGTGGTCTCCTGACCTTCCCTGATTTCCACCACCCGTCGCCGTGCCGCCTGTTGTAGGGGACGGACATGACGGGCGGTGATTGCCGAACCACAAGGATACGCAGTCCGAAATCCGGGGAATACCGGAATTCGGACTGCTTTCCTGTTTTTCAGGCTATAGTTAGGCAATATGACGAATGAGGAAGACGATATCGTGAGAGACAAGGCGTCCAACGACGAACGCAGTGTCGAAGTGCTGGTCAAGACCAGAGCCGTGCTTGACGCACTCGCGCAGCTGGGGCCGTCCAACATCAAGACCATTAGCTCTTATGTGGGCGAATCGTCCAGTTCCATGTACCGGCTTCTGGCGAACCTCGTGGCGCTTGGCTGGGTGGAGCACGCCGCCAAACGCGGCGAATACCGGTTGGGGCTCGCCTGCCTGCGCGTCGGCGGGCAGATCGAATCGCGGCTGGGTGTGCAGGACGTGGCGCGCGTGAGCTTCCGCCGGCACCGCGACCATATGGGCACATGGAGCCTGTTCGTGCGTCGGGGTTTGCGTTCGGTGTGCATCGAAATGCGGCGCGCGGGCATGAACCTGCTGCAGGCGCCGCAGCCTGGTTATTCGCTGCCGATGGGTTCCGGAGCCCCCTCTGAAGTGCTACTCGCATTCCTTGGTGACGAACGCTTCGACGAGGCCGTGGAACACTATCGCTTCGCCTCCGAAGCCGGCGGCGAACAGTCGACCTTCCATCATCGCATGGCGCAGATGCGTGAGGTCACTCGCGCGGCTGGATACTCTTACGATTTCGGACTCACCGTGCCGGGCGTCGTGACCATCGCGGCACCGGTGTTCAACCATCAGGGGGAACTGTGCGCCGCCGTGTGCCTCAGCGGTTTTCCCCGTGAGCTGGAACAGGCCGTACTCCGGGGCGAAACGCCGGACGAGGTGGGCAAGCTGCTGGCTGTGGCCGCGGAAGCCTCCCACGGGCTCGGCTATGATCCGGATGCGACCGGTGACGTGCATGTGGGCGAGTTCATACCCAGCATCGTCCCCGAGGTCGGGGTGTCGTCGGACGATGCAGACGAGCCGGCGGATGATGGCGCGGATGACATGAGTGACGTAGACGCCGGGGACACCGTGGATGCCGCGGACGGCGGCGCTGACGTCGCGGACGACGAAGCCTAACGGATAGCACATCGAGGGAGAGGAATCGACGATGGCACAAAAAGCGTCGAATCAGGAGCCCACCAGAGCTTTGGCCAAGGCCGGCAAGGTCGTGGAGGTGCTTGCGGGCGAGAATGACATCGAACCGTCCGAAATCACGGAGCGATGCGACATCCCCCGCTCCTCCGCCTACCGCATCCTCGACGGCCTGGCCAATGTGGGATTGGTGGAATCCTCCGGAGCGGTGGCCTATTCGCTGTCTTTGGGCTGGCTGGGTCTTGCGGATGCGGCACGGCGCTCGCTGACCGAATGGCGGGGCAGCGCCGAAGTGCTGGCCGAGCTCACCGCCGAGGTGGGGGTCACCTCGTTCTTGTCCTTGGTGTTCGGTGAAGAGACGATCTGTGTGGAATGCGCGCAGGGCCGTGGCATCGACGAACTCATCCTGCGTCCCGGCGGCACACTGCCGTTCTACGGCGGCGCGGCTGGGCGTGTGGCTCTGGCGTACAGCAATCCGGACGTCATCGACGCTTATCTGGCCAAGGCTCCTTTCCGCGGATACAATCTCAACACTCTGGTGACCGAGACAGAGCTGCGTCAGGACATCGAACGGACCCGTGAACTGGGATACGCCTTCTCTGATGAAGACGTGACCATCGGTGTGTGTTCGGTAGGCGTGCCGCTGTTCAGGGGCGATTCCCCCTACGCCGTGGCCAGCCTGTCTCTCGGCGGATTCATCGACTATGTCAAACCGAACCGCGACCGTCTCGCCGAGACGCTGCGTCGGTACGCCGACCGGCTGATGACCGGGCTGTGACCGCCGGCACGCCGCTGAATGTATCGGGGGAATCGCCGATAATCGCTGGTAACGCTGCGTTACGAAAAATTTGGGCCCGTCCACATGTACGGACGGGCCCTTGGTTTGTCGCTGTTTGTTCGCGACTATTTGCCGCGGTGTTGCTTGTATTGCGACTGCCTGTGCGATTGTGGCCGCGACGTTTTGGCGACTGCTGATTTGCGCTCTGGCGTTTCCTTGACTTGTCTGTGACTGGCTGCGATCAGGCGAACGCCGTGAAGAGCGCCACGCCGCAGATCGCGCCGAGCGTAGGCGCCACGACCGGAATCCAGGCTTCCGCCCATCGTGAGGAACCCTTGTGCTCGATGGGCAGGATCGTATGCAGCAATCGAGGCATCAGGTCACGGGCGGGGTTCAGGCACGGTCCGGTCGGGCCGCCGAGCGCATAGATCAGGCCCCAGATTACCAGACCGACCACGAGAATCGCCACGGCCCGGTTCTCCTGGCCCCACGAGCTGGACAGGCAGGCCATGGCGCACAGGCCGAGCGCCATCGTGCCGATGAACTCGTTGGCGAAGTAATTGACTTTGCTTTCCGCGGCGTCGAATGTGGCGAACGTGCCGAAGATCGCGTCCGCGTCCTGGGTGCGCTGATAGAAGGGGAGATAGGCGATGTAGACCAGCATTTGGCCGATGGTGGCGCCGGCGCACTGCGCGAGGATGTACGACAGCACCTCGGACCATGGGAACAGACCGAGCGTGGCCTGGGCGATGGTCATGGCCGGATTGATGTGCGCACCGGAGATTGGTCCGATCATCAAGCTCGGGATGGTCACGCCGAAGCCATAGGCGGCTGCGATGACGGTCCATTCGGTGTGGAAGGTCTTGGTGCCTTTCAACGAGACGCCTGCGACGGCACCGTTGCCAAACAACACAAGAATGGCGGTGCCGACGACTTCGGCCGCGACGCGTATGGCGAGGGAATAGTGGTCCATGGAATGCTCCTGTGCGTTCTGGAAGGGGATGTACATTGCCGCGCTGACGAGCCCAGTATATAATTACGGTTTTGCGTAACTGGCAATATATATCCAGAAAATGTAGACAAATCAGCTGTACTCCGATTATTACGGACACATAAAAGTAAAAATAGGAATAAGATCCCAAAAAGCTGAAATTATGAGTTGCGCGTTTGCGAAGACGGGGTTATCGTGATGGCTATGTCCACAAACAGATCAAAGAAGATTCTGAACATCGCAGTCATCGCCGGAGATGGCATCGGCAAGGAGGTCACGCCCGAGGCGCAGGCCGCCCTCGTCAAGGCCGCCGGTGATGAAGTCGAGTTCAAGTTCACTGATTACGATCTCGGCGCCGAGCGCTATCTGCGCGATGGCACCCTGCTGACCGACGAGGACCTCGAGTCCATCGGCGAGAAGGACGCGATCCTCCTCGGCGCCGTCGGCGACCCGCGCGTCAAGTCCGGTATCCTCGAACGCGGTCTGCTTATCAAGCTGCGCTTCGCGTTCGATCAGGCCATCAACCTGCGCCCCTCCAAGCTGTACCCCGGCGTCAAGTCCCCGCTCGCCAACCCCGGTGAGATCGACTTCGCTGTGGTGCGTGAAGGCACCGAAGGCCTGTACTCGGGCATGGGCGGCTACATCCGCAGCGGTACCGAACAGGCCGTGGCCACCGAGATCTCCATGAACACCGGTTTCGGTGTTGAGCGCGCCGTGCGCTACGCCTTCGAACTGGCCCGCAAGCGCGGCGGCAAGAAGCATGTGACCATGGTCAACAAGACTAACGTGCTCGTCTACGCCGGTGGTCTGTGGCTCGACGTCATGGACAAGGTCGCCGCCGAATACCCGGACGTCACTTGGGACTACCTGCATGCCGACGCATGCACGATCTTCCTGGTGACCAACCCGTCCCGCTTCGACGTGATCGTCACCGATAATCTCTTCGGTGACATCCTCACCGACGAGGCCGGTGCGGTCGTTGGCGGCATCGGCTACTCCGCATCCGCCAACATCAACGTGACCAACGAGCACCCGTCCATGTTCGAGCCGATTCACGGTTCCGCGCCGGACATCGCCGGCAAGGGCATTGCCAACCCCTCCGCGGCGATTCTGTCCGCAGGCATGCTCTTGCGTCACTTCGGCTACGATGAGGCCGCCGATCGCATCGACGCCGCAGTCGAGGCCGACGCGCGTGAGAACTCCGCCAAGAAGCGCTCCACGCATGAGGTCGGTCGGGGCATCCTAGCCCGCATCTGATTCCCCGGTCCCCTCGGGGACTGTCCACCCGCCGCACTCTTTTACTCCTTTTGTGTGCGGATCGGAGGTTGTGTCAACGTTGTGAGGCCCCCACACGCTTCCTGCCTGCGTGTGGGGGCCTCGCGGCTTTTCGTTCCATTGCGCGATCTGCCGGCCTCCTATATCTTGAGGGGCTCCTGTGGCTGAGGCCTCTCCTTATGGCGTGTCTGCCGGGGCAGCCTATTTGTTGCCGATGTGGGACGCCTCACGGCCGGACGAATTGCGCCGCGCGTTGTACTGCTTGCGGTACTGTGCCGGGCTCATCCCCAAATGCGTCTGGAAGTTCTTGCGCAGCAGATCGCTGCTGGACATGCCCACACGTTTGGCAATCATGTTCGTGGTGAGCGTGGTGGTCTCCAACAGCTCCCGGGCTATCGCCAGTCGCTGTTCCAGCAGCCACTGGATCGCGGACTTGCCATACTCCATCTGGAAGCGTCGCTGCAGCGTGCGAGCCGACATGTTGCCCAGCGCGGCGATCGAGTCGACCGTCCATGGCTTTTCCGGATGCGCGAGCACCGGCGCCGTGATCTTGCTGAGCGCCACGTCCTTGCGCTCGCTTCCGCTGCTGCGTTCGGGGATGCATTGGGGATTGTTGTTGCTGCGCGCGCCGCTGGTCAGCAACGTGCGCGAGACTGATGATGCGAGCCCCTGGCCGTACTGGTGGCGCATTATCGTCAGGCATAGATCCAGCGACGAAGTGCCGCCGCCGCATGTCCAGATGCGATGCGCCTCATCGTGCACGAACAGCGATTCGGGGCGTACGATGGCATGCGGGAAACGACGCTGCAGGATGTCGCTGAACATCCAGTGTGTGGTGACCTCCACGCCGTCGATGAGCCCGGCCCAGCCTAGGAAGAACGTACCGGTGCCCAGCGAGGCCACGTCGGCCCCGGCGGCATGCGCCCGTATCAGCCATTGGCGGGCCATCTCGCAGGCTGGCTGCCCGTGCCACAGCGGCTGAAGGAAGTTGCTCGATTCGCTGAACATCGGCGTCGGATGGAAGAATCCCGGCGTGATGACCAAATCGTATCCTTCCGGATCGCCAAGGGCTTCGGGTGTGACCACGACATTGTGATTGAGTCGCACATGCTCGAACGGGGACAGGATGGACAGATGGTTGTCGGTGTTTTGGATGGGGGAGATGTCGCCGTCGAACACCTGAAGGACGGTGCTGAAGTCGTAGCACCACATGCGGTTGATCAGGAGAATCGCGTTCCTCATAACCTTAAGTGTAATTGCATCTGGCGTGGATTCGAAGTCGGTTGTTTCGAGGATTGCCTCGCCTATTAGGCTTATTTCGGGCTTGGGCGGCCGGACGGGGCGGCGAAGCGCTGTTGTGTCCCGGAAGTACTGTTTGATGACAGTATTTTCATTTTATGGACGTAATGTCTGTTTTTTATTGTTTTGTGTCGCTGTTCTAGTTTGGATTCACTTCGAAAATGCGGTTTATTTGTATCAGCTTCGATGAAGTGAGAGAACAAAAACGGTTCATCTCATGGAAACCAGCGACAAGTGAATACCGGAAGTTCCAAAGGAGGAACGCATGAACCCCATCCATATCGGCATGATCGGCCTGGGCCGCATCGGTCTCGTGCACTACCTGAACGTCTCCACTATGCCGGATGTCGTCATCGACTGGATCTGCGATCTCAAGGCCGACGGCACCTATCCAGAGCAGTTCCCGGCGGCCAAGAAGTTCACCACCGACTACCGTGAGGTGCTCGCCGACCCGCAGGTCGAGGCCGTGCTCATCACCGCATCCACCGACGTTCACATGGAAATCGCCAAGGCCGCCGCCCTGGCCGGCAAGGCCATCTTCTGCGAGAAGCCGGTCGGCACCGACGACGCCGAAATCCTCGACGTCTACCATGTGGTCAAGGAGACCGGCACCCTGTTCCAGACCGGCTTCAACCGTCGTTACGACCACAACTTCCGCCGCATCGCCGAAGCGCGCGACGCCGGCACTCTGGGCAAGGGCGAAGTGCTCAAGGTCACCTCCCGCGATCCGGAACCGCCGAGCGCCGACTATGTGAAGATCTCCGGCGGCATCTTCATGGACATGATGATTCACGACTTCGATATCGTGCGCTACATCTCCGGCCGCGACGTCAAGACCGTCTCCGTGCTCGGCGCCGTGCTCGTCGATCCCGAGATCGGCAAGCTGGGCGACATCGACACCGCCATCGTCACCCTCGAATTCGAGGACGGCATGATCGGCGTGATCGACAACTCCCGCCGCGCAGCCTACGGTTACGACCAGCGCATCGAGCTGTTTGGCTCCAAGGGTGTGGCCGTGGCCGGCAACGTGCACACCTCCACCACTGTGGTGGCCACCAAGGACGGCGTCGTGGGCGACGTTCCCGAGCACTTCTTCCTGGAGCGCTACCGCGAGGCCTACCGCACCGAAATCGTCTCCTTCTTCGACAAGGTCCGCAACGGCGGCACCCCGGAGTGCACCTTCGAGGACGGCATCAAGGCCATCCGTCTGGCCCAGGCCGCACTCGAAGCCCTCAAGACCGGCCAGAAGGTCAACGTCAAGCCCGTCGAGTAGTCACGGGCCGGAGTCCGGGCGGTCGCATTCGACCATAACGGTCAGACGGCTCGGATCCATTCACCGAATTTCCTGGCGCCGGTGCCTCGGGCGGCGGCGTCAGGCTCCAGACCCCCGCAAAACCCACCAATCAACACAATATATTAAGGCCCCACATCGTGGCGGGGTCAACAGGAAAGGGTCAATATCATGGCAAACACCATCAAGGTCGGCATCATCGGCATCGGCGCCATCGGCTCTGACCATCTCAACCGTCTGGCCAACACCATCCCGAACGTCGAGGTCGTGGCGGTCAACGATGTTGTGCCGGGCCGCGCCCAGGCCGCTCTCGACAAGTTTGGCATCGAGGCCAAGGACTACGCCGACTACCATGAGGTGATCAACGATCCCGAGGTTGAGGCCGTCGTCATCACCGCCAACAACGAGGCTCACTTCGAGATCGTCATGGCCTCCCTCGAAGCCGAGAAATACACCTTCTGCGAGAAGCCGCTGGCCCTGGCCGCCGACGAGTGCCTCAAGATCATGGAGCTGGAGCAGTCCAAGGGCCGCCGCCTGCTGCAGGTGGGCTTCATGCGCCACTATGCCCCGGAGTACCAGCAGCTCAAGAAGATCATCGACTCCGGCGAGATCGGTCTGCCGCTGATGGCCGACTGTCATCACTTCAACCAGATGCAGCCCGCCAACTACGACTCCTCCCGCAACATCGTCGAGACCGCCATCCATGAGATGGACATCATGCACTGGCTGCTCAACGACACCTACAAGAACGTCAAGGTCTACCTGCCGAAGGCCACCAGCGCCGTGCAGGATCCGTCCATCCACGACCCGCAGGTGATCGTCATTGAGACCACCACCGGCATCAACATCGTGCTTCGCGCCTTCGTTCGTTGCCAGTACGGCTACGACATCAAGTGCGACATCATCGGCGAGAAGGGCGTCGCCGAGCTGCCGACCGTCGCGCAGGTCGCCATCCGAAAGGATGCCCGGTACTCCACCGCCATCCTGACCGATTGGAAGGAGCGCTTCATCACCGCCTACGACTACGAGTTCGAGGACTTCATGAAGCGCGTCGCCGCCGGCCGGCCGCCGGTCGGCCCAAACGCCTGGGACGGCTACCAGGCCGCCGTCACCGCCGACGCCGCTCTGCGCTCCATCGCCAACGGCGGCACCACCGAGGCCATCGAGCTCATCGATGCCCCGGCCTTCTACACCGCTGAGTGAGCGGTCCGTTCTCAATCGGAAACAATCAGAAAGGCAACATCATGAGCAAGATCAACGTGGGCATCGCCCCGATCGGCTGGACCAACGACGACCTTCCCGAGCTGGGTGGTGAGACCCAGTATCAGCAGATCCTCAGCGAGGCAGCTCTGGCCGGCTTCGAAGGCACCGAGATCGGCAACAAGTACCCGAAGGACCCGAAGGTCCTCAAGCACCAGCTCGAACTGCGCGGCATCCGCATCGCCTCCGCGTGGTTCGGCACCTACTTCACCACCCAGCCGTTGGAACAGGTCGAGAAGGACTTCATCGCCTTCCGCGACTACATGAACTCCCTGGGCGCCGATCACATCAACCTGTGCGAGCAGGGCAACACCATCCAGGGAATGATGGACGTTCCGGTCTTCGACGGCAAGCCTGAGTTCACCGCCGAAGAGTGGGACAAGGTCACCAAGGGCCTCGACCGTCTCGGTGAGATCGCCGCCGACACCGGCACCATCGTCTCCTACCACCACCACATGGGTACCGGCGTGCAGACCGCCGCCGAAATCGACCGCCTCATGGAGAACACCGACCCGGATAAGGTCAAGCTGCTCGTTGACATCGGCCACCTGCAGTTCTCCGGCGAGGATCCGGTCGACATCGTCACCCGCTACAAGGACCGCATCGGCCACTTCCACCTCAAGGATATCCGTCCGGACGTGCTGCAGCGCGTCAAGGATGAGAAGCTCAGCTTCCTGCAGGCGGTGCTCGCCGGCGTGTTCACCATCCCGGGCGACGGCCAGGGCGACTTCAAGACCATCCTGACCCCGATTGTCGAGTCCGACTACGAGGGATGGTTCCTCGTCGAGGCCGAGCAGGATCCGGCCAAGGCCGATCCGTTCGAGTACGCTTTGCGCGCTCGCAAGTACATCAAGGACACGCTCGGCGTTTGATTGCCGCCAGCGTGCATTCTTTCGGAGCTTCCCGTCTGATGCTTTCTTGTTCAACGGGCGGGGAGCTCCCTCCCCTTGAAGTCAACTCATTTACACTTTCCTTTCCTTCCCAAGTGATGTGGCCGCGCGCCCGTGCCATCCGGTGCGGGCACGCGGCCACATCGCGTTGCATGCCATCAGCACGGCAAGAAAGGCCATTCCCATGCCATCCGGCGATACCCGTACACAAACCTCGCGCGGTGCCATCTGGCGCATCGCCTTCATCATCTGCCTCGGCTCGTTCCTGTTCGGCTACAATTCCGCCGTCATCAACGGGTCCTTCGACTTCATGGCCGACCCCAGCCAGCTCGGTCTCGACTCCCTTGGCCAAGGTCTGGTTTCCGGAGCGCTGACCTTGGGTGCGGCCTTTGGCGCCGTATTCGGCAGTCCCCTGGCCGGCCAGTTCGGCTTCAAGCGACTGCTCGGCACCGCCGCGGGCGTCTTCCTCGTCGGCGCGATCGGTTGCGCGTTGTCCGTCAACCTGCCGATGATGCTCCTGTTCCGCATCGCGGTGGGCCTTATGGTTGGTCTGGTCTCCTCCGTCATTCCGATGTATCTGGCGCAGACTTCGCCTTCGGTGCTGCGCGGCACCATCAGTTCGCTCAACGGCCTGATGATCGTGATCGGACAGCTCGTGGCCTTCTCCGTCAACGCTGTGCTCGGTGTGTCCTTCGCCGACATAGCCTGGGTGTGGCGCGTGGCATTCGTGTTGGCCTCGCTGCCTGCCATCGGCCTGTGGATCGGCCTCATGCGCGTGCCCGAAGCTCCGCGGTGGCTTATGACGAAGGGACGGGAGGAGGCTGCGCTCGAGTCTCTGGCGCGAACCCGCAACGCCGAAGAGGCGGAGACCGATCTGCGGTTGCTGCGCACCTCCATTCAAGAGGAATCCGGTAAACATGCGAGCATCAAGCAGGCCGTCTCCCATCCGTGGGTGTTGCAGATCCTCATCACCGGCTGCATGCTCGGCGTCACCCAGCAGTTTGCAGGCATCAACGCCATCATGTATTACGGTACGCAAATCCTGCAGGACAGCGGCTTCGGCCAGCAGGCCGCGCTCATCGGCAACGTGGTCATTGGCGTGGTCTCCTGCGTGGCCGCCGCGGCCGGTCTGGTCAGCGTCGACCGCCTCGGCCGTAAGACCCTTGAATGCGGAGGTCTCGCCATTTGCGCGGCCTGCCTGCTCGCCGTGGCCCTCATCAGCATGCTGTGCGGCGGTGCGGCGTGGGCGCCGATGACGATTCTGGTCATCGTGTTCATCTACATCTTCGTGTTCCAGGCAACGGTCGGCCAGGTCACTTGGGTACTTAACTCGGAGATCTTCCCACCGCAGTACAGCACCGCGTGCACCGGCATCTCCGTGTTCTCGCTGTGGGCCGCGAACTTCGTGGTCTCGTTAGTCTTCCCGCTGATGCGCGAGGCCATCGGCATGGGTGCCACGTTCCTGATCTTCGCCACATGCTGCGTGGCGAGCTTCCTGTTCGTCATGGTCCGTCTGCCGGAGACCAAGGGCGTGCCGCTGGAACGAATCGCCGACTTCTTCATCTCTCGCTACGGCGAACGCTGACCCGTTTGCCGTGGACGACCCGTGACCGGTCGTTCGCGGCATGCATATGACCTTATATATATGGCCTCGCATGTGACCTTATACAGGTCATATGCGAGGCCATATGCGAATAAACGCGGGGAAGAGATTGCAGGAGGTCAGACCAGCACGTTGCTGATGATGCCTTCGACTTCGCCTTCGATTAGGGCGCAGGCCTGGGGGAACAGGGTCTGGAAGTGTTCGGTGTCGCAGTGGGCGGTATGGGCCTCCTCGGTGGGCCAGAACTCCACGAACGCGAACTCGTTCGGATCGTCCTCGCGCTGGAGCAGGTTGTAGCCGGCACAGCCCGGCTCGGCGGCGGACTTGGTGACCAGCTCGGTCATGATGCGGACGAACTCGGTCTTGTTCTCGTCCTTGACGTGGACGGTGGCGTAGATGACCTGCATGATGGTTCCTTTCGACGATGAATGGGTCAGAATTGGTTGGATGTCTCCATTATATGTAAGCTACCTCATAAAAAACGGACATAAAATCCGGTTTAGAGTGCCAAAAAGTAGGAAAAAGGCGTAATTGGGTTCACTGTTAATATAGTATGAACGTAATGACCGAAAATCGATAATGAAGTCTGATTGTTTCGGTTGAAAGACTATCGGGAGGATGATGGCAATGGCGTCATTTGCTGAACTAACGGATGATATGGACCTCGCCGCGCTCGCGGCGAAGCGCAGTCGGTACACCACGCTGATGGTGATACTCGGCGTCTTCGGCGGCGGCCTGTATGGCTACACGCTGACGGCACTCTCCGGCGCGTTGATCACCATGAACATCGGCTCGGGCGAAGGTGGGCTGCTGACTACCGGGGAGCAGGGCGTCATCACATCCCTGTTGCTGCTCGGCGCGGTCATCGGGTCCTTCCTCTCCGGAGTGCTCAACGACGTGCTCGGCCCCCGCAAGATGATTCTCGCCGGCGCGGTCCTCGCGGTCCCCGGCACCATCGTCTGCGCGGTCAGCCCGAATCTGGTGGTGCTGTGCATCGGTCGCCTCGTGATGGGTCTGGCCATCGGCTTCACCTCCACCATCATCCCGCTGTATCTGGGTGAGATGACCTCCTCCACCAAGCGCGGCCGCGTGGTGTCCGTCAACTCGGTGATGATTGTGGTCTTCCAGCTGCTTGCAGTGTCCGTCAACGCGGTGCTCAACCTGTCCGGAGCGGGTTGGCGAGCCATGATGTGGGCCGTAGCCGTGCCCGCCGTGCTGCTGCTTGTCGTCTCGCTCGTCATCCACGACAGTCCGTACTACCTTGCCCGTCACGGACTTGACGCCGCCGCAGTGCGCGAACTCGTCGAGACCCGCGACCTTGAGGAGGCCCGCGCCGCCTACGAATCGATGAGCGACACCGAGCCCGCTGCGGATGCGGATCGTCCGGCCAAGCGCATGAGCTTCCGTGAACCGTGGCTGCGCCGCGTGCTCATCGTAGGCATCGGCGTGGCTCTCATGAACCAAGTCGGCGGACAGAACATGATCAACTACTACGCACCGACCATCTTCTCCAGCACCCTCGGCTTCGACTCGTCCATGTCCATCGTGGCCACCGTCCCGGTGATCGCGGTCTCCGCCGTCGCCGCCATCGTCGGCGGCCTTGGCCTCATCGACAAGATCGACCGCCGCGTGATCATGCTCATTGGTCTGACCGGCACCGTCGTCTTCCTGGTCGCCATCGGCGTGAGCTACATCTTCGTCAACGCCAACCCCGGCTCTCAGGCGGCCGCGTGGGTGATGATCGTGCTCATGATGATCTACCTCGTGTTCGTGCAGGGCATGGTGGCTCCGGTCTGCTGGCTGCTGCTCGCCGAGATCTTCCCCTCTGCGGTTCGTGCTCGTGGCGTGGGCTACGCCAACATCGCCATGAACATCACCAACTGTCTGCTTTCACTGGTATTCCCGATTCTGCTGAGCCTGATCGGCGGTTCCGGTACGTTCTTCCTGTTTGCCGCGATCAACGTGGGCTGCTGGATCTTCGTCAAGGTCCTCGTGCCCGAAACGCGCGGCAAAAGCCTCGAGCAGATCGAGCGTGAGGCGAGAAGCGCGGTCGCGGGCTGACCTCCGGATCATTTTCCTAAGAGAGATAGGGGCGCCGCATCTGGCATGTGCCGGGTGCGGCCCTTTTGCGTCGGTGCGGATCCGCGGGGTGTGTCCATGCTTCGCGAGGCGGTTCCGTTGCGTGCGGTGGTTCCACTGTGTGGTGTGTTCTTCGCCGAAACGTTGCGTGCGGTTGCATTGGGCGGGTTCCCGTTGCGCCGCCATGTCGGTGAGATGTCGTCGGGGATGGCGTGTCCGCGTGCGTTGTGACGCGTTTTTATGGTTGTCTGTCACTTTTGCACTTTATGGACAAAGTGTCCGTAAAATGGTTTGACAGTCGTGATGGTGGCGCGTAGATTGTTCTTCATGGGGCCGACCGGAGAGCAAGCCGAACGGCTCCTGGTCCACGGCACGGCAGCCGGGGCTCATCCAACCCGTGCGCAAAAGCACCAGACCGACAGTAAGAGAGGCTGAACATGCGTTTCAGCGGCGAACAGTATGTATACAAGTTCTCGGAAGGCGACGCGTCGATGCGCAACCTTCTGGGCGGCAAGGGTGCCGGCGTGGCCGAAATGACCAAGCTGGGCATGCCGGTGCCGGAAGGCTTTACCGTCAGCACCGAAGCGTGCGTGCGTTACTTTGCTGACGGCGGCAAGGTAGATGACGAAATTAAGTCCCAGATTTTTGATTCTTTGTCTGAAATGCAAGAATCTTTGGGGAAGCGGCTTGGTGACCCTGAGAATCCGCTCCTGGTCTCCGTGCGCTCCGGCGCCCGCGTCTCGATGCCCGGCATGATGGACACGATCCTCAACCTCGGACTCAACGAGGACGTGGTCCGCGCGCTCGTCGAGAAGACCGGCAACGCCCGCTGGGCATGGGACTCCTACCGTCGATTCATCCAGATGTACTCCGACGTGGTCATGGGTCTCGACAAGGCCTGCTTCGAGGGAGCCCTCGACGAGCTCAAGCGGGAACGCGGCGCCGAGCAGGACACCGATCTGACCGCCGAGGATCTCGAAGGCCTCGTGCGTCTCTTCCTCGACGAATACCGCCGTCAGGTGGGACGCTCGTTCCCCACCGACCCGATCGAGCAGCTTATGGAGGCCGTGCAGGCTGTGTTCCGCTCCTGGGACAACCCACGCGCCATCTACTTCCGCCGCATGAACTCGATTCCCGACACCTGGGGCACCGCCGTGACCGTGCAACGCATGGTCTTCGGCAACATGTCCGCCGACTCGGGCACCGGCGTGGCGTTCTCGCGCAACCCCTCCACCGGCGAGAAGGGCTTGTTCGGCGAATACCTGATGAACGCGCAGGGTGAGGACGTTGTGGCCGGCATCCGCACCCCGCAGGCTATCAGCCACCTGAAGGAGCAGAACCCGGCCGTTTACGAGCAGTTCACGCACATCGTCGACAAGCTGGAGCTGCACTACCGGGACATGCAGGACATGGAGTTCACCATCGAGGAGGGCAAGCTCTACATGCTGCAGACGCGCAATGGCAAGCGTACGCCGCAGGCAGCCTTCCGCATCGCCAGCGACTTCGTCGACGAGGGCATCCTTACCCAGGAGGGAGCCGTCTGCTCGGTCGATCCCAAGTACATCACCGCGCTGCTGCACCCGCAGTTCGACGCTAAGGCGTTGGCCAGTGGCACCGTGCTCGGCACAGGCCTGCCCGCCTCGCCGGGAGCCGCCACCGGGCGTGTGGTGTTCAGCGCCGAGGACGCGGTCGAATGGACCAAGCGCGGCGAACAGGTGATTCTCGTCCGCCTCGACACCACGCCCGAAGACATCGTCGGCATGCACTACGCACAGGGCGTGCTCACCGCTCGTGGCGGCATGACCAGCCATGCGGCCGTAGTGGCCCGCGGCATCGGCCGTTGCTGCGTGTCCGGTCTGTCCGGCATCGAATTCGAACAGGACGAGACGGGTCATATCACCGGCTGCGCGATCGGCGGCACGCCCGTGGCAGAAGGCGACTGGATCTCCCTGGACGGCAATGCCGGCAAGGTGTACGCCGGGCGCATTGCCACTGTGCCGGCCTCTATCTCCGGCGTATTCGGCCGAGTGATGGGCTGGGCTGACCGCTTCCGCCGTCTGGAGGTGCGGGCCAACGCCGACACCCCGGCCGACGCCAAGCAGGCCCGTGAATTCGGTGCCGAAGGCATCGGCCTGTGCCGCACCGAGCACATGTTCTTCCAATCCGACCGCATCGCCGCCATCCGTGAGATGATTGTGGCCGCCAACGAGCAGGAGCGCCGTCGCGCGCTCGACAAGCTCCTGCCCATGCAGCGCGAGGACTTTGAGAACCTGTACGAGGCGATGGAGGGCCGTTCGGTTACCGTGCGCCTCATCGACCCGCCTCTGCACGAGTTCATTCCCAAGACCGCCGAGGCTGTGGCCGAACTCGCCGCCCAGACCGGCCATGACGCCGAATACATCACCAAGGTGGTCGAGGAGCTCAAGGAGGTCAACCCGATGATGGGCCATCGCGGATGCCGCCTGGCCGTCACCTATCCGGAGATCGCGCACATGCAGGCGCAGGCCGTCATTGAGGCCGCGATCAACGTCAAGCGCCGCCACCCGCAGTGGACGGTCGCCCCGGAGATCATGGTGCCGCTCGTTGTCAACCGCTGCGAGCTCGACTATGTCAAGCAGCAGATCGAGGAGACCGTCAACCGCATACTCGCCCAGGCCGACGACCTGACGATGGTGTGCCAGATTGGCACCATGGTCGAAACGCCGCGAGCCGCACTGCGCGCCGACGAAATCGCCGCCAGCGCCGAGTTCTTCTCCTTCGGCACCAACGACCTGACGCAGATGACGTTCGGCTTCAGCCGCGACGATTCCGCACGCTTCCTGCCCGACTACTACGCCAAGCACATCCTCGATGAGGACCCGTTCGCGCACCTGGACACCAAGGGCGTGGGCCATCTCATCGAAATCGCGTCCAAGCTCGGCCGACGCACCCGTCCGAACCTGCGACTCGGCGTGTGCGGCGAACACGGCGGCGACCCGGAGTCCATCGCTTTCTGCGAACAGGCCGGACTCGACTACATCTCCTGCTCGCCGTTCCGCGTACCGGCCGCACGACTGGCTGCGGCTCAGGCGGCCATCGGCTGCCGCGCACCCGTGCGCCGCTGAACGGACCAACGATCACATCCGACCCGCATCACCCGTCCGACCGCTTAGCCTTCCTTCCGATGGGCGTGAGGACGAGCGGGCCGGGCATTCACCTGTCACCCCTATCTAAGAAATGAGGAAATCAATGATCATGCCGAACATTCCACGCGAACGACTCGTGGAACTCAAGCGTTTCGCCGGTGAGATACGCAAGGAGACCGTCAAGGAGATCTCCGTCTTCGGCACCGGACACATCGGCGGCTCGCTGTCCATCGCGGACGTGCTCGCCGTACTCTACGGCGAAGAGATGCAGGTTCGTGTCGACGATCCGCGTTGGGAAGGTCGTGACTGGTTCGCTCTGTCCAAGGGCCACTGCGCCCCCGCCCTGTACGCCACGCTCGCCCTGAAGGGCTTCTTCCCGAAGGAATGGCTCGCCACGCTCAACCAGAACGGCACCAATCTGCCCAGTCACGCCGACCGTCTCAAGGTGCCCGGCGTGGACATCACCGCCGGTTCTCTCGGCCAGGGTGTCTCCGTGGCCGCCGGTGTGGCCGCCGCGATGAAGATGAACGGCAAGTCCAACCGCGTGTACGCAATCGTCGGCGACGGTGAGAGCCAGGAGGGTCAGGTCTGGGAGATGGCGTTGTTCGCCGCCCAGCAGCGACTCGACAACCTCACCGTGTTTGTGGATTACAACAAGCTCCAGCTCGACGGCTTCTGCGCCGACATCTGCGACATGGGTGACATGGCCGCCAAGTTCGCCTCCTTCGGCTGGTATGCGCAGAACCTCACGGACGGCAACGACGTGGAGGTGATTCTCTACGCCATCGAACGCGCCAAGGAGCAGACGGATGGCAAGCCGAACGTCATCGTGCTTAACACGCTCAAGGGTCTGGGATGGAAGGACATCGAAGGCCAGCCCAAGGGCCATTCGACCACGATCAGCGCCGAACAGCGCGATGAGGCCATCCGCCAGATCGACCAGATGACCGAGGCCGAGGTGGCGAAGATCAAGGCATCCAGCCCGCTGGGCAAGTGACACCTGCACGAATCCGAACCTCGGGGCGGCAATCCGCCCGAGTCGAACATAACGTCGAACAATCAAGGAAAACGAAACATCATGATCGTCAATGAACTCATTCCCGAGCCGCAGGCCATGCGCGACGCCTTCTGCGACAAGCTCATCGCCCTAGCGGAAAACGATCCGGACCTGGTGGTGCTGGACGCCGACCTGATGGGCGCCATGGGCACCAAGCCCTTTCTGAAGCGCTTCCCCAACCGCGCCATCGACTGCGGTATCCAGGAAGCCAACATGGTCTCCGTGGCCGCAGGCCTGTCCTTGACCGGTAAGGTGCCCTTCGTACACACCTTCGCTCCATTCATGTCCCGCCGCGCCACCGATCAGGTCTTCATCTCCGGCGCCTATCAGGGAGCCAACGTCAAGCTCATCGGCTCTGATCCGGGCATCACTGCCCAGACCAACGGCGGCACCCACATGCCCTTCGAGGACATGGGCATCATGCGTTCCATCCCCACCATGACAGTGATTGAGCCCACTGATGTGACCATGCTCAACTCCGTCATGGATTGGATGGCCGGAACCTATGGCATGCAGTACATGCGTCTGGTGCGCAAGTCCTGCACCAAGGTGTACGAGACCGGTACCCAGTTCACTGTGGGCAAGGCGTCCACCCTGGTTTCCGAGCCCGGTGCCGAGGTGACTATCATCGCCTCCGGTTGGTGCGTGGTCGAATCCCTCAAGGCCGTCGAACTGCTGCACCATGAAGGCATCGTCGTGCGCGTGCTCGACATGTTCACCTGGAAGCCGCTCGACGAGCGTGCCGTTATCGACGCAGCCTACGACACCGGCGCGATCGTGACCGCTGAGAACCACAGCATCACCACCGGCTTGGCCGCAGCCGTCAGCGAGGTCGTTGTACGCCATGAGCCGGTGCCGATGGAATTCGTCGGCGTCCACGACCGCTTCGGCCAGGTCGGCAAGGCCGACTATCTGGCAGAACAGTACGGCTTGGCCGCTGCGGACATCGTCGCAGCGGCCAAGCGTGCTGTGGCGCGTAAGCCGGCCTGAAGGACATTCCTGGCGCTGCAGGGCCTGTTCGCCTGACTCCGTTCGGGTGGGCCGGCTCGGCATGGGCCGGTGACCGGATGCCTGATGACCGGATACGCAAGGCCCTTCCCTCTCCATAGGTGAGGGAAGGGCCTTGCGTATCCTAAGCAGGATGGAAACCGGAGGTGCGGAACTCGGGGATTGGTCTGATGGGCATCACCTCGCTTACTTGGAGTTCTCGGAAAAGTTGATGTGGTAGACGCGGGTGTTGGTACCGTCCTCCGACGTGACGATCACACGCGCCTCGTCGGCCGTACGCACCACGGTGACGGCAACGTTGGTGCCGGTCGGCAGTGCTTCGACGGTCGGAGCGGCGCCGGCGGCGTGAACGTGCCTGGCGACGTGCTCGTGATCGGCTTCGACGGCATCTCATCCGGCGAATACAACGTGCCGACCCTCACTACCGTGGCGACCGACTTCCGCGGCATGGCCAACACCTCCGTGTCGCTGCTCATGCGCCGCATCGAGCACCCCGACGACGAGTTCTACCCGCAAACCGTCAACGTCGGCTACCGTCTGATCGAACGCGAGTCGACCCGGCGATAGGGACGTCCTGCCATCCATGCGTGCGGATGTAGGCGGCATGCTCGCGCAGATATTGCCTGAGGTACGGTATGGCGAAATCAATTGTTCCGTACCCATCCCATTTTCAATCACCTGCGTGAGCCGCATCCCAATTGTCGGGCTGGAGTAATTCATGTCCGATGATTGGAGGTGCGGTTCAGAGTATTCACTGTATTCACTCCTACGTCAGTTCGCTATCAGTTCGCCATCAGCCCCAGCGCGATGGCGGTGATCAGCACGTACGCCTCGCGAGGGTCGGTGGCATCCCAGCCGGTGGATTCGGCGGCGCGCTTCAAACGGTAGCGAATCGTATTGGGATGTACGTTGAGTTCCTTGGCCGTGGTTTCGAGCGAACCACCGAACTTCAAGAATGTGGAGACGGTGAGCAGCGTCGGATCGTCCGGGCCGGCCGCGGTCAGGCTTCCGTAGACCACGCGGACCAGTTCGTCACGGGCGTCCGCGTCGCCGATCAACGCACGTTCGGGCAGGGCGTCGTCGGTGCGTAACGGGCGCGGCAATGGCTGCACGGTGGCGGCCAGAGCCGGCGCGGCCTGAAGACAGTAGAGCGTGGCCTGAATCGAACGCATCGCGCCATCGGCACCGGTGCGCTGCGGACCCAAGGCGATTGGCCGATCGGCGGCGAACGACGGGGCTATGGTATTGCAGATGATTTCCGGCGTGGCCGCACCGACCGGACGAATCAACGCCACTACGGCGGTGCTGTTGCCGATCGGGCGCTTGGCGGTCAGACACACACCGCCGAAATCGGCCACGATTTTCTCGATTTCCTTGGCCGTACGTGCGGCGGACCGGGCAGGGTATCCGGCGATGGCGTAACAATCGAAGTCATGCTCGAAGCCGAGGATGGTGAACAGGGACTCCACTCGTTCGTCGGCCAGATGATTGAACAGGCACTCGAACAGCACGGTGCGTACGCGGTTGGTCGCGGCGATGCCGGGTGCGGTCGAACCGGATGAATCGGGCGCACTGGGCGTACCGGATGCACCGGACGAATCGGCAACGTCGGCAGCGAGAAGTTCGAGAAAATCTGACATAGTCACTAGTGTAGCGTCGCTGATTGGCGTTGCCTTTCAGCCAAAGACTCTCGCCAATACGTCAGCACCACGAATCCGAATACAAACGCAACCGGCAACATGTGCCGCTCGAAATTATTGGCCGGCGCGGTAATCATCACGCCCATCAGCAGTAGCAGCGGAATATGGGTCATGAGGGTGAGCCAACGTCGGCGAATCACCTCGGCCGCGCCGATCAGCAATGTCATCACCACGTAGAAATTGCCGTGCGTGGGCCAGCCGAGTACGGGAATGCTGCCCCATACGCGAGTGAAGCCGGCGATGTGCTCACGCCAGTCATGGTTGTAATCCTTGATCCATGTGGAGTTTTTTTGCACGTAATCGCTGGTCACGTAATAATCCATCGATACGTACGGCTGATCGTTCACATTGAAGTATCCGAAGCATTTGGCCAGCAGCGCATCCAACGCGATGATCGGATTGTCCTTGACGATTTCGAACCATGCCTTGTTGAAATTGGTCATATCCTCGGGCGTCACTGTGCGCCACTTGTAGCTGACCTTCTTGGCCTGGATACCGGAGGATTTCACCGGGTCGGCATCCTGCTGGGAGTAAGCGTCGGCCATCTGATCGAGATTGAAGACGGGCGCGAGGTTCTTCTTGGCTTCGTCTGAAATGCCGTCCGGATTGCGCTGGGCCACGCGGGCGATCATTTGCAGCTGTACGCCGCGGCTTTCGATTGGGTCGCCGCCGATGATTGCGCCAGAGGAGATGGCGAAGGAGATGCCGCCGTGAATCAGTACGGTGGGGATGAGCAGCGCCACGACGTAAGTCGCCCAGCGCTTGCGGTCGGCGATCAGAGCCAGCACGATTTGTAGGGCGATGATGTACCACGCATATTTCGCGGAAATCAGCATCACCGATGTGGCCAGGATAAAGGCGATGAAACTGTGGCGCGGCAAGTGGACGGGCGTGGCGATGGCAGTGGCCTGAGGATGTTTGCGGGTGCCGACGGGGTGCCAGGTCTGGACGAGTTCATACCAGACGCTGAACCACCAGACGAACGAGAACGCGAACAGCGGCGATTTGGTGATGGAGATAGTGGAAAACACGGCCAGCGGGCAGACCATGAAGAACAGCAGAATCAGGAATCGAGCCAATCCTCCGGCCTGTGGGGGAACGGCGGAATCCGTTGCCGTTTTTCCTATCCAAGGCCGGTTCAGGAATCGATTGGCGGCGGCAGCGCAGCAGAACACGGCGAACAGCGTCTGCAAGGCAGCCAACGTCACGATGCCGGCATCGTTTGAGCCGGTCAGATGCCTCGCAAACGTGACTATCGCGCCATAGAACACAGTGAGTACCACATTGTGCTGGTCGGTCAGATACGTGGGATCGGACGGCCACATGTAGTGCGCAGTGGGGTAGATGTCCATCGGCACGAAGGAGAAGAAGCCGATATACGGCTGTTGCAGGCCGGTCCATTGGTTCCAGGCCCAGCTGAATTCACGGATCTGTGAACGAACATCAGCGCCGAATGCGGCAAGCAACGTGGTAGGCACCCAGAGCCAGCCGACAAAAAACACCAGCATAAGCTTCCAGAACCGGTTCGTGCCGCGTGTGATCCAGCGGTCCAGAACAGTGACGGTGGACGTGACGATAGCGCGAACGGTACGACGGGTCTTGGCTGGTTGGCTGGCCTGCTGATCAGCGGCGGGCCGTGATGTTTCGCTATTCTGCTGATGGTGGCGTAGGCGCTCGCCGATAGCCCTCGGCAGTATGCGCTGGCCTGCTGCGAATCGCACCATCAGCGTGATGATTCCGAGATATATCAGGAATGACACGACGAATATTGCGGTATTGGCCCAGTTCCAATGGGCGAGGGTGCCGTTCTCCTCGTCCCAGTACAGCGGGCCGACCGCCGTGCACAGTGCAAGCCACAGGCAGGCCAGCGCGGCCAGTGTCCAGCGCGCGGCAGCGCCCACGCGCGCAAGATGCGGGTGGGATTGGCGGCTGGATACGGCGGCAAGCTTCGCGGTGGCTGGTGACGTCATGACAATATATGGTAGCCGCACAGGTCAACGGTTGATATTCGATGTCTGCCGGGCATTGCCATTGTTCGCAAGCCAATACGACGGCCGGGTGCATGCGTGGGTTCGGCGAATGCGGAATTTTCGAAGTTGTGAACGTTAACACGGGCTATGTGGGTGAAAGTGGTTGATTTTTTGCGCTTTCCGTGGAATATCGCGGGTAAAAAACGACGCAACCGAGGTAACGTAGTGTCCATGATGATTGCATTGAAAGCTGCAACGCCGCAGCTACCCAGAACTACAGCCGTCGCTGATCATGTGGTCGCCGTGGACGAAACCGATTCGACCAACACGCTGGCCGCACAGATGATCGGCGACGGGTCGTTGACGCTGCCCGACCACCAGGATGGCGAACTGGCGGTGGTCGTGGTGGCCGCCGACCGGCAGACCGCCGGCCGTGGCCGCAATGGTCACAAGTGGGTCAGTCAGCCCGGCCGTTGCTCGACGATGTCCTATGCCGTGCGCATTCCGCGCGCGATCGCCACCGACGAATCCGTCAACGGCTGGTTGCAGATGATCGCCGGACTGGTCGCGCTGGATGCGCTGAACGGCATGATCGAGGAGTATGGTGCTGCGCCAAACCAGTCGGACTGCTTCCTTGAGCTCAAATGGCCGAATGATGTGTTCTGCCACGGGCTCAAGCTGGGCGGGCTGCTCTCGGAGCTGGTGATTCCGCCGTCGTCCGGTACCGGTACTGATGCTGATGCCGATGACGACGTCGTCATCGTGTTCGGCGTCGGCCTGAACTTGGCCTTGGGCGCCTGCCGGCTGCCCACGCCGCAATCGACCTCGCTGCAGCTGCATGTCTCCGGGCTGCCGTCGTTCGGCGAGATGCGCGATGCGGTGGCCGAACGTCAGGTCGAGGGCTTCCGCGAGCGGTTGGCGAAGTTCATCGCCGACCCGAAGGGCCAGGCCGAGTCGTTGCGCGAGGAAATGAAGGCGGTGTGCTGGGCGCGCGGCCGTCAGGTCGAGGCGCACTTCACGGACGGCACCACGCTGACCGGCGAAGCCATCGGCCTCAACGAAGACGCATCACTGATCCTGAGAACACAAGACGGCACGGACCATACGGTCCGCACCGCCGATGTGGGAGTGCTGTAATAGCCGGCCAGTAGCTAGCTAGTAGCTTAGGTCAGCGACCGAGCTTGGACAGGCCGGCGGTGGCCAGAGAGGCCACCACGGCCTTGATGGCGTCGTCGACAACGAAGCCCATGGAGGCCAGGGCCACGGCGGCGAGCGGTGCACCGGTCAACGCGGACTGGATGACGAAGCCGAAGGCGTACGCCCCTATGTTTGCGTGATATCGCCGTGAATGGCGGACGGTATGCGATGAATGAAGGGAATCGGTCGTTTCGCGGCATGATGGCGGTGCGGATTGTCCATATTGCGGACGCTCCACACCGCATGCAAACTGCATATGATGCGAAATCAAGCGGATACGATGCGAACTGACCTGTGCCGAATCGGCCTTGGCCGGCCGCATTGCGCCCGCTTGCTGTGAGCCTTCCCCTGAACTTACGGTTGCCATCGTAGAGGTGTTCGATTTCGTGCGGTTTCGTATCAAGTTACAAAATTATCGATTTTGATTTGTCGTAAGTTGACGAATGGGGTAGTAGCGTCAACTTATGTAACGTCGATTCTGATGGCTGCAAACGTTGCAATATCGGTCTTGATGGCGATTTTTGCCAACGGTTACGATGCTGAAACCTACGTGCGCGTTTGTTTAATGCCTACAAAAGGGCGTGAACGCTTTTGTGAGAACGTGGATTGCCTTATCCCCTATATAAGAAGCAGAATTTGACACTATGGCTCATACTGTCAAAAAACTGCTGATTGCGAACCGAGGCGAGATTGCGCTTCGCGTGGTGCGCACGGCCAAGGAGATGGGTATCTCCACCGTGGCCGTCTACTCCGAACAGGACCGCAATAGCCGCTATGTGGACATGGCCGACGAGGCATACCTGCTCTCCGGCGACACCTACAAGGACACGTACCTCAACGAGGATCTGCTGATCGACATCCTGCACAAAACCGGTGCGGACGCCGTGCACCCCGGCTACGGATTCCTTTCCGAAGTGCCGAGCTTCGCGCAGAAGGTCGAGGATGCCGGTGCCATCTGGGTGGGTCCGCACCACACCGCGCTGGTGGATTTGGGCGACAAGATCACCGCCCGCCGAGTGGCCTTGCGCGCCAAAGTGCCGCCGGTGCCTGGCCTGTCCGAACCGGTGACCGACGTGCGAACGCTGCTCGACTTCGCACACACCCACGGCTACCCGATCATGATGAAGCGCACTGATGGCGGTGGCGGCCACGGCATCACCGTGGTGCATGACGACGAGGAGCTGCGCCGCTTCTACATGAACCACGATGCGCTGCAAGGCGGCGATCTGAAGGAATACTTCATCGAGAAGTTCGTGGACAAGGCACGCCACGTCGAGACCCAGTCCGGGCGCGACTCGCACGGCAACTTCACCGTGTACTCCACCCGTGACTGCTCGTTGCAGCGTCGCAACCAGAAACTTGTGGAAGAGGCGCCCGCGCCCTTCCTGCCCGAGGGAATCATCAGCACGCTCGAGGAATACTCCCGCCGCCTGTTCACCACGGTCGGCTACGTGGGCCTCGGGACCTGCGAATTCATGGTGACCCCGAACGGCAAGGTGTACTTCCTGGAAGTCAACCCGCGTCTGCAGGTGGAGCACACCGTCTCCGAAGAGGTCAGCGGCCTCGACCTGGTGCGCGAACAGCTCAATATCGCCGCCGGCGGCGAGCTCACCCGTGCCCCCGAACCGCGCGGCCACAGCTTCGAACTGCGCATCACCAGCGAAGACCCGGCCACCAACCTGACCCCCGGCTCCGGCACCTTGGAGAAGATCCAGTGGCCGGCCGGCCCCGGCGTGCGCATCGATACCGGTGTGGAACAGGGCGACACCATCTCCCCGAAGTTCGATTCGATGATGGGCAAGGTCATCGTCACCGCCCAGAACCGTCTCGATGCCGTGGCCCGTGTGCGCCGCGTGCTCGACGAGCTCGTGATCGAAGGCGTGCCCACGCCGATTCCGCTGTTCAAGGAGATCTTCCGCAACGACGACTTCACCGCCGAGCATGGCCATCCGTTCGCCGTGTCCACCAAGTGGCTGGAGCGCACGTACCTGAACCGCACACCGGCTTCCGCCGCCTCCGGCCAGCCGGCCTCCTTGGCCACCGCCCCGGGTGCCGCTGCCCCGGCTGCGCCCGACAAGTCCAAGTCGGAGACGTTCGTCATCGAGATGAACAACCGCCGCGTCAAGCTCACCGTGCCACTCGACATCGTGGAGAACATCACCGGCTCGGCCCGCGCCCGCGGTGCCAAGCGCCCCACCCAGCCGTTGCGCGGCGCAGGCTTGCACAACGTGGCCTCCGGTGCCGCCACGGCCAACGACGGTGCCAAATCCGGCGTCATCGCCTCCCCGATGCAGGCCGTGGTCACGCGCATCAACGTGTCCGAAGGCCAGCAAGTGGCCAAGGGCGACCTTCTGGTGGTGCTCGAATCCATGAAGATGGAGAACTACGTGTACGCGCCGGCCGCCGGCGAAGTGAAGAAGATTTTCGTTGGCCCGGCCGATGGCGTGGAGGCCGGCGACACGCTGGTCACGCTGGACGTGAACGCCGGCAAGGCCAAGGCTGCTGCGGCTGCGCCGGGATCTCTCCCTCAGTCGGCTGCGTCGACAGCTCCCTCGTCAGAAGGAGCCGATAAGGCCGCCGACGCCAAGAAGGAGGGCGGCAATGACTGACATCATGGATTCGCCGGCCGTGAAGGCCGCGGCTGCGGCCTCGGCCGCCAACGCCGCCCAGCCCTCGGCCCACCAGCCGCTGCGCACCGCCGTGGTCAAGGCCGCCGAACTGGCCCGCGCCGCCGAAGAGCGCGCCCGCGACAAGCAGCACGCTAAAGGCAAGAAAACCGCGCGCGAACGCCTCGACCTGCTCTTCGACACCGGCACGTTCGAGGAGATCGGCCGCTTCCAGGGCGGCAACATCGCCGGCGGCAACGCCGGTGCAGCTGTCATCACCGGCTTCGGCCAGGTCTACGGCCGCAAAGTGGCCGTCTACGCCCAGGACTTCTCCGTAAAGGGCGGCACCCTCGGCACCGCCGAAGGCGAGAAGATCTGCCGACTGATGGACATGGCCATCGACCTCAAAGTGCCGATCGTGGCCATCGTGGACTCCGGCGGCGCCCGCATACAGGAGGGCGTGGCCGCTCTGACCCAGTACGGCCGCATCTTCCGCAAGACTTGCGAGGCCAGCGGCTTCGTGCCCCAGCTGAGCCTGATTCTCGGCCCCTGCGCCGGCGGTGCCGTCTACTGCCCGGCCCTGACGGACCTCATCATCATGACCCGTGAGAACTCGAACATGTTCGTCACCGGGCCGGACGTGGTCAAGGCCTCGACCGGCGAGACCATCTCCATGGCCGACCTTGGCGGCGGCGAAGTGCACAACCGGGTGTCCGGCGTGGCCCACTACCTCGGCGAGGACGAATCCGACGCCATCGACTATGCGCGCACCGTGCTCGCCTACCTGCCGTCCAACAGCGAAAGCAAGCCGCCGGTCTACGCCTACGCCGTCACCCGCGCCGAACGCGAGACCGCCAAGCGACTCGCCACCATCGTGCCCGCCAACGAACGTCAGCCCTACGACATGCTCGAAGTGATTCGTTGCATCGTCGATTACGGCGAATTCGTGCAGGTGCAGGAACTGTTCGGCGCCTCCGCGCTCGTCGGCTTCGCCTGCATCGACGGCAAGCCGGTCGGCATCGTGGCGAACCAGCCGAACGTGCTCGCCGGCATCCTGGACGTCGACTCGTCCGAGAAGGTCGCCCGATTCGTACGCCTGTGCGACGCGTTCAACCTGCCCGTGGTCACCCTCGTGGATGTGCCCGGCTACAAGCCCGGCTCCGACCAGGAACACGCCGGCATCATCCGCCGCGGCGCCAAGGTGATCTACGCCTACGCCAACGCACAGGTGCCGATGGTGACCGTGGTGTTGCGCAAGGCGTTCGGCGGCGCGTACATCGTGATGGGCTCCAAAGCCATCGGCGCGGACCTGAACTTCGCGTGGCCCTCCTCCCAGATCGCGGTGCTCGGCGCGGCCGGCGCGGTGAACATCATCCACCGCCACGACCTGGCCAAGGCCAAAGCCTCCGGGCAGGACGTCGATGCGCTGCGGGCCAAGTACATCAAGGAGTACGAGACCAGCACCGTCAACGCGAACCTGTCGCTGGAAATCGGGCAGATCGACGGCATGATCGACCCCGAACAGACCCGTGAGGTGATTGTCGAATCGCTGGCCACGCTCGCCACCAAGCGGCGCGTCAAGCGCACCGGCAAACACCACGGCAACCAGCCCCTCTGATTTCTGAAGACATCAACCAAACACAAGTAAGGAAAGCAATGACCACCTTCTTCCTCAATCGCCTGGCCACCGAGCCCCATGCGCTCGCCTTCGCCGGCCAGTCCACCCCGTGGCCGGTAGCCCTGGCAGACCAGACCACCGATCCCAGCCTTGACGAGCCCCTGCGCGGCCACGTCGCCGCAGCCGGCCGACTGCTCACCCCGGTCGCCGCCGACCTGCTGGCCACCACCGGCCGTCCGGTCGACCTGTTCGGCTTCACTCCGAACCCGGCCCGCCTCGGCGCCGCAGCCGACGCCACCGCATCCGTGGAAGGCGTGGCCCTGACCCAGCTCGGCGCCCTGCTCGACCTCGAACACCTTGGCTACAGTGTGGCCGCCACCAAGCCGGTTGCCGTGCTCGGCCACTCCCAGGGCGTGCTCGCCGTGCACATGGCCCGCGCCATCGAGGCCGCCGGCTCCATCGAGGCCGCCGGCGCCACGCTTGACGAGATTCTGGCCGTGGCCGCCCTGATCGGCGCCGCCGGAACCCGCCGCGTGCGCGAACTGGGCCTGAACCCCAAGTACGGCGAGGCCAGCCCGATGCTCTCCGTCAAGGGCGCCACCCGCGAACAGGTTGAGGCTCTGGTCAAGCGCGTGAACAACGCCCGAGGCCCGATCTCCATCGCCGTCACCAACTCCGACAATCACCACGTGCTTTCCGGCTACCCGGAAGACCTGGCAGCACTCGCCCTCGAAGCCGAGCGCGAGCACAAGCACCAGGCCAAGCTGCGTGAACAGAAGCTCCACGGCGGCACTGTGTTCAACCCCACTCTTGAATACCTCGAAGTCACCCTGCCCTTCCACTCTCCGCTCATGGCCGAAGCTGTTGAGCAGACCGTGTCTTGGGCTGGCGCCTGCGGCTTTGACCAGGATCGCACCCGCGCACTCGCTGAGGAAGTGCTGCTCAACCATGTGGACTGGAATGCCCGCGTCAAGGCGCTGTTCAACGCCGCCGACCCGGCCAAGCTGTGGATTGTGGACCTTGGTCCTGGCAACACGCTTGGCAAGCTGATCGGCAACGTGGTGCAGGGCACCGGCATCGGCGTGGTCGAAGCCACCACGCTGTCCGAACGCTCCGCCCTCTCCACGCTGGAAAGCGAGCCTGAGCGCACCCAGAACTGGAAGGCGTTCGCCCCGCGCGTCATCAACACCCCGGCCGGCGCCAAGCTGGTCACCAAGTTCTCCAAGCTCACCGGCAAGCCGCCGGTACTGCTGCCCGGCATGACCCCCACCACCGTGGAACCGGAAATCGTGGCCGCCGCGGCCAACGCCGGCTACTGGGCCGAGCTCGCCGGCGGCGGCCAGGTGACCGCCGAAGTGTTCGACCGCCACATCGCCGCCCTCGAAGACGAGCTGGAGGAAGGCCGCACGGTCGAATTCAACGCGATGTTCATGGACCGTTACCTGTGGAACCTGCAGTTCGGCTCCTCCCGCATCGTGCCCAAGAAGCGTGCTTCCGGCGCGCCGATCGACGGCGTGGTCGTCTCCGCCGGCATCCCCGAGCTGGACGAAGCCGTGGCCCTGATCGAGTCGCTGCAGGCGGACGGTCTGCCGTACGTGAGTTTCAAGCCCGGCACCGTGGACCAGATTCGCCAGGTCGTGCGCATCGCCAAGGCCGTGTCCCCCACCACCATCATGGTTCAGGTCGAGGGCGGTGAAGCCGGCGGCCACCACAGCTGGGAAGCGCTGGATGACCTGCTTGCCGCCACCTACGCCGAAGTGCGCGCCTGCGACAACCTCGTGCTGGTCGCCGGCGGCGGCATCGGCACCCCCGAACGCGCGGCCGATTACATTTCCGGCCAGTGGGCCCACGCCTACGGCCTGCCCGACATGCCGGTCGACGGCGTGCTTATCGGTACCGCCGCGATGACCGCCAAGGAGGCTCACACCAGCCCCGAAGTCAAGCAGCTGCTCGTCAAGACGCCCGGTATTTCGGCCGACGCCAAGTCCGACGACGTGTTCGCCCCGCAGGCCGCCCACTGGGTGCCGTCCGGCAAGTCCGTCGGTGGCATGTCCTCCGGCCTGAGCCACCTGCACGCCGACATTTACGAGCTCGAGAACGACTCCGCCGAATGCGGCCGTCTGCTCGTGCGCGTCATGAAGCACCCCGAAGAGCTCGACTCCCGCCGCAAGGAAATCATCGAAGCCCTGAACAAGACCGCCAAGCCTTACTTCGGCGACCTGGCCTCCATGACCTACCTTGAGTGGGCGCAGCGCTTCGCCGAACTCGCCTTCCCGTGGGTCGACCCGACTTACGCCGACCGCTTCCAGCATCTGCTGCAGCGCATCGAAGCCCGTGTGAACGACACGGACTCCGGCGAATTCACCTCCAAGCTGTTCGCCGCTGATGGCGTTTCTGCTGAAGAGGCAGCTGCCGCTGGCCTGCTGACCCACGACGACATTCTCGCCGACCCGGCCCCCGCGCTCGAAAAGCTCGCACTGGCCTACCCGCAGACCGCCGAACTCAAGGTGGTCCCGACCGACGTGGCTTGGTTCCCGGTGCTCGTGCGCGAATACCCCAAGCCCATGCCGTTCGTACCCGTCATCGACAACGACCTGCTGCGTTGGTGGGGTCAGGACCAGCTCTGGCAGTCCGAAGACCAGCGCTACTCCGCCGATTCCGTGCGTGCCATCCCCGGCCCGATCTCCGTTGCCGGCATCACCACCATCGACGAGCCGATCGCCGACATCCTCGGCCGCTTCGAAACCGCCGCCATCAAGCGCGTGCAGGACGAACAGCAAGCCGCCGATGCCGCTGAGAACGACGATTTCGCCGCACTTGGCGAGGCCACCAGCGCCGAAGGCTTCATCCGCAAGTCCCCGAACATCTCCTGGGTCGGCCACATCACCGACAACCCGGCCTACGGCACCGCCCTGGGCGACCAGTACTACGAGATCCGCGCGTTTGACGCCGCGGCCGGCAAGTACGATCTGGACATCCACCTCGACACCTACTGGGACAACGACCCGGACGGCGGCACCTCCAAGCACGCCGTGCGCGATATCGTCATCCCGCTCATCGTGGAAGGCACCGAGCCCGGCCGTGTGCCGGTCGTGGACCGCGAACGCCTGATTCCGGACGTCTACGCGATGCTCGCCGCCACCGCAGGCATCGGCAACACCGCCATCACCGGCGACAAGCTCACCGAGATGCCGCAGCTTGACGGCAAGACCTCTGACGAGCGTCCGTTCGGTACCGCAACCGCAACCTACACCCTGTCCGCCAACCTCGGCTTCGACCACGAAGCGGCCACTGGCGCCGCTCTGCCGACCACCCTGCAGCCCAGCCGCATCGCCCCCGATGCGCTGGTCGGCCCTGCCTGGCCGGCAATCTACACGGCGCTCGGCTCCGTGTACGTCAAGGGCTACCCGGTGATTGAAGGCCTGCTCAACGCCGTCCACCTCGACCACCTCATCGAACTTGCGGTGAACGAGGAGGACCTGCTCAAGCACACCGGCGAAACCATCACCCTGAAGTCTTGGGCCGAGGATTACTTCGAGTCCGCCTCCGGCCGCGTGGTCACCATCCACGTGACCCACACCGCCGCCGACGGCACGCCGCTTGCCCGCGAAACCGAGCGTTTCGCGATCCGCGGCCGCGTCTACTCCGATGCTTTGCCGGCAGACGCCCCCGAGTATGGTGGTGCCCTCCTGAATAAGGAAGCGGATGGCTCCGTCGCCGGACAGTCCACTGGACTGTCCGCCTCCTCGCGCGGCCTGCAAGTCGTGCAGGCCACTCCGCGCCGTCTGCTGCGCCGCGTGAAGGTCGTCGCCCCACACGACATGACCGCCTTCGCCCGCACTTCCGGCGACTTCAACCCGATCCACACCTCCACTCGTGGCGCTCGCATCTCCGGCCTGGCCGCCCCGCTCGTGCACGGCATGTGGCTGTCCGCCACCGCCCAGCACGCCGTGCAGGCGACCGACGAGAAGGGTGCCCACTACGAGATTGCCGGCTGGACCTACAACATGTACGGCATGGTCCAGCTTGACGACACCGTCGAAATCTCCGTCGAGCGCGTCGGCAAAGTGCGCCACGGCGGCATGACCCTCGAAGTCCCCTGCCGTATCGACGGCCAGCTCGTCTCCCGCGGCACCGCACTGGTCCGCGCACCGCGCGCCGCCTTCGTCTACCCCGGCCAGGGCATCCAGAAGCAGGGCATGGTTCTGGACGAGCGCGCCAAGTCCGCCGCCGCCCGCGACGTGTGGGAGCGCGCCGACAAGCTCACCCGCTCCAAGCTCGGCTTCTCGATCCTGGGCCTCGTGCGCGATAACCCGAAGGAACTCACCGCCAACGGCGTGACCTACCGTCACCCCGAAGGCCTGCTCAACCTGACGCAGTTCACGCAGGTGGCGCTCGCGACGGTTGCTTTTGCCCAGACCGCGCGCCTGCGCGAAGCCGGCGCCGACATCTGGCCCGCCTACTTCGCCGGCCACTCGCTCGGCGAATACAACGCGTTGTCCGCGTTCGCCGACGTGATTCCGCTGGAAACCGTGCTGGAGCTCGTATTCCACCGTGGTTCCACCATGCACCACCTCATCGAGCGTGACGCACAGGGTCGCTCCAACTACCGCATGGGTGCCCTGCGCCCGAACCAGTTCGGTGTGGACGACGCTCACGTCAAGGAATACGTGGAATCCGTGGCCAAGGCCTCCGGCGAATTCCTGGAGATCGTGAACTACAACCTCGCCGGCCAGCAGTACGCCATCGCCGGTACGATCGCCGGACTCAAGGCCCTGAAGGCCGATTCCGCCCGCCGCGTGGCCGCATTCGGTGGCAAGCCCGCGTTCATGCTGGTGCCCGGCATCGATGTGCCGTTCCACTCCACGCTGCTGCGCAAGGGCGTGCCGGAATTCCGCGACAAGCTCGACGCGCTGCTTCCCGCTTACATCGACTACCGTGGCCGTCTGGTGGACCGCTACATCCCGAACCTGGTGGCCACCCCGTTCGAGATGACCAAGGAATTCGCCGCCAAGATCCTCGAAGTCGTGCCGTCCGAGCGCATCAAGGCCGCGCTCGACGACCCGGCCGTGTGGGATTCCTACGCCGCCGACGACCAGAAGCTCGGCCGTCTGCTCTTGACCGAACTGCTCTCCTGGCAGTTCGCCTCCCCGGTGCGTTGGATTGAAACCCAGGCGCTGCTCTTCGGTCAGCGCGAACAGGGCGGCCTCGGCGTGGAAGAATACGTCGAAGTCGGCCTCGGCAACGCCCCGACCCTGGCCAATCTCGGTACCAAGACCCTGCGTCTGCCCGAGTTCGCCGGCAACGATACGGTCGTCTACAACGTCGGCCGCGATGAAGGCCGCGTCTACATGACCGACACCGATTCGCTGGTTCCCGACGACGAGCCGGAAGAGGCTGCGGCCTCGGCCCCGGTCGAAACCGCTCCTGCCGGTGGTTCCGCCGTCGCCAAGCTTGGCTCGGGTGCTGCTCCGGCAAATGCCGCGACTGAGGCTGCTCAGACAACGGATGGCTCCGTCGCCGGACAGTCCACTGGACTGTCCGACTCCTCGCGCGGCCTGCAATCAGGGCAGGCCGCAGTCGGCGCACCGTCTGGTTCCGCCGTCGCCGACCTGCCCTTCAAGGCTTCCGATGCTATCGGCGTACTCATGGCCTACTCTGCCAAGGTGCGTCTCGACCAGATCGGCAGCAACGACACCACCGACACCCTGACCAACGGCGTCTCTTCTCGCCGCAACCAGCTGCTCATGGACATCAGCTCCGAGCTGGGAGTCGCCAGCGTGGACGGTGCTGCTGAAGCGACGCTCGACAAGCTCGCCCAAATCGTCAACAAGGCCGCCCCGAACTACAAGCCGTTCGGTGCCGTGCTCTCCGAGGCGCTGCGCGACCGCCTGCGCTCGCTGTTCGGTGCCGCCGGCGTCAAGCAGCAGTACATCCGCGACCGCGTGACCAACGTATGGCAGCTCGGCGAAGGCTGGGTGGCCAGCGTGCTCGCCGCACTGCTGCTCGACACCCGCGAGGGTGCCAGCTCTCGTGGCGGCGACCTGGCCAAGCTGCCCACCGCCGCCGTGCAGAACAAGCCGGAAGCCGACAAGCTGATCGATGCGGCCGTTGAGGTCGTCGCCCAACTCAAGGGTGTTGCCGTGGCCCTGCCGTCCGCCGGTGGTGCCGCTGGTGGCGCTGTGGTCGATTCCGCCGCGCTCGACGCCTTCGCCGAGAAGGTCACCGGTTCCAACGGCGTGCTCGCCGCCACCGCCCGCTTCGTGCTGAACGAGCTCGGCGTGGCCGCTCCGGCTCCGGAAGAATCCGAGGACGAGAACGCCGCCGTCGTGGCCGCGGTCGAAGCCGAACTTGGCTCCGACTGGCCCAAGCAGGTCGCTCCGCGCTTCGACGCCAACAAGGCCATCCTCTTCGATGACCGGTGGGCCTCCGCCCGTGAAGACCTCGCCCGCGCCTACTACGGCAACGACCCCGCCGCCTTGAACGGCAGCTTCATCGGCCTTGGTAAGACCATCGCCGCCGAAGCCCAGTGGTTCGCCAACGAGTCGGAGAGCGAGGAGCTTAAGGCCGCCTTCCAGAAGGCCGGCTCCGAGGCCCTCGAACAGGTCGCTTCCAACAAGAACGCCTCCCGTTACGCGAATGATATCGCCATCGTCACCGGCGTGAGCCCGAACTCGATTGCCGCTCAGGTGGTCGAAGGCCTGCTCGCAGGCGGTGCCACTGTGGTGGCCACCTCGCACAGCTTCAAGCCGTCCATCAAGGCTTGGGCCAAGCAGGCCTACCGCGAGCACGCTACCGGCAACGCCAAGCTGTGGCTGGTTCCGGCCAACCTCTCCAGCTACCGCGACGTCGACGCTCTGGTCGACTGGGTGGGCCACGAGCAGAAGAAGACCTCCGGTGCCACCACCACGATTCTGAAGCCCGCGTGGGAGCCGACCCTGTTCTTCCCGTTCGCCGCTCCGCCGGTCCATGGCACGCTCGCCGACTCCGGCGACCTGTTCGAATCACAGGCGCGACTGATGCTGTGGGGCGTGGAACGCGCCATCGTCGGCTTCAGCAACATCGGTGCCGACACCAACGTGCAGCACAAGCTCCACGTGGTGCTGCCCGGTTCCCCGAACCGCGGCGTATTCGGCGGCGACGGTGCCTACGGCGAAGTCAAGAGCGCCTTTGACGCCATCGTCAACCGTGCCCGCGCCGAAAAGGTGTGGTCGAGCCGCGTCACCTTCGCTCACCCGAAGATCGGCTGGGTGCGTGGCACCGGCCTGATGGGCGGTAACGACCCGCTGGTCGCCGTCGTCGAGCGTCACGGCATCCACACCTACTCCACCGCACAGATTGCGGCCAAGCTGCTCGACCTGTGCACTGCCGAATCGCGCGAGCAGGCCCTCAAGGCCCCGCTCGATGTGGACCTGACCGGTGGCCTCGGCTCCGAGCCCATCGACATCAAGGCCCTGCGTGCCGAAGCCATGGCCGACGTCGAGAAGGAAGCTGCTGCGGCCTCGTCTCAGGAAACGGATGGCTCCGTCGCCGGACAGTCCACTGGACTGTCCGACTCCTCGCGTGGGCAGCAAATCAAGGCGCTGCCCACCCCGATCGTCGCCAAGCAGGCTTCGGTCGACCTTGCCGACTGGACCAACGTCACCGCCAAGCCGGAAGACGAAATCGTCATCGTTTCCGTCGGTGAGCTGGGCCCGTGGGGCTCCGGTCGTACGCGCACCCAGGCCGAGCTCGGCATCCACTCGGACGGCACTGTCGACCTGAGCGCCGGCGCAGTGCTCGAACTTGCGTGGAACATGGGTCTGCTGACTTGGGCCGACAGCCCGAAGCCCGGCTGGTACGACACCGACGGCAACCTCGTGCCCGAAGAGGACATCGCCGAGCGCTACCACGACGAGGTCGTGGCCCGCTCCGGCATCCGCCCGTTCGAGGAAGGCATGGGCAACGACTACAAGGACGGTGCTGACGAAGAAGAAGCCGAGGTCTTCCTCGACCACGACGTCACCTTCTCTGTGCCCACCCGCGAAGTCGCCGCCGAATACGTCAAGTTGGACGAGGCTCACACCACCATCGCCCCGGATGAGGAATCCGGCGAATGGAACGTGACCCGCCACGCCGGCTCGATGATCCGCGTGCCGCGCCGCGCCACCATGACCCGCACAGTCGGCGGCCAGTTCCCGAAGGGCTTCGACCCGACCCGATGGGGCATTCCCGCCTCGATGGTCGGCGACGTCGACAAGATCGCCCTGTGGAACATCGTCACCACTGTGGACGCCTACCTGGGCGCCGGCTTCACCCCGGCCGAAATCCTCGAGTCCATCCACCCCTCGCTGGTGGCTTCGACCCAGGGCACCGGCTTTGGCGGCATGATGTCGATGCGCAAGCTGTACCTCGACCGCTTCCTCAACCACGAGATCCCGACCGACATCCTGCAGGAAGCCCTGCCGAACGTGGTCGCGGCTCACGTGATGCAGTCCTACATCGGCGGTTACGGCAACATGATCCAGCCGGTCTCCGCCTGCGCCACCGCGGCCGTCTCCCTTGAAGAAGGCGTCGACAAGATCGCCCTCGGCAAGGCCGATTTCGTGGTCACCGGCGCGATCGACGACATCGGCGTGGAATCCGTGATCGGCTTCGGCAACATGAACGCCACCGCCAACTCGGAGGAAATGTACGGCAAGGGCATCGACGCGCGCTTCTTCAGCCGCGCGAACGATCGTCGCCGTGGCGGCTTCCTGGAATCCCAGGGCGGCGGCACGATCCTCGTGACCCGCGGTGACATCGCCGAAAAGCTCGGCCTGCCGGTCGCGGCCGTGGTCGGCTTCATCCACTCCTACGCGGATGGTGCCCACACCTCGATCCCGGCTCCGGGCCTCGGTGCCCTGGCTGCCGGCCTCGGTGGCAAGGACTCCAAGCTCGTGCACGACCTGGCTAAGCTCGGCGTCTCAGCCGACGACATCGCCGTGGTCTCCAAGCACGACACGTCCACCAACGCCAACGACCCGAACGAATCCGAGCTGCACAACACGCTGGCCCACGCCATCGGCCGCACCGGCGGCAACCCGCTGTTCGTGATCTCGCAGAAGACGCTTACCGGCCACGCCAAGGGTGGTGCCTGCATCTTCCAGGTCAACGGTCTGACGCAGCTGTTCAAGTCCGGCGTGATTCCGGCGAACGCGGCGCTCGATTGCGTGGATCCGAAGCTCCAGCGCGACGACCACATGGTCTGGGTTAGGAAGCCCCTGCGCATCGGCGGTGGCGAGGACGAGTTCGGTCGCGAGACCGCTGGTCGCCCGGTCAAGGCCGGTCTGGCCACCTCGCTCGGCTTCGGACATGTTTCCGGCTTCGTGGCCCTGGTTCATCCGGGTGCCTTCGAAGCGGCCGTGGCCAAGGCCGATGGCGAGGCCGCGCTGGAAGCCTGGCGTGAGCGTGCCAACGCCCGCCTGGCCGCCGGCCAGCGTCACCTCGAGGAAGGCATGATGGGTCGCGCCGCGCTCTACGAGCCGATCGACAACCGTCGCTTCCGCGAGGATCACCGTGGCTACGACCACCACGAGGTCGAAAAGGCGATGCTCCTCAACCCGGACGCCCGCCTCGGTGCCGACGGCTACTACGAGGCCTGATTCCTCTGGCTCCCCTCGGTTGAGGGGAGCCAGTAGCGCACCGGATCTCGGCTCCCCTCTTTGAGGGGAGCTCCCGCGAAGCGGGTGAGGGGAGTTTCCCTGGAGCTTTCTCGCTGGCACAAACTCAGTGAGAGAAATATGCAGAACATACGAAAGCCCCTCCCTCGGAGTGAGCTTTCTGCGTTTCAAGGGGCTGATTTGGCATTCGCCGGAGGTCTACTTCCGTTTCAAGGGGCTGTTGCCCAAGTAGACAAGGCGTAAAAACGGCGGAATGGCGTTGACGTTATGCTGCGGATACTCGTGGTATGGAGGATGACCAGCCCCTTGAAACGGAAGTAGACCTCCGGAACAGTCAAAATCCGCCCCTCGAAACGGAGATAGACCTCCGGGGCGGGGCGCGGATGTTTTTTGGACGGCTAGGCAGCCAGCCCAAGATGTTTGCGGTATTGCGCGAGGTCATCCAGCATAGTGAATCTTTTCCCCCTGAAATGGAAATCAGGCCCCAATTCTGATGAGGTGTAGAGATTACGCGCGAAGCGGTACACAATAGGAAGCATGAATACTTGTGGTTTGGGGCATGACGTGGTGGATGTGGCCGCATTCGCCGAACAGTTGGCGGAGCCGGGGTCTCGCATGCGTGCGCTGTTCTCCGTGCGTGAGGTGCGGCAGGCATCCGACCGCGCGCGCCAGAAGAATGACGGGGAGGCCGTCCATCTGGCCGCCAAATGGGCGGGCAAGGAGGCGTTCCTCAAAGCCTGGTGCGATTATCTTGGCGATGCCCCCTATCCGTTCACGCTTGATAATTTCCCGTGGCCTGAAATCGAGATCTTGGACGATTCCCGTGGTGTGCCGCATGTGTCTCTGGGTAAGGGGGCGGCGTCAGTCTTCCAAACTGATTACGCGAATTCGGCTGCCGGCGCTCGCTATTCCTCTGCCTATTCCCCTGCTTCCGATAACGGGCCTTATGCAGTGATGCAGGAGCGGCGGAATGCGCGTTCGGCGCAGCGCTCGACTCTCGGTGCGGGGTCGATGCCGCATATCCATATTTCCCTGAGCCACGATGGTCCGATCGCCTCCGCGGTGGTGACGATTTCTGTGGAATAGCGCCCGAGGCCCCCGAGTGCTACATGCTGTACAACGTCTCCATCATGGTTAACCTGTGGAGCGCGCTCACCAGCCGCGACGTGCGCCTGCTCAAGAACCAGATCGACAAGCTCGACTCGCTGCCCGAAAACTGCTGGTTCGTGATTCTGAATGCGATGGGCGCCGACCTCCAACCATACGAGTCCCAGCTCATCCATTTGTGATTTCGACGGTTTCTAGCTCCCCTCTTTGAGGGGAGCTAGAAACCGTAGGCGACTGAGGGGAGTCCTCGGCAAAGCCACAATCCATCAACTAGATTGGCTGGTCCTGCTGCAGCCACACGCGTTTGCCATCCCCGAAGAAATATGTATAATAACTCAAGTCGCCAAAAGCGACGCTTAACGCGGATGTAGCTCAATGGTAGAGCCTCAGTCTTCCAAACTGATTACGCGGGTTCGATTCCCGTCATCCGCTCCACTATTTATATGTTGGTGTATCTAATTGGGAATACCGGAAGGGTGAGCTACCCCGAGTAGTATTAGTACTCATGGTGTTGAGAATCGACGAAGCTGAACTGCGTGCCAAGCTCTTTGAGCACAAAAAGCAGATTGGTTTCGGGCCGATTGCCAATGGGGTTGTCATCATCATTGAAGGATTGTTTTACATTCCTGCTGCTCTCACATCTGGGCTCGACCAAATGTTTCAAGGATTGCTCCTTGCATTGAGCATTATCTTCATATTCTATGGAGTATGGAGTTTGATTACTGCTTGCAGAAATAAGTATGATGCCATAACACTGTATGAGGATATCGCCAACATGGATAGAACCGAACGAAGAAGCTCGATCATTGCGGTGAAAGACGCTAACCGATATCTTCTGTATCGTGATTTAGGTTGGGGATGCGACTTTTTCCCTAATCATGCAACCGCAAGCAGTACTGATGAGGATGTTCGTCAGCTGACGACGTATTTTGCCGATGAATTCGGAATTCCTGCTAAAGACTTTACTCTGTCTCGCATTTGTGTGAAGGATTCTGAGAAGCCATCCACGGAGCATGATGGAGAGGTTCGTTATTACGAATACACGCTATACCGCGCTAGCGTAACGGTAATGCCTGACGCCTGGCGTTCCACTGAGTTCCATGTTGGTGCCAAGGACTGCCGCTGGATGACTCTTGATGAGATGCTTGCCGACCCTGTCATCAACAAAATCAATCATGATGTCGTTGCGATGGTGTGGGATAACTTGTAATTGTTGCCGCCTTTGGGGGCATATGGTTGTTGGGCCGAAGCGCGTTCTATACCTCGATAATCATCGAAATCAGGGCGCAGCATGCTCTATGGAACTCTCTATACCCTGAAAACACTGAAAATCAGGATATAGCGCAGTAGAACAGAATCTGCAAACAGCGGTATGCCGAGGAATGAGGTCCTCTTCACCCACGACGTAACGCAGATTCGTATCTTATGGATCTTATATATATAGGTTTGTGGCCAAGGTGCTACCCACAACATTGCCCGTAACGCCACCGCCCGCAACAGAACACGGCCTTGGTGAGTCGTATGTTTGCGTTCACAGAAATTGCATGTAGTACGTCTTCGCATATGCGCAACGACGTGTGACCGTGTGACATTGCACACACAGAACGGTGGCATGCTGACGGCCGACGGTAACTCCGCGCCCCACGTAGCGGCAGCAAATCTGCCTCTATTCCCGAATTGTGGGAGCAGCACGCCCCACAGGGGCGAAAAAGTCCGTTATCGTAGGGTGGATGACGAGGGTGCCACTTTTCAGAAATTCCAAGGTTCTTTTCAATATCGGGTAAGAATTTCCCTCTATCCGGGTGGACGCATTCGTGCTTTTTGCTTAATAACGTAACGCCTTGTAGGTGTGACGCCAGGCTTTGGCGTACGCGATCGTAAGAGACAGGCAAGGCTATGAAGAGAATCGCAGAATGGTTCGCCGCGGTAGGGGGCGCAGCAGGCAAGAGTGGCAAACGGCTAGTGGCCGTCGTGGCCGCCGTAGCGATGCTTGGCGGCGTCGCCGGCGTGAGCGCGACCGCCATGGCCGATGACCAGTCTGCGGCCGATACCCAGCAGTCCACCGCCCAAACCGAAACTCCGGCAAACACCGACAGTAAGGACGCCGGTACGGATACCGGTAACAAGGATGATTCGACCAAGGCCGATGCGACCAAGTCTGATGACGCCGCAAGTGCCGATACCGATGCTGCCGCCTCGGAACTCACCAAGCAGACGGCTCCTGCTCCGACTTCGACGTTGAACGCGCAGGCAACCGAAGCCACGAATGGCAGCTGCGTGTATGCAGGTACCGTTGCCTCCGGACTGAATAACGTGTGCTGGCTGGATATGGCGAACTTCACCGCGGTCAAGAACCAGACTCAGCCCATGAGTGTGAAGCTTTCGGACTCGTTGACGATGAAGTTCAACATCAAGTATACGGGTGGTCGTACGTTGCGTTCGGCCGCCGTGCCTACTTGGGATAAAGCGGCGTTCGGCCATTACGGTTATACCAGTTTCCCTGAAGGAACCAAGCCTGCTCTGTATCAGCAAATCGGTCAGCAAATCGGATCTGCCAATGCCACGTCCACGGTAGAGCTGACGGACATCAAGATCGTAAATGATGATGGCAGTGAAATCACCGGCAATTATTCGTTTATGATGGCGGATGCCGAGAGCACGAACAACAATGAGAGCATCTCGTTCACTTCTTCAAACGAGATCGAGCAAGTGGCCCAGTTCCCGCAACAGGGTGATGCCAACTACAAGAATTATGCGTTCGGTGATCAGACGTTCTCCGCTGACCACAAGACCGTGACCGGTGGTGGTGTGAGCACTGGTGCCAATCCAGGCATATACCTGTACAAGACCAAGTCACCGGATACCGTATCGGTGACGATGAGGGTCAATGTTAGGCGCGAGATTCAGGCGGCGATCTTTGGTGTGCTGTTCTCCAATGCGGAGACCACTGTGACCACGAACAACGCTTCTGATACGTTTGCTGGCAAGGTCGAGTCGCAGACCTATGGTTCCGAGCAGACCGGTGGCGTAACCGGTTCCAATTCCGCTACCAGCAAAGTGGTGAACATGCTGTCGGATACGGACACGTCCGAACAGGTGAAGTTCACTTTGTCCGCCAGCGAAAACACTAATTGGAATGATTACAATGTCTCGTTCACCTGTGATGGCGATTGCGGTGAATACGATGCAACTCCTCAGATTGATACTGCGACCGGCAACCGGTATGTGACCGTCAGCGTCGCGTCAGAGAAGTCCGCGCACGGTAAGTGGGTCGTGACCAAGAAGGTCAAGCTGGACACCCCGAAGATTCAGAAGTCGATTTCGAAGGATGAGGTGGATTCCGCGGCTACTGGTCAGAAGGATTCCTACACCCTGAGCCTGAATGTCAAGGGTAACACGGTCTCCGGTACCACGACTTCCGGTGAAAAGGCCAAGATCGATGTGGCGTTCGTGCTGGATACTTCCGGAAGCATGAACGACAAGGTTGGCAATTCCACGCGTCTGAAGAACATGCAGAATGCGATTACCGATAATGGCGGTTTGTCGTCTGTGCTGTTCAACTCGCCTGACAAGATTGACGCGCAGGCGCATGTGATTACGTTCGCGAGCGGTCTTGGATTGGATGGTACGTCAGTGCTGTCTACGAAGGCCGACCTCGATGAGGTCGTTAACGGGCTGACCGCTAACGGTGCTACCCATTGGGAGAAGGGGCTTGAGCAGGTAAGCAATATCAGCACAAGGCCTGGCGCGACCAAGTATGTCGTGTTCCTTACCGATGGCAACCCCGGCAATAAAGGTTGGGAAAAGCCTAACGTCTACAGCTGCGGTGTGTTTGGCTGGCAGACATGTGACGATAACGATTCCGCCCGTTCCGTATATAACGCTTCGGTGATCGCTGGTAAACAGTTGGCGAAAGCTGGCTGGAACATACTTAATGTTGGCGTCGACATGTCGACGACGGTGTACGTGAATCCGGAGGCTGACTCGGTTAGCGGAAGCAATTATAAATTGCACAATCATTCGTTCAGCCAAACTGCTGGTTGGGTCTCTCCTTTGGAAGCGCTGACCGCGCGTGAGAATGCCAACAAGTCCGCTACGGTCAAGGACCAGCTGATTAAGGCCTACCCGAAGACCACTTCCAGTGAGTTGGCTCAGGTGTTCAAAGACCTCGGCCAGATCATCACCACGACCACGACGAAGTCGTATGGCAAGGTGAGCATCGTCGATACCCTGTCCGACTACGCCGACCCGTTGTTTGAGTATGACAAGCAGTCTGGTGAGATTACGTCTGGCGTTACGGTGGTTACGAGTGACAGGTCGAATGTTGATGCCGAAGTGGCGTCCAAGACCTATGATGTCGCTACCCGTACGGTGACAGTGACGTTCAAGGACGGCTTCACGCTGGCCAAGGACGTGACCTATTCGGTGCAGTTCAAGGTCAAGCCTTCCGATAAGGCATATGAGACGTATGCATTGAACAAGCAGTCCGAAAAGGGCGGCTACACGGATACGGATAACACCGTGCATCAGGGTGAAACTGGTACCGGTACGGATTCGGCAGGCAAGAACGGCTTCTATTCCAACAAGGAAGCTCATCTGGCGTATTCCGAGTGCATCGCGGTCAATGGTGTGGCTCAGAACTGCATGGCGAAGGATAACGTGCCGTATCAGAAGCCTGTGTTGCAGGTGAAGACCGGTGAGATCGACGTGACCAAGAACTGGTATCCGGATAAACCGGCAAACGGTACACAGATTACGTTCGAGTTGTATAAGGATTCCGCGGCTGGTGACAAGCTCGACGAACAGACCGTCTCAGGTCCGAGCTGGTCCGCCACCTTTGGGAACCTCGCTCCCGGCAAGTATGTCGTTGTGGAGAAGGCCATCAACGGTTACACCTCGAAGAGCGATAACTCGACTGTGGAAATCACCCGTGACAGCTTGTGGAAGGCCAAGACGGATAACGACAATCCTACCGGTCAGCCTGCTGCTGCGGACAATGTCATGACCTATAACGTGGCGTTCACCAACGCTCGCAACAAGGTGAATTTGACTGAGAACTCAATCAAGGTCAAGAAGACGTTGGCCGGGCGCAATTGGCAGGACAATGATTCGTTCACGTTCAATATCACGGCCAAGGATCCGAAGGATGCTCCGCAGCCCACTCAGACCGAGGTGACGGTGGACAACCGTACGACCGATCATACTGCCGGTTTTGGCGCGATTACGTACAGCGCCGCAGGCGATTACAGATACACGGTGACCGAGTCGCAGAACAGCAAGATCGCTGGCCTGCTTTACTCCGGCGCCGAATACGAAGTGACCGTCAAGGTGACCGCGGATGCGAATGGTGCACTGAGTGAGACGACCGTCTCCGTCAAGCAACTCAAGGACGACAACGGCAAGAATCTTGATTCGGCCAAGGATGTGACGTCGAACGTCGCGGAGTTCACGAACCGGTATGTTGCCGTGTCGAGCCTGCCTCTGACTGGTGGCAAGTCTGCCCGTGACTGGCTGATCTACGGCGGTGGCCTGGGCCTGATGGCCCTGTTGGCTGCTGCTGGTTACACCATCTGGCGCAAGCGCCAACTCGTCTGACCTGAACCGCCCGAGGCGGCCGTCCCTGGTTCCCCTCCCTGAGGGGAACTGGTCGCCGAAGGCGGACTGAGGGGAGTGCGGGAGCCATGAAGAAAACGCCGGCGACGTTTTAGACGAAGGCGAGCCGACAGGCGGGCTGATAGCAAAACAGGATTCTAAAGATTTGCGGATCGCGAAGTCCCTTGACAGAGGGACCGGAGCCTCCGCGATTGCAGAAAACAAGTACAAAGTTAAGGAAGAGAGGGTTTCTCATGAAGTTGAGGAAGCTTTTCGCGGGCGTCGCTGCGGCGGCGACCCTGTTGGGCGGCATGGCGTTCGGCGCCACCACCGCCAACGCGGCCGCTACTGACGCGGCCACGATTACGGTGAACAACGCCCAGGCGGGTTACACGTACACGGGTTACAAGTTCGCCACGTTCGATAACGTCCAGGGTAAGGCCCCGAATGCCACGTCCGTCGAGGTGAACACCGTCACCGCGTGGAAGGACGCTGTGGCCGCTGCGGCCGACGTGGCCAACGGCAATGCTGCGGTTCCCGCCGAATACGCCGAGAACCCGGCCGCGTACGTGGCCACGTTCGATGCCGCCACCGCCCGTAAGTTCACCGACGAGCTGACGAAGCACATCCCCGTGGGCGAGCAGGGCACTGCCGCCGTGGACGGCGTGATTACCGCCACCGAGGGCTGGTTCCTCGTGACCAGCAAGGCAGGGAAGGCCGGCAAGTCCGCTTTGGTTGCCACCCAGATCACCAGCGGTAACAAGACCTACACGAAAATCACGCTGAACGCCGAGGACGGCCAGCACAACATCGACGCGCTGGGCCAGTTCAATGCCAAGGACGAGAACGCCCCGACGCCGCCGACCAAGAGTGCTAACGGCACGGGCACCGTGAACGTGGGCGACACCGTGAACTACACGATCACCGCTGTTGTCCCGCCCGCAGCAGCCGGCTACGACACCTACAAGTACACCATCACCGATGCCGCATCCAAGGGCCTCAACGTGGCCAAGGACAACGCCAACTTCGTGGTCGTCGTCAAGAAAGGCAGCACCGACGGCACCGACAAGACCCTGGCCGAGACAAGCGGCGATTACACGCTGACCCAGCAAGGTTCCGCCTCCGACGAGAACGGCACCGTGACGACCATCGCGTTCCCGAACGTGAAGGACTACGCCGGCAAGACCATCCAGGTGACCTACAAGGGCGTCGTGACCTCTGACGCCGTCGACCAGGTGACCAACAAGGCCACCGTGAAGAACAATAACGACCAGACCGGCGAAGGCACGCCTGTCGTCAAGAAGCTCGGCAAGTTCGACTTCACCAAGATCGGTGTCGACAACGACGCCAATGGTCTGGCCGGTGCCGAGTCCAAGGTTTCCGCCGATGGCGGCAAGACCTTCATCAAGTTCTCCCAGGACGCCAACGGCGTCTACTACCCGGACGCCAACGGTAACGAGACCCTGACCTCAGCCGACGGCAAGGGAACACAGAAGACCCTTGGTAAGGTCGCTGTCCGCGGCCTCGCCGAAGGCACCTACACCGTTCAGGAGACCAAGGCCCCGACCGGTTACGCCGAGAACTTCAAGGTCACCTTCACCGTGACCATCGGCACGAACGGCGGCGAGGGCACTTTGGCCGTTGACACGCTCCATCAGGTCAACACGACCAACAAGACGGTCTTGAACGTCAAGTCCATCACCCAGCTGCCGCTCACCGGTGCCGCCGGAACCATGCTGTTCACCGTGGTCGCCGTGCTCCTCGCCGGTGTTGCCGCGACCGTGTTCGCCAAGTCCCGCTCCACCAAGCGCGCACTCAACGCGTGAGGCGATAGCAATGAACGCGTGGTCTAATTCATCAGTGAATTGACCCCAATTGGAAGCGAGTGAAGTGCCAACTTCGCTCGCCTCCTTTTTTCTTAGACTTTCAAATTCGACATAACCAGAATCAAAGGTGCAGCATGGCAATGGATCCTATTACTTCTTCATTGTTGAGCGATTTCATCGCTAGCAGTGGTTTGGAACATGAAACGGATATAACCCGCCAGTTTGAATACTTCGCGAACTATTGTGTGGTTACCAACAGCAGCCCTTCAAGCGACTTCGAATATACGGATATCGCAACGGGTGACAATGCTCCGGGAATCGATGGCATGGCCATCATGGTGAACAATCAGCTGGTCTCCAGCACTGAGGATATAGATAGTCTCATCAACGCCAACGGGCATATCACTGTGCGGTTTATTGCCATCTCGGTCAAAACGACTGCCGGATTCAATACCGGGTTCATCAGCAATCTATTCAGCAACGTGCAGTTGTTCTTTGGGGACAACCCCGGAGCGACGTTCAATACGCCGGAGATGGAGAATTTCCTCGAACTTAAGGACTACATATACAGCACCGCAATCGTCAAGAGATTTACCCGTAATCCCGATCTCCTCGTATCACTGGTGACATTGGGGTCATGGGATGACAGCAATGAACAGTTCAGAGCGCTGGTCGGCCAGTACTGTCAATCTTTGCAAAGTACGATGCTGTTCAACCGTGTTGACTTTCGTCCGTATGGAGCCGCTCAGATTCAGATGCTATATCGCAAGGCCGTGGCAAAAATCGAGAATGCCGTGACTTTCGACAGGGCCTTGATCATGTATGACGATAACGACAAGGGCGAAGAATCCGGATATATAGGTGTGCTGCCGTTCGGAGAGTATCGCAAATTGTTGTTGAATGATGACGGCAATGTGCTTCCCGTCTTTGAAGACAATGTCCGTGGGTATCTCGGCGACGATAACGAAGTGAACAGCGCTATCGCTAAATCCATCACTGAAGGTGATGCGAATGCATTTTGCCAGAAAAACAACGGTGTGACCATCGTGGCTTCCTCCGTTAAGAGAACCGGCAACCAGTTCGTTATCAGCGATTACCAGATTGTCAATGGTTGCCAAACCAGCAATACCTTGATTGTCAACCGAGACAAACCAAATATCGATAAACTACTTATCCCTATTCGCCTCATTGTGACGAAGGATGAGTCGTTGAAAATCGAAATTACTAGAGCCACCAACAGCCAGAACGCCGTCAAGCGTGAGCAGTTGGAGTCTCTGTCCGGTTTCCAGAGGAAACTTGAGCAGTATTACGGCGGCATGAGCAACAGCTTCGGGAAAGATGCGCTGGTATATCAGAGGCGTGAAGGGCAATATCGGGGTACGGAATATCAGAATTCACCCTTGCTGGTTACTATCGCACAACAAATCAAGGCATATGCCGCAATGTATGTATCAAAACCACATGAGGTGTCCGGACGATACGGTGTGGTTCTGCGCAAGATGGGTAAATCCATCTTCCAAGATACTGATTCACTCGCTCCCTACTATTTAAGTGTGTTGGCGCTGAAGAAATTCGAAGCATTACTTGGGAATGGTATCGATCGCCGATACCGTAAGTGCCGGTATCATGTGCTGATGCTGATGCGTACGGTAATCGACATGCAGTTCTCCGACATAAAGCCGAAGAAGCGTCGGGAGGGAAGCGACGCGATGATTACGGCCATCCTGCAGGATCCCACGGCCTCTCTTCGTTGCTTCCACCATATTGTCGACTACATCGCGAGCCAAGCGGAAGATATCGAGTTTGATAATCGAAAATGCTTCGAACGCAAAGAGACAACGGAGAAACTGTTGAAGTCTGAGCGTTTGGCCAAACTCGAAAAGGCGATTCGCGAGGATTCGGCTATCGCTGGTTGTGCAGCTCGATAACGGCATGGCATTCGGCTGATTCCCCGTTATAGATGATGACTTCTGTTGACGGCTTGCAATGAGGCCACTATGCCAATGGCAATCTGATGTCTGATGGTTGGGTGACATACCGTTTGATGTGTAGGGCAAGATGACCTGGCGCAGATTTTTTTCGGCGGCCTCGCTCGGCAACGAGCGAGGCCAGTTTATTGTTCTCGACTACCCAATTTCTGTGTCATGGTACGTAAAACTTGTGTTATTGACGCAAAAACTTGTTCCATCCGAAATTTCGGAGCCACCGTCATCTACCGGCCACCGGTTCACGTAAGAAAAGCGGCAAATGTTGCACCTTCCCGCAAGGGTGATAATAGGGGGAGTGCCGGCAATGAGGCAAGGAGCAGTTTATCGGGGATGAAACCTACCCTACTAGGGGGTAGAAAAGTCCGTATAACAAGTACTATCATCCCAAACTATGACATGCCCCCATATTCAGGGGATGCGAACGAACCTTCCAGAGAATGTAGGGGGATGAAAAATGACTGTCGGTGGAGGGGCCTTTAGCCCCGAAGAGGTCAAGTACCTGAAGTCGTTGCCGGCGGTGGCGGAAGCCACTTCGAAACGCATTACCTACACTGACGACTTCAAACGGTATTGCGTGACCCGTTATAACAAAGGTGCTTCGCCGGTGCGGTTGTTCCGTGAGGCCGGGCTCGATTCCGCCCTGATCGGGTACAAGCGCATCGAACGTTGTCTTGCCCGCTGGCGCGAGGCACAGGATGAGATCCTGGGTGCCGAAGCGTCGGA
>CWGV01000038.1_pt1 | contig 54616 bp, 47 predicted proteins | sample 663871 | NCBI WGS metagenome assembly CWGV01 (sample SAMEA3735897, study PRJEB9488) | human gut metagenome | biome: ENVO:mammalia-associated habitat; material: ENVO:feces | place: Malawi | collected 2009-02-27 | reverse complement strand
TTGCGCTTTACCAACTAAGCTATGTCCGCATGTGTTACCTTCACGGGCAACAGGTGACAAAGATACGCCAATCTCAGGAAAAAGCCAAGCCCCCGCGTGTCCCACCGGTTTTCCAACGATTATCGGGTGCCGCCGTGCACATAACTCGCGGTGGCCGCATACAGCAGCCAAGCGATGGGCATGGCCAGCATAAACAGCGGGTAGAACCAAGCGATGGGCACATTCCACGGCCATGGCCGTGGAAATCAGGAACGCATGACGATAACCGATCAGCTGGCCGAAGAGGCCAAGGCCTTGATCGGCGACCGTGCCGAAGTGAAGTTCCTGAACTACGCCGACGTGCCGTTCTTCAACCAGGACTAGGAATTCCCGAACCCGACAGCCGCCGTGGCCGCCGCCTTCCTGGCGCTCGTTGCGGAGTAATCCCGCCTGAATCTTGGTTACGTTCCGCCTCAAGGCGGACGGCGGACCAGCTGCATCAGCAATGTGCCGAACCCCTCTGATTGACTCCAATCAGAGGGGTCGCTGCGTTTCAAGGGGCTGATTTGGCCTTCTCCGGAGGTCTACTCCCGTTTCAAGGGGCTGGTGGCTGAGTAGACACGGTCCAAAAACGGCGTAATGACGTTAGCCCGGAGCCGTTTATACTTGCGGTTTCCCGGATGAGGAGCCCCTCGAAACGGAGATAGACCTCCGGAATAACCCAAATCAGCCCCTCGAAACGGAGTTAGACGGTTGGGATGCCGGAAAGAACACTCACGCCGGCCCAAGAACCCCCACTATGTCAGATATCGCTGCCCAGCACGCAATACTGACTGTACAGCACGACCCGTCCTTCATGAAATCAGGCACAGTATGGGCTTCATCCCCCAACGCGCGATAATGGCGGTATGACGCAACGACAACTGATGCGGGCCACAGTCGAAACGCCCATCGGCAGGATGATGATGGCCTCGGACGGCGAGGGACTTACCGAACTCTGTCTTGAAGACTGGTGGTGGGCCACCGACCACCAAGCCGTTCTCGACTCGAATCGCGAACCCGATCGTGAACCCGACGTATTCCATATAACCCGCGAATGGCTGACCGCCTATTTCGCCGGCGAACGCCCCGGCTCGGATCAGGTGCCGCCGTTGCATCCCGCCGGCACGCCATTCCAACATGAAGTGTGGAATCTGGTGGCCGAGATTCCCTATGGCATGACGGTAAGTTACGGCGAACTCGCCGCCGAATTGGCCGAACGACGCGGCGGCGGCCGCATGGCCGCGCAGGCGGTCGGAGGCGCAGTGAAGCGCAATCCGGTTACCATCATCGTGCCCTGTCACCGCGTAGTCGGCTCGGGCCGCGCGTTTGGCGGCTACGGCGGCCGACTCGACATCAAGGCCGAGTTGCTTGAACTCGAGGGCGTGGATCTGGCGCGCTTCGATCTGCCGAACCCTTGACGGGCCCAGCGGTCCGCCTCGTCAAAAGGATTGAGTGGTTAACCCTCCCGCCGGCGGGAGATGGCGCGTAGCGCCGGAGGATGGTCGGCTGGCTGGCATCGCGACCCTGCTACCCGACAATTTTCGACAAGCTGACGGGAATCCTTCCACGAATTGTTCGCCGTCGGTGCAGTCTTGCTCGATCGCGCCGGCCAAAACCGTACAATCCCTACAATGGAATGCATATGGTTAATTGCTGCGCGCAGCCGCACGGCCGCACGCGATCGCAAGACCACATGACCCAAGGGGATATGCAATATCAACGGAAGCAGGAGGTGCGTATGACCGGCATTATCGATTACGCGCACACCGAAACGCGCTCCTTCGCCGACTTGCCGTTCAACGAAATCGACGCCTTGATCATCTCCACGCTCATCTATGAGGATGTGGCCAGTATCTGCCCGACGTTGATGCTGGATGAGACGCGGTCAGGCTCGTTCGCCGCACGCATTCGCGCTTTCGAGCCCAAGCATCCACTGATCTGGCTGAAGGGTATCTGGCGTCCCGAGCTTGAATCGGTAAGCCTTGACGAGGCCAACCGCGAGCTGCATCGTTCGCCGAAAACGCATGCCGACGACAAGCCGCACGAAGCCCAAATGGTTTCAGTGGTCAATCCGGACCTGACCCACGACCTGTTCCAGGCCGCAGGCGAGAACCCCCGCTACGCCAACGTTCGCCTGGGCGCGGTGGTCGAGCACATCAATCCGGGCGAGCAAACCCAATTCGCCGCCGCCACCTTCCAACTGCCCGACGGCCACAAGCGCCGGAAGCCGACCTACAAAGGCACGTTGGTTATTTCCTTCCGCGGTACCGATGATTCGCTCATCGGATGGAAGGAAGATTTCAATATGGCTTTCCAGTATCCGGTGCCGGCGCAACGTTCAGCCAACGCCTATCTGGATACGGTGGCGCGACTGTGGGAAGGTCCGATTATTCTGGTCGGCCATTCCAAGGGAGGCAACCTGGCGATTTACGCGGCCATGAACGCCGAGCCGAAGGTGCGCGGGCGCATCCAGCACGTCTATTCGCTGGACGGCCCCGGTTTCCCGCCGGAGATTGTGACCAGCCCCGCCTACCGCACCATCCAGCCGAAGGTGACGAAGATCGTGCCAAGTTCGTCGATTGTGGGCATGATTTTCGAGACCCCGGAGCCTTGCCGCGTGGTCTCTTCCGATTCGGATGGCATCATGCAGCATTCCGCCTTCACCTGGCTATTGGATGGCGACCAGTTCATCACCGAGCCGGATTTGAGTTCCAGCTCGCAGTTGTTTAACGAGGAGCTGAACCATTGGATCGCCACGCTTACGCCCGAACAGCGCAAGCGTGCGGTGGACGCGCTGTTCACCGTACTGCATGCCAACGGCGCCACCAGTTTCAGCGAGGTGATGAGCAACTTCCCCGCTTCGATTCCGGCGATGCTTGGCGCGTATGTAGGGCTGACCCCCGCAGACCGGCGTCATTTGGTTGAGGCCCTGGCGATACTGTTCAAGGCGTCCACGGCCAAACGCAGGCCGACGCCCGCCCCAGCTTCCGCACCAAGTTCTGCGACCGCCAAAGGAACAGCCGAGACCCCAGCAGGAACCGCGACAGGAACAGATAGAGCGGCCCCGGCCAGAGCCGATACCGATGCCGGCACCGCAGCTTCGCCCTCAGCGGAGGACGCAACTGAAATCGCCGATTAGCTCATAGACATGTCCACAAATAATAGTTATACTGTCCAATAAGTTATTAGACAGCGTGACCATATCACGCTGGTGCATCAGGAGGAAGAGATGCCACGTCCACGCCATGATTCCGAGGTGCTGCCCGCCAAAGAACGCCTAGAGAACGCTTTCTGGGAATTGCTCGCCGACCGCGACTACCGCAAGATCACCGTCACCGATGTGGTGCGTGAGGCTGGCGTGAACCGTAATTCGTTCTATTATCACTTCTCCAGCCTGCCCGAATTGGCCGATTCAGCCATCCTGCATCAGGTCGAATCGATTCCGATCAACCGCACCCCCGACCCAAATGGCAATCCCGAGGAACAATGGCGAGACCGCGTCACCGCCACGCTCTCAGATCCAGAGCAACGGCAACGCCTCGACCGCCTGGCCCTGTTGGCAGGCCCGCACAGCACGCTTGAACTGACCGAATCGCTGCGCGACTTCTGCCGTCTGCAAATGCTCAGCACATTGCAACGCGACCCCAAGAACCTTGACCTGAAAACCGATCTCATGGTCGAGTTCACCGTGGGCGGCATGCTCGCCGTGCTGCAACGTTGGCCCGAATTGAGCGACGCCATCGAAATCAAAGACCTGCTTAAAGAAGATGTGGCCGTGCTGGCCATGGGCATATACCTGGCCATGAGCCAAAAGGACATGCTTAATTACTGGAATCGCATCTTCGTGCACAATGCGCAGGATTCGACCGCCCCCGGCATGCCGGCCGCCGCCACGCATGCCGCGCCATCCCCCATCTCACCGTCGAACGGCCCCGCAGGATTCCCCGGGTACACCGCTTGACCGAAAACCAGTGAGTCTGGATTGCTTCCGTCGAATGAACCCTGCGTGAGGTTTCTCACAAGGCGCAATCAGCCTCTCATGCTGGCGTTTCCAGCCCTCACACAGGAAGATGGAAGCATGAGCGAAACATCGAACAAAACCCGTCTGGAACATGACTGCATCGGCCAGATGGAGGTGCCGGCGAACGTCTACTGGGGCATTCACACCCAGCGCGCTATCGGCAACTTCCCGGTCTCCGGCATCACCGATAGCCAACATCCCGAGCTGATTCGCGCCTATGCCACGGTCAAGCGCGCCTGCGCCATCGCCAATGAGGAATTAGGCCTGATCGACCCGGCCAAGGCCGAGGCCATTCGCGCCGCCTGCCTGGAAATCGAGGCCGGCAAACTGGCCGATCAGTTCCCGGTCGATGTGATGCAGGGCGGTGCCGGCACCTCGTCGAACATGAACATGAACGAGGTCATCGCCAACCGCGCGTTGGAAATCACCGGCCACCAGCGCGGCGACTACGCATACATCCATCCGAACGACGACGTCAACGAGTCGCAGTCCACGAACGACACCTACCCGGCCGCCTGCAAACTCGCGCTTATCGACGCGATCGGGCCGCTCGCCGAGTCCACCAAGAAACTCGCCAAGGCCTTCCACGATCTGGCCGACAAACATATCAATGACGTGACGATTGGCCGCACGCAGCTGCAGGACGCCGTACCAATGACCTATGGTCAGGAATTTCATGCGTTTGCCACGCTGTTGAAGTCTGATTTGGCTGCATTCGATCGCGTGGTGCCGCTGCTGGCCCAGCTCAACCTCGGTGCCACCGCCATCGGTACCGGCATTTGCGCGGATCTGCGATTCCGCAAGTCCGCCATCAAGCATCTGGCGCACATCACCGGCTTGCCGGTCACCGCCGCGCCCGATCCGGTGGCCGCCATGACGGATATGGGCGCGTACGTGGCCACGTCGGCTGCCATCAAGAGCCTCGCCGTGCACCTGAAGAAGGCCGCCGACGATTTGCGACTGCTCAATTCCGGGCCGCGCTGCGGTTTCAACGATCTCAACGTGCCGGCTCGCCAGGCCGGATCGTCGATTATGCCGGCCAAAGTGAACCCGGTGATCCCCGAATGCGTCAACCAGTGCTGCTTCACGATCTTTGGCATGGACGTGACCGTGAATTGGGCCGTGGCCGAGGGGCAGTTGCAGCTGAACGCCTTCGACCCGGTGATGGTGCACGAGCTGCTGACCGGCATGGCGTTGCTGACGCGCGCCATGGAGACATTCCGCGTCAACTGCGTGGAGGGCATCGAGATCCACGTCGGTCTGGGACGCTCGTATGCCCAGTCCTCGCCGTCGATCGCCGCCGCGCTCAACCATTACATCGGCTACGAGCGCGCGGCCGACATCGCCGCCGAAGCCGTACATACTGGCCGTACCGTGCGCGAGGTGGCCGGCGAACGCACCGACCTGCCCGCCGAGCAGTTGGACGAGATTCTCGATCCGATTCGACTGGCCCGTGGCCTCGGCCAAACCTGCCGCGAGCATCGGGACTAGGCACCACCGCAACGGCCAAAACCCGACGTGGGCCCTCATGTTTACGACTTCACCAGAAATGGTCGATACAGTAGGGCATATGACCGAATATGCACAAGACATCGCACACTGGTTCCAGGTCAATGCGGGCAAGCTCATCTGGCTGGCCGTCGTGCTGGCCGTCGTGTTCGCGGCCGATCGCGTGATCAGCCGCGTGCTGCGCAGGGTTCTGGATAGTTCGCAGATTCCCAGCGCCTCGATTTTCGTGAATCTCACGCGCGTGACCATCTGGGTCACCGGTACGGCGATGGTGCTGCAACCGGTGTTCGGCATCAATCCGACCACCCTGGTCACCGCCCTTGGTGTTGGAGGTGTGGCGATCTCGCTGGGTCTGAAGGATACAATCGCCAACATCATCGGCGGCTTCGGCCTGATGCTGGGCCGCGTAATCCAACCCGGCGATCTGGTGACCATTCAAGGCGTCACAGGTACCGTGCACGACATCACCTGGCGTCAGACCGTGGTGCGCACCCGCTCCGGGGACATGATGGTCATTCCCAATTCGGTGCTCAACACGGCCGCCTTGACCAAGCTCACGCCGGCCAGCGAAGGCATGGCCACGCTTGAATTCACGGCCAAGGCCTCTGGCGACCCGTCCGCTATCAGTCAGGATATTCTCGACCGCGTAACCAAAGCCACCGCCGATGTGACGTTGGAGGGCCAGCCGCCGCTGGTCAAGTTCACCGGCTTCTCCCCGTACGGCATGACCGGTCAGGTGCTGGTGTTCGCCCGCGAGGGCGTGCTGCCCTCCACCGTGAGGGATATGGCCGCGCGCGCCATCGCCGGTTCGGGCACCAAATACCTTGTTGAAGATGGCGGCTCGTCAGACAATCTGTGATATCTCCCGGCTCGCCTCTCTGGGTCCGGCTATGACAGTCATGCGAACAGCATCCAACCGGTAAGAATCACAGTCAACAGTAGGTACGAGATAACGCCGGGATTGGCATAGGCGGTGCGTATTTTAAGCCCCGCAGGCAACTCCTCTGGCGCAAGATAGAACTCCCAGCTCTTGCGCTTGGTGATAAGCAGCACGATACCGGCAATGCAGAGGCCCAACATCACTGTGCCGTACAACATCATGATGCCCATGCCGCCCATGTTGCCAGTTTCAGCCATACGCATGATTTCGGCCTCGCTGATTGTGCCGTCGAGGATGCGGGGATCGATCTGTTGTATCACCAATGGGGCGAGTACTGACCCGTTCAGGTTGATCAGCATGTGCATAGCCACTGAATACCGCAGTCGGGAGGTGCGTGTGTATACATATCCGAACATCAGTCCTAGGCCAAAGGCGTAGAAGAACTGGAACACGTTCATATGGAATAGCGCGAATGCCAATGCGGAGAACATGATTGCGGTCTTTTCTCCGTACCGGCGCAGGCGGGAGATAATCTCCTTGCGAAAAATCCATTCTTCGCAAACCGGTGCCAACAGGCCTATGAACAATGCGTTCACCCGCCAGTCGCTGCCAAGAATCACGTCGTTGATGCGATTGGTGGCCTGACCATCAGTGGCTCCGGCAGACAATATATTGCCAATCATATTGCCCAAGAGCATTACCGGAATGCACATGACGAAAATCTGAATGAACTCCCCCGCCTTCATGGGGTACTGCCGGGTGCGAATAACCGGTACGCGAGTGAAAGCCAACATACTCAGCGGCATGGCCACCACATACAGCGGCCCGGAGGAGGCGAGCAACACAGCCCAAGCGGGCACATCGGCGCCGAGCAGCGTTCGTAGTGCTTCAGTGGCCAGAATATTCAGTCCGATCCAGAACACCATCATAATGGCGAGCGCCGAGCCGATTGTCGAAAACCGGCGATGGGCCGTGAACCACCAATCGCGTGGGGTTTGTTGCGGCTGCTGTGGTTGCTCAGGTACCTGCGGCTGCTGCGCCGGCGGCATTGGTTTGCTCATACTTATCCCCCATAGTTACTGGCCGCAAACGGACCGATCACACGTGCAATACTCTTCAAGAATACGGCACGGCGTTTCGATTGCATTGGGAATGGGGGAGGAAATCATCAATGGGCAAGGAATGATCAACGTCAATCATTCCCAATGACGAGAAAGTCCCCTACTCTGCAAGATTACTGTGGGATGCCACGCGATTTTACCCGATTTTTTCGCGGCGGCCCACACCACTCCACATATGACTGATGACGCCGCACGAAGAAATGGCGTCATTGCAACGATTCCCCAATACATTCTGTGGGACGGCACGAATGTACATCGTTTGACGTTCATGCCATCCCGCACCGGCGTGGGACGGCACGCGATAATCGCCCAAAAATCGCCGCCGTCCCACACATATCATTGCCGATAAGCCATTCGACGATCGTACAGTCACAAAAAACAGAACAGAACCGCACGATCATCGCAACGCCATTCAGCAGGCGAGCGCGGCGACCGGACGCGGGGCGACAATCACGTCATCGCCCACCGCCAGACCGGCCGGCAGCTCGCTGGCGGGCAGCTGCACGGTGGCCTTGAGCTGTTCACCTTTGTTCCAGCGCTGGTATTCGCCGGAGGTGATGACCGTGTCCACACGCACCAGGGAGCCAAGGAAGTGAATGACCTCCACGCGGGCGCGTTCGCCGACATGCGAATCGCTGCTGCCAGCCAAGGCCAGCATCAGGTTCTCCGGGCGCACGAGCACGGCCACGGAATCGCCCTTGGCGGAGCCGGCGAGCAGCGGCACGCGCTGGCCGAAGACCACGGCCTCGTCGCCATTGGATGCGCCGGGCAGGCGGTTGGTGAGTCCAATGAACGTGGCCACGTACTCGGTGGCGGGGCGCTGGTACAGGTCCTGCGGGGCGGCGATCTGCTCGATCTTGCCCTTGTTCATCACGCCGATGCGGTCGGCCACGGCCAGCGCCTCCTCCTGATCGTGGGTCACGAAGACGGTGGTGGTGCCGGTGGTGAGCTGGATGCGGCGAATCTGGTCACGCAGCTGGACGCGCACTTTGGCGTCGAGCGCGGACAACGGCTCGTCGAGCAGGAGCACGCGCGGCTTGACGGCCAGCGCGCGGGCCAGGGCCACGCGCTGCTGCTGGCCGCCGGACATCTGCTGCGTGTATTTCTTGGCCTGATCGGCAAGCCCCACCAGTTCCAGCTGTTCCATGGCGATCTTGCGGCGTTCGGCCTTGCCCATGCCGCGCACTTCGAGGCCGAATTCCACGTTCTCCAGGGCGGTCATGTGCGGGAACAGCGAGTACGCCTGGAACACCATGGCCATCTCGCGCTTGTTCACCGGCACACCGGTGACGTCCTGTCCGCCGACCATGATGCGTCCGCCTTGGATGTCTTCGAGACCGGCAAGCGATCGCAGCGCGGTGGATTTGCCGCAACCGGATCCACCGAGCAGCACGACCATTTCGCCGGGCTTGATGTCCAGGTTGAAGTCGTCGAGCGCGTGAACGGTGGAGCCGGGATAGATCTTGACGACGTTCTGCATCTGGATGGAGCCGCCGCCGCGTTTGACGGTGTCTTTGAGCAGGGCCTTGGCGGCCTTGGTCACGTCTTTGCCGCGCACGCCTTCGAGGGTGGCGGTGGGGTCGTTCTTGAAGGCGTCTTCGGCGGTGGAGGACACGGCTGCCGGGATGGCCGGGGACGCCGGGGCGGCGTCCACTGCGGTACCGGTTTCCTGACGGGTGGGAGTTGAATCGTTGTTCATCGGGTCACTTACCTTCCCTTGACTTACGCATTGCGTCGGAGATCAGGTCGAGCGCAACGAGGAGCACCACGCCGAAGAGCAGGGCCAGCAGCGACATGGCGGTGGAAATTTGGGCATTGGATTGGCCGAGCTGGTAGAGCGCGACCTGCAGGTTCATACGGCCGAGCAGCGAGGCGACGGTGTATTCGCCGAGTACCACGGCGATGGAGATGAAGGATGCCGAGAGGATCGACTGCCACAGGTTCGGGATGATCACCTTGAGGAACACCTTGGGCCAGGAGGCACCGAGCGAGCGGGATGCCTCGACCAGCGTCTTGACGTCGATGGAGTTGAGGCCCACGGCGATCGCGCGGAAGGCGAACGGCATCACGAGAATCACGTAGGCGAAGCACAGCCAGATCGGGTTGGTGCTCAGCACGTCGGCGGAAAGCCAACGGTAGATCGGCCCAAGACCCACCACCAGCACGATGGCCGGAATGGTCAGCGGCAAGGTGGCCACCCATTCGATCGCACGCTCCAAGGCTTTGGAGCGAATATGCACGATGACCATGGTGGGCACCAGCAGGATGAGCATGATCACGACGGTGACGGCGCTCAACGACAGCGAGATGCCGACGCCCTGCCATAGCACGCTCAGATCGGCGCCCAACGATTTGCCGTTGCCGGTGAAAATCGCCGTCCACGGCGCGGCCGACCAGCGACCGGACAACGGGTGACGCAGGGTGAAGATGAACATGGCCAGCAGCGGCACGAACAGGAACGCCAGGGTGACGAACAGAATCACGAATTTGATGATGCTCTGTTTGCGCACGCGGGCGGCACGCAGCTGCGGCGGCTTGGTTGTGGAAGTTTCGGTCATTGCCAACGTCCGGCCCTCTTTTCCACGGCGTGGCTCAGCAGCATGACGATGGCCACGACGACGATCATTGCGAATGCCAGCACCTGCGCGAAGCCCTGCTGGTTGGGGTCCATCTCGTTGCGCATGGCACCCTGGATCATGAGCGGCACCAGGATCGAACGCTGGGAGAACAGGGCGGCGGCGGTCGCATAGGCGGAGAACGCGGAGGCGAACAACAGCAGGAACGCCGAGATGAAGCGGGGCACGAGGATCGGGCAGGCCACGCGCGTCCAGTATTGGACGGTGTTGCCGCCGAGCGACTCGCAGGCTTCGCGCCACTGTGGACGAATGGAATCGACCGCGGGCAGGAAGATGATGATCATCAACGGAATCTGGAAGTAGCAGTAGACGGTCACCAGCCCCGGCAGGGAGCTGAGCCAGTTCGGGTTCACGGTATAGCCGGTCAGGGTTTTGATAAGCATGGTGCCGATGCCGTTGATGCCGAGGGTGGCGATGAACGCGAACGCGAGCATCACGCCGCCGAACTGAGCAAGCACCGATGAGATGGCGGCGACCATACGACGCAGCAGGCCGTTCGGTTTGGCGCCGATCACCAGCGCGTAGGAGGCGAGCGCGCCCACCACGGCACCAATCAGGGATGAGGCCACGGACACCAGGATCGACGTGCCGAACGCGGCGATGGTGTTGGCTTCGAACATCTTGTGGAAGTTCGCAAGCGTGAAACCGCCGCTGCGATCCTGGAACGCGCCGATGATCACGATCACGGTGGGTGCCAGCAGGAAGCAGGCGGTGTAGGCGAAGAACGGGAGCGTGGTGGCGAGCGTGCCAAGCTCCTGACGGTGCTTCGCCAGTGCGGACGAAGCGGGGGACGATGCGGCGGACGGACCCGCGGCCTTGGAGGCGGCGGGTCCGTTCGGTGCGATGGGTGCGATTGCGGCGGTCATCGTGGACTCTCAGTTGCCGATCGTCTTGTCCCAGTTGTTTTGAAGCCACTCGGTGATGCGGGTGGAGTCATCGTTGCTGTAGGTGACCGGTTGGCCTTCGATGGTGATGGCGTCTTTCAGGGTGGCCTGGTCGACGGTGCCGTCGGCCTTCATGGAGTCGAGCAGCACCGGGTTGGCGCCGCCCTTGAACCACAGGTTCTGGGTTTCGGCGGTGTACAGGTATTCCTCCCACAGGCGTGCGGCGGCGGGGTGCGGCGCGTCCTTGTTGATGGCCTGGTTGTAGTAGCTGACGACCTGGGCTTTGGGGAAGGTCTTGTACTTCCAGTTCACGCCCTTGGACTTGAGTTCCTTCTTGTAGGAGGCCTGGTTGTAGGTCCAGCTAAATACCACGCCGGTCTGGCCGGAGTCGATGGTGCCGTTATTGACGTCAGTAGTGGTCAGGTTGCCAACCTCGTGGAGCTTCTTGAAGAAGTCGAGACCGGGCTGCAGGTTGTTGATGTCGCCGCCGGCGAGCTGGTTGACCATCAGATAGCCGTTGAACGCACCACCAGTTTCAGCAGGTTTACCGATAGCCACGGTGCCGGCGAACTTCGGATCGAGCAGGTCGTTCAGGGAGTTGACATCGCCGTACTTGTCGGCGTTCCAGCCCACGGACATGATGCCGGTGTAGTCGGCGTAGTAGGCGCCGTCGGCGTTCTTGTCGGCATCGGGGATCTTGTTCCAGGCCTGCACCTTGTACGGGGCGAAGTAGTCGGTGGAGGTGGCGGCGATGCCCTGGCCAAGATCGAAGACATCGGGGGCGGCGTCGGTGCCCTTGTTGGTCTTGGCGGCGTCGATCTCCTCCTTGGAGGAGGCGTTCGGGTTCAGCTCGGTGATCTTGATCTCCGGGTACTTCTTCTTGAAGCCCTCGATGACCTCGCCATAGTTGGACCAATCATGCGGCAAGGCGATGACGTTCAGCGCGCCTTCTTCCTTGGCGGCCTTCTCAAGGTCCTCCAAGGTGCCGAAATCGGCGAGGGAGGTGGCCTTGGCGGACTTCTCGTTCACGGTGACGGCCTTGCCGGAGGTCTTGGCGTTGCCGTCGGAGGCGTTGCTCGAGCCGCAGGCGGCCATCGAGAACGCGAGTACGGCGGCAAGGGAGCCGGCCGCGATCTTACGCAGGTTGTTCATACTGTTCCTTTTCTCAACATCATCCAGACGACAGTCTGGGGAGTCGGGCTTGGTATGCGCGGCATTCGCGCGGCCCGTGAATCCAGAAAAGAAACTATGCGCCTAATCTGTCCTGACACTGGCGTGCAAGTGAATTGCATCCGCCATTTGCCGTACGCCTGTTGAACTTAGGAAAACTTGGCATGAATTACTGACAGGTATGGGCGATGTGTCAATAGCGGAACCAGCCTACGGCCGATTCCGCACCACACTTACCTCAGCACACCCTCAATCAATCGCGTGATGAGTTCGGCGTAGCTCACCCCGGTGGCATCCCAAGCCTTGGGATACATAGAAATCGGCGTGAAGCCGGGCATGGTGTTAATTTCGTTGACCATCACCGTGCCATCAGGCGTCACGAAGGTGTCCACACGGCTCAAGCCGGCACCATCCACGGCCTTGAACGCACGCCGGGCCACGTCACGCACGTCCTCAAGCACGCTGACTGGCAGATTGGCAGGCACTTCCACGTGGCTGGCGTCGGCATCCATGTACTTGGAGTCGAAATCGTAGAACTGGTCGTCGTTCTGATGATCGAGCACGATTTCGCCGGGCCAGCTGGCTTCAGGCTCGTCACCGGCCTTCGGACACAGCACGGCACATTCGATTTCGCGGCCATCAATCCCCTGCTCAACGAGCACCTTCCAGTCGTGCTCGCCGGCGGTGGAGATGGCGGCGGCCAGACGATCCTGCTGGGTCTCGCGGTCATCGGTTTTCTCGACCTTGGTCACACCGAAGCTGGAGCCGGCGCGTGAAGGCTTGATGAACAGCGGATAGGTAAGACCGGCGTCCTCGATCTTGGCAAGCACATCGGCGGCGGTGAAATTGCGCGCATCGACCGTCACACCCGGCGCGGTGGGAATGCCGGCGGCACCCAGCACCACCTTGGTGTAATGCTTATCCATGCAGGCGGCGGAAGCAAACACTCCGCACCCCACGTACGGCACACCCATCATTTCCAGCAGGCCTTGAACCGTGCCGTCCTCGCCATAGGGACCGTGCAGCACTGGCAGTACCGCGTCCACATGGCCAAGGGAGGTCAGCGCATGGTGCATTTCCGGGTCGGACATGCTGACGAAGCTGGTGCCGAAGCCGGAATCGGCGGAATTGATGTGGCTGGGCTCGCCGATGAAGAAACCGTCCTGGCCGCGAGAGGGGTCAAGCATCACCGGGCGCGATTCCGGGGTGATCTTTACGGTCGGCAGCTCGCCGCCATCCAGATTCCAGCCACGAGGATCTTCGCCGTTGATGATCCACTTGCCGTCCTTGGTGATACCGACCGGAATCGGCTCGAACCGTTCAGTGTCCATGGCCCCCAGCACACCGGCAGTGGAGATGCAGGAAATCGAATGCTCGTCTGCACGCCCACCATAGAGCACCACAACACGCTTCTTGGCCATAACCATCCTTTTATTGAAACTACAACCGTTTTCAAGCCTATGCTTTGCACCGCCAACCGGACCGAACCGCGCTCGGACCGCCGCGCACAAGAGACGCACACCAGTCTACTCGCGCACGTCAACGACGGATACGCCACACGACTTTGCACGTACAACGTATACGCCACGTATACGTCGCTTCTCTCGTTATTCGCCGGTAACCTCGTGCCCGAACAGTCCGGCAAGCATCTCCGAGCAGGAAATGCCTTCGTTCAGCACGCGGCTCATCTGATACGCCAATGGGGTCGGCACATCAAGCTGCTCGCCAAGAGCCACCACCGCATCCGTGGTGGGCACGCCTTCGGCCACACCGTTGCTGACCTTGGTGGCCTCCTCGACCGTCAATCCCTTGCCGAGATTTGCGCCGAACGTATAGTTACGAGACAGCGGAGAGCCACAGGTGGCGATGAGATCACCCACACCGGCCAAGCCGAAGAAAGTCTTGGGATCGGCGCCAGCAGCTGCGCCCAGCGCGGTCAGTTCGGCCAGTCCACGAGTTTCGATCATGGCTGCGGTGTTCTCACCGTAGCCGGCACCACGGGCCATGCCCACGGCCAGCGCGGTCACGTTCTTCAGGCTGCCGCACATTTCCAGGCCGATGACGTCGGTGGTCACGAACGGCTTGAAATAGGAGGTGGTACATGCCTCAGCCACCTTCGTGGCATTATCGAGGTTCGTACAAGCCACCACGGTGGCGGCAGGATGACGATCGGCGATTTCCTTGGACAGGTTCGGTCCGGAAATGGCGGCGAACCGGTCGGCCGGCAGGTCAAGGGATTCGCGGACGACTTCGTCCATACGCTTGTTGGTGCCACGCTCGATGCCCTTCATCAGGCTGACGACGATGGCGTGATCGGGAATCAGTCCCTTGAATTCGACGAGTGCCACTCGCGCGAACTGCGAGGCGATGGCCACAACCACGATGTCCGCGTTCTTGACGGCTTCGGCGCGATCCCCGGTGGCGGTCATGTTGTCCGGCAACTTTTCGACGGACGGCAGGCGCACGGCGTTGTGGTGGCGATCGCGAATGTCCTCGACAATCCGCTGCTCCTTGGCCCACATGGTCACCGTGTTGCCGGCGTCCGCCAGCACTTGGCCGAAAGCGGTACCCCATGCTCCTGCACCGAGAACCGTTATATTTTTACCCATATCAAATTCCTACCTTCGCTTGTCGCGCAACTTCATCGGTACAATCTTGTGCCATGCTACTCGCCTAGGCTCCCCGTACGGGAACCGGTGCGGCTACTTCTCAGCCGGGAACGGGCCGCCGGCTTCAGGCCAAGGCTTGCGACTCATGCTGCGGTAGTCCCAGTAGCCTTCAGCGGGGAACTGCTCGCCACGAATTTCCTCCAGTACTGTGTTCATGCGTTTGAGCACGCGCCACATCAGCTCGTTCACGGCCTCGGCAGGCGGTTCTTCACCCCATGAGTCCATGTCGGCAAGCAGATCGGAGTAATCGAGCGCATGGTCATAGCACATCACCACGTTTTTGCGCGGCCATGGCCACCAGTGGTTGATGGAGGCGGCACCCCACGTCACCGCCGGGTACAGCGGCACCTGATGCCCCAGTCTGCGCGAGGATTCAAGGGCGATATATCCCACGCCCTCCTTAATGCTCATCACCCACTTTTTCGGGTCGCGGGTCACGGTGCCTTCCGGCCAGACCGTCAGCGGGCGGCCGGACGTCAGAATATCAATCGAGGTCTCTTCGATCTGCTTGGCCTTGCCCGAATGACGCTGCACCGGCTGCATGCCGACCAACTGGAACCACTTGCCGATCAATGGCCACTTCGCCATCTCGGCCTTGGCCATGTAACGGGGGCGGCGGCCCATGTGGAACAGGCTCATCATCGGCACGAACACATCAAACATGGTGATATGACTGGCGGCGGTGATGAACGGTCCGGTTTCCGGCACCTGTTCCAGGCCCCAGGCCTTGGTCTTGCAGCTGGCGCGGAACACAATGGACACCCCTCCCAGCAGTCGTTTGGTGGCCTTGGGATTCTGGGCGTCGATTTCCGGCTGATTGGGCGTGCGAGGGCCGGTCGGGTAATACTGTGTCGAGTCCACAAGCGTGTGGCGGGCGGCCAGACGCTTGACCTGCTCATCACTCAGCGGGCTTACGGCCGAACGCGGCGACGGTTTTCCTTTGGATGCCATGGTCTCTATTGTGGCACGGACCACCGCCCAATGATTCCAGCGCAACATTCCCGGGAATGTGCCGCGGAACCACCCCTCACACCCCGCCTAGCGCGACATTCCCGGGAATGCGTCGCACAATACGCGGCGGCCCGTCTGCACACACCATGCGCGCAGACGGGCCGCCGGGGAAACGTTCGAATCACTCCACCGCGATGGCGTCAATCTCCACGAGCGCGCCCTTGGGAATCATGTTGTTGCCAAAGGCCACGCGGGCGGGCTTGACGGAGCCGATGAACGCCTCAGCGTAACGTGCGTCCACTTCCTTGAAGTCCTCGACGTTCTTCAGGTAGATGGTGGCACGGCACACATGCTCAATGCCGGTACCAGCGGCGTCGAGAATGTGCTTGATGTTCTTCAACGCCTGCGCGGCCTGTTCGCCTGCGGTCTCGCCCGCCAGTTCGCCGGTGGCCGGATCAATGCCCAGCTGGCCGGATACGAACACGAAGCCATTGGCCTTCACCGCCTGGCTGTACGCGCCCAGTGCCGCCGGCGCCTCGGAAGTGGCTACGGCTTCCATCTTTTCGCTCATATTGTGCTCCTTCTCATCTTGGGGGCGCCCACCTGCTGCGGCCGGCGCCGGTACACATCACCACCGGCTACGACCAATCGCACGATCGGCAACGATTGGCAATGCCGATTACGTAGCAGTCTACTGAGCGAAGTCGCGTTTAGCGCGCATGATGCCCGGCATACGGCCATCAACAGACTATTCCTTGCTATTCCAGACGATTCCAGACGATTCGACTACCGTTCTCGCCAAACCGGGCGGTTTTTCCACAACCCAAGCGAGCCGGCATCACCAGCCTTGCCATTGCCGACACCAGCACCAGCACCAGCACCAGCACCAGCTTTGCACGCGCTTAATATCACGCGCCGAATATGCAAAAGGCTTCCTGCGGCTAGCCGAAAGCCATGCTGGTGGGCTTGATGGGGATCGAACCCACGACCTTCTGTTCCGGAGACAGACGCTCTATCCACTGAGCTACAAACCCGAGCAACTTCTTTACTGTACACCACATCACGCTGCATACGGCACATACGTCGCCAAAATAACGAGAAAATCGCCATCACCGGCTCTACAATGGGGTTATGTCGGAACCTACAGATGACTTCGAATACGAACGCCGCTTCTTCTGCCGCGAGCTGCCGGCGGAATACGACGACGGCGACGCCCCGACCCTCATCATTCAAAGCTACTACGTGCATGCCGACAATTACGCCTTGCGCGTGCGGCTGGTCTCGCACAAGGTTCACGTCGACATGACGCCCGACGTAAATCCGGTGGCTGTGCTGGACGAGTACCGCGACCGGTTCTCGGAAGCGTATGTCACCGTCAAAGGTCCGTCCGTGGGTGGCACGCGCTACGAGGTCGAGCGCGAGATCGACACGCGCATCGCCGCCGAACTCATCAAGCGCGGCGGCTCGGTAATCATCAAGAACCGGTATTCCGTGTGGATTGCGGAAGACGGCTGGAGCGTGGACGTGTTCGGCGGGCCGAACGCGCCGCTGATCGTAGCCGAGGCCGAACGATCCGGGCCGGTTACCAATCTGACGATTCCGAAATTCTGCATCACCGAAATCACCGATCAGGCGCGATTCAATAACGATGGTCTCGCCAACCGTCCGTTCTGCAAGTGGGCGGATGATTTCGAGGAGGAACTGGCGCTGGAGGGGCCAAGGTTCCAGCAGTATTTCGGGAAGAATCGGATGGTTTAGGGGAAGCAGTCAAGTACGCTCGCGCGCTCCTCTCAGTCATCTACGCCTGACAGCTCCTCTCAAAGAGGGGAGCCAAAACCACTTAGTACATGAGGGTGGCTAGGCGACGGCGGGCGCGGGCCAGACGCGGGTCGGTGGGTTCGGGGATGGCGAAGTATTCGAGCAGACGCTTGCGAACCTGCTCGATATCGGCCTTGTGCCCGGCGGCCAAAAAGTCCAGCAAACGATCGAAAGCGTCTTGAATCTGGCCACCAATCATGTCGATATCAGCCACGGCCAACTGCGATTCCACATCGTCCGGCGCTGCGGCGGCAGCGGCACGTACGTCACGTACATCAGCGGCCCTGGAGCGGGCCAGCAACAGCGCCTTCGCACGTTCGCGGGCGGCCAGTGCATCGGACGGGTCGGATTCGAGCACGCGCTCGTATTCGGCGGCGGCACCGGCGTAATCGCCCTCCTCGGCCAAACGATGGGCTTCGGCATGCTCCGGCGGCACCTGCTCAGCACCCGCGCCGGCACCGGTGGCACCAGCGCTCTTGGCGGCATCGGAATCAGGATCACCCGAGTACGGCGCGGTACCGTTCACACCAGACTGTGCGGCGGCCTGAATGATCTTCGGAATCACCTCGTCGGTAAGTTGCTTGAGCTCGTCGTCACCCGGAAGGCCCTGCAACAGCGGCATCGGACGGCCGGCAATCAACGCAAACAGTGCGGGCGCGCCCTGCACTTGCAGCGCTTGGGCAATCGAGGGATTGGACGAGATATCGATACGGGAGAGCTGAATCTGGCCGTTCAGGGCATTCACCGCGTCGCCCAGTACACGGGCCATCGGGAACAGGCGGTCATCGGTCGGCACCCACAGGAGCAGCAGGATCGGGAAGGTCGCAGAAGTCTGCACCATTGCTTGGAAGGTGTTTTCGGTGGTGTCGATCACGTACCCACCAGCGGCAGGCGCGCCGCCCGCTTGGCCGGGCTCGGCCTTGACCTGATGCTTCAGCGCCTCCAAATCGACGGCGCCCGCCAATGAGACTCCCGGATTGAACTGCTGCTCTGCCATAATACCTCCCGATTCCACGCGATTCGCGTACAACAACAATCACATTTGCTGACATTGATTGTAATGCCGATTCCCACCACGTAGGGATTCTTCCACTACGCGGTGAAATTCCCACCACGTAGCAAAACGCCCACCACGATGTGACCCCAAACGGCACCATTATGCGAAAGGTAAGATTTTATCGACATCGTGGTGGACGAATCACATCGTGGTGGGGCGTTAACCGCGCGGTGGGTGGCGGCAACAATTACAGCGCTTCGACCTTTACCGGCTGACGGTCGGCGCCCACTGCGGTGATTTGCTCACCGGAGCTTGCCAACGGAATGTACAAGGCCACCACGTTCACATACGTGACCTTCATGGTGCTGGTGTACTTGTCGCTATTGAACAGCGCCTTCTCGTCGTCGGAAGCCGGCTGCGATTCGCGGCCATCCCCTGCCTTGCGAGTCCATTCGCCGTTAATACGGCCAACCACCAAATCACCGGCACCGTCTGCAGCACGCATCACCCACATCTGTTCAGGCACAGCGGTGAATTTTTGCTCTTGCGTACCGTTGTTGCGTTGCATACCTTCCTGCACCTTGGCCGTGGTATTGGCCAGTTCCTGGCGCAGCAGATCGTCTGCGAACTTGGAAGCGTATTGGCTCTTGGAGCCGTTCTGCAGCACATCGGCGTATTGGGTCAAGGCATCGGCGGGAGTGGCCACCAGCTTCTCATCCTTTGCGGTGCCCATCTGCGAGCCAAGAGTCGGAATCTCGAACTTTGGCAGCTTGGCTCCCTCAAACAGTCGAGCCATGGCCATCAGCTTGTAATTCTGCTGGGCGGATTCCTGATCGAAGACCAGCAAACGCTTGGACTGCTGATCTTCGGTGGTGGTCGTGATGGTGAACACCGAGCGAGGCCATCCGTCGTCCGTAGGAATCACCGTCTGGGCGATGTCCTTGGGAATGGTCGCATATTGGGACATACCGCCGCCACGCTGATTGATCGTGGTCTGGCTGATGCGAATGTCCAGCTGGGGCCCGCCCATAACGGCCGCATATCCATCGGGATTCTTGGCCTGATCGGCTTCATCGATCGTCTTGAGAATCTTCAGGCGAATCTTCTTCTCCTGCGTCTCGGTCAAATCCGGCGCAACCTTGGTGGAGGTATCGGCAGCCGGCGTCGGCAGCCGGCCTTCACAGGCGGTCAACGGCACGACCAACGCCACGCAGGCGAGGGCGGCCACACACAGTTTGTTCCATCGCTTGTTCATCAGCTTTCCTCCTGTCCGGCATCGGCCGAGTCGTCTCCGGTATTGACCTCTTGGGCCAAGCGGGAGAAGTAGGCCTGCAGTTCGTCAGGGGTGATTACCGAAGTCGCTTCGTTATCGCCGGCGCTGAAGCCGGTCTCAGCGCCGCTCTCGGCACCGGTCTGCTGGTCGGCGACCAGGTTACGCGAACTTGGGTCGATGATAACCGGTGTTTCGGTGGCTTCAGATTGCGAGGACGCACGGCCCGAACGCTGATGCGTGGCGTGGCGGCGACGATTACGTCGACTTGCCCCATCCGGCTTCCCGGACACTGCGATGCTGGCGGGCGCCTCTTCCTCAATTACGGCGCTTGCCGTGCCTTCCACCATGCGCTTGCGGCGCTTATGCGGCGGCATGGCGAACACGGAGGCGCACAGTACGGCCAGTACGGCCAGCAATCCGCCGGACAGATAGAACGGCATCGCAAAGTCCGGCACTTCGGAGCGCACCCAGTGCAGCTGCACCTTGGCGTTGGTGGCATTTTCGCCCAGATCCACAATGGCTACCGTCGAGGCGCCGGTCTTCTTGCTCTCCAGCGAAACGGACCCAGTGCCGCATCTCACGTCAGTCCACATATCGGAATCCTTGAACGACACCGCGTCATCGGCACTGGTAGGCGCTCCCTGACTCGTGCTGCTTCCCTTCTGGGTGCTCAGCTCGTTCCATGACGCCAATCCGGTGATGCGGGTATAGGACTTCTCGGACGCGACCCATCCGGCAACATCCTTGGCCGGACCCAACGCCACGCACGCCTCGTCCTGAGAGGATCCCGAGTCCACGGTTATCGTGGCGTTCTGGTCCAACAAGGTCAGCACATTCGGATCAGTGACGGCATACCGGGAGCCGCTCATGGTTGCGGAAGCGGTGATTTCAGTGGAAGGCTTCCATATCGTGGCATTCATGTACCCCAACACCACAGCCGCCACGGCCAATAGGCCGAAGATAGGCGTCACCACTCCACGCATGATCTTGGCATGACGAGATGGACGCTTGGCGCCCTTATCCGGTCTTGTAGTCTGTTCTTCAGCACTCATAACTCAACCATTCTACAATCTTCACCTGTTTATTACCTAGGAGCGCAGAAAATCAAGGTTTACCAGTAGGGTGGTGTGCCATGCGTAAGTCTGTTAAGTCTATGTTATCCCCCCTTGGCAAGGCCGTTGCTCTTGCCTGTTCACTGGCGATGTGCGTGTCGCTGGCTGCCTGCTCCAGTTCGAACTCGGACTCGAAATCCTCTTCTTCCGATTCCTCTTCATCTTCCGACTCTTCTGACAAGAAGGGCCAAATTGCCGGCGTGACCGCCAAGGGCAAGCTCGGCGAGAAGCCGACCATCTCCTTTAATACGCCGATGACCGTGTCCGACGGCTCCTATGTGGTGCTGCAAAAGGGCGATGGCGACGTGATCGAGGAGGGCGACCGCGTCTGTGCCCAAGGCATCGCGCTCAACGTTAAAGACGGCACCGAGCTCATGGACACCTGGACCAAGAACACGCCGGATTGCTCGCTGAAGGTGGATTCCAAGACCCTCTCCTCGACCTACTACAACCAGATCAAGGGCGCCAAGATCAACACCACGATCGGCTTTGGCGTCAACGCTCAGGATTCGTCCGGATACTCTTACATTCTGGCGATGACGTTTGTCTCCAAGTCCAAGGACCTGAAGAAGGCCACTGGCGAGGAAGTCAAGAATGTGCCGGCCAATCTGCCGAAGGTGACGCGAGCCAAGAATGGCAAGCCGTCCATTGACATGAACGGTCAGGGTTCGGTTGATTCGCTGATCTCGCAGACGCTGATCAAGGGTAACGGCGCCAAGCTGACCGACAAGAACACCGTGGTGGTCAAGTACACCGGTTGGCTTACGAATGGCAAGCAGTTCGATTCGTCCTGGGATCGCGATTCCACAATCGACGCCGATCTGTTCAGCGATTCCAGCGGCCAGCATCAGGTTATCGAGGGCTGGCAGAAGGGTCTGGTCGGCCAGACCGTCGGCTCTCAGGTTCTGCTGGTGATTCCGCCGGATCAGGCCTATGGAGATAAGGAGCAAGGTTCGATTCCCGCCAACTCCACGTTGGTCTTCGTAATCGATATTCTCGCCGCGTACTAAAAGATATAGCAGGGGCTCCCTCTGATGAGGGAGCCCCTGCTATATCTAGAACAGCCTGAGACTGTCGTCCTCGGTGCCTTTCATATCGTCGTAATCGAGAATGAGGCAGGTGAAGCCGCGGTCCTTGGCCAAGACCTGGGCTTGCGGCGTGATGGTTTGTGCGGCGAAGATGCCGTGCACCGGGGCCAGCAGCGGATCACGATTGAGCAGTTCGCAGTAGCGAGTCAGCTGCTCGACGCCATCAATGCCGCCGTGACGTTTGATTTCCACAGCCACATGCTCGCCCTCGGCATTCACGGCCATAATATCCACTGGGCCAATGGCGGTCGGGTATTCGCGACGCACCAGCTTGGCTCCCTTGCCGATACGCTCGATCTGCTCGGCCAGATAGCGCTGCAGATGGTCTTCCACGCCATCCTTGATGAGACCCGGATCTTCGCCCAGATCATAGGTTTGGTCGGAATAGATGTGTTGCAGCGTCACTTCAAGAATGTCCGAGCCCTTGTCGGCGCTGACACGTAACACCTTTTCCGGCTCACCAGCGGCGACACTTTCCGGGGAATGCGTCGCGGAATCACCATCCACAGCCCCACCAGCAACACTTTCCCGGGAATGTTGCGCAGATTTGGCGGCTGGGTCGATCTCACGAATCGTGCAGGGCGCGGTCATCCAGTTCAGCGGCTTGTAGGAGCCCAATTCGGAGAAAATCAACAGGCTGGAATCGGCCTTGATCAGCAATACACGTTTGGCCAGGGGCAGTGAGGCGTTGAGGCGGCCCGAATACTCGGCCGAACAGTCGGCAACAATAACTCGCATAGGCCACCACTGTAGCGCAACACATGGCATACATAGCAAAAGGGGCTCTCCGGAAAACCAGAGAGCCCCTTAAGGAGTTGGTTCAGATCACTCGGCGATGCCGGAGTACTGGACGTCGTGGCCGCGCTCGACCGCCACGGTGAGTTTGTTCGAGTCGAAGGAAATGAATCCGTCGGTCACCTCGAACATGTGACGATCGCCATCGGGCTCAACCACGGTGAGCGTACCCTGCTTGATCACCGTGAGCACAGGCTCATGGTCGGGCAGGATGCCCATGCCGCCCTCAGAGGCGGGAATGGTCACACTCGTCGCCTCGCCGTGCCACACAGGGTGGTCAGCGGCGACGATGTTGACCTTCATCGTGGTTTTTTCCGCAGCCATCACGCACCCAGTTCCTTCTGCATGTTGTGCCACTTCTCTTCGAGGTCGTCGATGCCGCCGATGCCGGAGAACGCCTGCTCCGGGACGTCGTCGTACACGCCGTCGCAGATGCGGGTGAAGGCTTCGATGGTCTCGTCGGCCGGCACGTAGGAGCCGGGGCGACCAGTGAACTTCTCGGCCACGTAGAAGTTCTGTCCGAGGAACTGCTCGATCTTGCGGGCACGGTTCACGGTGGTCTTGTCTTCCTCGCTGAGCTCGTCGATACCGATCAGGGCGATGATGTCCTGCAGTTCCTTGTTGCGCTGCAGAATCGCCTTGACGCGGTTGGCGCAGTCGTAGTGGGCCTGGCCCACGTAACGCGGATCGAGGATTCGCGAAGTGGAGCTCAGCGGATCCACGGCCGGGTAGATGCCCTTGGAGGCGATGTCACGGGAAAGCTCGGTGGTCGCATCCAGGTGGGCGAAGGTCGTGGCCGGGGCCGGATCGGTGTAATCGTCGGCCGGCACGTAAATGGCCTGCAACGAGGTGATCGAGTGACCACGGGTCGAGGTGATGCGCTCCTGAAGGGAACCCATCTCATCGGCCAGGTTCGGCTGGTAACCCACGGCGGAAGGCATACGACCCAGCAGGGTGGACACCTCGGAACCGGCCTGGGTGAAGCGGAAGATGTTGTCGATGAACAGCAGCACGTCCTGGTTCTGCACGTCACGGAAGTACTCTGCCATGGTCAGTGCGGTCAGCGGGACACGCAGACGGGTACCCGGCTGCTCATCCATCTGGCCAAAGACCAGTGCGGTCTTCTCAAGCACGCCGGCCTCGGCCATTTCGCCGATCAGATCGTTACCCTCACGGGTACGCTCGCCGACGCCAGCGAACACGGACACACCACCGTGGTTCTGGGCCACGCGCTGAATCATTTCCTGAATCAGCACGGTCTTGCCCACACCTGCACCACCGAACAGACCGATCTTGCCGCCCTGCACGTACGGGGTCAGCAGATCGATGACCTTGATGCCCGTTTCGAACATCTGGGTCTTGGACTCCAGCTGATCGAAGGCCGGCGGGTTGCGGTGGATTGGCCAACGCTCGGAGACGGTGATGGTCTCATCCGGCTTCTTGTTGAGGATGTTACCGGACACATCGAAGACGTGGCCCTTGGTCACGTCGCCGACAGGCACGGAGATCGGGACGCCGGTGTCGAAGACGGAGGCACCACGGACCAGGCCGTCGGTGGGCTTCAGAGCGACGCAACGGACCGTAGAATCACCGAGGTGCTGTTCGACCTCGAGGGTGATCTCGGTCTCCTTCGCCTCGCCTTCTTCCTTGGCGCCGGTGTTGACGATCGTTACTTTCAGGGCGTTGTAGATGTCGGGCAGATGACCCACCGGGAATTCAACGTCGATAACCGAGCCCTGGACGCGGGTGACGCGACCGTTGGTAGGCTCGGCCGCAGTGGTCTGGTTGTCAGCCATATGCGTTCCTACTCTTCCTTCTTGGTCAGCGCGTCAGCGCTGCCGATGATTTCGGTAAGTTCCTGGGTGATCGAGGCCTGACGGGAAGCGTTGAGCTTGCGCGTAAGGTCGTCAATCAGGTTTCGTGCGTTGTCGGTCGCCGTGTGCATGGCGTTCTGGCGGCTTGCGGTTTCCGACGCGGCCGCGGTCAGCAGGCACTCGTGGATGCGGGACTGAATGTACTTCGGCAGAATCGCATCCAGTACCTTTTCGAGGCTGGGCTCGAACGTGTACAGCGGGGCGATGTCCGCAGTGGACGGGGCCGCTTCATCGGGCGACGGCACCTTGGTCTCGTTCTGCACGATCTCGACCGGCAGCATGCGCAGCACGCGCACCTTCTGCACCACCATGTTGATGAACTCGGTGTAGACGATGTAGAGTTCGGAGACTCCACCCTTCTCGGCCGGTTTCATGTAGGCGTCCATCAGGGTGTCGGAGATCGTTTCAGCGATTTCCACGCCGGGCTGGTCGGTGTTCCCTTCCCACGTCGCCGCGATGTCACGATTGCGGTACTTGTAGTACGTCGAACCGCGACGCCCGTACACGAACAGCTCCGGCTGCTTGCCTGCCGCATCAAGGCGGGACAGCAGCGACTCCGTTTCACGGATAATCGAAGAGGTGTACGGGCCGGCCATGCCACGATCCGAGGTGAGGGCGAGAACGGCCACACGCGGGTTGTTCTCGTCCTTCACCGCAATCGGATGCGTGATATGGGTGTGGGCCACCAACGCTTGCACGGCATCGAAAATCGCATCGGAGTACGGCTTCGCGTTCAGGGCCACATCACGGGCCTTGGCGATATGCGAAGACGCGATCATCTCCTGAGCGTTGAAGATCTTCGCCAACGACTCGGTGGAGTGGATGCGTGATTTCAATGCGAGTTGCGAGCCCATGGCTTACTTTTCTCCCGCCACGATCTTTTCCTGATCGACCGGCGCGGCCTTGACGCTTTCGACCTTCTTCTCTTCCAACGGCTTGCCGCTGCCGGAGACGAACGTCGAACGGAACTCATCCACGGCCTTATCGAGGGCAGCCTCGGTGTCGGCGGTGAATTCCTCGGTCTCGCGAATGGTCTTGAGGATATCGGTGTTGTGGTCGATGTAGTCCAGCAGTCCCTGCTCGAACGGAAGGACGTCCTTCAGGTCGAGGTCGTCGAGCTTGCCGTGGGTGCCGGTCCAAACGGACACGACCTCCTGTTCCGGCGAGTACGGGTGGAACTGCGGCTGCTTCAACAGCTCGGTCAGATGGGCGCCACGGGTCAGCTGGGCCTTGGAAGCCGCATCCAGATCGGAGGCGAACATGGCGAAGGATTCCAGCGAACGGTACTGCGCCAGGGAGATCTTCAGCGTGCCGGAGACCTTCTTGAGCGCCTTGGTCTGCGCCGCGCCACCGACTCGGGAGACGGAGATACCGACGTCCACGGCGGGGCGCTGGTTGGCGTTGAACAGATCGGACTGCAGGAAGATCTGGCCGTCAGTGATGGAGATCACGTTGGTCGGGATATAGGCGGACACGTCGTTCGCCTTGGTCTCGACGATCGGCAGACCCGTCATCGAACCGCCGCCGAGATCATCGGAGACCTTGGCGCAACGTTCGAGCAGGCGGGAGTGCAGGTAGAACACATCACCCGGGTAGGCTTCACGCCCCGGCGGGCGGCGCAGCAGCAGCGAAATCGAACGATAGGCCTCCGCCTGCTTGGACAGGTCATCGAAGACGATGAGCACATGCTTGCCGTTGTACATCCAGTGCTGGCCGATGGCCGAGCCGGTGTACGGGGCGATGTATTTGAAGCCAGCGGAATCGGCTGCCGGGGAGGCCACGATGGTGGTGTACTCCATGGCGCCGGCATCTTCCAGGCTCTGCTTCACCGAAGCGATGGTGGAGCCTTTCTGACCGATGGCCACATAGATGCAACGGACCTGCTTCTTCGGGTCGCCGGATTCCCAGTTGGCCTTCTGGTTGATGATGGTGTCGATCGCGATGGCGGTCTTGCCGGTCTGGCGGTCGCCGATGATGAGCTGACGCTGGCCACGGCCGATCGGGGTCATCGCATCGATGGCCTTGAGGCCGGTGGACAGCGGCTCGTCGACCGGGTGGCGGTGCATCACGTCGGGGGCCTGCGCTTCGAGGATGCGCCGGCCTTCGATGCCCTGGATCTCGCCGAGGCCGTCGATCGGCTTGCCCAGCGGGTCCACGACGCGGCCGAGATAGCCGTCGCCGACGGGCACGGAGAGTACTTCGCCGGTGCGGCGCACTTCCTGGCCTTCCTCGATTCCAGCGAAATCGCCGAGGATCACCACGCCGATCTCACGGGCGTCAAGGTTGAACGCCAGGCCGAGCGTGCCGTCTTCGAACGTCAGCAGCTCATTGGCCATGCAACCAGGCAATCCCGTCACGTGCGCAATGCCGTCACCGGCCGTGGCGACATATCCCACCTCTTGGGTGGGGGTGTCGCTCGGCTTGTACGACGACACGAAGTCGTCGAGGGCCTTGCGAATCGAGGCGGGATCGATGGTCAGTTCTGCCATGATCACTCCTTCTATTGGTTATTGTTCAGTCAAGTCTTTGCTTGTGTGTGGTGTTGGACGGATTGGCTCGGCCGGGCAGGCAGGAGTCGCCTCCGTCTGCACCTTGCGATGAAGGTTCTGCAGCTGTGCGACCACGGTGTTGTCCGTGACTTCGTCGCCCACCTGAATGCGCATACCACCCAGCACGGTCGGATCGACCACCGAGTTGATGTGCACCTGGCGGCCCACCTTGGCGGAGTAGACCTCGACCAGTCGCTTGATCTGCTCCTTCTTCAGCGGGGTGGCGGTGGTCACGGTGACCATCGACTCGCCCATGTGACGGGAGAACTTGTTGATCATCCACTGGATGGTCTCCAAGTAGCGGCGGCGGCGCAGGTTGCAAGTGGCGTGTTCGGCGAGCCTCATGGTGACCTTGTTCAGGGTCTTGCCAGAGAACACCTCACGGAACAGCTTCACACGGGCCTCGCTGGTGGCCTGGTAGTCGTACAGCTTGGCGCGCACGACCGGCAGGTTCAGCAACGCGGAATGCAGTTCGGACAGCTCGACGGAGACCTGCAGCGTGGCGCCGGTGGCGTCCGCGTAGTACATCATGGCGTCCACGCCGAAATCCTCCACCGCGTTGGCGATGTCCCGCGCACGGCTCCAGTGACGGGAGACCAAATCGGTCATGATCTCCATGGTCATCGGATGCACGTTGTCGCCGAGCAGTTCCGTCAGCACGGCCACCTTGTCGGCAACCGGGCGGGACGGGTCGGTCAACGCGCGTTCGAGCTGGATGCTGTCGTCGAGCACCTTGGTGATCGTGAACAGTTCGTTGCCGATCCGCCACGCGTCCTCACGGGTGTCGCGCAGTTTCGGGGCCAGCGAATCACGCGACTCGCGGTCTGCAATACGTGATGCCTCTCCTCGCATGGTCACCTCCCTTTCTGGTTACGGATGGTCACGGTCACTTCTTGACGGCCAGATCGTCGATCATCGAATCGATCATCGAGGACTGCACGTCGTTGTCTTCCAGCTTGGCGCCAAGGATCTTGCCGGCCAGAGCGGTGGCAAGCGCACCGACCTCGCCCTTGAGCGAGACGATGGCCTGCTGGTGCTGGGATTCGATCGAGCGCTGTGCGGATGCGGCGATCTGGGCCGCATCGGACTCGGCGCGCGAACGGGCGTCGGCGATGATGTGAGACGCTTCGACACGGGCGTCGTCGCGGATCTTGGCGGCGTCCACACGGGCGGTGCTCAGCTGGGCCTCATACTTGGCCTTGGCCTCGTCGGCGTCCTTCTTAGCCTGCTCCGCTTTGGCGATGTTGCCCTGAATCTTGGCGGCACGCTCGTCGAAGATCGCATTGAACTTCGGCATGAAGAACTTGTAGAAGAACACCGCAACGATGACGAGGATGATCAGCGACCATACGATGTCATAGACCTCGGGAATGAACAGGTCAATCCCGCTTGCTGCTTGTGTCATCAAGCCCTCCTTTCAGTGATGGACATAATCGGTTTTCGTCTGTTGATCAGCGGATGATCAGGGCGGCGACGAAGCCGATCAGTGCCAGCACCTCGACCAGAGCCAGGCCGATGAACATGATGGTCTGGATCTTGCCGGACATCTCAGGCTGACGAGCGGTGGATTCCATGGCCTTGCCGAAGAGGATGCCCAGACCAATGCCAGGGCCAAGAGTACCGATACCGTAACCGATGACGGACAGGTTGCCGGCGACCTCTGCGAGGGTGATGATATCCATTGTGTTTCCTTTCTAACGTACTTGGCGACGTTATAAATCTTGGAGTTTGGTCGGTCTGCGATTTTCCCAGACCGGGGACCGGAAGCGGCGGGTTAGTCGCCCGTCACTCTTCCGGGAAGCTCAGGTTGATGTACACGGTGGAAAGAATCGCGAAGACGTAGGCTTGCAGGAAGGCGACGAACGCCTCGAAGCAGGTCATGGCGAAACCACCGGCGAACCACAGCGCACCCACCGGGATGCCCTGCAACTTGTTGGCCGCGTCAACCATCCAGAACTGTGCGAACGCCAGGCAGGTGGCAACCATAAGGTGGCCGGAAACCATGTTGGCGAACAGACGGATGGTCAGAGAGGCCGGGCGGATGATCAACAACTCAAGCAGGTTGATCGGAGCCAGCAGGATGTAGACCGGCCACGGCACACCGGGGGTGAACAGCTCGTGGCGCAGATAGTGGCCGAGGCCCTGCGAGCGGACGGCGGCGACCCAGTACTGGACCAACGTCCAGACGGCGAACACGAGCGGCATGACCACCGTGGCGTTGGCCGCCATGTTCATGCCGGGGATGATGCCGCACAGGTTGAACACGAAGATCGTGAAGAACAGGGTGGTGATCATCGGCACGTAACGTTTGCCGCGGGTCTCGCCCATCACGTCATACACGACCTTGTCGCGCACGAAGTCGAGACCGTACTCGACTACGCCCTGCCAACGGCCGGGGATGAGCTTGGCGCGTTTCGCAGTCACGCCGAGCACCACCAGCAGCACGATGGTTGCCACGATACGAATCAGAATAATGCGGTTGATGGCAAACGGAGTTCCCTGGAACAGAATCTCCGGGGGAAGGAAGTCATCAACCGAGGGCAGATGAGCGCCTGCCTCGTCAGCCAACAGCAATCCTGCGCTGAGCGAACCGACCATATCACGCCTCCTGCTTCTTCAATGTCAGGTGTCAGTTTAAACCCACCGGGCAGGCAAATGTGACGTGCTCGTTACTTTCGTCTCCTCGGTGTGGAGTCTGCCGGGCGCGGACACGGAGTCTGCGCTGGGCATTCGGCTCCGAATGACTGAAGAGTGATTATTTGCCTGCGTCTAGACAATGTCAATACTACACCGGCGCGTCTTCTGGAATCGGCGGCGGCGCAAGGTTTTTCGGATGTTGTGCAAGCGTTGTGCGCTATTAGTCACAATACGAGGATGTGCGGCATTTGCGCTACCCTCTGATCACTCCGAATCCGTCGTGGGCGAACGGCTCGAAATCATCCTGGCGCGGCCCGCCCGGCTCATGCCGAATCGAACGATCAGTACCGAGCTTCTTCTCAGCCCTGAGCTGCGGCACCTCGGTCAGGTCATACGGCGTGGTCTGGTACACCCAGTTGAGCCAGTTGCGCCACAGCAGATTGGCGTGGGCGCGCCAGGCGAACAACGGTTCCAGCTTCGAATCGTCATGCGGGAAGTAGTTCTTCGGGAAGGGCACGTTGGTCATGCCCTTGGCCATATCGCGCTCGTATTCCTCGGCGAGCGTGTACTTGCCGTACTCCCAATGGCCGAGCGCGAACACTTCGGAGAAGTCACGTGTGGCGATCAGGCCCGGGCCGGACTGTGGCCCCCAAGTCAAGATCTGAAGGTCATGGTTGGCACGTACCTCGTTTTCGTTCACGCCGGCGAGGCGGGAGTGCGGCTGCAGATCAATCTCGTCGAAACCATTGGTCAGGAAGCAGTATTCGTCCTGCAGGTACTGCGGGAATACGCCGAAAATCTTCTCGGGGTAATCCACCTTGTGGATGCCGTAGCGGTAGTACAGTGCGCCCATCGCACCCCAGCACAGGTACATGGTGGAGAACACATGGGTGGAGGCCCAGTCGAGAATCGTCTTGAACTCGTCCCAGTAGTCCACATCTTCGAACGGCATATGCTCTACAGGCGCGCCGGTGACCACGAAACCGTCGTAATAGTTGTCTTTGAGCGCATCGAGGTTTTCGTAGAACTTGACGAGATGATCGGCGGAAACGTGCGTGGCCTCATGCGTGGAGGTCTTCATGAAGTCGATTTCGACCTGCAGCGGTGACTTGGAAATCAGACGCAGCAGCTGCGTTTCAGTCTCGATTTTCTTAGGCATCAAGTTCAGGATCACCAGTTTGAGCGGGCGGACGCGCTGACGCTCCGCCTCGGGCTTCTCCAGAGCGAAGATGCGCTCCGAATCGAGGATATCTCTGGCCGGCAGGCCACTGGGGATCTTGATAGGCATGCTCCCATTATGTCAACATTCGGGATAACGGTTCAAGGCATCCGCCCGGCGGGCGGTTCACGGGACACCGGCGCGACACGGGGTGGAGCAGCTCGGTAGCTCGCTGGGCTCATGACCCAGAGGTTTTCACCTCGTCAATTCCATACTTTGCATAGCCCCTGACCATCCGGTCGGGGGTTCTTTCGCAACACAATCAGCACGAGGCGCTGCCAGTTGACGTCCCTCAGCCGCATCCGCACCCATGCCCGATTCAAGGCCCGGGAAGACGGTGTCAGCGAGCATACTCACCTCATGAACACCACAGGTATTGCAATGGTATTCGTTAAGTGTATGATAGGTATTCAGTAGGAGGTAGGACGTGGAATTCGAGTATGACCCGGCCAAAAGCGCGAAGAACCTCGCCAAGCACGGCATCGACTTCGAGCAAGCCCAACGCATGTGGGACGACGTCGTGCTTGAATTCGACGCCGACCCGCGCAGCGACGACGCCCGCTACCTTGAGCTCGGCGTCATCGACGGCAAGCACTGGACGGCCATCGTCACCTACCGGGGAGAACACAAGGACATCGTCCGCATCATCTCAGTGCGGCACTCACGCGACTACGAGGAGGACACCTATGAGCAGCACAAGGACGATTGAGGAAGTCAAGGCCTCGGACATCGACGAGGCCTTCGAACGCGGCGACGACATGCGCCGGTACTTCGACATGACGAAGCCCCGCGTCATCCGCCCCGCGAAGACCAAGACCCGCAAGGTCAACCTCACCCTGCCCGACTGGATGGTCGAAAGCCTCGACGCCGAAGCGGACGAGCTGGCGGTCAGCCGCAACGCCGTGGTCAACACATGGCTCGCCGAGAAGATCGCCGAACGCAGGAAGGAACAACGGCTTCTGACAGTCTGAAACGACGAAACCCCCGCCCAAGTCGCGGCATCCACGCCATGCGCATGGTCCGCGATCTTGGGCGGGGGTTGTTTGTCCGGGGCGCGAAATATTCCACCGAATCCACCGGGCGAAATATTTCGCATATCAGGCCGTGAGCTTGGCCTTGGCCGTGGACGCGCCGATGAACGCGCCGACCAACAGGCCAAGCGCGTTGAGCACGGTCACCGTCAGGTCAGTGCCCGGCCAGCCGGCCGCCTGAGCCGTGCCCCATCCCATGGCCGACACGCCCGAGAATCTTGACACTCCTGATTAGTCGGGTATTGTTGAGCGAGCTGTCCAAATACAGGACGTGCCGACGCGGGGTGGAGCAGCTCGGTAGCTCGCTGGGCTCATAACCCAGAGGTCCATGGTTCAAATCCATGCCCCGCTACCAATAACGCAAGAGGCCGCCAGCCAACAAGGCTGGCGGCCTCTTGCGTTCCATGGTACAAAGGAATCAAGGGAACTCCCGCACCCTTGCAGCCACATTCAATGTCTCTGAACCCTTGTGAAACAAGGGCTCAGAGACGATCGGACACCCGTATTGGCCGTTAGTCCGTGGTGAGATTTCGAGTCAGTGCGTCATTTCAGCGACAACTCGATGATCTCGTACCCGTCGATCTTGGGAATGTTCAGATCAACATACCCGTCGGCCACGGTGTAGTCCCGTTCGGAGATCACCTCGCCCTGACGGATCGCGCGAACCGACTCGATCTCGGCGTCGCCCGCGTACACGCGCACGCGCTGGTCGAACAGCGGAACTTTCTCGTCGATCGTGTACAGGTTGGCGGCCGACTTCTTGCAGGGGTAGTACAGGCAATGCAGCATCAACGAATTGCGCGAACCCGAACGGCGCAGCTGCACCTCCAGCCCGCTGACCGTATGCCCGTCATCCTTGCGCACCAGCTGCCTCGGCATCAGCAGATCGAGGACGTCGGCGAAGACCGCCTTGACCCACGACGGGGCGAAATCCTTGTAGATGCGGAACAACGGGTGGGAGAAATAGACGACGTCGCCGTACCGCGTCGCCGCGGGGAACCCGACCCTCCCGGCCGAGGGGGCATGCAGGTGGGAGCAGAAATACCTCCCCTCACGATTGAAGTAGGGTTCGACCGAATCCAGCAGCACCCGCGATCCCGCCGTCCTCACCCGCGCGCCACGCTCGTACATGACGAACTCCTCTTTGGGCAGACGCGCCCCGACCTCGTCGTTCGGCATGATGAAATCCCGATCCCAATAGGAATCGCCCAGCATCCTGTTGCCGTACAGCGGATTGGTCTCGTCGCAGCCGTTGTCCATCGACATGTACGTGCCGACGACCTTGCCGCCGCCATGCACGTAGTCCAGCAGCTTCCGTTGGAGTTCGGGAGAGGACACGATCTCGTCGGGAAGGACGATGAGCCCGTACCGCGTGAAGTCCATGTCCGGATCGATGATGTCGAACTGGCATCCCAGTTCCGTGAGCATCCGGTTGGCACCGATCAACGAATCGGACAGCGCGCTGTCCATGTTCCATTCGCGTTCCGGCGTCATGACCGCTATGTCCGCCATCGTGTCGGTGTTCAGCGTGTACGGTTCGAGGGCCTCCACCTGGGAGTAGACCCGTCCGATCAGATCGTAGGTGGCGTCGGATAGTCTGCCTCTTGGATGGAGCTGGTCCCCGATGGAGCAGCCGGCGCCCATCGTCAGCATCTGGAAGCACTCGTATTCCATCGCGTCCTCGTTCTTCAACGAATGGAAATCACCCCAATACGTATGATTGTTTCCTATCAGGAACGCTGTAAGTACAAAGCTTTTCGGAGTGTCTAGTTCGAGTGGATGGTTGGACGCATGTCCTGGGCATGGCTGACAGGTGTTCCGGGGCATGGTTGACAACGATGGGGTTGGCGGCCGTTGCGGCGTCATGGATGCACGGCGGCGGTCCGGCACGGCCGGCGACAATCAGACCACGTCCTGAGCGCAACGCGGCGAGCACCCGCGCGACAAGGCCATCGCCGCCGACCCGGAGACCGGCGAGATCCTCGCCGGCCAGACACTCGACGCCACCCGCGAACACCGATACCGCAAGCCGGCGAACGATGTCAACGATGCCCCACGACAGATGTAAAGCATGCCTCAGGAGACCCGTCAACTATGCCCAAGACATCACACCCGAAGTATGTAACCTGCCGCCAGAAATGGCGGCTTTTTTCATGGCCGGGAATATCCCGGAGAAAAGGAGGCTCTATGTAGTTTTTCACTTCCGCTATTGATACTTCGCAGGCTCTTGTTGTAGCCCTCGGCGCTGGACTTGGCGTGTGGGGCGTTGTCAATCTGCTGGAGGGCTATGGATCGGACAACCCAGGTTCCAATGCTCATGTGCGGTAAAGTAACACACTAAAATCTGATAGGCAGCTATCCCTCTATTCCGAAAAATATAAGAGAAATTCATAGAGAAGTTAATATTTATGCGATAAAATAAAACCAGAAACTAAAAGACAAATCAGGATTCTGGGAGGAGAAAATATTGGACTGTCATATTAAGTCACTATATCTATGCGTTAAGAACATGGAGAGAGCAATCCGTTTTTATGAGAATTTCTTTGAAAAAGAAGTGACTATAAAAAACGAAATTTATAGTGTTTTTGATATAAACGGATTTCGTTTTGGTTTATTTGCTTTTGAGAAAATGAATGAAAATCACAGCTTTGGTAGTAATTGTTTACCCAGTATTGATGTTGCAGATTTAGAAATTCTTAAAAATAAAATTAAAGATTTAGAACCATGTTTTCCGTTGACGCAAATAAACACTAATTGGGTAGTAGAGTTTATTGATTCAGAGGGGAATCATATTGAATTGACAGCCCCTGTTTGATAATTTCCAGTTTGTCGAACGGTTAGCAAAACCAGTCGAGCCAGTCAACGGTCAAGATAAACGGCTCTGCGAGCCGCCGTTGACAGTCTCGCCTGTTTTCGCTTATGGGTAGTCAAGGGGCGACAGCAAAAAGTGCTGCCGCCCCTCTCTATCATACAAAAACTTTTAAACCAAGTACCACCCTTTTAGGAGGAAGGGGAGGGAATTTCCACGACCGATACAGAAGCATACCGGGAATATATCGAGTATACGTTCAACGCCTACTGTAAGATCGTCATACGCCATGCAGCGATTGACGCAGGACGGCAAAGGTGCAAAAGACGGGAAAAGAAATATCCCTTGAATATTTCATTGACGAAAAGCACTATCCTTTAAGCACAGATGATGAATACCCCCGGAACCGGACACGGAATATCCCGTCACAATCTGCGGGCAGACAGTAACCTTTTGTAACGCTTCCCTTGTTGCTGCCATGTTCCGGTTGCCAGAGAAGAAACGGGAAATGATTTACCTGTATTTTTAAGAAGTACACACAGGAAGAAATCGGCAGACATTACGGACGATCCAAAACCACAGCAGGCTACCATATCCGGCGTACCCTGCGGCAGCTACAACGGGAAATGGAGGGAATTGCCTATGAGAGATGACAGGCTCTTCCCCTATGTTTACACTAGTTGGGTTTTTGGCCGCGTTTTTCAGGTAGATGACGATGAGGATGAGCCGGGGGTCGGCGCGGAAGGCCTCGTTGAGCCCGTCGTAGCGGGTGGCGGCCTTGCGGTGGTGCTTCATGCGGTTGAAGACGCGTTCGACCATGTTCCCGCCCCGTGCGCGCCTCCCTGTCGCGATCCCATGGGGCCGCACGGTTCCCCTTGGGCGGTGTATCCGAGGCCATGCCCGAGGACCGGCTCAGGGCCGCCGTGCAAGCCACCGCGCTGACCGCATGAACGGCAGAGACCATCGGCGAGCGTTGTCTTGAGAGACCATCGGCGAGCGTTGTCTTGATAGATGATGATAGCTCCATATTTACCTTAGACTGCATTAGATTGGTTTAGATTTATACAAAATAAGAGATTCAAATACTTCCCTCTATCCAATCAGTTACAATTTTTCTATCAGAATCACTCATAAATGAATGTTCACTTTCTTTTGATATGTATAATTGGCAATTAAATTTCATTGAAAAATGACGAACAATTTCTATTGATTGCAATATATCTTTGCTGCCATACATAATAGCTGTTGGTATATCCCAGTGTTGAACAGGATTCTCTTTTACATATTGGTAGTATTTCCATGATAAAGTTTCAATCGGTGTTTCGATTTTTTGTCTTTCCTTTAATTCATTCTCGCTTACATCAAACCATGAGAACATATTATGTATTAAATAATCCATATCTAGTATCGGCGAAAGAAAAAGACATTTTTCAATATTCCTGTTCTTATAAGCGTGCAGACTGAAATATGCGCCTATGCTGCAAGCATATAAATAAGTTTTATCCCAGTTACGTTGAACATATTTCCAGATACATTCTAAGTCATGTATTCCATTCCATATATTACATTCAATATCTTCATTTTTTCTCTCACCATGAGATGGTAAATCAAAACTAATAGTTTGATAACCTTTTCTTTCAGCAATATTGGCGAAAAAAAGAGCTTCTTCTTTGTTCCCGTTTTTTCCATGAACATAAATATATACTTTTCCTGATTCTTTGCCCCAAACGACAGTTGGTATAGAATCAATCAAAATTAAATTTCTTTCCATATAGCACCTCCTTGGAAATAGTATCATTGCAAAGTAAGCACTACAATATAATGTTATTTATGGTGTCATCGAACACTTCGCGCCGGTATTTCACGACGAGTATGAGATGATAATGCATGAGGAACACCGAATGATGATTCGATTCGAGTTTCACAGCAAACACCTCGCTTCCGATAGGTACGACTGAATGCCGGTATAGCATAAAAGAAAAGCCGATTCATCCCCCGCCTACGCTTCCGCTAAGAGGCGGGGGAATCCTCGGCAAAATCAGTTGAATCGGTCATAGCGACGACGCCACCGAACGACGATGGACAGTATGGCGCCTATCGCCAAAGCTGACACGGCCAGGACCGAGGCAAGCGACACATCGCCGCCCGTGACGGGCAGTGACGGGCGAGGGTTGGGCGTGGTTGCCTCCGCCGGCGCCGGCGGCGTCTCGGGTTTCTCCGGTTCGCACGGTTTCTCCGGCTCGCATGGCGGCAGCACCCGCACACGCTCCCAGGCATCGTCATACCGGCTGGACGCCGGGGAAACACGGTCATCCCCCTCGAACCGCCAGACGAACACGTACCACCCATGCCGTTCGGCGGTCAGATGCATGGGAGCGCCATGCGCGTCCAACGCCCCGGCGCCGATTTTGAACGTGCCGTTCATCGCGGGAATCTCCCAGGTGGCCAGCAACCGGTGGTTGTCGTCTTCCGTGGGAACCTCTCCCCCGGACGGCTTGTACGCCTCATCGTTGGAGGGATTGTCGGGATTGCCGGACCACCATACGCTCACTGTCGCATACGGCTGATCCGCCGTGAAACCATAGGTTTCATCGCCCATGAACTGGCCGTGGTCCGCCGGGAACCCCGATACGGTGATGGTGTCGCTGAGTTCGGCGCCGACATCCGCCGAATGTTCGGTAACCGTCGACATGACTTCGACCTTCCCGCGCCCCACGTTGCTTTCCGAAGCCTCCATGAACGGGCTCACCCAGTCGCCGGTAAGGTATTCCTGCGCCCGTTTGCTTTGCTCGCTCCGCCGGAACACCCACACCCAGGTGCCAAAGCCGCCGGTCTTCGGAGTCAGATAGGCGGCGTCACCGTCCGGCTTGGTCATGGCCTGCACACGAACCCGTTGCCCCACACCGGTGAAGGACGCCTTGCCATAAGCACTCGGCTTATGACCCGAGGACGCCAACCGGGCGAGAAAAGCGTCCGCGCTCTCCCGTGCGTTCGGCGCGATGACCTTGCCCAGATCGTCCTTGCCGAGCCCGTCGAAATAGTATCCACGCGCCTGCAGCTTCAGACCGGGCACCCAATGACTGCCCTCGTCCCCCACGCCGCTGGTCACATCATCGAACACCGGCGAAGCCGCATCAAGCACCTTATCGGACACCTGCGTGGACACCGACGGAACGAAATCCTTGCGCACCTGGAACGTCGACGACGAACCGCCGACGGAAGCCATCGAATCGAAGGCCAGCATGTCCTGAGTGCTGTCCATGACGTGCATCCGCCCATACTCGTATGTGGTGTTCGCCGTCACCTCGCCGGCACCGGTCGCCTCCCACGCGATCGAGGATCCGGCGCTCGTCGACACCCCCGAGAACGTGTTGCCGCCTTGGACGAACCGCGCCGGCCCCTGCAAGGTGACGGTGAACGGCACTCCCGCGATCGCGTCACCGACGCGGTTCACCACTTTCACCAAGATGGAACCGCTGCGCAAAGCCTCGGCATCGGTGCGTTCCACCGTCGTGCCCGCAGGCGTCTTGCCGGCCGATTGATCCCATATCTGGGCCGCCTTCGCCACGATCTCGGGATACCGGCCTTGAATGACCGCCATCTGTCTCGCCCACTCGTCCCGATCGCGCCCGAAGTGATCCTGCACGATGATGCCGATCGCCGCATGGGTGGCGGCATCCGTGTCGCGGTACCGGTCAAGGATCCATGCCATACGCCGGGCGTTCTCATCGGAGGCAAGCACCGTGGTGGGGCCTATCACATAGTCGCTCAGTTTCCCCGCTTCGATGCAGTAGTATTTGTTGCCCGAAGCGTCCAGCCCCGCGACACCGACGTAATATTCCATATCGTTGTATGGAAACGTCACGTGATATCTTTCGTCGGCGGGCGTCAACGTCGCGGCATACGCCGTATTCGCCGAGCCGAACACCACTCCCACCATTATTATCAGACCGGTCAGCATCGCTACGATGGCCATGCCCCGTTGCCGCCATGTCGTTATCATCATTCGTCCTTTCCTGGTACGTTCCCCGCATACTGCACTGTGTGCGGGTAGGCCACGATCATGGCAGATTTTCATTCGCTACAGCCGGTTTTTCGGCCTATGTGGTCCGAGCTTGCCGTTTGCCGGCGAGTTGTGGATAACTCTTCCGCCGAGTTATCCACCTCATGCGGTTGACCGAACGTTTACCTGCAAGTTATCCACAATGTGCAACATATGTTCAAAAGCCTCTAGAATAGGGCCTTATGGCAGCAGTACAACATCGCGCGACCACGCGCACTAGTAATACCGATAACAACACCACGAAGACGAAGTCAAAGGCGACTTCTGCCCGAAAGAGCCCCGCAACCAAGCGCAAGAGAGTCAGCGCCGAAACGGCACGCGCCGCAGCAGCGCTGAAAGGCCTGGCTGTCGAAGCCCCCGCACCGTCCATCGAAGCAAACGAGCCCGGCCAGTTCGGCCGCATCAATGTCATGGACATCACTCCCGCCGAGGAGCGTGGCATCTTCCCCGCCCGTGTGGAACTCGGCGAACCGTTTGCGATGACCGCCCAAGTGTTCATCGAAGGTCGCACCAAGGTGGGTGCCACCGCCATCGTGCGCAACCCGCGCGGCAAGGAAACCATGCGCCAGGCCATGACCTGTATAAATCCCGGCCTCGATCGTTGGACCGTGATGGTCAAGTGCGGCGAGCACAGCGATCTGAAGCCTTGGGAGGATGGCTACGCGGCCGTCAAGCGTCAGCTCGGCGAATGGACCGTGACCATCGAAGGTTGGGAAGACACGTACGTTTCTTGGCTGCACGACACCCGTATCAAGGTGCGTGTGATGGACGACGTGGACAACGCACTCAATTCCGGTGCCGAGCTGCTGGCCCGTTGGGCCGCAACCCCGGACGCCGGCCTGACCGCACGCGATCGCAAGACCTTGGAGAAGGCTGCTGAGACCATGGCCGATCAGACGCTGAGCGCCGAGGATCGTCTCGCCGCCGGCGACAACCCGACCATCGCCGCCCTGCACGAGACTCACCCGCTGCGCGACGGTATCTCCCCCAGTCAGCCCCAGCGTTTCAAGGTGGAACGCCCGAAGTCCAGCTTCGCGGCTTGGTACCAGTTCTTCCCGCGTTCCGAAGGCGCCACCATCGATCCGAACACCGGCAAGATCATTCAGGGTACGCTGAAGACCTCGATGGCTGGTCTCGAACGCGCCGCTGCCGAGGGCTTCGACATCGTCTACTTGCCGCCGGTCTTCCCGATTGGCGTGACCAACCGCAAGGGCCGCAACAACACGCTGGTCGCCGAACCGGATGACCCCGGCTCACCGTTCGGCATCGGCTCCGAGCTGGGCGGCCACGACACCGTGGACCCGCTGCTCGGCACCATGGACGATTTCAAGGCCCTGTGCCAGCGTGCACATGAACTGGGTCTGGAAATCGCGCTTGATTTCGCCCTGCAGTGCTCGCCCGATCACCCGTGGGTCAAGGCTCATCCGAACTGGTTCCGGCACAAGCCGGACGGCTCCATCGCGTTCGCCGAAAACCCGCCGAAGAAATATCAGGATATATATCCGATCGACTTCAACGCCGACATGGCGGGCATCGAAAAGGAAGTCGAGCGCGTCATGGACCTGTGGATCAAGGCGGGCGTGACGATCTTCCGGGTCGATAATCCGCACACCAAGCCGGTGCGTTTCTGGCAGGACGTGATTGCCGCCGTGACCAAGAAGCACCCGGAGATCCTGTTCCTGGCCGAGGCATTCACCCGCCCAGGCATGATGCGCGCCCTGAGCTACGTGGGCTTCACCCAGTCCCACTGCTACTTCCCGTGGCGCAACACCAAGGACGAACTGGAAGAGTATCTGCCGGTCACCAATGGCGACGACGGCTACTACCAGCACAACACCTTCTGGCCCACCACGCCGGATATTCTCACCGCTTACATGCGAGACAACGGCGTAGCCGGCCACTGCGTGCGTGCGGTGCTGGCAGCCATGGGCTCGCCGTCCTGGGGTATCTACAACGGTTACGAACTCATCGAGAACAAGCAGCGCCCCGGCTTCGAAGAGCAGATCGACAACGAGAAGTACGAGGTCAAGGTTCGCGATTGGAGCAAGGCCAAGCAGTACGGCGTGGCCGAGATGCTCACCGCGCTCAACAAGATTCGTCGCGCCCACCCGGCCGCGTTGAGCTACCACAACCTCACCGTGCTGCCTACGTCCGACCCGAATATTCTGGCTTTCGCACGCCACACGCCGGCCGAACTGACCGGTACCGGCCAAGCGGACACGCTGATTGTGGTCGTGAACCTCGATGGACACAACGCACACCAGTCGATGATTCACCTGGAACTCGGCGAGCTGGGTCTGCCCACCGACCGCCCGCTCAACGTGCGCGACGAGCTGACCGGCCGCGAATTCCAGTGGAGTTGGGACAACTACGTGTCTCTGGCTCCTTGGGCGGATGTGGCCCACATCCTGTCCGTGCAGTGATGCGGTACTGCAACGGTAATGCAACAGTGATGCGGTTTACGCGCACGGGTATATCGTGCGCGTAAACCGCTAGAAATCCTCCCCTTGAGGGGAGGATTTCGTCTGTTTAGACATAGTGTCGACATAATCTCAGCACGGTTTCTTGAGTTCCGCACCTGTTTTGCAGGCGCAAACAGGGTATTGTGGTGAGACGATAACGTAACTGTCGATTTTCAAGGAGAAATGACATGGCAGAAACCTTCAACGTCGTTGTGGAAATTCCGCGCGGCTCCAAGAACAAGTACGAAGTCGATCACGAGACCGGTCGCGTCTTCCTGGACCGTACCCTGTTCACCGCAATGGGTTACCCGGATGACTACGGCTACATCGACGGCACCCTGGGCGAGGACGGCGATCCGCTGGACGCTCTCGTGATGATTCCGAACTCCGTGTTCCCGGGCTGCGTGGTCGAGTGCCGCGCCGTGGGCCTGTACCACATGGTCGACGAGGCCGGCGGCGACGACAAGGTGCTGTGCGTGCCCGCCGACGTTCGTTTCGACGACATCAAGGACATCGACGACGTCAACGAGTACCACAAGGCCGAAATCAAGCACTTCTTCGAGCAGTACAAGGCCCTGGAGCCGGGCAAGGAAGTCCTGCCCGGAGACTACTGGACCGGTGCTGACGCCGCCGAAAAGGAAATCATCGCGGCACGCGAACGCCTCGCCAACGAAGGCAAGTGATTCGATTCCGAATCGTCGGCGGGAGACCTCTCCGGAGGCCTCCCGCCTTTTTGGTTCGACGTGCATCGCGTGATATAGTGCTGGTGTATTTTTCAGCTAGGCGTAGGCGGCGTGTGGGAACGCTGGTCGAGGCCCATCGTCTGGAGTTCGGGCGATGAACCTTCCATCACATCATGATTGCGATAATCGTTCAGACCCTGCTCATTTCCGTCTCCGTCGCCATGGATGCGTTCGCCGTCTCCATCGGCAAGGGGCTCACCGTCTCCCGCGTAAGACCCGGGGATGCCGTCAGATCGGCGCTCTGGTTCGGCGGCTCCCAGGCCCTCTTCCTCATACTGGGGCATTACGCGGCCTCCGCATTCAGCGCGTATGTAACCGCATTCGATCATTGGATCATCTTCGGTTTGCTGGCGTTCATCGGCGGCAACATGGTGCATGAGGCATACGAGGAGGACGCGGAGAACGCCAAGGAGACCGCGCAATTCGACTGGAAGCACATGCTGCCGCTCGCCGTGGCGTGCAGCATCGACGCCTTCGCCGTGGGCGTGAGTCTGGCGTTCATGGCAACCAGCGTGCCGTTCGCCATCCTCTGCATCAGCGTGGTGACCGGCCTCTTCTCCGCGGCGGGCCTGTACATCGGGCGCGCCTTCGGCGCTCACTGGCAGAAACCCGCGCAGATCGCAGGCGGTGTGGTGTTGATTCTGATCGGCGTCAAAGTGCTGTTGGAGCATCTGGGCGTCATCACGTTCTGACTTGCCGTCACGCATCTCGTCGCCACGGATGGCCATCAATGCTCGACGGCACCGTTCCAACGCCCGACGTAGGATTGACGTAGCGATTCGATTATCTGAGAGGCGTACCATGACCGAAATCACCTGGAAGGAATGCAAGAACAAGGTTCTACGCATGCTGCTGGTCCAGCTGTCGGCCTACGCATTGCTCATCGCGGCCGCGGCCGTCACCCTGCCCGGCGCCGACCCCACCGCCCCCCGGGTCGTCGCCTGCCTGACGCTGGTCGTGTTCCTTGTCTTCTGGCCGTTGCGCGGCACGATGCTGGATCGCGTCGTCACCTTGCTGTTCGGCGCGGCCTCCCTGATGTTCGTCACCGTGCCATTCCCCGCCGGCAAGGTGCCGCCGGACCAGACCGCCGCGGATGGTTCGACGCTTCCGTGGTATTCGTGGGCGTTGGCCATGGGCCTACTGCTGGTCATGCTGGTGGTCTTCTCGTTCGGACGTCAGATGGCCCGCGAGAAGCGGGACCATCTCATCCGCGCCCTGTCCCACGCCGTGACTTCCGGTGTGGCGGCTCTCGCCGTGGCCGGCTGGTGCTTCCTGCCTGATTTGGGCGCAATGCTTGCCAAGGGCACCGTTGCGGGAACCGTTGCCCTGGCCGTTCTGATCGCTCTGGGATTGGCCCTCGCCGTGGCCTCGGCATTGTGGGTGCGTGACGCCGACCCGGATCCGGACATCGCCCATCCGTGGATCGGCACCGGATTGATGCCGGTGATGCTGATGGGCGTGACCATCGCCGCAACCGCACTGGTGCTCGGCCGTATCATCGGTTGATGGACGTCCGCCGTTCCATATTCCGCAAACTTGTAACCTATGTGTCCACTACAAGCGCGTAGAATAATGAAAACTTTGCGAAAGCGGCATAACGCCGCTGACGACTCGTACGGCCACACCAAGCAATTGCGTAACACATTGCAGGATAAAGGGGGATTAGCGTGACGGATCTTACGTTGATGACTTTCGCCAGCGACCCCGCCACCGTTTTGCCATCACTCGCCCTGCTTTCTCATCGCGTCCGTGTACTGCCGATGGATGCAGCCAGCTTGGTGAAGATGCCGGAGAACACCATTCTGTTTCTGGATGCACGCGATGATCTGGCGACCGCCAAAACCTTGTGCCGCCTCATCCACGCTTCCGGCCTATCCACGCCGATCGTACTGGTGCTGACTGAAGGCGGCTTCACCGTGGTCAACTCCCAGTGGGGCATTGCGGATGTGGTGGTCACCACCGCTTCCCCGGCTGAAGTCGAGGGCCGATTGCGATTGGTCTCCGAGCGCGGCAACGCTCCCACAGCCGCAGCAGCCGGTTCTCCCGCCGAATCCACCACCACGGTGGAAGATGGCCAGATTCGCTCCGGCGACCTCATCGTGGACACCAACGGCTATACCGCCTCCCTGCATGGACGCCCCATCGATCTGGCATACAAGGAGTTCGAACTCCTCAAGTACTTGGTCCAGCACCCCGGCCGCGTGTTCACGCGCGCCCAGTTGCTGCAGGAAGTATGGGGCTACGACTACTACGGTGGCACTCGTACGGTCGACGTGCATATCCGTCGTCTGCGCGCCAAGCTCGGCGGCGAATACGAACACCTCATCGGCACCGTGCGCAACGTGGGCTACCGATTCGACCCGCCGGAGACGGATAAGGAAACTGCCGCCGCACAGCAGGCCGCCAAAGCATCCTCTGCCGCCATCGACATCGATGACGATACTCCCGATCTCAACACCGCCGCCTGACAGACCAGCAGCGCTGCAAACTATCAATCATCGACACTACGCCGCTTAGGTCCATACGATGAGAGAAACCAAATCCGCGCGTCTCACGCGCATGCATGACGAATACGACATTCTGCGCCAGGTGATTCCGGCGCCAGCTTGCGCACTGCATTTCTCGAATCCGTTCGAACTGCTGATCGCCACCGTGCTCAGCGCCCAGACCACCGACAAGCGTGTCAACACGGTCACCCCCGAACTCTTCGCCACCTTCCCCACCGCTCGTGACTTGGCGGCCGCGAATCCGGCCCAAGTCGAAGACATCATTCATCCACTGGGGTTCTATCGTTCGAAAACCCAGCATCTCATCGGACTGGCCACGGCACTGGACGAACGGTTCGGCGGCGTGGTGCCGCGCACGATGGATGGACTGACCAGCTTGCCGGGGGTCGGCCGCAAAACCGCGAACGTCGTGCTCGGCAACGCATTCGATATCCCCGGATTCCCGGTCGATACGCATGTGATGCGCGTAACCGGACGACTGCGTTGGCGGTCGGATTGGCGGTCCGCGCACCCTGATCCCGTGAAAATCGAGAAGGAAATCACCGCCTGTTTTCCACCCGAAGAGTGGACGAATCTCAGCCACCGACTGATTCTGTTCGGCCGGGCCACCTGCCACGCACGTACCCCCGACTGCGCCAACTGCCCGCTGTCCGACACCTGCCCTAGCTATGCGCCGCCCGCCGGCAAGAGCACGTCCAAGCGCTAACTCATACCTCATCATGGTGAATTGCGGATTCTAGGCTGAATCCACCGCTAGACTGAAAACCATGCAGCACAGCAAGCGGAACAATACATGGTCCAAGTGGGGGATTTTTCTCGGAGTCGCCGTGGCACTCGGCGCACTCGTGGTTGCGGGATGGACGTTCATGCAAAACCGGTTCCAGCCGGGATCATCCCTCGATGCCGATGTGACCATTGGCATCGACGATATGCCGCAATCCTTGGATATTCGGTCCGATTCCTCTGCGGCAGCCGAGCGCCTGCTCGTCGACAATGTGTATGAGACATTAGTGACCGTCGATCAAGACAACAAGATTCAGCCGGGACTGGCGACAAGCTGGAAGACTTCCGATGACGGACTGACCGTCACCCTGACACTACAATCGGGCGTCACCTTCTCGAACGGTCATACGTTGGACGCCTCGGACGCCGTGTGGTCGTTGCAACAGAACGTGACCAACAAGGTGGCGGACGTCGACGAATTGGGCGATCTGACGTCGGTCGCCAATCCGAACGCCACCACGGTGGTCATTACGCTTGCCAAGCCCAATCCGACGCTGCTGCGAGCGCTGTCCGGCAAACTCGGCATTGTCTACGATTCCGAGTCGTCCAGTGCCGATTATCAACGCAAGGCCATAGGTTCCGGACCATTCACCGTGGCCGATTTCCAGCCTGGCCATTCCCTGAAGCTGGCGCGCAGCGATACCTACCATGGCACCAAAGCGGCCAGCAATATCGTTGAATTTATGCAATACTCCGACGCCGATGCGCTCAGCAAGGCCCTGACCGACGGCAGTCTCGATATGGCGGCACCGGTTTCGGCTTCGACGGCCACCGGTTTGAACGGCAAGGATGGCCTGACCGTCAAGGAGGGGGCCACTACGGATAAGGTGCTGCTGGCCTACAACAACGGCATCGATTCGCTGCTCTCCGACGAACAGGCGCGTAAAGCCTTCCGCTATCAAATCGACGCAGCCGGCATCGCCTCCGCCCAACCCGACGCAGCCGGAGCATTGGGCGGCCCCATCAGCCCGCTGGAACCCGGATACGAAGATTTGACCGGACTGTATCCGCATGACGAAAACCAAGCTGGGCAGATGTTCTCCTACTTCGGTGCGCAATATCTGACTACGGTGAATCTGGTGGTTCCCGAAGAATACCGGTCGTTGGCCGAAACCATCAAGCAGCAGATCGAGCGGCAGCCGCGCCCCACGGTGAACCTTGAAGTGCTCTCCGATGAGGATTATGCCAAACGAATCAAGGACGGCAAATGGGAACTGACCGTGATGAGCATGGACGGCACGGATGATGCCGGCATATTCGCCGACCCCGATTCCATGTTCCATTACGACCATACCGAAGCGCAACAGGCCTATGCGGATGCTCGCGCCGCCACTAATGACGCCGATTATGAGGCACGAATGAAGGCGTACGCCCGGCTGATCAGCGAGGATGCGGCCAGTGATTGGCTGTATACCCGCAAATGCTTCACTGTGGCGTCCACCAAGGTCTCCGGCTACCCGACCTCGATGATCAATCGTCGCATGCCGCTGGCCGGGTTGACGGTGAAGTAGGCAACCTTCAGTCACGGACGGGCTACGCCCGATAGTCCTTGGCTCACTATCGTTCGATCGTTCGTATCTCGCCTGCGAACAGCCTACTGGGCTGTTTACTGTACAGTTCGGCTTGTCATGCAACGTGCATAAACTTTGGCTTTATGACTGAAGGCAAATCCATCATCAACGCCAACCTCACCCCGCTGCCCGACAAGGTCGGTGTGGACGGACTTGAGGACAAGTGGCGCGCCGTCTGGGATGAAGACGGCACCTACAAATTCCGCAATACCTGCGACCGCAAGGCCGTCTACTCCATCGACACCCCGCCGCCCACCGTCTCCGGTTCGCTGCACGTGGGCCACGTGTTCTCCTACACGCACACCGACGTGATCGCACGCTACAAGCGCATGCGCGGCTACGACGTGTTCTACCCGATGGGCTGGGACGACAACGGTCTGCCCACCGAACGCCGCGTGCAGAACTACTACGGCGTGCGCGTGGACGTGTCCCTGCCCTACGACCCCGACTTCAAGCCGCCGTTCGAAGGCACCGACGGCAAAAAGATCGACGCCAAGGATCAGGTGCCGATTTCCCGCAAGAACTTCATCGAGCTGTGCGAGCGTCTGACTGCTCAGGATGAGAAGCTGTTTGAGGCCCTGTGGCGCAAGCTGGGTCTGTCCATTGACTGGTCGCAGACCTACCACACCATCGGCCAGCACCCGCAGCGCGTGGCCCAGAAGGCCTTCCTGCGCAACCTCGCCCGTGGCGAGGCCTACCAGCAGGACGCCCCCGGTCTGTGGGATGTGACCTTCCAGACCGCCGTGGCCCAGGCCGAGCTCGAGTCCCGCGAATACCCCGGCTTCTATCACAAGGTGGCCTTCCGCTTTGAGGACGGCACCCCGATCTACATCGAGACCACCCGCCCCGAACTGCTGGCGGCCTGCACCTCGCTGATCGCCAACCCGAACGACGAGCGCTACAAGCAGTACTTCGGCCAGTACGTCTACTCCCCTCTGTTCAAGGTCAAGGTGCCGATTCTGGCGCACCCGGCCGCCGAAATGGACAAGGGTGCCGGTATCGCCATGTGCTGTACGTTCGGTGATGTGACCGACGTCGAGTGGTGGCGCGACCTGAAGCTGCCCACCCGCCCGATCATCCAGCGCAACGGCCGTATCGTGATGGATACCCCGGACTGGATCGAGGACCCGGCCGGCCGCGAGGTCTTTGCCGAAACCGCTGGCAAGACCACGTTCTCCGCCCGCAAGATCATCGTCGACAAGCTGCGCGAGTCCGGAGATCTGGACGGCGAGCCGACCCCGACCAAGCGTATGACGAACTTCTACGAGAAGGGCGACAAGCCGCTCGAGATCGTCACCTCCCGCCAGTGGTATTTGAAGAACGGCGGTACCGACGCCAAGCTGAACGCCGAGCTTATCGAGCGCGGCAAGGAACTCGAGTTCCACCCCGACTTCATGCGCGTGCGTTATGAGAACTGGGTGCACGGCCTGAACGGCGACTGGCTGATCTCCCGTCAGCGCTTCTTCGGCGTCCCGTTCCCGCTGTGGTACCCGGTGAACGCTTCCGGCGAGCCGGATTACGATCACCCGATCACTCCGTCCGAGAATCGTCTGCCGATCGATCCGACCATCGACGTGCCGGAGGGCTACGACGAGTCCCAGCGTGATGTGCCCGGTGGTTTCACCGCCGAAAAGGACATCATGGACACCTGGGCCACCTCTTCGCTGACCCCGCAGATCGTGACCCACTGGGCCGAGCCGGACGAGGCCTCCAAGGCCCTGTTCGCTTCCACCTTCCCGATGGACCTGCGCCCGCAGGGTCAGGACATCATCCGCACCTGGCTGTTCTCGACCGTCGATCGCGCGCATCTGGAGAACAAGTGCCTGCCGTGGGCCCATGCCACGCTGTCCGGCTGGATCCTGGACCCCGACCATAAGAAGATGTCGAAGTCCAAGGGCAACGTCGTGGTGCCGAACGAGCCGATCGAGAAGTTCGGTGCGGACGCCGTGCGTTACTGGGCCGCCGCCGCTCGCCTCGGCCTGGACGCCACGTATGACATCGGCCAGATGAAGATCGGCCGTCGACTGGCCATCAAACTTCTGAACGCCACCAAGTTCGCGCTGGCCATCGGCCGCGAGGACGAGAACCATCACGTGGGCGCTGCCGCCGAGGCCGCGTGGAACCCGGCCGATGTGACCGAACCGCTGGATCGCGCCGCTATGGCCAAGCTGGCCGTGGTGGTGCGTCAGGCCACCGAGGCGCTGGAATCCTACGAGCATTCCAAGGCGCTGGAAGTCATCGAGTCCTACTTCTGGCAGTTCTGCGACGACTACATCGAACTGGTCAAGAACCGTGCCTATGGCACTCCGGACGAGCACGGCAATGTGCCGTCCGAGAAGGCTGTGAAGTCCGCCCGCACCGCTCTGGGTCTGGGCCTGGACGCTTTCGCACGTCTGCTGGCCCCGTACCTGCCGTACGCCACCGAGGAAGTGTGGAGCTGGATGCACGCCGGTTCCGGTTCCGTGCATCGCGCCGCCTGGCCGGTCGTGGACCCGTATGTCGAGGCCGCCACCGGTGCTTCCCCCGAGCTGCTGACTTGGGCGGGCAAGGCCGTCGAGCAGTTGCGCAAGATCAAGTCCGAGGCCAAGGTCTCCATGAAGACCCCGATCCTGTCCGTGGCGCTGTCCGCTGCTTCGGAAGGTGTGGACGCGATTCACGCCGCCTTGGGCGATATCGCGCAGGCCGGTCGCGTGGTCGGCAAGTTCGACTTGGTGGCCAAGCACGCCGAGGAATCCGCCGCCGAAGACGCGCCCGAAACCGAGGTCGCCGTCGAAGCCAGCGAGCTCGGTGAGCCGCCAGCCAAGAAGCCAAAGCACTGAGCGTTGCGCACAACAACAAAAGAGGGGAACCTCCTATTGAGGTCCCCCTCTTTTGTTTTTTGACGTTCGGATGACACGACTGTGGGACGGCACGCAAATATCCCGCATTGTAAGCTGGCGGCCCACAATAGCGTGGGCCACCACGCGTGTCAAACGTTTTATATACGCGGCGTCCCACAGACCAAATCAACAAATCCTTGGAATTTAGCCATTCTTTAAACTATAGTTAGCTCTGACTTACAAGAGGGTGTGGGACGCCGCATCGAAAAAGCCAGTTTCTGACGCGGCGTCCCACACCGATAACGCACTTTACGCGTATTGGGCACCTGTCACATGCGGATTTTCCCGCATACACCATCACACCGTCGGAATGACGATGAGATATCGGGTTTCGGCGGTTTTCTGTTGCGTATTGGGGCTGTCGAGCTGCGCGACGGCCTGCGCCAAGAGCGTGCCAGCATCACTGATTTTCACGGTCTCATTAATCAGCGCGTTCATATCGTGCTTGAGCAGCGTGCCGCCAGTGCCAAAGCCGAACAGTACTGGAGCGGTGTCAAGATTGTTACCGGAATCGTCAGTATCGCTCGACTTGGCTGAGTCGTTCGTTCCCGAACCAGCGCTCTTAGACGAGTCGGACTTATCACCACCACCGATGGCCGAAGTAAGACCACCCGCATAGTTCATCACATCGCCAGCAGACATGGACATGGTGTCATCGACCAGTGAGGCCTTGGAATGCTGCGACTGCTGCTGCTGCGCGGCTTTGGCCTGCTTACGGGCAGCATCGGCCTTACGCTTGGCTTGGGCGGCCCGGGTCTTACCGTAGAACGATTGCGATTGCGAATCGACCAAGCTAGTCAGTGCCTGAGCCTCGGTCACCGGACCGGAAGAGACATCACCGGACGAGCCATCACCATCACTGCCGGAAGCCGAGGACGCGCCGCCTTCGAACTGATCGGAGAATCGCAATACAATCTGGCGCAAGGCCGTGGCTTTGCCTGTATGCTCGGAGGCGGTGGCAAGCGTGCTCATCGCGGCATCGACCTTGGATTGAGCGTCGGCGAGTTCATCGCTACCGTTGGTTTCGGCGATGGCTTGGCTCTCGTAAGCGGTGGCGCCCGAGGACGTGCCACCGGTCAGGGCGCTCAAATTGGCCGTATAGACGTCCGTGTATTTCATCGAATACGGAATCATTGCGGCGGAGAGCTGGCTCTGTCCATCGGCGTATTGTTTGGAGCCTCGAGCGGCTTCCTCCGAAGCCTCGGCGGTCAGATCATCCACCAGTCCGGTGGTGCCTTGCTGCTGGATGCGGCGAATCACCTCGTCCAACGCATCGACCGCACCGGCATGCTGATGTGCGGCACTGACGTTGTTCACCGCGTTGGCCAAGTCGAGTACGGCTTGAGCCAAAGGCGTGTCCCCGGACAGTTCGCCGGCCGTGCCCATCAACGCCGGCAACTGGGTGGAGGTACCAATCGATCCAGACAGGTGCGTGGTATATGAGCCCACATACGCGGCCATATAGTCTTCAAACGTCCGCTTATGGGCGGTTTCGCGTTCGGCCACTACAGACTTGTTCAGCGCACGCTCGTTATCGCGCAGGGTTTGAAGCTGCTCGATGAGCTGTTGCTGTTCACCGGAACCGGCGTCGGTCAGTGCATCGACCAGTGTGGCGGCAGAGGCGGTGAGTTGGGCGACATCCGTATCGGCAGCAGGCTGTGCGGCAGCATTCGCGGCATCGGGATTAGCACCAACTGCCGGACTGCTGGAATTGGAAGGCAATACGGCGAGCGCCACGGAACTCATGGAGAAGTCTTTGGCGTTCATATAGCAGCTGAATTCCAAGCCAGTTGCGGCTTTTCCAGCTGCAGCGACTACGGTATTGGAACCTTGCATGGTCACCGTAATGGAGTTGTCAGCGGAAACATCATCGGCTACCTGCGTAGGCACGGTAAAGGCGACAACCGGGATCGTACGGTTGGCCTCCTTGGTTTGCGGCTTAATATCGATATACACGCCGATCAGTCCAGACGCTCCGGCAACCTCGTTTGCCTCGACGTTCGGACCGTCAAGCGAGTAGGTGACGCTGACTTTCCATGGCAGGGTGGCGGCGGAAGCGGGGATACGAGAAACCTTGGACGTGCCGGAATCACTATTGGCGGAATCGGTATCAGTGGAACCGCTATTGCCGGAATCGGCACTGGCGCCATTGCCGGCGCCGCCCTTCCCTACCACATACCAACGGACCGGCTCCCCCTCGGCATCGGTGACGGCGTACATATCACTTGCCGTAGCGAGCACCGGACCGTAATCAACCGGAGTCGGACGAGACATCCAAGCACCGCCGAGAATCGAAGCCACGCACAATGCGCAACTGACCAGTGCGGTGCCACATCTCATCTACGTATCCCATTCATACAGTCGGCCACTACGGGCATTCCATTCCCGTATTAATGTAGTCGCTGCAGGCAACTTGCCCTATAGACGAATATCCGAAAGGTGCCCATTCGCTGCGGGCGAATCAGGCGAATACGTCGAGTACGCCCGGGTCGCCACCGGCATCGGCTATGCGCTGGTGGCGCTTCTTGGCTTCGGTAACCACGAATTCACGGTACATTTCGGCAATTTCCGGATCAAGCCCGGCATCGATGGCGATGCGGTGGAGGCGCTCGATCTGATAGTCCTCACGCTTGGTGTCTTCGGGCGCGAATCCGGCGTTGGCTTTGAGCACGCCGACCTGCGAGGTGGTCTTGAACCGCTCGGCCAGTAATGCGATGGCCGCCGAATCGATGTTATCGATGGTTTGGCGCAGCGCTTTGATGCGCGCCACCGCCTGCGCGGTTTCCGGGTGGGCCGCCGCCTGGGCGGAGTCGATGGTGGTCCTTTGCCAGTCGCTGCTCGTTTCGCTCATGATATCGAGAATACTCCCGTTCGAGTCCTTGTGCGATACTCGACGTTTGTTGGACGTTGTATATCAGGATACAGGGTTTAAGCTGTGAGGGACATGTTCCGGAATTCCTCCGGAGTGTGTCCCTCGAGTCGTATCTGGCGTCGTTTGGTGTTCCAGTGCACGATGTACGCGTCGAGCTCGGCCTTGAATTGCTCGTACGAGTCGAACTCCCGTCCCCTGTAGAACTCGTCCTTCAAGTGGCCGAACACCCGTTCGGTGGCGGCGTTGTCCAGGCAGTTGCCCTTGCGGCTCATCGACTGGCGGATGTTCAGTCGTTCGAGTTCCTCGCGCCACCATGGGTGCTGGTACTGCCATCCCATGTCGCTGTTAAACCGATATCGGTTTAACAGTGATTAAGCCGGGTTTGTTGTTAAGCCGGGAAACGGTTCGGGATTGTGGTGGGAGTGCCGCATTCCGTGTTGTTTCCCGGTTTAACGTTTTCTGGCTATTTGAGGGTGCGGAGCTGTCGGAGCCGTTGTTCGCTGAGCCATGTCTCCTTGGCGGGTCGGGGCCGGGGTCGGCCGCGTCGACGGCCTTGCGCATCATGTCGAGGGTCGCGAACGCGTAGAACGCGCTGGTGGTGCTCATGCTTTCGTGGCCGAGCAGTTGCATGACGGTCGGCAGTGGCACGCCCTGTTGGTAGAGGTCCATGGCACGGGTCCGTCGTATCAGGCGGCAGTGGATACGTCCGGGCATGGAGGGGCACGTCCCGCGTGCCTTTGACGCCGCGGTTTTGAGGATCTCGTCGATCCGGTCCACGGAGAGCGGGCGGATGGTGCCGTTCCTCGTCGAGTGGAACAACGGTCTGGCTCCGTCGCTCCCGTCCGTGTCGGGATGGAATTCGTCGAGGTAGGACGTCAGGTGACGTCGCGTCCTTTCTCCCATGGGCACGATCCGTGTCTTGCCGCGTTTGCCTGTGATCGTGATCCTGGCCGGCTCGTCCATCCTCACGTCCTCGAGTGTCAGGGCGGCGAGTTCGCCGATCCTGGCGGCGGTGTCGTACATGAGGATCGGGAGCATGCGGTTCCTGCGCGATTTGGCGTCGCCGGTGTCCCACGCGGCCAGCAAGGCCTTGGTGTGTTCCTCCTCGAGGTGGTCGACGGGTTTTCGCGCGGGTGGTTTGACGCGTATGGCGGCCGCGTCGTTGGCCAATGCGGTCAACGTCGGATGCTCGAGGCTCGCGTGGCCGAGGAATGCGCGCATCGTCGTCATCCTCAGCATGATGGTGCGGTCCGAGTATCCGCGTCCGGCCCGCATCCATTCGACCCACCGGCCCAGGCGCGCCCGGTCGAAATGCCCGAAACCGATGTGGCTGCGCTGCGTGCCTTCCGTGGTTTCGAGCCATCGGACGTAGGATTCCAGGCCGATGCGGTACGCCTCGACGGTCTTCGGCGAGCTGCCCCGCACCTTGGGCAGCCAGTGGTGCAGCCAGTCGCGCGCGACTCGCCAGAAGTCCGGTTCACCGGAGCTGGCGGCCGTTTTCCTTGCCTTGCTCATGGTTCCTCCGTTTCCGGGACCACGCGTTCGGCGTCGGCGACGAGGTCCGCGTATCCGTCCATGAAATCGGGGCTGGCGTGCACGTAGTAGAGGGTGCTGTCGATGCCGGCGTGTCCCATGTAGGCCGCCAGATAGGGCAGCATCGCCATCACGTCCA
>CWGV01000071.1_pt2 | contig 72739 bp, 69 predicted proteins | sample 663871 | NCBI WGS metagenome assembly CWGV01 (sample SAMEA3735897, study PRJEB9488) | human gut metagenome | biome: ENVO:mammalia-associated habitat; material: ENVO:feces | place: Malawi | collected 2009-02-27 | reverse complement strand
GGGGGGGGGGGGATTCCGGGCTTCTTCACGGGGGACACGATGCCGCTCGCATAGGAGCGTCCGTCGGGCGGGTGATGCCCGATGATGGTCACGAACCTATGCACGAGACCATCCTCGACCATCACCCTGTCGGCAGACCGGTGGGTGGGTATCACGACCATTCCGAACAAGCCAGGGACGAAATATTTGGTCAGCGCCTACGTGAACGTCACCGGCGGCACTATCTCGATATCCGGAGTGGACGGCGTCATCAGTGCGAGCCAACGTGTCAGCTACGCGCTACTCGCCAGCGTTGCCAGTCCGATGTCAATGTATTATCGAGTCGTGTCAGGCAATCCGACCGTCACCGTGACGGGTATTCTCATCTGCACGTGGGACGAGTATCAGGCGAACAAGACTCTGCTCGACAGCATCCACTATTTCACCGGGGACACGATGCCGCTCGCCTAACCCTCACGGGGGTGACGGCATGAGCCTGATCACCAACCTATACGCCGATCCAAACGCCTTGCAGCAACTCAACGTTTGGGCTTGTAACTCCCGGAAAAACAGCGACGGCAAATACGTCTACACCGGCAGCAACAACACCTGGTCTGCGTTATTTCACGGAATCCCATTAGGCTGTGTGCTCGCGATTGATTTCGACTCGAGCAGACGCGACAGCTTCATGATTGAAGGCTGCACTGATATGTACAGAGGTTCCACGACATGGGCTGGCGTCTACACCACTGGCGGCAACTGCTCGCTGTTCTGCACCGGCGACGGCAATGGCGTTTCGGCGACGGTCAACCGGATCGGCGTGTACACGCAGGACGATTGGAACCGCTTGCGGCAGTACGGCCTTGAATGGTTCGACGGCGGCACGATGCCGCTTGCCTGACATTTCCCAATCCCGTCGAAATCGACGGGATTAATCTCTTTTCCATTTTCCGATTGGAGGAAGTAATGTGTTACAGAATTTTCTAGCTGGTTTCGGGGGTGTGGGCGGCGCGTGCGCCCTCATCACCTTGCTGCTCAGGATATGGCCGGGCGCGTTGGACGCGTTGGCGACCGGCCTGTACGCGCACGTACGACCGGAACGCCTGCCATACGATTCGCCGCTCTCCCAGCATTTCGCCAAAACACGGACTTTGGGAGAGCAGACATCGAAAATCGACGACCGTATTGACGAGCTCTGCCGCGACACGATCAAAAACACGATCATCAGCCTGATCTACGGCGACCAAGCGCACGACCATTCGGAGGCCGTCCGATACGAGCTCGCGAAGCTCGAGAAATTGGACGCGCAATGCTGGATCGTCAACGCCGCCGAAAAATATTTGGAGGACCGGCAATGACGCATCTAGCCATCGCCGGAGGCATATACCTGCTGCTCCTCGCGCTCATCCTCGTGTTCAATCATGGCGCGCACAGGCGTTGATTTTTCAACAGTTTACAAAGCCATCCCGCTTCGGGATGGCTTTTCTATTGCCCCTTGACTCGGGGCGGGAAGGAGAGGATGTGAAGACCCTCGACAAAAGCAAGCATAAACACGGACGCCTGCACCGGCGCGTGGGCGGGACGCTGGCCGCGCTCGTCGCCGTGGTCTCCATGGCGTTCGCCCCGGCGGCGATGGCCGACATGGACGGGTACGACATTTCGAACTGGCAGTGCGGCATCGACACCGCGACCGTGCCTGCCGATTTCGTCATCGTCGGCACCACATGGGGTTCCGGCGGCGTGTACGGCGGATGCATGTCCAACGGCGTCAACACCGACGCCAACCGTCAGCTCGCCGGTGCCATCAACAGCGGCAAGGAGACCGGCGTCTATCACTACGCGTTTGGCGGCGACCCCGAGACTGAGGCCCGGTTCTTCGTCGACAACGTGCGTGGATACGTGCACAAGAGCGTGCTGATCCTCGACTGGGAGGAGCAGGACAACGCTGCATGGGGTGACAAGCAGTGGCCGCGCCGCTGGGCGCGCGAGGTCAAGCGTCTGACGGGCGTCAACCCGATCATCTACACGATGGACTCCGGGTACTGGCAGGTCGCGGGTATGGAGACGGAGCTGGACTGCGGCATCTGGATCGCGCAGTACGCGACGAACCTCGTCACCGGATATCAGACCGCCCCGTGGAACATCGGAGCGCGCGGCGAGGTGATGCGCCAGTACACGTCCAACGGCAGTCTCAACGGCTGGTCCGGACGCCTCGACCTGAACAAGTTCCGTGGCGACCGCGCGGCATGGCGAAAGTACGCGAACCCTGACGACAAGGGCGCGGCGGGCCTGCCGGACGTCAAGCCGACGCCACAGCCCACGACCGCTCCGACGGTCGATCTGGACGCTTTGGCCACGCGCACCATCCGAGGCGATTTCGGCAACGATCCCGCGCGACGACAGGCGCTCGGATCCAACTATGCGGCGGTCATGGACATAGTCAACCGTCGTCTCGGCGGTTCCACCGGCGCGTCCACGGCCGTGGACTGCGGCGACGTGTGCGTCACGGTCGGCGTCGGCGACACGTTGAGTTCCATCGCCGTGCGCAACGGCGGCTCGTGGGATCAGTACACGGGTTACCGTTCGGGCAATCCGGCGTTGATCTATCCGGGCGAGACCGTGTGCCGTCGCACCGGCCCGAGCGTCGCGCCGGCCTATGCCGGCGGTGGACGGTACGTGGTGCGCGCCGGCGACACCCTCGGCGGCATCGCCGCGTATTACGGGGTCAACATGTACAGCATCCACGGGTATCGATCCGGCAACCCCGCGTTGATCTATCCGGGCGAGACCCTCTACTGGTAAGGAGACAGATAATGGTCGACAGCATCAAGGAGACAAATCATGACGGCGAAAAGCCGGAAGAGGAAACTGGCAAGGAAAACAAGTACCTCCTGCCGGACAAGGCGTATGGAACGCTGAAATGGGTCGCGCTTATCGTGCTGCCCGCTTTGGCCGTGTTCGTGCATGTGGTGGGTCCCGCTTGGGGATTGCCGTATGTCGATCAGATCGTGGCCACGCTCAACGCGCTCGGCACGCTCGTCGGCGCGGTGATCGGAGCGAGCGAGCTAAAGGTCAGGTACTCCGCGTGAGATTAATTTACGGGCGCGAAACTTAAACTCGCGCCCGGAAATCAAACTCAGGTGTGAAATATCGCATGAATAACCCATACAGGGATATTCTGCGCCCTTATGGAACATCGCCCCTCTCTCAGCATTGCTGGGGGAGGGGCTTTTTCTTGTTATCGGATTAGTGTATCGATGTTGTTCAACGTGATGCACTTAACCAGTAATTCGCCCCATTTGTCGGCTATCTCTTTCGTGTAACCGAAACCGGCAGACGCGACTAGCGCAACCCGCCGCAAATGTCCTTCACGCCATCGAGATAATCCAACTCGCCCTCGAAATCATGGCAATCCGTTGAAAGCTCATCATCACGACAGCTTTCATCAGCATAATGCGAGAAGTCGACGCAAAGAGGGAAATTAGGGTCGATACTCACATAGCATGCCGAACCATCCATGAAAACCACCTTGATAGTGTCCTCAGGACATAGGTCGGATACAATTTCCGTATCCTTGACATTCAACCCCTGATTGTAGATCTCGTTAGAAAGCTGATAAAGATCAATTTCACAGATTGGGTATGCGCTCCGGTCGAGTTCCGTCACATCCACTACCTGATTCGGCTGCGGGTCTCCCGCAAAGTCTCCCACACCGGCCACCATGTCGTTAGCGTACTCGATGCAGTAATCGACGTCCTCCACAATGTAAGCAGGCTCTGGGTCGTCAACGGTCTTCAGCCCTCCGACCTCGAAGAAGTCAGCCGACCAGTCGGGGCCGTACTGCGTGTTCTTCTCATCCCACTCGCGGATGCTGATTTCCACTGCCTTGTTGTTGTCGATGAGCTTGACCATTGTTTGTCCTTTCTTTTGCTGACATGATTAATATTACCACTATAGTAGTAATAATCAAGTCGGGCATGTCGCGTCATCCACTCAGCCCGGCCCAGAAATCATCCAACGTCACACCCAATTCGTCCGCCAGCACCTTGGCCGTGGCAAACCCCATCAGATGCGGGTCGCGCGCCGACTTCGGGCGCGGGCTGTCGGACCACGCCTCCCACGCCCACACACGCCCCACGGTACTGCTCCCAATCGCTCGGCACAGATCCTGCTGCGACAATCCAACGCTCTCGCGCATCGACCTCAAACCCATATCAGTCCTCCTTGCCAATGTAATCCTGCAATTCGTCGCCAGCCCTGCCGTCCAGCCCACGACGCGCCATGTCGTAATAGTCGAGCATCTGCGGACTGTTCCATCCGCCGGCGGCCATGATGTCCCTGTCCGGCACGCCCGCATCACGGGAGAGCGTGCAGAAAGTACGCCGCAATGAGTGCGGCGAGATGCCGGGCACGCCCACACGCAATGCCACGGACGATACGATGCCCACGGCCGTCTGCTGTCGCAGACGCGCGCCGGAGTCCTCGCGGAACACCGCACCGCACCTACGTCCGCCAACGAGTCGTGCGAGAGCGTCGGACGCCTCGGAGGGAATGGCCACACGCTGAGACCAGTCGCCCTTGCGGTCGAACCGCACCCACGGACGCCCGTCATCCAGATGACAGTCCTCGACATCCAGTCCAAGCGCCTCACCGACCCTCGCACCGGTCAACAGCAACAGACTGCACAAGGCATCCGTCCGCGCATCCATACCACGCGCTTCGCCAAGAAAAAGCCTAGCCTGCTCGCGGGTGAGATACGTGCCATCCGAATGACCGTACACTTTCGGCCTGCGCACATGCTCGCCCGGATCACAGTCGATGTATCCCTCCTCGCAAAGGTAGCGGTAGAGGCAACAAACGATGCTCAGATTCCTGTACACCGTGTTTTTCGCCGCTGGCCGCATGCCGCCGTCATAGGCGGCGAACACCTCGATATGGGTGCGCGTCGCCCGCAGCATGTCGATGCCGTTATCCGCACACCAGCGGAGCCATCGTGATACGACGCTCCGATACCCCGCCCTTGTGCCCGGCGTCAGGCCAGCGAGAAAACCGGCGATCATGTCGGTCAACGTCTCCATATGCGCACCGTCTCCTTGCAGACAAGCGGCTTGTCGGCCGGCCCCTTGACGTATGGTGGTATCCACTGGCGTCGGCGGAGCGAATGATTCGGCCCATACGCCTGGTCCCGCCAGAAGCCGCGCACGATGAAACGATGCGAGTATTCACGCCGCACGCGCTCGTCGCCGTCGGCGCTTTCGCCGGGACGATGGAGGTTTTCCCTCAGCACCAGCATCTTGACCTTGCGTATCTCCGGGTCGAACCTCGACGGGAGCGGGTGCTCGGCGCTCGGCTCGCCCGGCTTTGACTGGCATATGCGCGTCTCCTCGCTCAACACCCAAACGGCCTGCGCGAAATCGACCCACGCCTGCTGTAGGGCGGGGCTCGCGTTGACGGCGTCCGGCAACGCTCCGGTTAAGGGCATTATGGCGACCGGGAGCCCGGCTTCCGCCGCCCCGGTCCTCTCGAGCGTCGCCGTATCGCCGGTCAGCGGGAAAACTGCCGTTTCGCCGGGCTGCGCGACCCAGAAGAACCCCGCGACGCTCGTCCGAAAGCCGACCGGCGAGGCGTCTACCGGCAGGCCGCCGTCGATGAGCATCATCCCGGTTGCGGCCGGGGGGCGGTTTTTCGGATAGTCGCCCACGGCTGCGGTGTCTGCCGCGAGTTTTGCCATGTCGCGGCTGATCCACCATAGTTGCGCCGTCATCATCTGGTCGGCCTCGTCCCATGCGTCGGCGATGACCCTGCGGTACTGTGGCATCGCGTCGTATTGGCGCGCCAGCCGTTTCTTCTGCGTCTGCGCGAGCCTGTCGCGTATGAGCGGCAGGTGGGATGGTATGAGGCGTAGGCGTTTGTCGTTGCGGTGTCCCATGTCGGATGCTCCCGTCTTGGATCGGTTCCGGTCTTGGTGGGCCGGGCTGGTCTTGTTTCGATCCACGCGCCCCGCAAGGGGCGCGACCGCCGTGCTTGTCAGATGGTGAAATCCTCGCCGTACTTGGCGTAGTGCCTTTCGATGTAGGCGTCGAAGAACCGCTGGTCGGTGCAGGGGGCCATCTCGGCGTGGAGTTCCTCGCGGATCCCATCGTCCATGAGGTTGACCGCCGTGGCGTAGTCGATTTCCTTGCCGTCCTGGTCGATGATGGTGCTCATTCTGTTTGTCCTTTCTTTTGCTGACATGATTAATATTACCACTATAGTAGTAATAATCAAGTCGGGCGTGTCGCGTGTTAGGCTGGAATCGTCCTTTGCTGACACGATGGACAAGGCGGAGCCGGGCAATGCAAGGCTCCGCCTCTCTTATATAATCGGCCATGTCAGCAAAAGGAGACTCATGGCCTACACCATCCGCCAATACGCCACCAAAGCCGGGAAAAGATACGAGGTACGCTACCGCAAGCCGGACGGCAGCGCGACCGGCAAACGCGGCTTCCGCCGCAAGATGGACGCCGACGCATGGGGCGCGGCTAACGTGACCACCGCGAAAAGCGTCGGAGCATACATCGACCCGCAAGCCGGACGCCGCTTGGTCATGGACTTTTGGGAGCCGTGGATAGCGGCCAAGAAAACCAAGGCCAAGCCAAGCTACATCAAGTCATTGGAAGATGCTTGGCGCGTGCATGTCATGCCTCAATGGGGAGTACGTGAAGTCCAGTCCATCACAAGGGACGAGGTGCAGCGGTGGGTCACCGATCTGGCTGGCAGGCGCAGCGCGTCAGTGACCATCCGTGCCGAAAACCTCCTGCGCAGTCTCATGGGAAGAGCTAAGGAGGACAAGTGCATCCACGACAACCCATGCTACAACATCGAGCTGCCGCGCAAACAGCGTAGACGCCACGTGTATCTGACAGCCGACGAACTTTCGCAGGTGGCGTTGCATTGTGGTTGGCGTGAGCCTATCGTGCTCACGTTGGGATTGTGCGGCATGAGGTGGGGTGAGCTGGTCGCGCTGCGCATCGAGGACGTTGACCTGCAGCGATGCAGGCTCCATATCTGGCGCAGCATCACCAGACTGTCCAGCGAAATGGTGGAGACGGATCCGAAAACCCATGAGGGACGCTCCATCATGTTTCCGCTGATCCTGCGACCGCTGATTGAAGAGCAATGCGGCGGACGTGGCCCGTCGGATTTTCTTTTCACGGCTCCAGGCAAGCCGTTGGACGAGCCCATGACGAACGGTTGGAATCCGACCAGGAGCGATGGATGGTTCGCGGTCGCGCTGCGCAGGGCCGGCATCGAACGCGGGCATATGACGATCCATGACCTGCGGCATACCGCTGCGAGCCTCATGGTGCAGTCCGGCGCGAACGTCAAGACCGTGCAGCGGCAGCTCGGCCACAAGTCGGCGGCCATGACGCTCGACGTGTATGCTGACCTGTTCGACGATGATCTGGATGACCTGTCGGAGCGCATGGGCGGTCTGCTGTTTTCGCAGGATGTGGGCAAAATGTGGGCACAGTCGGTTTCGAGTGCTGTTGATTCGTTGGGATCGGTGGTCTTGTAGTGGTTTATGATTGCGGGTTCGAGTCCCACCGGAGGCACCTTGAAATCGGCCTGTGGCCGATGCGTTTTTTGTGGCTGTGCCGCGGTCTCTCCCCCAGTCGGCTTCGCCGACGGCCCCCTCGTCAGAGGAGGCTCGCAGCTTACTATGTGGGGAGCTTATAAGGCCGAAACAAAAGGCCGTTAGGCTATGTGGCGTTGTGACGTTGTACCTGATGAAACGAGGAATCCACATGGCTTCACGCTGGACCGATGTCGAACGAGTCGAACAAGGCGCCCTGCCCACCATGCTTGCCCAAGCCGTCATTGCGGGCACGGCGCTCACCGTTGGTGCCATCGCCTGCTCGGGATTCTATCTGTCCATGATCGGCAATGTGGCCGCACTCCTGCCATGGGCGACTATCGTGATACTGATTGCCGTGGCGTTCACCTACATCGTCGGCTTCGCCCTGTTGTGGTGTGCCGAAGCCTTGACCCTGCGTGCCAACGACAAACTCAAGCCATGGCTGTACGGCGTCGTCGGATTAATCGGCTACGGCGTGTGGGGCATGTTCGTGATGAGCACGATGATGAACACGTTGAACCAGCCGCTGAACGGCGTGGTGTTGTCGAACAGCGATGTGATGGCCCTGACCGTCAACTACGCGGTGTTCGGCTTCATCGCCTTCCTGTTGGCACAGGCGTACGCGCCCAAAATCGCCACCAAGAAGGGACTGACCATCGGGCTGATGGTGGTGCAGATCGTATTGGCCATCATCGGCATCATCATACTGGTTATGATGTTCTCCGCACTGTCTCGCTGACTGACTTATCGATCACCGGCGCGACGCGCGCGGCCATCACCGCACAAGGCGAAAGCGATTCCGGGCGCTAGGCTGGAATACGATATCGTGATGGCGTGACGCCTGGCAACACCGGCATGCCGAACCAGCAGGGAGAAGGAGCCAAATGTTCAGTGTGCTTGACATGTTCACCATCGGCGTCGGACCTTCATCCTCGCACACTGTAGGCCCGATGGTCGCGGCACATGCCTTCGCCTCCTCGTTGCAGGCCGACCATTTGGTCGATCGCACCGCACGTGTCAAAATCACGCTTTACGGTTCTCTGGCGCTGACCGGTCTCGGCCACGGCACCGATCGCGCCGCAATGGCCGGGCTCGAAGGCAATCTGCCGGCCACCGTGGATACCGACCACATGATGCACATCCGCGAGACCTGCGCGTTGGACGATACTCTGAACCTTGCCGGCCTCAGACGCATCCATTTCAACTACGACCGCGACGTGGTGTTCGAACAATGGAAGCGCATGGCCGCGCACCCCAATGGCATGCGATTCCAGGCTTTCGACGCCGCCGCAAGCTTGGTCGACGAACAGGTCTGGTATTCCATCGGCGGCGGATTCGTGCGCAAAGGTGTTCCCGAAGACCCGATAATCGGCATTCATGAACGCCCTCCGGAAGGCACCTCCTTTGCCGACGCGGACGAATCATCATCCACTGATTTCGGCGTCGAGGCACCCTACCCGTTCTCGTCATGCACCGAACTGGTGTCGTTGTGCCGTGAACATCATCTCAGCATCGCCGAACTTGTATGGGCCAACGAAACCGCTTCACGCTCGGGTGCCCAGGTCCGATCCGATATTGATGCCATCTGGCGTGTTATGCGCGCCTGTGTGGACCACGGATGCACCTCGGTGGAACCCACATTGCCCGGTGGCCTTGACGTACCCCGCCGCGCGCCGAAAATGTATCGGCGTCTCGCCTTGAATTCCGATGTGCTGCGCCGCGACAGCCGGCGCAAAGACGCCGTGCTCGAGTCTTCCGACGCCGCATGGGTGGATCTCTTCGCCTTGGCCGTTTCTGAGGAGAATGCCGGAGGCGGGCGCATCGTAACCGCTCCGCCCAACGGTTCCGCCGGCATCATTCCCGCCGTGCTTCACTATTACTGGCATTTCGTGGACAACGCCAATGAACAGGGCGTGGTCACGTTTCTGCTGACCGCCGGTGCCATCGGATACCTGTTCAAACGCAACGCCTCAATTTCCGGTGCCGAGGTCGGCTGCCAAGGCGAAGTCGGCTCGGCCTGTTCGATGGCGGCGGCCGGACTTGCCGCAGTCATGGGCGGCACACCGGAACAGGTGGAGAATGCTGCTGAGATCGGCATCGAACACAACTTGGGCCTGACTTGCGATCCGGTGGGCGGACTGGTGCAGATTCCATGCATCGAGCGCAATGCCATGGCCGCCAACACCGCCATCAACGCCGTGCGTATGGCCATGCTCGGCGACGGCTCGCATATCGTGACCCTTGATCAGGCCATCGAGACCATGAAGCAGACCGGGGAAGACATGATGGCCAAATACAAGGAGACCTCCAAGGGCGGGCTTGCCGTCAATGTCGTCGAATGCTGATTGACATGTCTGGTATTCACCAGCATGATGACCGGAATTGACGTATACGGCCGGCGTGTCGTATCGCACAGGGATGAAGGACTACCGCCGATTCGCCGATGGTGCTAAGGTAGGGCGCATTGTGTCTTTGAAGGAGGACTAATGGCAGATCAGATGCCTCAGGTGAACGCCGAATACGGTACCACGCCCGTTATCGAGTTCCCGACGCCCGAAGCCCCGAAGGGCCTCAAGGTTGTGGAGCTGACCGAGGGTGACGGCCCTATCGTGCGTCGCGGCGATACCGTCACCGTGAACTATCACGGCGTGGTGTGGGGTAAGGACACCCCATTCGACTCCAGCTTCGACCGTCATCAGCCCGCCAGCTTCGGCATCGGCGTGGGACAGGTCATCAAGGGCTGGGACCAGACCGTGCCGGGCCATAACGTGGGTTCGCGTCTGGTGGTTTCCATTCCGCCGGAATACGGCTACGGTTCCCGCGGCATCCCGCAGGCCGGCATCGGCGGCGAGGACACGCTGGTGTTCGTCATCGACATCATTTCCACCCGCTGACCACAGGTCAGCACATGACGAACGCCGGGGTCATAGCCGGCGTTTTGTCATAAATAACGAAGATTGTTTCAGCATCGACAACGGTTCAGGAGGACGATATGGCTGAGGACAAGGTCTACCTGCTGACGCAGGAAGCATACAACAAGATGAAGGAAGAGCTCGCCCATCGTGAGGGTGAGCTGCGTGAGGAAATCGCGCACAAGATCGCCGTGGCACGTGCCGAGGGCGACTTGTCCGAGAACGGCGGCTACCAGGCCGCCCGTGAGGCGCAGAGCAAGAACGAGGGCCGCATCACCGAGCTCACCGTCAAGCTGCGTGATTCCAAGATCATCGAGAATGCTCCGGAAGGCACCGTGGGCGAGGGCTCTGTGGTGACCATCGAGCTCAACGGCAATGAGATGACCTACGTGCTCGGCAGCCGTGACATCGTGGCCGGCACCGACTACGACATCATGACGCCGGATTCCCCGATTGGCAAGGCCATCGAGGGTGCCAAGGTGGGCGACGTCGTTTCCTACACCGCACCGAACGGCCGCGAGCTGTCCGTGACGGTCAAGGCCGCCAAGCCGCTGGCCTGACGTCGTCTCAACGCGAGGGAGGGGTTCCGGACGATTCCGGAACCCCTCCCCGTTCGTTGGCCCGGCACCGTCGCCGGGCCTGGAGACGTCAATGCCACAGCGAGATGATCACCATGTAGATGGCCACCATATGGCAGGCATATCCGGCCACCGTTCCGCAGTGGAAAATCTCATGGAAGCCGAAGACGCGAGGCCAAGGGTCGGGCTTGCGCAAGGCGTAGACGATGGCGCCGAGGATGTAGCAGGCACCGCCGGCGCACAGCAGCGCCACCACGGCTGGCCCCGCATACGGCGAATTCCAGAACATCACCATATAAGCCAGGCCGTAGATGCCGAAGATGATGTACACCACCGTATACAGCCAGCGTGGTGCATTGATCCAGATCACATGAATCACGATGGCGATGGCCGTGCACGCCCACATCGATATGATGATCACATTGCGCCAGAACGGTTCCAGCGCAAACGAGACCGGGGTATACGTGCCGGCAATGAGCAGGAAGATGTTGACATGATCGATACGCCGCAGCACATCGGTGACGCGCGGGCTCCAATCGCCCAGATGGTAGCAGGCCGAATTGGTGAACAGAATCAGAGACGCTGTCATGAACACGGCACACGCCCACTTCAGACTCGTGCCATGTGCCAGGCATATAAGCACGATGCCTGCCGCCAATGACAGGGGAGCGGCAATCGCGTGAATCCAGCCGCGCATCAACGGCTTTGGCCGTCCGTGCACGTCGAGACGAATCCTGCGTTCCACTTCCGCAGGGGCAATGCCCTCGATTTTCAGCGCACGGTTCTCCGCTTTGGCGAGCTTGTGCCGGGCCTTCTCCTCGGCTTTGGCTCGAATGGCCTCGGCCTTGAACTGGGCCTTGGCCCGTACGGCATCAGCCTTGGCCTGCAACGCCTGTTCGCGCGCCTCGATAGCCGCCTGACGCTTGGATGCGATGGTGGCATCCTCTGCAATCGTCGCGCTGCTATGAGCGTCGTGATGCATCGTCTTTTCCGCGTCGTCGGTTGTTGATGCCATGGTGATGCCCCCGTTTCACGAGTTGGCGATACGTTGCTTACGCTGCCGTAACCTACGTCAGCGTAACATCTATGCTGGTCAACGATGCGGACGCCGATGTGGACACCGCGCTTCTTCCTCGCCGTCGGGCGATGCGACGTCGCATCTGCGTATGATAGTGACATGGCTGATTTTTCACATATCCTTGCAACGCGCCCCGACTTCGACGACGAGGACCGCGAGTGGCTGCATCATCTTGTCGCCGATTGGCAGGTGATCGCCGATTTGAGCTTCGCCGATCTGCTGCTGCTGGTACAGAACGGCGATGGTAAATACGTGGTGGCCGAGCAATGCCGTCCATCCACCGTGATGACGCTGCGGGCGGAAGACGTGGTGGGAAACGTCATGCCGGACGACATGGTCGGCGAATTGGACGCCGCCATGCTCTCCAGCGTGGTGTTCCGCTCCACGGTATTGAGAACCGTGGGCAAGGCGACCGTCTGCAACGTGTACGCGCCGGTTCGGCACAATGGCAAGACCTTGGGCTTGGTCGTGCGTGAGACCAATATGGCCACACGAGAATCCAACGGCCGATATGAGTCGGAAAGCATCAATGCCGGCAAGCAGCTGTACGAGATGATTCCGCGAGGCCAATTCCCCTACAAGGATTCGGTGATGAGCCAACGCCATATCGCTCGCGTGGCGGACGGCTTCATCATCCTGACCATGGACGGCGTGGTTCGATACGCAGCCCCGAACGCCATCAGCTGCTTTAGGCGTCTCGGTCTGCTGACCACCATGCCTGGCCATTACCTCAGCGAACTTGGCACACAGCTGCTGAAGGAGAACGACCCTGTTCCGGAAACCCTGCCGTTGGTGCTGACCGGCAAGGCCGCGGTGGACTCCGAACTTAACGCCAACCGTTCCGCCGTTTCGATGCGCTCGCTGCCCTTGTATGACAACAACGGCCGTATCGGAGCGATTCTGCTATGCCGTGACGTCACCGAGCTGCGCCGCCGAGAGCAGGAGCTGCAGACCAAGGACGCCACGATTTCCGAGATTCACCATCGTGTCAAGAACAACCTGCAGGCCGTCTCTGCGCTACTGAGGCTTCAGGCTCGTAAGACCAAGTCGGATGAGGTCAAGAAGGAATTGCAGGAGGCGCAACGCCGCGTGCAGACCATCGCCATGGTGCATGAGGGATTGAGCCAGACCGCCGACGAAGTCGTCGACTTCGACAAGGTAATCGCCAACCTGCTGCGCATGGCCGTGGACTTGGCCACGATGAAAGACCAGCATATCGATATCAACTACATGGGCAAGTTCGGCATGATGCCCGCTCAGGATGCCACGCCGCTGTCCCTCGTGCTGACCGAGCTCATCACCAATTCGGTGGAGCATGGGTTCGAAGGCCGCAAGGATGGCCATATCACGATTTCCGTGGGCCGCTCCGGCCCGAACCTCAATGTGGTGGTTGAAGATGACGGTTCCGGTCTCGGCTCCGAAGAGCAGGGTGGATTGGCTCGTTCTTCCGGTTCCGGTTTGGGCACGCAGATCATCAACACCTTCGTGACCAATGATTTCGGTGGTTCCGTGCATTGGGAGCCGCGCCGCGAAGGCGGCACCCGTGTGGTGCTCGATATGAAGCTCAGGGCTGCTCAGGACGAGTGACGAGAAGCCCGAAATGAGGAAACCCTCCCGAGTGGGAGGGTTTCCTAGTATAACGAAGAAATAATCAAAACATCAGATTTGCATCTGCATGGCCTGAGAACGGCGGGCGCGCATGGCGCGGCGCTTCAGCGCACGACGCTCGTCTTCGCTCAAGCCGCCCCACACGCCGTAATCCTGATTGGTGTCCAGTGCGCACTTCAGGCATGCGTCAATCACCTTGCAGGTGCGGCACACGGCCTTGGCCTCCTCAATCTGCTGATAAGCTGCACCGGTGTTGCCCACCGGGAAGAAGAGTTCCGGATCCTTGTCGCGACATGCGGCCTTGGCTCGCCAATCAAAAGCGCTGCTCATTGCTTGCCTCCCTTAAAAGCCCCGTGACTGGTGTTGTTCCTTAAGTCCAGTACCAAGGTAACCACGAACCGTGGTGATTTTCAAGAGGTTTCGCCGAGAAAAAACCGAAGTTCTCACGAAGCGCACTGCACCAGACATGCCGATGTGCCCTCGATGAGCACGGCCCGGCCCGCGTTGTCGGCATCGATAAGACTCATTGTATCCAATAGGCGAGCGGGGATTCCAGCCATAAGATCGGATGTTCTCTCCCCGCACGGGAACACGATTCTGGTATTGCAATGCTCCGGTATGCGTATCGGTCGAATCGTGCTGACGGCGAATACCACGCTGACGGACTCATCAGCCAACGCATGCGTGAAAGACAGCGCCTGTTCGTCGGTGCGGAATGGATCGAACAACTCATCGGCATCGTCGACAAACCACACGATATGCGGAGGCGGTGGTGCATCCGAGCTGGCATACGGCATGCGACGGCCGCTATGAAGCCATTGCGAGCTCCATACCCGGCGATGCGGGGAACTGACACGTACCGCCAAGCCATCGGCCATGCTGGCGTGTCGAGCCAATGTTTCCAGCAACGTGGTTTTGCCACGCCCCTGCGGACCGATGACGCCGATATTGCCGCCGATGAGGGATACTGTCGCCTCTCGCAGATTGATGCCATCATCGGCAAGTCCAAATCGAATGCGTTGCGGTGCGTGATCGGCCACAGTCCGGTCTTTTACGTGCCGGGGGAGTGGCGCGGTAAACAGGGACGGTTGCGGCGGGCTTGCGATGAACCGCGATGCGAACGCGATCTGGCGGCACACCGCATCGATATCGCGTGCCGTTGCACAGCGGAATGCCGTCACCTGTTCGGAATCGTTGCAGAACGCCGCACCGGGCATTGCCGGACTGAGGTCGGCGGCACGACCATCGCCAAGCAGCTCGCATGATTGCAGACGGTCCCGAACCCGTAAGCAAATGCTGACGGACATATTCGCCTTCATATCGGCGCTGACCTGGCCCATGGGATTCTGTGTACAGGCGATCAGGTACATGCCCAGCGACCTGCCGAGCGAGGCAATACGCACCAGACGATTCACATAATCCGGGAGCTGGTCCTTCAGAGCGTGGAATTCGTCAATGACCACGATCAGGCGCGGTGGCGGATTGACCATATCGCGGATATCGGAAGCACGGATAGCGGCGGACAGCTGCTCACGGCGTGTCAGTTCGGCTTCCAACGCACGCAACGCGCGTACGGCATGCGCCAGATCCAGATCGCATACGCTGCCCACGGTATGAGGCAGCCGTTCGAGTTTGCGGAATGCGGAACCGCCTTTGAAGTCCAAAAACACGAAATTCAGATGTTCGGGCCCGTTCATCGAGGCGAGCGCCAGACACCAGCTTTGCAGCAACACGGATTTGCCGGAACCGGTGGTGCCGGCCACCAAGGCATGTGGTCCCTGACGGTTCAGGTCGAGCATCAGCGGCTCGCTTCCGGTCATGCCAATCGGCACCGCAAGGTCAAGGGGCTCAAGCCAGTGGCCCACAATGGTGCGCCATGGCAGGCGTGCGAAGTGCAGCAGCGATTCTATCGGCTGCGACGGCGCATGACGGAGGTCTGCGGCGCGGGCATCGGCATCGTCCGTGATACCGATATCGATCGTTGCCTGTTGCGGGGCGGGGGTCTTCTCCGGGCCCGGAGGTGGGGGGAGCGTCAGCAGCAGGGACACGAGACAGGCGAATATGCCTGGCGTGATCATGGCGGCGAACAGCCATTGCCCGTGCAACAGCAGTATGACCATCATCAGTGCCTGCGCGATCATCGGGCACGCCGCGGCAAGCATGGTCAGGCGGGCGCGCAATGGCGGCGCGCCCAAACGGTGCTTCGCCCGGGATACGGCGGATGCCGTATGGGCGGAATGTCGCTTCGAATCGTTCTGCTGTGATGTCATGCTTCCAGCGTGGGGGAGCGCATGCCGAAAGCGCAAGTCGAATCAAGGTATGTGGTTCCAGCTTGCCGAGTTATCCACATGACATCTTGCCCGTGCATGATTGGCTGCGTGGGCAACGGCGGCGATCATGCGCCGACGATGAAGCCGATGGGCTCCGGGAAAGCGTCGGTCAGCCTTCCGCCAGATTGCCCACGGCGCCGGCCTTATGCGTGCCGTCGGCAAGCTGATTGAACAGTTCGGTGTTCTTGGCGTCATCGAGCAGCACCGAGGAGCCAACGCCATCAACGTAATAATCTGGGTCGGACCAGTACACGCTGCCGGAGATGCCATTCGAGCCGGTGGCGCTTTTGAACGCCAACGCCATGGTGAGCAACGTGTAAGGGTTGGTCTTCTCGTCCACGGTGAGTGCGCTCATCGCGGCATTGGACACTGCCACGACTTTGGACGGATTGGTCAGGGTCCCACTGCTGGAAGCCTTCTTGACGATGGCCGAGATGACCTGCCGCTGGCGTTCGTTGCGCCCGAAGTCTCCTCGCGCGTCGGCGTATCGCATACGAGAGAAGGACAATGCGGTGGAACCATCCGCCGTATGGCATCCCGCCTTCCAGTTCAGTCCGGAATAGGAATCCTGAACATCCTCGTCATAGCACAGTTCGATACCGCCCAAGGCGTTCACCACGTTCTGCAGACCGCCGAACTTGATCTGCGCCACATGATCGATTTTCTGGCCGGTGATTTGCTCGACGTTGCTTATCAAAGCCTTCTTGCCCGCAATCTGCGCCACCGCATTGATTTTCATGTACTGGTTATCGACGTTCATGAGCGAATCGCGGGGAATGGAAATCAGCGAACTCGGCCCGCTTTTGGGCTTGATCAGCACCAGAATCGTATCGGTCCTGAAGCCAGAGATATCGTCCACGCCGCCGTAATCGGTGGAACCGTCACGCTCATCGGAGCCAAGAATCAGCCAGGTCGAGGCCGGCGTGTTGGGGGTGTCGGTCAGCCAGTCGCTCCGATTCAGTTTGCTGTCCACCCATTGCCAGGCGCCGAAAACGGAAAGAATCAACGCCGCCACCAGCACCGCAATCGCGCATAAGATGATGCGCAAGGCGCGCGGCCGGTGTGCCGTTACCGTTTTCGCCGTTGCCGCCGCCGGCCGGCCAATATGGCTGAACTTCGTGGACACGTTTGCTGCTGGCGATGAGGGCCGGGAAACCGGCATATCCGACGGATTGCGCACGGCGTTGCGGGATGAGCCGGAAGACATCCGCGCTCGCGACGGCGGAATACTGCGCGGTGCGGCGGCATCCGGAGCCGCGCTGCGAGTGGCACGTCCGGTTTTCGGAGAAAAACTGGGCGGAGTCCGCCTGCCGTTGTCCGCGGCATTGGTGCTTGCCTTGGCATTGGCGTTCGGTTGGGGCCCTTCGACGTTATTTCCCATGACAGGCAGACGGTCCGATGGAGCCTGCCCTGACTGACGTGAGGCGCGGGCAGGGGCGAAGGAGCGTGGCACCTGCCCGGAAGGCCGGGGGCGTCGATTTCCCGCAGGAATGAAGCTTGGCGGGTTGATATGCGGATCTGCCCCACCTGATTCCTGCGTCATAACCCCTCCTGAAACTGTCGATTGTCTGAATGACACTTTGACACAGCATCCGCCAGGTGTTCCTGCGCTATGGTGTTCCTGCGCAGGAACGGCACAATATCATGTGCAACGGCGTCAGGGCATCGCGTTCACGCCATAGCACACAGTTCCATAAAAATGATGTAATGACACGAGAAAGAATTTGACAAAACCGAAATTGCATGTGTGTAATTTAGTCCGTATGAAAAGCTCAATAGGCAAGGAGAATCGCATGTGGGGTGTGGTCGACGATTCAGCCGAAGAGCCATGGCATGAATTGTGGGGACTATTCCGACCTGATGGCGATGTATCTTGGCAGCACAAGGCGTTGTGCGCGCAAACCGATCCGGAGGCGTTCTTCCCGGAAAAGGGAGGCTCGACCCGTGATGCCAAACGTGTGTGCGCAAAATGCGAAGTGCGTGAGCAATGCCTGAAATGGGCCATCGATCATGATGAGCGGTTCGGTATTTGGGGTGGCATGAGCGAGCGCGAACGTCGCCGATATAAGCGAGAGCACCGAGAGCAGGCGTAGTTCCACACACCCCCTTCAAGTCTGGTGCGTACACTGGGAATTTATGAGTCCGACAGGTAATAGCGATATTCATGAGGCGTTGGCTGACGCCATGTCTTCTCGACCGTATACGCATAGGCAGGATGTGGATACCGGCATTACGGCTGTGATCACCGTTGAGGAGGATATGCGTTTCCTCCGGTCTACATTGCGTTCGGTATTGACGCAGAATGTTCTCCCGGGAGTTGTCATCATCGCCGACGCGGCCGGACGCACCAGTTCGAGGATAACCACCTCGTTCGAGGTCATCCCCTCGCCGTCGGGGCCGGTGATGGAGGTGCCGCAGTCCAAGCATGTGACCATTCACATCGTCTCGGCCAAGGGTGCACGCTCCTTCGGTGATGCGGTCAGCCGGGCATTGGATCGTGCCGATCTGGATGATGCTCCCCGCGCATTGTGGCTGCTCCATGATGATTCCCGCCCCTCGGATGCCTCATGCCTTGAACGATTGCTTGAGGCATGGCGCAATACGCCGGGTGCCAGTGTGCTTGGATGCAAGCAGTGCGATTGGGAAGGCTCCCATCTGCATGATGTCGGTATGTATGCGGGTCTCCACGCCGTGCACTCCCTGGTGGTCGATGGAGAACCCGATCAGGAGCAGTATGACGGGCGGCAGGATGTGTTTGCGGTGTCGCTGGCGGGCGCGCTGGTGTCCATGTCGCAATTCACGCGACTGCGGGGCATCAATGCCTGGCTGACCACCTACAGCGAATCGGTTGATTTCTGCCGCCGCGTCTGCCTGAGCGGCGGCCGCGTGGTGGTTGTCCCGCAAGCGGAGATATCACATCGTCGTGCACGGTATGAAGGCATTCGTACGCGAGGCGGGGAGCCGCTTAAAGACGATCACACGGTCAATCATGCAATGACGGTGCATCGTTCCCAACAGCGGTATCTGTACACGGATCTGGCCATGTCGTCCTGGTTTATCGTCTGGCTGTGGAGGCTGCTCCGCAGTTTTGGCATGGCCATAGCCATGATGTTCGGCAAGAAGCCGTATGAAGCATGGGTGCAATTGTGCCTGCCATGGCTGGCTTTGGCCGATATCGCGGGAAACATGAAATCACGCAGGCTGGTGGCCAGACAGTCGAAGGTCACCGCGTCGTCCCTGCAGGTCTTGTTCGCCGACAGTCGGCAGATCAAGCAGTTCCACGATCGTCGGGACGCATTCCAATCCCAGCAGGGCAGAGTGCTGCTCAGTCCGCTGGAACGTGCCCATCTGCGGATACGCACCATATATCGCTGGAGTGCGGCCGTGGTGATGGCGCTGGTGTGCTTTGCGGCCATCGCGGTGATGTATTGGCCGGTGTTCCGTTCGATATTCTCCGGCGGATCGTTGTATTCCGATGTGTTGCTTCCCACCGGTGCCAGCTTCACGCAACTGGTGCAGTCCGCCACCACGCCGTGGGTGTTTGGCAGCGGCACCGGCATTCCTGCGCCGCCCATGCCGTGGCTGCTGGTGCTGATGCTGGCCTCGCTGGTCACGCTCGGCCATGTGCCCGCCGCTTTGGCGATGATACTGTTTGTGGCCGCGCCGCTGAGCGCATTGTCGTTCTGGGCGCTGGCGGGCGTATTCACCCGCTCGGACGTGGTTCGTGTGCTGGGAGGACTGCTGTGGGCATCCACCGGCATTATGTTCGGCTGGTATGCGCAGGCCAATATGCCGATGCTCACCGTAATGGTGTTCCTGCCGGCCGCGTTCGCATTCGTGTTCCGTGCCGTGGGCATGTACCATACCGAAGACCCGCTCAAACCGCGCACATCCGTTCAGGCCGCAGCCATCGCCGCACTGTGCTTCATCCCTGTGGTGGCCGCCGAACCGCAGCTGCTGTTCGCGCTGATCGTCGTGTTCCTGATGTTCCTGCTATTCGTGCGTCGCAAGCGCGCCATGCTGTTGCTTATTCCGGTTCCTGCCGCCTTTGCGGTGGCTCCTACGCTCGTCAATGCGGTGCGTTACGCCGGTTTGGGCATGTGGCGTCAACTGTTCGGCGACATCACGGTGCCAACGTCATCCGCCAACGGGTCGCCGGCGTCGCTGAGTCTGCTTGAGGCCGTACAGCGTGCGCTGGGATGGCGAATGGGGTCGACCGATTATGCCGATTGGGCGGTCACTGTGCTGTTTGGCGTCATCACGCTGCTTGCTCTTGCTTCGCTGGTGCTGCCGTTCGCGTTGCGGACCTCGCGACTGATGTGGGTGGTAATCGTCTGCGGAGGCGCGCTCGCCCTGGTCTCCAGCCGTGTGGCCATAACCGTGGATGCCGATGGTGTCGTGGCCGGTTCCGCGCAGCCGGGCATCGCGATGATGATATTGGGCTTCCTTGCCTGCGTGTGTCTCGTCGCCGGTGGGGCGGTGAAGCGATTCCAACCGTTGCATGCGTCTGGCAGTGATCCCGCACCGAAAAGGGACCGTCTGCATGTGCTCATCGTGTCTGGCCGTGTGGTGCTTGCTCTGATACTGGTGTGCTGCATTGGCATCCAATGCATGTATGGCATCGAACGTCATAAGGATGCGGGACTGGGCGTGTCCGAAAACGGCCTGCCCATGGTCACCACCGATTATCTGGAGGCCAGTGCCGATCATCGTGTGCTTGCCGTGAACGCGGAGACCCGCAACATCGTCAACTATGCGGTGATGCGCACCTCGCGCGGCGATCTGATCGACAGCTCTCCGGTCCAGCGGGCGCGCCTGCTGTCCGGCAAGCATGATGCGGTTGACGAACAGCTGGCCCAGGCCTGTGCCTCGCTGCTGTCCAATCCCGACGAAGAGGCCATCGCGGCCATCAGCGCGCTTGGATTCGGCGGCATCTACGTGGTTCCCGAGACCGGCGATTCCTCGAACGACATGCCGTATGAACAGTTGAGCGCGAATATCGCTGCATCGAACGGCACCCAGTCCCTGGTATCCACGGATAGCGGCAGCTACTATCGTCTGACGCTGCGCAGCAGCGCCTCACAGAAGGTGGATACCTCATGGCAGCAACGTGCACAGCATAGTGTCTGGAGGCACGCCTGGCTGATATGCCTAGGTGTGATCACGGCGTTGTACTGCTTGGTCGCCATGCCTCGCAGACGACCGTCCTACGGATTGGAGGAGCAGGCATGAGCAACACAACTTCTGGTTTCAAACGTGCGATCGGCATCGTGCTCGGTGTGATCACCATGCTGGTGTTGGTTGCGCTGTTCGTCGTTCTCGTCATGGCCCCCATCCCCAATATCTGGGTGGATAAGGTGGCCGCTTCCGATAATGCCATCGACCAGACCGTTAGTCCGACCCAGTCCGAAACCTACTGCCCGGCACCTGTAGGATTGGCCGATACCGGCACGTACGGCGACAGCGCCTTCCAGGCCACTGTCGGCAATCTGAGCACACAGGCGCGCTATGCGGCGTTCGGCTCCGTCTACAGCGCCACTGTCTCGGCGATCGGGCAAAAGTCCAGTTCAGATGACGTAACTTTGAAAGACGCCGATCCGACCGACGATTCCTCGGTGAAAACCGGTGCTCAGAAGATCAATCAGGGAGCTCGCCTGATCAATACCCGTATGCTGCAGGCCGCAGCCGGCACCGGCGCCGTCGGCACCATCGCATCATGGGCCGATGACGGCGATGTGAGAGGCGTATCGGCGGCATCCTGCGTATCGACCTCGCTCAGCCAGTCGTTCCTGCTCTCCGGCGGCACGACCGGTACCACACAGCAGCTCATCGTCTCGAATCCCTCCACCAAGCCGACCACCGTCGACATTGCCGTCTGGGGTTCCGAGACAGCCGGGAAAATGGCATTGTCCACACAGTCCACGCTGTCTGTGCCGGCCGAGGGGGAGTCATCGATGGAACTGTCCGCCGCGGTCGATGGGCAGCATGGTCTGTTCGTGACCGTTTCCAGCAAGGAGACTCCTATCGCGTCCGTGGTACGTACGGTGACCATGGATGGTCTGACACCGAAGGGTTCTGATTTCGCGCTGCCGCTGCCGACCGCATCCAATGCATCGGTGGCGCCGTCCATCACTGCCGGCGATGCGGTCACCGCTTATCTGTTCGCCAAGGCAGACACCAGCACCGGGCTGTCATGGATTACCGACAAAGGCTTGGTTCCCGCCAAAGATGCCACCGTCGCTGCCGATAAGGTGACGGCGATCGACTTGGGAGAGGCTCCTGATGGGGCGTTGGGCGTGATGTCCACCGCAGAGGATGCCGTGTCGTTCTCCGTCAAGGCCACACGCTCCGGTGACTCCGGCCAAGCCGATTTCGCATTGGTCAATGCTGGCGAGCCATCCGAATTCTCGGGGTTGGCCCTTCCCGACGGAGTAAAGGCCTCCATCACGCTGGCCAATACGTCCAATGCGCGCAGGACGGTCACCTTGCACGCCTACGATGATGCCGGTGCTTCGGTAACCTCCAAGGAAATCACACTGGATGCGAACGCAGCGCAAACGATTGAGACCGGCAAACTTTCCGGCGATCATGGCACCGCGGTCGCGCTGATGTTGGAGGACTCATCCAAGAAAGTGAGCTGGGGAGCGCGGTTCAGTCACGATTCGTTGCAAGACAAGGACATCGCCGGATTGTCCGTCATCGACGCTTCAACGCTGATGCCCGCCACGGTTCATGTCTGGGCTCGGAATGATTCCTCCATCGTCAAGTAGAAGGGTATGCTCGCCGAAGCGTCAGTCTGATGATGTTTCGGCGGCGATATAGCTGCGGGCCGTGCCACTATCTTATTACAAGTGACACGGCCCGCAGTGTTGTCACAGGCCCCAGTCAGGGTCGATTTCCTCCGGCCTGCGCCCATACAATTCCGCTATGCGGGCCACCAGCTCATCCCTGACGGCCAATTGCAATTCGAGCTTGGAAGGTGCCTCGGTCTGCAACGGCATACGGTAGAGCACGACTCGTGCGGGAATGCCGTGGCTGGCGGGGAAGCACTGGGACGTCATATTCGGCTCGGTCTGCCAAGGCGTCGGATCCGAAGGCGGCACATCCTCCACCGCGAACTGGATCGGACGTATCAGTTCCGGCCACGCTTGGCCGAGCCTGCGAACCTGGGCCGCCACCATATCGTCGAACATGCCGGTTCGGGTGCGGTAACGGGGCAGACGGGTGCCGAACATCGGGGTTCGTGTGCCGCGACCGTGGCGGTTACGGTAGATTCGTGCGTTCCAAGGTGGCTGAAGCATGGTTCCCACCATAGGGCATGGCGGAGGCAACATGCGTTAGGATTGGTTCATTGGTTGTGAACATTCGTCAACGAGGGAGGCGCGACAGATGGTGGTACGTTCGTGGTCCGAACTTGATTTCGATAATGTCTGCTCCAACGCCAAGGTGTTCGGTTTCGATTTGGACAACACGCTGGCCAGCTCAAAACAGCCGATGAAGCCCGCGATGATCGAACGGTTCTGTGCGTTGCTCGACCATACGGTGGTGGCCCTGATCTCAGGGGGCGGCATGGCGGTGGTCACCTCGCAGGTGCTGGATGTGCTCACCCCGAATGCCAGGCGCGGCAATCTGCATGTCATGCCTACCTCCGGCTCCCGGTATTACCGGTGGGATGGCACGCAATGGGCCTTGGTGTATGCGCATGATCTGTCCGAAGCCACCGTGGCTGCTGTCTCGGAAAGTCTTGAGCGACATGCCCGGGAACTGGGATTGTGGGAACAGCAGGTATGGGGGCCTCGAATCGAGAACAGGGGCAGCCAGATCACCTTCTCCGCTCTTGGACAGTTCGCGTCCGTAGCGGCCAAGCAGGCATGGGATCGCGATAACACGAAGAAACAGGCGCTGGTCGAAGCGGTCAAGGCCGATCTGCCGCATATGCGGGTCAGGGCCGGCGGATACACCAGTGTGGATGTCAGCGAATGCGGCATCGATAAGGCCTATGCCGTGCGCAAGCTGACGCAGACACTTGGCATACGGGCCGATGAAATGGTGTTCGTGGGTGATCGCATGACGCCTACGGGTAATGACTATCCCGCGGTTGAGGCCGGTGCGATCGGTGTTCGTGTGGAGAATCCGCAAGATACGGTACAACTGCTGGATGCACTGCTTGCGCGATTCGATACTCCAGCTTGATGGTGACGCGTTATGGACGGGCCGAGCGTATACAAGTGGTGGCATGCGATGTGGACGCAGGCCTGCAATCTGCTGTTTCCACGCGGCTGCGCTGGGTGTGACGCGCCGGATGAGGTATTGTGTGCGGCATGCTGGGCCCTGTTCGCGCAATGCCGGGAACGGGATGCAGACAGTGGTGGCGGAGCCCGTATATGGTCCGCGTCAATCTATCAGGGAGCGGCGCGTCGTGCCATTCTCGACTGGAAGGACCACGACGATACCGAGCTTGACGGCCCGTTCGGCCGCATCATGGTGTCGCTGCTGAACAAGACGCCAATACCATCATCATGCTTGGGTCATCGCGTATTGGTGGTTCCGGTGCCGTCATCGCGGGCGTCAATGCGCCGAAGAGGACGGGCTCACACGGCACCGTTGGCCAAATCGGTGGCAGGGGCATTGCGTGGGTACGGCGTCGATGCGCGACCATGCAATGCCCTGAGCTCCTCCACCAAGGCACGCTCCGTGCAGCAGGTCTCTTCGGCACAGCGTGCCCGCCGTATCACCGGTCATGTCACGGTGAAGCGTGATCTCATCGGCCATGGCGACGTGGTGCTTCTCATTGATGACATCGTCACCACAGGTGCCACCGTGCGGCAATGCGTTCAGACATTTCAGCAGGCCGGTACTAAAGTGGTGGGCGTGCTGGTATTGGCGGATGCCGTGGTGCGACGGTCCGATGACGATATCAGTGGGTGAATGACATCGGTTACGATGCCCCAGATAGCAGGCGAAGCGCCGTTGCTTGGCATGTAATCGGGGTATCGCGGATTCTCGGCGTGCAATATGGTGGTGCTGGCCCGTGAAACCAGCTGCTTGATGGCGATTTCGTCATCCATGACAGCCGCAACCACATCTCCGGGGACTGGTGTTAACGAACGGTCGACAATCAGCAGATCGCCGTTATGAATACCCGCATTGATCATGGAATCGCCGGCCATCTGCATAACAAACAGCGTGGCCTCGTGCGGTATGGTTCGTGACTCGGATTGCTGTGTCATGCTGTGCCTCCCACCCTGTATTCGAACATCTGTTCGAATACAGTATACGGTAGGACGTCGGACAATATCAGCGTTCGGCGATGTGATATTTAGGCAGGATGATTTCGAAATCGGCCCCTCGCGTGTCATCGACCACTTTGACGGTGCCACCGTGCAATTGTGCCGCCCAGCGCGCGATGGACAGGCCAAGACCGGTGCCGCCTGACTCGGTGCCGGGACCTGTCTTGCCTTTGACAAAGCGCCGGAAGATGTCTGAACGGTCGGAAAGCGCAATCTGTGAGCCGAAATTCACCACATTGGTCACGATGGTGCCTTGGTTTTCGTCTTCGTGAGCATCGATCAGCACGGTGGTGCCGTCGGCCGAATGTTTCAGCGCGTTGGCGATGATGTTGGTGAATAGCTGGCGCAGGCGGTCCTGATCGCCTTCCATCGAGATGTCGGCCGGCACGGTGACATGGATGTCGTGGGCGTGACCGCCATCGGCGATTTCCAACGGCTCGATGGTTTCGTCAAGAAAGTCGGCGAAATTGAACTTCTCGATATTCAAACTCGCCGCACCGGCCTCCATACGGCTCAGGTCCAGTAGGAAGGCGATGAGATCGGAGAGACGCTGCGTTTGGGTGAGGATGCTCTCCAGATTGGCGGGAGTGGGCTCGGTGACGCCGTCGGCCATGTTCTCGACCATCGCCTGCAAAGCGGAAACGGGCGTACGTAGCTCATGGCTCACATTGGCGATCATATCGCGGCGCATTTTATCGGCATGTTCGAGTTCGCCGGCCATCTCGTTGAACGAGCGAGCCAGCTGGCCGACCTCGTCATGACGATCCTGATCGATATCCACGCGGACCGTGTAATCGCCATCCGCCATGGCTTCGGCCACATCGCGCATCTGGCGTAGGGGAGCGGTGGTGCCGCGGGAGAAGAAATAGGTGATGCCCAATGCCAGTGCCAAGGTCAGCGGCATGGCGATCCAACCGGACCAGCCGAATTTCAGTAGGAACCAGCACATGGCAAATGCGACGGCCGTGGCGATAACGATCAGTGCGCTGAGTTCCAGCTTCAGAGAGGAGAACAAATCAACCGGCTTGACGCGATGTTTCATCGCATCAAGCCGGGATTGCTGTTGTTTTTTGGATGCCATCACGCGGTCGGCGGCTCGAAAGCGTAGCCCACGCCATGCACGGTGCGGATGGTATCGGCGCCGAGCTTATGGCGCAGCGCCTTGACATGGCTGTCGACGGTGCGGGTGCCGGATGCGTCGACCCAGTCCCAGACCTCTTCGAGCAGCTTTTCGCGGGTGAGCACCGACTTCGGGCGGCGGGCCAGTGTGGCCAGCAGATCGAACTCGGTGGGGGTCAGATGCACCTGCTCGCCGTTCACGGTGACGATGCGCTGGGCCGGGTCGATGACTATCGAACCAAAGTCGAGCAGCTTCTCGTTCTCCGAATTCTTGGCGATGACCTTCGCACGCTCCACGCGGCGCAGCAGCGCCTTGCAGCGGGCGATGAGCTCGCGCATGGAGAACGGTTTGGTCATGTAATCATCGGCGCCCGCTCCCAGACCGATGACCTTGTCGGCCTCATCATCACGCGCGGTGAGAATCAGCACCGGCACCGGACGTTCGGCGACGATGCGTTTGGTGGCCTCAAGACCATCCATGACCGGCAGCATGATGTCCATGATTACCAGATCGGGGCGTAGCTGGGACGCGGCCTGGACGGCGGAAGCGCCGTCCCCGGCCACGCGAGCGGTCCATCCTTCAGCGGTGATGCGCTGGGCAATGGCCGTGGCGAGCGTGGGCTCGTCCTCGACCACCAGCACCGTGCGCGGTGTCGTATTCTGACGCGCTGTGGTATTGAGCATAAATAAACCGGTTACCTTTCAGCCTGTTGACCAGTTCAGTCTTCCGGCTTCAAGAATACAACTCCCAGAGCCGGAACGGTGATCTTCGCCGAGAACGGACGCGAATGATATTCGCCCTCGACCGCTTCGAAGGTGCCGTTGTGGATGTCGGAGCCGCCGTACTTGGCGTCATCGGTGGTGAACACTTCGGTCCACTTGCCGCCGGTGGGCAGCGCCACCTGGTAATCGGACCAGGCTTCACCGGAGAAGTTGACCACCACGGCCAAGGTCTCGCCCTTGGTGCCGATGCGCAGGAAGCTCAGCGTGTTGTGGTCGGCATCGTCGCTGGTCAGCCACTGGAAGCCGGCCGGATCGAAGTCCTGGCTCCAAAGTGCCGGATGCGCCTTGTAGAAGGCGTTAAGGTCGGCGACCATGGTCTGGACCTGACGGTGCTCCTGCCAGTTCAGGCAATCCCAATCGATGGAGGCGTCATGATCCCACTCGCCCCACTGGGCCAGCTCGTTGCCCATGAAGGAGAGCTTCTTGCCCGGGTGAGCCCACTGATAGGCGAACATCGAACGCACGCCGGCTAGCTTCTGCCAGCCATCGCCCGGCATCTTGCCGTACAGGGAGCCCTTGCCGTACACGACTTCATCGTGGCTGATGGGCAATACGTAGTGTTCGGAGTAGGCGTACACCATGGAGAAGGTGATTTCGTTGTGGTGCCACTTGCGGTTGATGGGCTCCTCGTGCAGATACTCGAGGGTGTCGTGCATCCAGCCCATGTTCCACTTCATGCCGAAGCCGATGCCTCCGGCGGAGGTGGGGGCGGTGATGCCCGGCCATGCGGTGGACTCTTCGGCGATCATCATGACGCCGGGGTTGTTCTTGTACGCGGTGGCGGTGGCTTCCTTGAGGAAGTCGATGGCCTCCAGGTTTTCGCGTCCGCCGTAGATGTTCGGGCGCCACTGGCCGGGTTCGCGGCTGTAGTCGAGGTAGAGCATGGAGCTGACGGCATCCACGCGCAGTGCGTCGACGTGCAGGTCCTCGAGCCAGAACAGGGCGTTGGCCACCAGGAAGTTGCGTACTTCGCGGCGTCCGAAGTTGAACACATAGGTGCCCCACTCGGGGTGTTCGCCGCGCAGCGGGTCCGGGTCCTCGTACAGCGGGGTGCCGTCGAAGCGGCCGAGCGCGAAGGCATCCTTCGGGAAGTGGGCGGGCACCCAGTCCATGATCACGCCGATGCCGGCCTGATGGAACTGGTCGACCAGGTAACGGAAGTCGTCGGGGGAACCGAGACGGGAGTCCACCGCATAGTAGCCGGTGACCTGATAGCCCCAGGAGCCGGAGAACGGGTGCTGGGCCAGTGGCATGAACTCCACGTGGGTGAAGCCTTCCTGCCTGACGTAGTCCACGAGCTGCTTGGCCAGGTCACGGTAGGTCAGTCCCTGCTTCCAGCTGCCGGCGTGCACCTCATAGATGGAGACCGGGCCATCATGCGGGTTGGTGGTGCGGCGGTGCTGCATCCAGGCGTCATCGTTCCACTCGTAGGTGGATTCGGTGACGATGGAGGCGGTGTTCGGCGGAACCTCGTGCTGACGCTCCATCGGGTCAGCCTTCATCTCCCACGTGTAATTGGCGTTCAGGATCTGGAACTTGTAGGTCTCGCCCGCGCCGATTCCGGGGATGAAGATTTCCCACACGCCGGAGGAGCCGAGCTCGCGCATGGCATGACGACGACCATCCCAGGCGTTGAAGTTACCGACCACGCGCACGGCATGGGCGTTCGGGGCCCACACGGAGAACGCGGTGCCTACCACCTGTTCGCCAGGCGTGCCGTCTACGCCGCCCATCGGATCGTCATAGCGCAGCACATGCGCGCCAAGCGCCTCCCAGAGCTTCTCGTGACGGCCCTCGCCGAACAGATAGGTGTCCATGTCGCCGACTGTGGGCATATAACGGTATGGGTCGTCCTCAATGAGCACTGCGCCGCTTTCCCACTCGGTCCTGACGCGGTAGTCGGGAATCGTGGGCTGCTTCTTGGTGCCGGAAGCCGGCACGGTAGTCACGAACACGCCGTTGTATTCGTGGGTCATCGGGTATTCGCCATCCTGGGTGAGGATGGTCACGGACTTGGCAAGCGGACGCAGCACACGGATTGTGGCGGTGTCGGCATGCTTGCCGATGCCGAGATGCCCGCCGAGAACTCCGTGAGGGTTGTAGAATTCAGCATTGCTCACCGCATCGAGGTCGCCTTGGGCGACAGGCACGGTGACGGTATCTTCCTTGATCTTCGTTTCTTTAGCCATGACCCAAAGTCTACGTGCGTTGGAGTCGAAAACGCTACATTGGCGCGTCGAAAATGGCGAATTCTTGCCCTTTTCGGTGTGTCTTCGTGGTTGTGAGCGCTCTCATAGGGGCGGTCCAGGCCGCATGGCATAATTATTCGAGTTTTTGTGTGTAAGCCGTCAGTTCTCGGAGGGTACATGTCTTACAAAGTCGGCGATATGGTCGTCTATCCGCGTCATGGTGCAGCGAAGGTGGAGGCCATTACCGAGCGGACGGTCAAGGGAGTGACGCGCGAATATCTGCAGTTGTCCGTACTCTCTTCCGATGGTTTGGTCATCAACGTTCCCGTGGACAATGCCAAGAAGGTCGGCGTGCGTGACATCGTCTCCGCATCCGAAGTGGCCAAGGTATTCGGCATCCTGCGGACCCCGATCATCGAGAAAGAGATGAACTGGTCTCGCCGTTACAAGCTGAACGTCGAAAAGATCGCCACCGGCGATGTCAACAAGATCGCCGAAGTGGTCCGCGATCTCGCCCAGCGCGATGTCGACGAGCACGGCCTGTCAGCGGGGGAGAAGCGTATGCTCACCAAGGCCCGCGCCATTCTGACTTCTGAGATCGCCTTGTCCGAGAAGATCGACGAGGCGGAAGCCCAGCGTCTGCTCGACGTGAACTTGGGCTACGAGCCCGCTCAGCCCGGTGACGACAAGCATCACACCGCCGAGCCCGAAGAGGCCGCGGCCGATACTTTGGCTCGTGTCGAAGCCGAGAAGAAGTCCAAGAAGAAGTGATTTGATTGTTTTGAGGCCTCGGTCGTGTCCTTATGCGATGCGCCGGGGCTTCGTGATTCATAATCGTTTGCTGCCGTTCATCTGGGCAATGCCATCGAGGGGAACTGCATGGGGTCTGCAGGAGTGCTGATAGGGCAAGGTTTTGACGCTCACCGTTTTGCGCCTGCCGGTTCAGGCCGTGAACTGTGGATTGCCGGGCTCTACTGGCCGGTGCCTGATTCATGCAGCGAGGCCGATGCCGCCAAATACGAGGGTATCGAAGGCGATTCCGATGGCGATGTGGCCGCGCACGCCCTGATTGACGCGTTGCTTGCCGCCGCCCGATTGGGAGACATTGGTTCACTGTTCGGTGTCGGTGCGGACGCGCATGGTGCCGGAAGGCATGGCATCGATATGCTGCAAGAAGTTGTGGCGCATCTGGCATCCAACGGGTATACGCCGGCATCGGCCTCAGTGGCGATCATCGGCAACCGTCCGAAAATCGGCACACGCCGTGCTGAAGCCGAAGCCGCCCTGTCTGCGGCGGTTGGTTGCCCGGTATCGGTTACCGCCACCACCACCGACCATATGGGATTCACTGGCCGCGGCGAAGGCATCGCCGCCATCGCCAATGCCTTGGTGGAGAAGATATAACAAAGCCCCCGCTATGAATTTGCCAGCGGGGGCAAGAAAAATGAATGAGATTACTTCCGCACTGTCTCCACGGCCTTGGCGATAGCCCAGAACAGGGTGGAAAGCGTCACGATAATGAAGCTCGGGGGGGCGGGGAACATCGCCGACAGCACGAGTCCGGCCCAAATCGACACCAGGCACAGCACGCTGGCGATCACCATCGCCTTGAATGGGGAGCCGGCCAGAATATTGGCGGTGGCCGCAGGCGTGATCACCAGCGCGAAAATCAGCAAGGTGCCCACTGCCGGCACGGCAATGGTGATTACACCGGCCATAATCGCCATAAACGCCACGTTCATCAGCCCGATCGGCACACCCTTGGCCTGTGCCACCTGCTCATCCAACGAGCTGAACAGCAGCGGGCGGTAGATGATGGCCAACAATGCCAGCAGCAATACGTCGAACACGGCGAAGCCGATGATCTGGCCGGTGGTGATGGTCAGGATCGAGCCGAAGAGGATCGACTGCATCTGCTGGGAGGCGGAACTCGACAATCGCGCGAAGAACAGACCCAAGCCGGTGGCGAAGGCCAGCACGGTGCCGGTTGCGATTTCACGCTCGGAAACGCGCTTGCCCAAAGCACCGATCACCAGTGCGCCGCCCAGTGCGAACACGCCCATGCCCAGTGATACGGGCAGGCCGAGCAACACCGCGCCGGTCGCGCCCGGCAGACCGATATGGGCCAGCGCATGGGCCGCGAAGGTGGAACGACGGGCGATGGTGAAGTATCCCATGACACCGGCGGCCAGGGCAATGCACAGGCCGGCGATGAAGGCGTTGGTCATGAATGGAGCGGACAGTGTGTCCAGCCATTCGGGATCATACGAAAAGTTGATGGTGCTCATGTCCCTGTATTTTCTCCATGCCTGAGCTGCAGCCCGTTGACGGGCTGTGGATCGGCTAGCTTGATGTTATCGATTCTCGGCGCTGTTGGCGGCACTGCCATTGGTGGCGTTGCCGTGCTCGTGATGGTGCAATTGCGCCACTTCGGCTGCCGTGTGCATATCCTGCGGCTGGTCCTGGGGCTCATCCGGCGTCGGGGTCACGAACATGTCACCCTGCGGAGTGGTGACCACCTGCACCTGTGTGCCGTAGAGGTGGGTGAGTAGGTCGGAGTCGAGCACGTTGTGCATATCGGCGTAGTGCGGGTGCCCGTCGAGCAAGTAGACGGCACCGGTCAGAATCGGCAAGAGCATATTGAGATCGTGCGCAACCACCTGGATGGTCATGTTCAGTTCACGGTTCAGCTTGGCCAGCACGTGTACGGTGGCGCGTTGACTGGCCAGATCGAGGTTGGCCAACGGCTCGTCAAGCATCAGCAGTTGTGGATCGCACACCAACGCCTGGGCGATGGCCACACGCTGGCGCAAACCGCCGGACAGTTCGGACAGACGGTACTGCGCCTTGTCGGCGATGCCGGTGAACTCCATCGCCTCGAGCGCTTTGGCTTTCTGGGCCTTGGTGATGGGGTGGATGCCGAATCGGGTGCCGGTCAGGCCCAGCAACACGGATTGTTCGGCGGTGAGATTGGAATCGACATTCGCCACATAGCTCTGCGGCACATATCCGATGCGTTTGTTCATCTCGCCTGCGGGCTTGCCCAGTACGGTCAGGCTGCCATGGCAAAGCGGCAAAAGTCCCAGCTCGGCCCTCATCATCGTGGTTTTGCCGGTGCCGTTGGTGCCGACGATGGCCGTGACCGAACCGGTGGGAATGGCAAAGGTGCCATGCTGCCAGATGATATGGTCACCACGCTTGATGGCGGCATCGCTGAACACGATGCAATCGGAAGTTTCACTCATAACGCCCGATTGTGGCAAACGATGCTGACAATCGTTCTCAATATCGTGTACGGATGGTGACAACCAAAGAAAAGGGTTGTGCGGCCATCTCGACAATGGTCGCACAACCCTTCTCGTGCAAGGCGTCTATCGGCATTGCATGAATCCGATGCCGGTGTCCTTTGCTTCTAACTATTTGCCGGAGTCGGTCTGGTCGTTGCCGGAGGCATCGCCGGAATCGCCATTGGAGGCATCGGCCTTTGCCGAATCCTGAGACGAGTCACTGGATGTGGCCGCCTTGCACTGACGGATGTACTTGGGCTCCGTGCTGGAACCGGTGCTGGCCTTGGAATCTTGCGCATTGGCATCATCCGTGGCGGCGCCGTCGGCGCTGGAATCATCGGAATTCGCGTTGCCGTCCGTGGCGTCTTCGCAGCCATAGCTCGGATCCACCGCGTCGATGATGGTGTTGATGAGCTGGTTGATCCAGGCGTTCAGCGTGTCGGTATCCTTGGGCATTTGTTCGGAGACGTCGACTACCGGCACATCGGCACGACCGGCAGCGCCAGTGATCATATTGGTCGCGTCACTGGCTTCCTGCGTGTTGTTAACCAGCACATCCACGCCCTTGTCTTCGATGAGTTTCTGGAAAGACTGCAGGTCCGCGGGGGCCGGTTCGCCGCCGGAAGCGGTCGATTGCGTATACCCCTTGGGCGTCTGATTCTTGAACCCGAGATCGGCCATCAGATAATAGACCACGGGTTCGGTGGCTGCATAGGTGAGGCCGGAGTGGGATCTGGTGAACTCGGACGCCCATGTTTCCAGCGATTTCTCATCCGCCTGCCATGCCTTGAGCCGCTTCTGGAAGGCCTTCTTCTTGCTGGGGAGTGCCTTTACATATGCATCGGTGATGGCCGTGGCCATGCTGGATCGAGCGTCTTTGGAGAACCACAGATGCGGGTTATCGCCTTCCATGGCACCCATGACGGAAGCGGCGGATACGATATTCGTGGTCTTGGTCATCGATTTGGTGGCCCAGGAATCGTAGCCCGCACCGTTGGCCACGATGATTTGTGCCTTGGACAGCTTGGCGACGTCCGAGGTCTTTGGCTCGAAATCGTGGGCATCCACATTGGTGGAGTTCACGATGGACGTGACTTCCACATCATCGCCGCCCAGCTCGGCGGCCAGCGAGCCCCATTGATTGAGGGAGGCGACCACATTGATCGGCCCGGTCGGTGCGGGAACACTGGACTTGTTGTCCGGCTCGGTTTCAGCGGGGGAGGTGGCTGCGCATGCGGCGGTCGCGAACAACAGGACGGCGCTCAGGCCGGCTGCGGCGAGTCGCGTAAGTCGTGTGATTTGAGTCCCCATGGCACGCCTTCTTCGTGAGAGCGAATGATATATAATCCTGACTTGTTCCAACGATAGCCTATCGTTTCGATAGAATGCACCGAAACTACAGGGGAGGGCGTTGATGTCCACAAAAATCGACGGTAAGCAGATTGCGGCCGAAATCAAGACCAACCTTGCCGAGCGAGTGAACAAGCTCAAGGCGCAGGGCATCCAACCAGGGCTGGGCACGCTGCTGGTGGGCGAGGACCCCGGGTCGATGAAGTACGTGGCCGGCAAGCACGCCGATTGTCAGGAAGTGGGCATTACCTCAGTCAAGAAGGAACTGCCGGCGGACGCCAGCTTCGACGACATCGCCGCTGCCGTACGCGAACTCAACGAAGATCCGGCCTGCACCGGGTTCATCGTCCAGTTGCCGTTGCCCAAGGGCATCAACGAGAACGCGATCATCGACATGATCGACCCGGCCAAGGATGCCGACGGCATGCACCCGTACAACCTCGGCGAACTGGTGCTGCATGTGCGCGGCGACATTTCGACACCGCTGCCTTGCACTCCGCGCGGTGTGCTCGAGCTGCTCGACGCCTATGACATTGATCTGAACGGCAAGGAAGTGTGCGTGCTTGGCCGCGGCATCACCATTGGCCGCACGATTGGCCTGATGCTCACGCGCAACGCCGTCAACGCCACCGTCACCCTGTGCCACACCGGTACCCGGGATGTGGCCGACCACATGCGCCGCGCCGACGTGATCGTCGCCGCAATGGGTTCGGCCGGATTCGTGACGCCCGACAAGATCAAGGACGGCGCCGTGCTGGTCGACGTGGGCATCAGCCGCGTCTACGACGAAGAAGCCGGTCGCTACCGCATCAAGGGCGACGTGGACAAGGCCTGCTATGACAAGGCATCCGCCTACACCCCCAACCCCGGAGGCGTGGGCCCCATGACCCGAGCCATGCTCCTGGCCAACGTCGTGGAAATGGCCGAACGACACGCCTAGAGTTTCCTAGGAAATTTGGGCAGAGTTGCTTGTATTGTAAATATCCGTATGCCTGTAAGGGTGTGCGTATAACTGAATATCGAGAAATTATCCATCCACTATTAGAAACCATATATTTACATGGCAGAGAACAACACTGAAGTCACCAAGGTTGCCATCAACGACATCGGCACCGAAGAGGACTTCATCAAGGCAGTCGATTCCACCATCAAGAACTTCGATGATGGTGATCTGGTTGAGGGCACTGTCGTCAAGATCGATCACGACGAAGTCCTCCTGGACATCGGCTACAAGACCGAGGGTGTCATCCCCTCCCGCGAGCTTTCCATCAAGAAGGACGTTGATCCTGACGAAGTCGTCGAGGTCGGCGACACCATCGAGGCCCTTGTCGTCACCAAGGAAGACAAGGAAGGCCGTCTGATTCTGTCCAAGAAGCGTGCCCAGTACGAGCGCGCCTGGGGCGACATCGAGAAGATCAAGGAAGCTGACGGCGTCGTTGAGGGCACCGTCATCGAAGCCGTCAAGGGCGGCCTCATCGTCGACATCGGTCTGCGTGGCTTCCTGCCTGCCTCCCTCGTCGAGATGCGTCGTGTCCGCGACCTCTCCCCGTACATCGGCCAGAAGATCAAGGCCAAGATCCTTGAGCTCGACAAGAACCGCAACAACGTGGTCCTGTCCCGCCGCCAGTACCTCGAGGAGACCCAGTCCGAGGTCCGCGAGACCTTCCTGTCCCAGCTCAAGAAGGGCCAGATTCGTGAGGGCGTGGTGTCCTCCATCGTCAACTTCGGCGCTTTCGTCGATCTGGGCGGTGTTGACGGCCTGATCCACGTTTCCGAGCTGTCTTGGAAGCACATCGACCACCCGTCTGAGGTCGTCAAGGTCGGCGACAAGGTCACCGTCGAGGTGCTCGACGTCGATCTCGACCGTGAGCGTATCTCCCTGTCCCTGAAGGCGACCCAGGAGGATCCGTGGCAGCGCTTCGCTCGCACCCACGTTCCCGGCCAGATCGTCAAGGGCAAGGTCACCAAGATCGTCCAGTTCGGTGTCTTCATCTCCGTCGAGGACGGCATCGAGGGCCTGGTGCACATCTCCGAGCTCGCCAACCGTCACGTCGAGAACCCGGAGACCGTGGTCAAGCCGGGCGAGGCCGTGTTCGTCAAGGTGATCGACGTCGACCTCGATCGTCGCCGCATCTCCCTGTCCCTCAAGCAGGCCAACGACTCCGTCGACCCGGCTTCCGAGGACTTCGATCCGGCCATCTACGGCATGCCGGCCGAGTACGACGAGCAGGGCAACTACAAGTACCCCGAAGGCTTCGACCCGAACACCAACGAGTGGATCGCTGGTTACGAGAAGCAGCGCGAGGAGTGGGAGTCTCAGTACGCCGCCGCTCACGAGCTGTGGGAGGAGCACAAGGAGTTCGTGGCCAAGGAGCTGGAGAACGCTGCCGAATCCGCAGCCGCCGACGGCCAGGGCCCGAAGGAAGAGAAGCCGGTCGAGGAGACCTCCAACTACTCTTCCGCTGCTCCGGCTACCGGTACCCTCGCCGACTCCGATCAGCTCGCCGCCCTGCGCGACCAGCTGCTCGGCAAGTGAGTTCGCCATCGGGCGACTGACGCCTGACGTATAGTCAAAACCCGGTCTCGCTTCGGCGAGCCGGGTTTTGCCGTTGTGTGCATGAACCTCGAAACATGGCATGATGGGGGAGCATGATTCGAATAGGATTGACCGGTGGTATTGCGGCGGGCAAAAGCACGGTGTCCACAAGACTGCGGGAGCTCGGCGCGGCGCTTATCGACTATGACGAGCTCGCGCGCCGAGTGGTGGAACCGGGCGGCGTTGGTCTTCGTCGTATAGCGGAATGTTTCGGCCCCGACGCGCTGACCGATCAGGGGCGGCTCAACCGGCGATGGATCGCCGAGCACGTGTTCGCCGGGCCCGACTCGGAACGGATGCGGAGGAAACTGGACGATATCGAGCATCCGTTGATCTATGATCTTGCGCTGTCGCGGGAGCGGCAGGCGGTCGCGGACAATCCGGATGCCATGGTCGTGCATGATGTTCCGCTGTTGGCGGAAGTCTTGGACGCCATGCCCATGCGATTCGACCATATCGTCACCGTCGAAGCGCCCGAACAAGTGCGGGTCGACAGAATGGTGTCGACCCGCGGCATGACGCGAGATGATGCGCTTGCGCGCATTCGCCACCAGTCCAGCCCGGAACAACGCCGTGTCATAGCCGACGCGGTGATCGATTCCACGCAGCCGATGGGTCGAATGCTCGAAGCCGTCGATGCGCTGTACGAACAGTGGCTGGCGGAATCATAATGCGATGATGCGGTCGGCGAGAGCCGCGGTCTCCTCGTTGTGCGTCGTGTAGATCACGATCGCTCCGTTGTCGGCGAAATCACGCAGGTGACGCATGACCATGGCGCGGTTGTCGGCATCGAGGGCCGCTGTTGGCTCGTCCGCCAGTATGACGCGCAGCGATTGACGGATGAGAAGCCTCGCGATTGCGACTCGTTGTTGTTCGCCTCCACTGAGTGTGTAGATAGGTCTATTGCCGTAGCCCGTCAGATTCACGGCCCGCAATGCGCGTCTGATGAGCCGACTTCTATCTGCCGATGGTATTCCGACGCTGCGCAGAGCCAGAATCAGATTTCTGTTCACCGTCCATTGCTCCACCAGGGCGTAATTCTGGAACATGAATCCCATGACGTTGCGGTGCATGAGCCGTCGGCCCTTTCTGGAGGCAATTGTTTGCCCATCATAGGTAATTGTTCCTGAACTTGGCTCTTCCAAAAGACCTAGGACATTCAACAAAGTGGTTTTGCCACATCCGCTTTCTCCGGTCAGGGCAACCATGTCACCGGGACTGAATGTCAGGTTCAGTCCTTCCCATAAGGTGCGGTCGTCGATTCGATATGTCAGATTATGCGTGATCAATAAGGCGCTCATGCTTGATGTTCCTTACGTGGTAAGTGATTGCTGATACAGGTTTGTGGATGGCGATCAGGGATGTTTGATACTGTCGGCGCGCAGCCGCGAATCGTAAAGCACTGTGGTTGCCAGCGAAACGACGATGAATAGTAAGGAAACCGAGGTCGTGGAAACGGCGTTGTAACCTCCTATGAGCAACTGGATCGGAAGAGATGCACTGCATAACGCCGCTGCTAGGAACAGTATCGATTGAAAACGGAGATATGACGGCGCTCCATGCATATATTCCACGAACATAATTTGACGTCGGAGTGTGCATAGTGTCAAAGCCACCATGATTGCGCCGCCCAGCAGACATGTTATGGATATGCAAGCTGTGATGGAAAAATAGTTCATTTCCTGAGTTGTTCGTGCCAAACGAGTTTGTATCTCGTCGTGCCGATTGACGACCGAAGCCACCAAAGAGTCCACGCCCTTTTCCCGTAGGATTTCGAGCAGCTGATGGCGGGAGCTGTAATCGAAGGTCATGCCGCCGGTGGACACCATCGATGTAGTGGTATCGCCAGAGAGCAGTGACGGGTCAATGACAACAACAGGAACAGAGGAAAGGCCATCGGTGTTGGAAGGGGTGTCAAATGCCGATAAGACAGCATCTCTTGGTCTGGATTCAATGGAGATGCTCGTGCGATTGATGGCGGGCAGACTCTTTCCCTCTTCTGCCGCCAAACTTTGCTCGAATGAGTATGCGCGAAGCACATTGTTCGTGATGGATTCGCTGTTCCATTGTTCATTCTCGGGCATAATCACACTGATTCGTGCAAGTGTCGTGTTGTTTCGTATAAGATGATGAAGCCTTGCCGTACGGGAATCCATGAGGATGCAGGGCTGTGGGTCTTGCGAGCTATCCACCCACGTGCATCCTAGCCGGAATGAGGCGAATCGCGTATGTTCTGATTGGGAAGTTTGTTCGACGAAGTCGTTCCATGAGGGCATGGAACGAGCTCGGTTTTGATCGCTGCTATACCACAGTTGCAATTGGAATCCGTCGTTGGATGACAATTGATGCTCCAATGTTGTTTTCAGTGTTTGGGATTGCCGCCATTTGAAGTTCGTAACGTTCAAACTGGCAGAGCTGAGAGCGAGAACGATGATTGCCATGATGCAGCCGGAAGCCATGAGAAAACGTAAAGGGCGCTTTCCTTGGATTAATTTGAGTGCGTTCGGCACCAGAACCCTTACTAGAGCAATCGACAATGACAAGGCAACCAATGCCATGCACGTTGTGGCGATGATGATGGAGAGGAATACCTGACCGGCGAATCCTAAGGGAGAAGCGAAAGGCCAGAAGATCGCACCAATGGAAATCCAAGTCATCCATCCGATGCAGACGCAGATGATGAAAAAGAACGCATGCCGCAGGAATTGCCTCATAATAATGCCGGTTGTTCTCATGCCATGCAAGGCTTGTATCGCGCAAACGCGTGAAGCTGTCGACACGGAAAGCGCGCCGGACACAAATACTACAGCAAGTCCGGCGAATATGACTTGGGCGAGGGAATTGGAGAAGAATTGTTTGGTGATTTGTGTGATGCCGATGGGGGTTGCTCTGTTAAGTTCGAATCCTTGGCGCCGTATGGATTTGGCTACTGAAGCGGTATCCCGTGGTGATCCATAGAGAAGCCATCTTCCCAATGGGTCGGTGAATCTGTCTCCGCGTTGCACACGTGTGCGCGGCCCGAACCCATAATCCGGGTATGGCGAATTCGCATGCATGCCGTTGCCGTCTAATGCGCCGAAAATAGAAATTACGCGTCTGTTGGTACCGTGACCGTCCGGCTCATAGGAGACTCTCGCGAGTACGACATGATGGGTCGCTGCGAGACCGGTCAATGTCGATAGAGGCTGCCCGTGCGCGTCGGAAATTCCAATATCGTAGCTAGGGCCGGAGGGATAGGTTTCTTCGTTATTTTGCGCATAGAATCCTGCTGCGAGAGTGATGAGAGCCACGGCCAATATACTGGCGATTTTATAAGTCCAGTGCATGATACACCTTATTCCCGGTAACAATGTGTTTGTGCGGCGGACGATAGGAAGTTCGCTCGCCGCACATTCAATAAATGGTGTGGATGCTGCGAAATGATTCAAGCATCAAATCCATAGAAAGCTTGATCCACTTTGCCGCATACCGCGTAAGTCCTTGCGTAGGCCCAGATTCCCGCTTCCTTGACGCCGCTGTATGCGTATGCATTATCGGCGTTCAAAACCGAGGAATGATGCCGACGGGAATTGTGGAGGAAATTGGAGTAGACATCTCCACATCCGCCCCACAAGGTGGTTCCATATTGCCATGTTCCACCGTAGGGATATGAAACATCAACGGTGCTGATGCCAGCATCCCTATCTGTGGGAACGCTGCAGGAGACTTTCACTGAAGTACCGACTTCATTGGCGTTTGCGGGAATGATAAGTGTTCCGCTTGCGCCGAGAGCAAGCGTTGCCGCCAGTAGGCCTCCGGTGGTTTTCTTTGCGATCATGAGTGCTCCTTGTTGTTCTTCATTGAGCGGCTGTTTTGCCGCATGCAACACGGTAAGACGCCAATGAGGAGCGAACGAAGTCTGTGTGACGGGAATCGTCACAGTGCTACGATTGCGTTTGACGGAGGCGATTTGGGGAGGGGTACTTATGAAGAACGGGCGCCCGATTCGGCTTGCCTTGGTGGACAACGATCGTTGCTCTGCGGAGATGATGGCTTTGCTTATTGGCAGGACGATTCCCGAGGCGCATATGCTATGGGTTACGGATAATCCCAGTCTTGCCTTGGAACGTTGTCTGTTCGATCCGCGGAAGCCGGACATCCTTATTTGCGATCTCATGATGGACGGGCTGAACGGAGTGCGGCTGACGGAACGTATTCGACAGCGGAACGTGCAGGTTGGCGTCATCGTAGTCACTTCGTATGACCTGACGACCTATGGTGAGGATATCGCGTGTTGCGGAGCCCAAGCGTTGATTTCGAAAAGAGATTTCGCAGCGACCATACGCGAGGCGGTCAAATCGGTGTTTGACGGGGGAACATACCCTCATGGTTGGGGTTTGCATAGCCTTGAAGAGACATTGCATACGGTGGATGCCGCACAGCCGGAAGCGGATGGTGCCAGGCTCTTCTCCGATCGAGAGCTGGCGGTGTTGCGTCTCTATGCACATCGTGTACCGACCGTTGAAATTGCGCGCCGCTTGGGAATCGGTGTCGAAACTGTGTACAGCTATGTGAAACGAGCCATGCGCAAGGTCGGTGTTACGAGGCGCGGCGAACTCCTTGATTACTGTGAGCGATACCATGTTCTGTGACGGCAGCCGTTTTCTTAGACGTCGCTTCCGCGATTTCGGGAAGTCTTGGCATGGCGAAAAGATCGCGGCGCTAGCCTGCGCCTTGTGCATAGCCGCTGATACGGTCATCGAATCGTGTATCAATCCGGTTTGGGATGCGTGGACCCTGTGGGTGGGTCTGTTGTTCGTCATCCTGTCGTTGCTCTGCGTGGCATTCCCGTTCGGCGGCAATATCGCGTTGGCGATCTTATGGTGCGTGGTGTTCCCCTTGCCGGTGGATCTGTCCATGTCGGTGAGCGTGGTGATAGCCGAGCCATTAATCGTCCTCTCCTATCAACGCATATGGTGCGGCGTGGTGTTGGCGGTGGCTGTGACCGTATCTCGCGTGGCGCAGCTGATATGGCAGTATGGGTTGCCGATGGATTGGGATGCCGGGGCGTTGGTGTCCGTTGTGCCTTGGACCGTCATGCCGGCGTTGGCGTGCGTTGGAATCGGTCTGCTGCTGAATTGGCATCATCGTGAGGGGGAGAGGGAGTCGGAAGCGCGTGGCAGGGCCGAATCGTTGGATTTGGCGGCAAGGCTGCATGATGCGACGACCAATGATCTCTCATATCTCATCATGAGCATCGACAGGATCATGTCGGAACACCCTTCGCAAGGAGAGTCGATGGACTTGCCACTGTTGCGCGAAGTGGCTCAACGGGCGCTCGATCAGACGCATGATGTCATAGCGGTTCTCGCAAAGCACAATGTCGGTACTGCGCGAATCCCGCGATGCCATGCGCGTCGCTCCGGAGAAGCCATCGTTCCGATCGATGCAGGTCGATTCGAGGCCGAGATCGAACGGCACCGGCGGGAACTCGCAGCGCTTGGTTTCCGAGGCGAGGTGGTTGTGTCCGATCCCTTCGATCTCCTGAGTCGGTTTGACGAGAAAACTATCCAGTTGACGCGGTCGTTGCTGGAAGAGACGTTTGCCAATATCGCCAAGCACGCGGATCGCGAACAAGGGTATGTACTCGCCATACAAGTGCGGCAAGACGGACTATACGTATCGGTGGCTGACGTTCCCGCCAAGATGGCGGATGGAGCATTGGCGGAATCTCCGAGAACATTGGGCATGGGATTTGGAATGTCTCATCTGCGTCAATCAATTACGCGGAGCGGTGGTTGGCTGCGCATCCAAGAGGAAGACGGGTATTGGAGTTGCCTAGCGTATATTCCGATATATCATCGGGATACAGCGTGAATCGGAAGGAAACAGCGCATGGGATTCAACATCGAACGTGTGGACAAGCCGTTTGTGGTCAAATCGCCGTACCGACCATCCGGAGACCAGCCGAAGGCCATCGAGGAACTGGCCACGCGCATCGAGAACGGCGAGAACGACGTGGTGCTCATGGGCGCCACCGGCACCGGCAAAACCGCCACCACCGCATGGCTGATCGAACGGCTGCAACGTCCCACGCTCATCATCGAGCCGAACAAGACGCTCGCCGCGCAGCTGTGCGCCGAATTCCGCGAGCTCATGCCCGACAACGCGGTGAGCTATTTCGTTTCCTACTACGACTACTATCAGCCGGAGGCCTACATACCGCAGACCGACACCTATATCGAGAAAGACTCCAACATCAACGACGATGTGGAACGTTTGCGCCATCAGGCCACGGCCAACCTGCTGACCAGACGCGACTGCGTGGTCGTGGCCACCGTCTCCTGCATCTACGGCCTGGGCACTCCTGAGGAATACGCCGGGCGTATGCTGTTTCTCAAGGAAGGCCAGCAGATCAATCGCGACGACCTGCTGCGCCGGTTCGTGGCCATGCAGTACAAGCGCAACGACATCGCCTTCACCCGCGGCACGTTCCGCGTGCGCGGCGATACGGTCGAAATCATCCCCGTCTACGAAGAACTGGCCATCCGCATCGAATTCTTCGGCGACGAAATCGACCGCATCTCCACCCTGCATCCGCTGACCGGCGATGTGATCGCCCATGAACCGCAGGTCCATATCTTCCCGGCTTCCCACTATGTGGCCGGGCCGGAGCGTATGGAACGCGCGCTCAAAACCATCCGCGAGGAGCTTGACGGACGGTTGTCCGAACTGCGCAAACAGGGCAAGGAACTTGAGGCGCAGCGTCTCGACATGCGCACCACCTATGACCTGGAGATGCTCACCCAGGTGGGCGTGTGCTCGGGGGTCGAAAACTATTCGCGTCATCTCGACGGCCGCGCGGCCGGCACGCCGCCGCATACGCTGCTCGACTTCTTTCCGGATGATTTCCTGCTGGTCATCGATGAGTCGCATGTTACCGTGCCGCAGATCGGCGCGATGTACGAGGGGGACGCCTCCCGCAAGCGCACGTTGGTCGAACACGGGTTCCGCCTGCCCTCCGCGATGGATAACCGACCGCTCAAATGGCCGGAGTTCCTGCAGCGCGTCGGCCAGACCGTGTATCTGTCCGCCACGCCCGGCGACTACGAGTTGGGCTTGTCCGACGGGGTGGTCGAACAGATCATCCGTCCGACCGGCCTGCTGGACCCGAAGATCGACGTGCGCCCGGTCAAGGGGCAGATCGACGATCTGCTCGCCGAGATCAAGGCCCGTGTGGCCAGGAACGAGCGCGCGCTGGTCACCACCCTGACCAAGAAGATGGCCGAGGATTTGACCGACTATCTGCTGGAACGCGGGATCAAGGTCGAATACCTGCATTCCGATGTGGATACGTTGCGGCGCGTCGAACTGCTGCGCATGCTGCGCGAAGGCAAGATCGATGTGATTGTCGGTATCAACCTGCTGCGTGAGGGCCTCGATTTGCCGGAAGTATCACTGGTGGCGATTCTTGACGCCGACAAGGAAGGATTCCTGCGGTCCTACCGTTCGCTCATCCAGACCATCGGCCGTGCCGCGCGAAACGTGTCCGGCGTGGTGATCATGTACGCCGACGAGACCACCGAAGCCATGCGGCAAGCCATCGACGAGACCGACCGCCGCCGCGCCAAGCAGATCGCCTACAACCGGGAACATGGCATCGATCCCAAGCCCCTGATCAAGAAGATCAGCGATGTCAACGATATGCTCGCCAAGGAGGATGTGGACACCCAGACCTTGCTTGAAGGTGGCTACCGCAACGCGGGCAAGGCCGGCAACACACACCTGGGCGTGCCGGTACTCGATCCCAACGAGGCGGACAAACGCCACGAGGAGATCCTGAAGGCCGGCCTGCCCGCGCAGGACCTCGCCGATCTGATTCGCCAGCTGAGCGAACAGATGCACACCGCCGCCGAGCAGCTCCAGTTCGAGCTTGCGGCCCGTCTGCGCGACGAGATCCGTGATCTCAAGAAGGAGCTCCGGCAGATGACCGAGGCGGGGCGATGACCCGTCACATACATGGGTTAGTGTAGGGAATCATGGCAGAAACCCCACTCGCATTTGAAATCATCACCTTCGTGGTGCTCGCGCTGTTCTTCATCGTCGACCTGTTCGTCATCGGGCGTCGTCCGCATGTGCCCTCCACCAAGGAATGCGTGCAGCATATCGCCTTCTTCGTGGTCATGGCGTTGATGTTCGGCGGGTGCATCTGGTTCTTCGCCGGCTCCAAGCCCGCCATCGAGTTCTATTCCGGCTGGCTTACCGAATACTCGTTGTCCATCGACAATCTGTTCGTGTTCGTCATCATCATGTCGAACTTCGCGGTGCCCAAGCAGGTTCAGAAGTATGTGCTGTCCGTCGGTATCACCATCGCTTTGATCTTCCGTGGCATTTTCATTCTGATCGGCGCGGCCCTGATCACCCGCTTCACATGGGTGTTCTTCCTGTTCGGCGCCTTCCTGATCTACACCGCCGTCAAACTGGTGCTCGGTGGCGATGAAGACGAGGAATATCACGAGAACGGCATCATCCGTAATCTGCGCAAGATCATCAAGATCACCGACGACTACGACGGCGAGAAGCTGCGCACCACCAAGAACGGCGTGCGTTACTGGACCCCGATGCTCATCGTGTTCCTGACCATCGGCACCACCGACGTCATGTTCGCTTTCGACTCGATTCCCGCGATCTTCGGCCTGACCAAGGATCCGTTCCTGGTGTTCACCTCCAACGTGTTCGCCCTGCTCGGCCTGCAGCAGCTGTACTTCCTGTTGGGTGCTCTGCTCGACAAGCTCGTCTACCTGCCTGCCGGCCTGTCCGTGGTGCTGGGCTTCATCGGCGTCAAGCTCATCATGGAGGCCCTGCACGGCAATACCTTGCCGTTCATCAACGGCGGCGAAGGCATCCATTGGGTGCCGGAAGTGCCCACATGGCTGTCGCTGGCTGTGATTGTGGTCGCAATTGGCGGCGCATCCGTGGCTTCCGTGATCAAGATGAAGAGCATGGAAAGCGCCGAGAAGGCCTGAAATCGTTAGAGAATACAACCCTTAAGCCCAGTCAACACAGCAATGTGAGCGCTCACAACACACCGTGAAGAAAACTTGTCATGAGTCGGCTCGCGCTAGTAGACTGGGTTTCGGCAAATGGGGCAGTCGTGCCTCGAACCAAATTGAACAAGAATAGGCAGGCATTCATGCGTAAAGCCAAGATCGTAGACACCATCGGTCCTTCCACCGAGGATTACGACAACCTCCTGAAGCTCGTTGAAGCCGGTATGGACGTTGCTCGTCTGAACCGCTCCCACGGCACCCCCGAGGATCACCTCAAGGTCTACAACAACGTGCGCAAGGCCAGCGAAGCCACTGGTCGCAACGTTGCCGCGCTTGTTGATTTGCAGGGCCCGAAGATTCGCTGCGGTTGGTTCAAGAAGAACGCCGATGGCGAAGACAAGGTTCAGCTGCAGCTCGGCCAGGAATTCGTCATCACCACTGATGACGTCGAGGGCGACGAGCACATCACCTCCACCACCTTCAAGGGCCTGCCGGGCGATTGCCATCCGGGCGACCCGATCCTGATCGATGACGGTAAGGTCCGTCTTGAGGTCACCAAGGTCGAGGGCAACAACGTGTACACCAAGGTCGTCGTGGCCGGCCCCGTGTCCTCCCACAAGGGCATCAACCTGCCGGGCGTCGCCGTCTCCCTGCCGGCCCTGACCGAGAAGGATGAGGCCGATCTGCGTTGGGCCATCCGCACCGGCGCCGACATCATCGCCATGTCCTTCGTGCGTTTCGCCACCGACATCGACCGCGCCCACGAGATCATGGACGAGGAAGGCCGCCGCATCCCGATCGTCGCCAAGATCGAGAAGCCGCAGGCTCTGGAGAACCTCGAAGAGATCGTCAAGACCTTCGACGGTGTCATGGCCGCCCGTGGCGACATGGCCGTTGAGTGCCCGCTGGAAGAGGTCCCGCTGGCCACCAAGCGCATCATCGAGCTGGCCCGCCAGTACGCCAAGCCGGTCATCGTGGCCACCGAAGTCCTCGGCTCCATGGTGAACTCCCCGGTTCCGACCCGTGCAGAGGCTTCCGACTGCGCCAACGCCGTCCTCGACGGCTCCGACGCCACCATGACCTCCAACGAGACCGCCGTCGGCAAGTACCCGGATGTGACCGTGGCCACCATGTCGCGCATCTCCGGCTACGCCACCGACCACGGCTTCGACCGCATCCCCGAGCTCAAGAACCTCGACATGTCCTCCACCGGCGCTGTCTCCTCCGCCGCCGTGGACCTGGCCGACAAGCTCAACGCCAAGGCCATCGTCGCCTACACCCAGACCGGCGCCACCGTCCACCGCGTCTCCCGTGAGCGTCCGGCCGCCCCGATCTATGGTCTGACCAGCAACGAGCACACCTACCACTGGCTGGCTCTGTCCTGGGGCACCGAAGCCTTCCTGCTCAAGGAGGACTACCACGACAAGTCCCGCAAGGATCTGATGATCTACACGGACAAGATCCTCAAGGACGCCGGCAAGGTCGTCGACGGCGACAAGATCGTCATCCTGAGCTCCGCCCAGGGCGATCACCAGCCGGGCCGTACCGACTCCATCTACGTGCACACCGTCGGCGCCTGCGACTGATGTCGTGTAGCCGCTGACCGCTGATGTGCGGTACGTAAAGACCCTCATCCCGCTGCGGGGTGGGGGCCTTCGCGTATCGGACGGCGATCATCGCCGGGTGCGGGATGCGCGATCCTCGCAACGGTCGATCGCACACGCCGCCTTCGGGACGTGGGCCATGGGCGCAAGCGTGGGCGACACGCGGGAGCGCGGCCCGTCCGAACGCCGCAGAACGCCCGTCAGGCGGGGATGCCGTGGCGGTGCGCGTGTCTTGTGTGGCGGGAATCGAATTGGTATGGTACTCTCTTCAGAGTGCTTTGGCACGCCCTCGTATCCCAATTGGTAGAGGAAGCAGCCTCAAAATCTGCGCAGTGTGGGTTCGAGTCCCACCGAGGGCACTTTAGTTAGGAGTTCGCTGAAATTATTACGAACCCCACTGTTGGGTAATTCAAGAAAGAGGTTGGCATGGCTGCAAGGAAGAAGTCCGAAGAACCGAGTATCAACGTCGATGAGGTGCTGACCGACGAAGAGCTTAAGGCCGTGGCCGATGAAAGCGAACCTGCTGAGCGCAAGGTCAAGCCCGAGGACGGTCCGCGTACCGTTGTCGTGGCCGAAGACGAAGCCGTGAACCGCATGGATCTGGTCGCCATGCTGGAAGACAACGGTTATGAGGTCGTTGGTCAGGCCGCCAACGGCGAGGAAGCCGTGGAACTGACCCGCAAGTACCGCCCCGATGTGGTGTGCATGGATGTCAAGATGCCGCGTATGGACGGCATCGCCGCTGCCGGCATTATCTGCGATGAGAACATCGCCCCCGTCGTCATGCTCACCGCATTCTCCCAGACCGATCTGGTGAAGAAGGCCACCGGCGCCGGCGCCATGGCATACGTCACCAAGCCGTACGAGGAATCCAAGCTGCTGCCGACCCTCGAGGTGGCCATGGGCCGTTTCGCCGAGATCAACGATTTGCTGGACAACGTGGAGCGCAGCGAACGCAAGCTCAAGGAAACCACCGACCAGCTCAAGGAGACCGAAGAGAAGCTCAAGAAGGCTGAAGACACGCTTGAGGAGCGCAAGCTCGTCGACCGCGCCAAGGGTCTGCTGATGGACAAGGCGGACTTCTCTGAGCAGGGTGCCTTCCGTTGGATTCAGAAGACCTCCATGGACCAGCGCATCCCCAAGAAGCGCCTGGCTCAGGCCATCATCGCCAAGTACGGCGATCCGAAGCCTTCTGATTCGGGCGAACGCTGATTATCGGCGTCGCCGTGCTGAGTCGTAAAGTAACACAAACACACTATGGGAGAGGCCAGCGTGACCGTACCCACCAATGAAACATTGCTGGTGGTGGACGGCCACTCGCTGGCCTTCCGTGCATTTTTCGCCCTGCCGGTCGACAACTTCAGCACCTCCAGCGGCCAAGCCACCAACGCCGTCTGGGGTTTTGCCACCATGCTCGCGCAGGTGATCGATGCGGAGAAGCCCGACCATCTGGGCGTCGCCTTCGATGTGAAGGGCGGCACATTCCGCAATGAGATGCTTCCGCAATACAAAGGCACCCGTGAGGCGGCTCCCGAAGAGCTGCTCACCCAGCTGCCATTGATTCAACGCATGCTCACGGCCCTCGGCGTCACCTACATCGAGAAGTCGGGATTCGAAGGCGACGATGTGATCGCCACCCTCGCCACCATGGGAGATAAGGCCGGCTACCACACACTGGTATTGTCCGGAGACCGAGACGCCTTCCAGCTGGTGGATGACAACGTCACCGTGTTGTACCCGGGCCATCACTTCAAAGACCTGAAGCATATGACGCCGCAGTCCATCGTCGACAGATACAAAGTCACTCCCGCACAATATCCGGATCTGGCGGCACTCCGAGGCGAAACCGCCGACAATATTCCCGGTGTGCCCGGCGTAGGCGACGGCTTTGCGGCCAAGTGGATCAACCAATTCGGTTCCCTCGACGGCATTTGCGAGCACGCCGATGAAATCGGCGGCAAAAAAGGCGAATCGCTGAGGGCCAATATCGACCAGGTCAAGCTCAATCGCAAAGTCAACGCACTGGTACGAGACGTCGATCTAGGCATCGATATCGAGGATCTGACATTCGGCACCGTGGACGTGGCACAAATCGACGCCCTGTTCAAGGAGCTTGAATTCGGGCCGCGTACCAAGAGTCGTGTACTGAAAACCTTCAATACCGGGGCCAAGGTTTCCAACACATCCGGAGCCGGCGAGTCTACGAATAATGAACAGGACAAGCGGGATAGCAACCTCGATCTGAACCTGCCGGAACCCACGAGCATCACTGCTCCGGAGCAGTTCGACGAATGGGTCAAGGCCCATCGCGCCGAGGTCAAAGTTCCCGGTGAAATCGCCGATTTCACGGTTTCCGACTATGGCGATGGATCGCAGCGGCATACCGTCTGCGGCGACGCGGTCGGCCACGCTTGGACCGTGGCCGCATGGGGCGACGAAAGGCCGGGGCGTGCCACGGCACAAGCCATTGCCGTTGCCACGGCAACATCAGCGGCCATTGTGCCCCTTCCAATCACCGATACCCTGCGAGCACAGTTTGCGCGGTTCCTGAAAAGCGAACACTCCCGCACCATCGTGCATGGGTATAAAGAATTGCTGCATCTTCTGGGCGCGGTAGATCTTGACATGGACCTGCCGATGTTTGACACCAAGCTTGCCGGGTATCTGACCCAACCGGATTTCCACGCCGATAGCCTCAAGCAGGCGGCCGAGCACTTCCTCGACATCCACTTCACCGAAACCGAACAGCCTTCGCAAGGCACGTTGGACTTCGATGACGATCAGGTCGAAGAAGATCCGAACGAACATCGTCTGCGCGATTTGGCCATTATCCGCAGCCTCGCCGTCACGCTCGGGCCGATTATCGACGAGCGTGAACAATGCTGGCTGATGCGCGCGATTGAACTTCCTGTTTCCCGCGTGCTGCACGGCATGGAGCACACAGGAGCCAAAGTCGATAGCGTTCGACTCGTTTCCATGCGTGACCAGTTTGCCGCCGAGGCTCGTCAGGCGCAGGAAATGGCTTGGGAGTATGCCGGCACCGAAATCAACCTGCAAAGTCCCAAGCAGCTGCAGAAGGTGCTGTTCGAAGATATGGGTTTGAAGCCCACCAAACGTACCAAGTCCGGCTCATACACCACGAATGCGGCCGCATTGCAGGATCTGTATGTCAAATCAGTGGACAATGAGCGGGCCAACGGTTTCCTCGGGGCGTTGCTGCGCCACCGAGAGATCAACAAGCTCAAGCAGATCGTTCAAACGCTGATCGATGCCACCAATACATCAGATGAGCGCATCCACACCACTTTCGAGCAAACCGTCGCGGCCACCGGCCGATTGAGCTCCGTGGACCCGAACCTGCAGAACATCCCCAATCGGAACGCCGCCGGCCGTGAGATTCGCGGCGTGTTCGTGCCGGGGGAGGGGTACGAGGCCTTGATGAGCTGCGATTACTCACAGGTCGAGCTGCGCATCATGGCTGATCTGTCCGGTGATGAGGCGCTGATCGAAGCGTTCCGCTCCGGAGCCGACTTCCACAAATACGTGGCCTCGATGGTCTACAAGCTGCCGGTCGACCAGATCACCGGCGACCAGCGCAGCCACGTAAAAGCCATGAGCTACGGATTGGCCTATGGTCTGAGCACGTATGGTCTCGCCCAGCAGCTCAAGATCGCGCCACGTGAAGCGGAAGCGTTGAAAAACCGGTATTTCGATACCTTCGGCAAGGTGCACGATTACCTTGAATCGCTGGTGGCCAATGCCCGAGAGAAGGGGTATACGGAAACCATTTTCGGACGGCGTCGCTACTTCCCGGCCCTGCATTCGACCAATCGTGTTGCGCGTGAGGCCGCCGAACGTGCGGCACTCAACGCACCGATTCAGGGATCTGCCGCCGACATCATGAAGATCGCGATGATTCGCGCCGAGCAGACCTTGGCCGAGGCCCACGTCAAGAGCTGTATCATTCTGCAGATTCACGATGAACTGGTAGTGGAAATTGCGCCGGGAGAAGGCGACCAGGTCACCGAACTGGTACGCAACGCCATGGAACACGCCGTCGACCTTGCCGTGCCGCTGGACGTATCGTGCGGCATCGGTTCCGACTGGCAGCTCGCTGCACACTGACAATTTCTAGCTCCCCTCGGGTGAGGAGGCTGAGCCGTTGAGCAAACAGTCCAGTGGATTGTTTGTAGGCGAAGGCGAGCCGATAGTCGAGCAATGAAGAGCACGAGCATGGCTTGTCAGCAATTGCAGAATGAGTCCCTTGCCGCAATAGCCCACTACAATGGGACATATGCCGAATCTCAAGCAAGTCATCGACGTTCTCGAGACCCTGTACCCATTGCGCTACGCCGAGGAATGGGATGAGCCGGGTCTCATCGTCGGCGATCTGAGCCACGACGTGCACCGCATCGTGTTCGCCGCCGACCCGACCTCCGCCATCATTGACAAGGCCATCGCTACTGGCGCGGACCTGCTCATCACCCATCACCCGTTGTTCTTCCGTTCCGTACACGAGACGAGCGGACTCGGTTTCCGGGGCGACATCGTCCGCAGGCTCTACCAGCAAGGCTGCGGGCTGTGGGTAGGGCACACCAATGCTGACGCTGCGTATCGCGGCGTGGGGCAGGCGGCGGCCGACTACTTCGGACTCATCGACCAGAAACCACTCGTGCCGATTGACGATGCCAACGCCTCTCATCCGGTCGGCTTGGGGCGTGTGGGTCGTTTGCCGAAGCCTGTTGCCCTGAAGGATTTCGCTCAGCGTGTATTCGACGAAGTGTCCGATCATGGCATGACCACCGCGCTCGGCATCCAGGTATGCGGCGATTCGGACACTTTTGTTCAGTATGTGGCCATTCTGCCTGGCTCCGGTGACTCCCTGTTCAACGAGGTGCGTGCCACCGGTGCGGACGTGTACGTAACCAGCGATTTGCGTCACCACCCGGTGACCGACGCCATCGAACAAGCCCGGTATGAAGCCCGTATGAGGGCCCAAGGCATCATGCTCGGCCATGGAATGGCGGGGGAGAGCCATGTGCGTCCCTGCTTCATCAACACCCCTCATGCTGCCATCGAATCCATGTGGTTCAACTACGCGATCGATGACGTGCCAGCCGCCATCGAACAAGCGACCGGAGCAAGGCCTGAAGTCGAGTGGTTCCACGACACGACCGATCCATGGACGCTGTCCATTACCGCGCATCGAGATTAAGACGCTATAGTGACGTGGCGAAAACGTTTTTTCCGAGGAGATGACATGTTTGGGGGAAGCAAGCAGGAACAACTGGAGCATCGGCTCGACCATAAGCTGAATGCCTCCTCGGACGGCATCGACATGGACGTACCCGCCAAAGTGATCAGTAGCGAAACCGTTTATACCGGGCGTATCTTCCACGTGGACGACATGCGCATCGCTCTGACCGACAAGCAGGGCAAGGAACACGAGATCGGCCGCCAGGTGCTGCGTCACGCCCCCTGTGTGGTCATGCTCGTGCACGACATGTCCACCGACCGTTACCTCATCGAACGCGAATACCGCGCCGGATCGGACATGTTCGCCTACGGGCTGCCCGCCGGGCTCATGGACGAGGGCGAGGACATCATGGACGCGGCCCTGAGGGAACTGGCCGAGGAAACCGGCGTGGTGCCGGACCGTGACACCATGGGTGTTGACTTCGTGGGCGATTTCTACTCGTCCGAAGGCATGACCGACGAACTGGCCCACATCATGGTGTTGCATTTGGGCCCGTTCAGGCGGGAGCAGCGCCATTTCGACGCGGACGAGCACGTGGAATCCGCGTGGATTCCGTGGAGCGACCTTGCCGCCACGCGCATCACCTCATCCAATTCGATGATCGCCATCCAGCATGAGGCGTTACGCAGACTCATCGCCAGGAACTCCGACAAAGACAAGCCGTCGCTGTTCTCCTGACGTTCAACTCCCCGGCACATCAGTGACACAAGAAAGTGGGATACTGAAAACTATGCAGATCAGACCTGGATCAATGTATCCGCTGGGCGCCAGCTATGACGGCGCCGGTGTGAACTTCGCGCTGTACTCACAGGTTGCGCAGAAAGTCGAGCTATGCCTGTTCGACGAGCACGATGCGGAAACGCGCATCGAAATGACCGAACAGAACTCATACGTATGGCATAACTACATCCCCGGCCTCCAGCCCGGCCAACGCTACGGCTACCGCGTCTACGGTCCCTATGACCCGATGCACGGCCTCAGATGCAACCCCAACAAACTGCTGCTCGACCCGTATGCCAAGGCCATCGAAGGCAACATCGACGGCGACGAAAGCCTGTTCTCCTACTGGTTCAAAAGCCCGGACGACACCTCGGCGATGAACGACCTTGACTCGGCCGCCCACACCATGAAGTCGGCCGTCATCAATCCGTATTTCGACTGGGGCAACGACCAGCACCCCTACATCTCGTACCACGATTCGGTAATCTACGAGGCGCACGTGCGCGGCATGACCAACCTCAACATGGACGTGCCGCCGGACATCCGCGGCACCTACGCCGGCCTGGCCTACCCGAGCGTCATCGAATACCTGAAGAAGCTCGGCATCACCGCCATCGAACTCATGCCGATCCACCAGTTCGTCAACGACTCCTTCCTGCAGGAGAGGGGCCTGTCGAACTACTGGGGCTACAACACCATCGGCTTCTTCGCGCCGCACAACGCCTACTCCTCCTCCGGGGAACGCGGCGAGCAGGTCAACGAATTCAAGTCCATGGTCAAGGCCTACCATCACGCCGGCATGGAAGTCATCCTCGACGTGGTGTACAACCACACCGCCGAAGGCAACCATATGGGCCCCACCCTGAGCTTCAAGGGCATCGACAACGCCTCCTACTACCGACTGGTGGAAGGCGACCAGCAGCACTACTTCGACACCACCGGTACCGGCAACTCGCTGCTCATGCGCTCGCCGCACGCGCTGCAGTTGATTACCGATTCGCTGCGCTACTGGGTTACCGAAATGCACGTCGACGGCTTCCGCTTCGATCTGGCCGCCACGCTGGCACGCCAGTTCCAGGAGGTCGACAAGCTGTCTGCGTTCTTCGACATCGTGGAGCAGGACCCGATCATCTCGCGCGTGAAGCTGATTGCCGAACCGTGGGATCTGGGCTCCGGCGGCTATCAGGTGGGTGGCTTCCCGTCCAGCTGGTCCGAATGGAATGGCCGCTACCGCGACACGGTGCGCGACTTCTGGCGCTCGCAGCCCTCCACGTTGCCCGAATTCGCATCACGCCTCATGGGCAGCTCCGATCTGTATCAGGTCAACGGCCGTCGACCGGTGGCGTCCGTGAACTTCATCACCGCGCATGACGGTTTCACGATGAACGACCTGGTCAGCTACAACGAAAAGCACAACGAAGCCAATGGCGAGGGCAATCGCGACGGCGAGAGCAACAATCGCTCTTGGAATTGCGGCGTTGAAGGCCCGACCAATATTCCGGACGTCAACGACTTGCGTCAGCGTCAGATGCGCAACATGTTCGCCACGTTGCTGTTCAGCCAGGGTATCCCGATGATTTGCGGTGGCGACGAAGTGGCCCGCACCCAGCAGGGCAACAACAACGCCTACTGTCAGGACAACGAGATCTCCTGGACCAACTGGCATCTTGACAAGGGACGCAAGGAACTGCTCGCCTTCGTTTCCAAACTCATTCATCTGCGTTTGGATCATCCGGTGTTGCACCGCCGTCGCTTCTTCACAGGCCGTGAGCCCGGCGACGATTCGAACATGATTCCGCAGGTCGAATGGTTCGACCACACCGGTTCGATCATGGATATGGACGACTGGCAGAACACGCATGCGTTCTCCATGATGATCTATCTCAACGGTTCGGATATCCCGGAGGTAGACTGGTACGGCAACCGGATGGTCGACAATGACTTCATCCTGATCTTCAACGCGCATTACGAGCCGATTATGTTCACCCTGCCGGATGAGCGATACGGCCGCAAATGGCAGCTGGTCGTGGATACGCACAACCCGGATGGGCCGGAACTGAGCTATGAGGCGGGCTTCATGATCACCGCCCAGTCCCGCAGCTTCCTCATGCTCATGAGCGACAAAAAGCCCAAGAAGCCCATGGGGGTGTGACGCATGCGGGAGCGATGCGGTCTGGCGGGTCCGGACTGGGCCGATTTGGGTTGGTCCGGGCTGTTCCGGGTTGGTTTGGGTCGTTCCAGATTGGCTGGCTTTGGTTGGTCGGTCTGCTTGCTCGCCATGACATGTACCGGGCATCGCTTATAGTATGAAATTGTGCTTTGTGCGGCACATCGGGCTGTAGCGCAGTTTGGTAGCGCGCCTGCTTTGGGAGCAGGATGTCGCAGGTTCAAATCCTGTCAGCCCGACAATGAAAGCCCTACTTCCGCTCGGGGGAGTGGGGGCTTCCGGGTTAAGTAAAGAAACGTGGGTCTTATCCGCGCGTGTTGATGGGTTAGCGCCGGTGTCCGGCCCAGTCTTTTTCTGATGCCGAACCCGCTTTCGTAGGCGTCGATGCCGTAGGCCGCCTACATCGTCCAAGGAGGATTATGCGGATATTGGCACCGTGACCACGCTCGGGTCCGGGTTCGTTGATCGTGCCCGCGTTCGTTTGGGTGTTCAAGAAGTATATTCCCCAGCGGATACGTCGGACCCGTGTACCTTTCCGCATCCGTCTTGTTCGGTATCATCGCCATCGCCACCACCGGCGGATTCGACGACACCTGCACGTGGGGCATCGCGCTCGCGGGAGTGGTCTGTGTCGCCCAGACCGTGTACACCTTGGTTAATCAGGTTTTTGGGGAAGAGTTATCATCTTGAAGTCGATAAATAACCATTGGGTTACCTATCGACTTGTTCAACGACTACTTCCCTATAAGACAATTAGGTATCTTTTCATATTGCAGTAGTAAAGGTAGGGAACCTGAAATCTGATTATCTTGAATACTCTTCAATATCTGGTCTCTGGAAATTGGCATAGTGGAATGCGAGTAAGATTGCACAATTCCATCTTCTCCAGACAATTGTCGAAGATATTGATTGTCGAAAATATCTCTCTCTATTGAACTTGAAAGAAAGAAATTTGCATTCTGCGCTATAAACATCGAAAGGAAAGCTTTTGCGATTGAATCGTCGGTTAACGAATGTATTGTATCACGCATCTTATCAAAACGATCGTTAGCTTTCTCTGTAAAAACGAGTACAGCTGTTTCACTATCTGAAGGGAAGAAGCAGATGTGTAAGTCCTGAGGAGGAATGTCGTAATCATATAGATTATTAATCTTGTTACCCCAACAATCTGTATCTATGGTAACTTTACCTTGTGCTGCAATCGGGAAACTTCGCTGAAAAACGTGATAATAAACGACTTCATAGAATCTATATGATGGCTTTGAATCAAGTAATGGCCTTGAACTAAGTGTTGTTTCTAGTGATGCCTTAATATCTTTGATATCAGCTGTGAGAACATCAACTTCATACTTCAGATTTTCAATAGTCTCTTCTGCTCGTGGCTTTGCTTTTTTGATATCCTCTATTAGAGCGCGATATCTTTTCCTGTCTGAGAGATTGCCATAGAGTGAATGAAGATAATTTTTTAAAGCTACTTCATTTAACGCCTTCTGAGAAGAATGGATTGAACTTTGAGCAGCGGTATATTTTGACTCATCTTCATAGTCTTGGAAAAATGTATTATCGCAATGTTCGCAGATAAGCTTAAATATGCCTGCCTCTCCGATTCCGGAGTGTTCTTTTTCAAAAGGAACTTTGATAAAAGCGTTGATATTATATATCTTTGTTCCTAGATGTTTCAACACGAATTGTGGTAACGAATGAGAAGTGCATTTTTTGACACCTCTATGCCCTAGTTGCTTGTGACAAATCATGCATTCATTCGCGTGGTAGGGAGGATATCTAGGCCTTGATTTTCTATAACTGATTATCTCTTCATTGGTGAGCGAAATAGAGTCTGCAAGTGCTGACAGATTATAATCATAGTGTTTTATAAATGCAATACTATTTTGAAGCATAGATAAACCTTAAATATGTAGGAAATCACGGTAGAAAGAATCAGGGAAGTTGAATACGCGGTCTTTGCCGTCCAAGTTGATCGTGATTCTGTCTCCGACGATGCTGACTACGTGTCCAGCGCCGAATGCCTTGTGGTAGACGGTACTGCCCTTGCCGATCTTGTTCAATTCTCCCTTGGAGATACGCATGTGCTAGGTTGCGCCGTGGAGTTTGATGAATTAGGTTGATCGGTTGGGGTCGGAGCGGATTCAGGCTTAGAAACCATTGTCGTTGCACCAGGTGCTGCATGCTTTGGACTTAACTCATGACGTTCGTTTTTTGCTGGTGATGATTTTGCATCACTGGCATCAACCGATGCAGGACCAACTGCGTATCTGTTTACATCAAGCAGCGAATCCCGTCGTTTCATATTCTTGTAGTCTTCGCGAGACAACGAAGTATTGAACAGGCCGACACGGGCATCGTATTCATGTTTTTCAATACCGGTGTAGCTCATGCTGGCATCCTCGTAGCGACATAACTTATATACAGCATCATTCATCAACGAATCATTGAACACCTCAAGGGATACAAGTAGATCAAAGCCCTTGACTTCAAGACCCGTAACTTTTTTGAACAGGCCCGGTTCAAGTTGTGTAATGATGTCCTTGAGACATTGCTCGCGGAAGTTGGTCAAATACATGAAAACTGGGATGTGAGTGGCGAACTTGATAAGTTTTTCTTGGATCTCCTTGCGCTTGGACTTGAACTCCTTTCCTTCGTCAGAGAGTTCCTTCTTCTCCCTCGGCGTGAGATTATCCTTTTCCTTCTTGGCCTTGTCAACCCATGCGCGAGCAATTTCTTCCTCTCCTTCTCGAAGTGACCAGTAATCATTCTTCTTCTGATCTTCTAGGGTTTCCGCCGTTAGGGAACTGTGCCACCAACGTTTCGTGAAACCTTCAGTGTCATAATCGTAGAGGGCACAAAATCTTGCGTTGGATAAAGACGCAGCATTTCAAGAGTCATGCAGACATGCTAACATCATCCTTCGAACATATGTTCGAGCTTTGCTGGCAGCTAGAAGACTCTTCTGGGAATATTTGTCATCATAATGAAATATATTTATCCCTGTGAATAGTGTTGTCGAATCAAACAATAGCACCCATGGCTCCGTCAGTTTTGATGACGCGGCTGAGCTTATCGCGTTGCTGCGCGGTTCCATGACGCGTCGTCAGCTCGCGGAATCGCTGCAGGTGTCCACTTCGACCGTGGAGCGTTGGGAGTCCGGCAAGGTGGAGTGCAAACCGGCTTATGTTCCTGCGCTGCGTGAGTTGTATTTCGGCACCACGCATGAGGACGGCACTGATTTCCGCGCGATTGATCTGTTCGCCGGCATCGGCGGTATCCGCCGAGGATTCGCGTCGGCTGGTGGACATGCGGTGTTCTCGTCCGAGTGGAACGAGTTCTCCACGCGCACGTATCGCACGAACTACGGGTTTGCGGAGACGATGGCCGGAGACATTACGCAAGTCGATGTCGATGACATCCCCGATTGTGATGTGGTGCTCGCTGGCTTTCCATGCCAGCCGTTCAGCTTAGCCGGAGTGTCGAAAAAGCGCAGCTTAGGACGTGAAACCGGATTCCGCGACAAGACGCAGGGCACGCTGTTCTTCGACGTGGCCCGCATCATCGCGGCGAAACGCCCGGCTGCATTCCTGTTGGAGAACGTGAAGAACCTGACCTCGCACGACAAGGGTCGCACGTTCCAAGTCATCCTCGATGCTCTCCAGAATGAATTGGGCTACGAGGTGCATTGGAAGGTCATCGATGGGCAGAACTTCGTGCCCCAGCACAGGGAGCGTATCTATATCGTCGGCTTCCGCTCGCACACCGATTTCACGTGGGACGATCTCAAGTTCCCGGAGCGCAAACCTGTGCTCGCAGACATATTGCATAAGACTGACGGCGCCGAGCCGTATCTGCCATGGGACGGCGATCGATACTTCGACCACGAGCGCAACAAGGTGCAGGACAAGTACACGCTCACCCCGCGTCTGTGGCAATATCTCCAAGAATACAAAGCCAAGCACGAGGCCATGGGCCATGGCTTCGGCTACGGACTGGTGACACCCAACATGGTGTCGCGTACCCTGTCCGCCCGCTACCACAAGGACGGATCTGAAATCCTCGTAGCACAGGAGGACGAACGCCCGCGCAGACTCACGCCACGTGAGTGCGCCCGCCTGATGGGTTATCCGGACGATTTCCGCATCCCCGTCTCGGACACGCAGGCCTACCGCCAGTTCGGCAATTCGGTGGTCGTGCCCGCCATCGCGGAAATCGCCCGCATCATGCGTCCCCACATCCTCAAGGTCATGCAGGAAGGCGAGAAGCCGGAACTGGTGTCCGGCTCCGAACTTGCCGGTGAAGCGATTCTGAAGGCCCGCCAGCTGGCCGTTGCCGGAGCGGGCCTCGATTAACTCTCGTCATGTCGATGACATAATGCAGCAGTTGGCATGGGTATTGTTGAGGTATGTGCGATACCCATGCCAACGACGATCAGCAATGGTACGACACGGCTGACATCCAGCAGGTCCACGACCTGTTGACCCGAGCCGGTGCCGAAAGCATCTGGGTCAAGAGGCTTGTAGCCAACAACAACTCGAAGCAGCAGATCTTCCTGGGTAACGACCCCTCCGATCTGGCTTTCCTTCCCCTCGGCACGCCGTGGTACCGAACACCCAAATCACAGAAGAAGAAAGCCGGATCGCCGCTGATCAGGATTCCTGTGCCGTGGCGATGGGTCACACCTGACGGCGAGTTCGACGCACCGAACGCCAACATGTGCTTCTACCCGCAGTACCCCGAAGTGCGCTTCTCTGGTTTCCTGCAAGGATGCAAGGAAGGTCCGTCCGAGCTGATGGGCGAGTCGAAACGAGGCCACGAAGAAGGACGCTGCTTGTTCTTCGGAACGGTGAAAAACACAGACGAAGGAATGGGACACGTCGTCGCCTTGGTCGTCGGTGCTCCATCACCGGCCGCCCGATACGTCATGGACATGCCCACATTCAAGAAAGGCCATATCTGCCCGGTTGTATTCCAAGGCCAACGGAAGCCCGGCGGATTCTCCATCCTTGAGAAAGCGCTTCTTGGCGTCATCGGCAAGAAGATCATCCCATGGCGTCTACGCAACGACGGATCCATCGACAAACCATATATCGCCCCCAACGCGCCTGGTTTGACTTTGGAAGCGGAACTCGGTGTGGGTGAAAACGCCATTCCCGGCCCGGACTTCGACATCTGGGAGCTCAAGGCCATCAAACAATCCTCCCTTGAGCGACGCAGCAACCACCGCGTCACCCTATTTACTCCACAACCCGATACAGGTTGGATAACGGGACAATCCCAAGCCGATTTCGTCCTGCGCTATGGGCATATCAGCGGCACCGACGAAAATGGCAATCCCAACGAGTACTACTTCACCTCGGGCGATATCAACCGACCCAGCGAGAACAAGGATGGAGCGAAGCTCAACCTCCAGCTCGTCGGCTTCACCGACGCCAAAAACTTCGATCCCAATGGAATGATCGCCCTGTATGACAAGCAAACCGGGGAGCTTGCCGCCGGATGGTCATACCTCAAGCTGCTCGAACACTGGCAGCGCAAACACAACCGTGCCGCCTATGTGCCCTACCTCAGGGAAAAGAACGACGGAAAGACCACAGTGGAATTCGGGCCACTCGTCACCCTTGGTATCTCCACCAGCTTCGGCCTGTTCCTACAGGCGTTCCAAGATGGCAAGGCCATCTACGATCCCGGTGACAAAATCACCCTCAAAGACGGCAAATGGACACCTCATTCGCGCAGCCAGTTCCGCATCAACCTCAACGACATCTCGGCCATCTACCAAGAGGTGCGAGAAGTGAATCTGCGAGATTCTGATTCTTTGAAAGAAGAGGAATAGCCATGGCGATGATAATGTGTCCTGGCTGCGGAACAAGTATTTCCGACAAGGCCTTGTCCTGTCCTCAATGTGGTTTTGTCGGAGACGATCCGATCCGTCCGATCTCTCAGCAGGTAGTTTATGAACTGGTCCCAAAGTTCCAAGTTGAGATCGATCGTTGGGATCCGCAATCGCAAGCATTGGTGACCGAGCCTCTGGATATGCCCTTGGAGACTCGACGTAAAATCTTCGATTTCCTCGGTAATTTGGAACATCTCCAGACGCTTGCGCCGGGACTGTTCCAGCTCATCAAGGAATTCTCCACCAAGGATGAAGCCACGTTAGTAACTCATTTGCCCGAGGAAATCATGAAGATGGTTGAAGAAGGAAAACTCTTCTTCAAGGAAGATTCCAACGGGAATATTCTGCCGCAAGTGTTCGATGCGAATGGGAAGTTCTATAAACAGGTGCGTCTTGATTGGGAGCAGATGCCGCCTGATGTCATGGATGCCATGCGGCATCTGCAGACTCAAGTGGCCATCGCAATGGTGCTGGCTGAGGTGCATAGCCTCAGGGACCAAATCGAAGGCATTCGAGTGGACTTGCAGAATGACCGTCTGGCACTGGCTGAAGGTGCTTGGGATAAACTCATGCAGGCCCGTGTCATTGAGGATTCGCGGCTGCGTGATGCGCTGATAGTGCAAGCTGTATCGTCCGCGACTGATGCTAAGCGAACGCTGATGCGTAATTTCGCGGAGAGCGTCAAATATCTGGAAGCCCATTCCAATGAGCGTATAGACAAAAAACTGATTTCTGCCGTCAACCAGCAGAATCAATCGAGGGCGGCCGATGCATTCAACGATCTGGCGCAGATTGCAAATGCGGTACGTGTCGAAGGCGCGGGATATGCCATGCTCAATCAAAACGAGGCGAGCATGGTATGCCTAGGACAGTTCAGAGACTTCATCACTACGAATAAGCTCAATGAGCGCAATACTTTGCTAGCAATTAACTCGCATCTTCCAGCTGGATCGAAGATGCCTGACATGGTTGACCAGTTCGAGGATCTTGCGCTAAGGATTACAGCGCTAGACGGAGTGGCGCAGCTAGACCATATTCCTGAAAAGCTACTTGAACCATTCCGGCCAGAACCGGAGATGGATGAGGCTAATAACGCAGAGGAGATTGACGACAATGTTTCGCAAGAAGAATGATCCATCTAAGAAAAAGGAAACGGCAAACTCTCTTCAAGAGCGAACTATTGACGATGCGCATGAAGCCGATAAATCTCGTCACCATGCTTTTACGCGCAAGAAAATCAAGCGCTGCGAAAAGTGCGGTAGCGAATTAGAGAGCACGCGAAAGTCCAATCTATGCGAAGCCTGCGAGAGGAAACAGCTGCAAAATAATGTCAAGAAAGGTGCGGCTGTTGCAGCCGCTATTGGCTTGGCCAAAGTAGTCGCCCCATATGTCAAGAAGGCGGTTCCAGTCATGGCACGGGCTGCGAAGAAGATTGTGCTTCGCTGATCTCGATTAACTTTGATAGCTTAGAAGTATCGGCAGAAGGGAGAACTCATGTCTAAGAAGAAGATTTCAATCGTAGGAGCCGTTGTGGTAGCTCTCGCTATCATAGGCAGCGCATGCGGGTGGTGGTTTGGATACGAAGCTCCGCACCGTGAGGCCTTGGCCTCATATGAGAACGCTGTTTCTATGGTGAATTCCAAGAACAAGAAACTAGACGATTCTTTGGCTAAGCTGACGGAGCTGATTGATTCCAAGGATGAGACTTTGGATCCTCAGACCAAGAAGGACGCTTCGGAAGTCGCAAAATCTGCGAAGGAGGAACGCCGCACGGTAGGGGAACAGCCTAAGAAGACCGATGAACTTAACCAGAAAGCTTCGGAACTTTCCAAGCCGCTGGATTATACTGCAACCATTGCCAAAATCGATGAGGCCGCAACGAACGTAGAGAATGGTATCAAACAGCTCAAGCAGGTCACTGAGCCTTCACAAGATTTTGTCATGGCTAGGTTGAAGGAAGTCCCCGGAATCCTCAATATGGCACCGGTCACTGAGGACAATGACCCGAACGGCAATCTCAACAAGGCAGGTGGATATACGTCCACCGTTTACTTTGAATCTCAGAATGTCGATCAATCGACGGTCTACGGTAATGACCTTATCGACAAAGGAACCGATGCGGGCGGTGCCATTGAGACATATAAGACTAATGAAGATGTGACGAAACGTGATACCTATCTCGGTGCGCTGGATGGTGGCATCCTTTCGTCTGGATCTCATAAAGTCATTGGCACTGTCTTGATACGCACATCCAATGAGCTCACTGCGACTCAGCAGAATGAACTCACGCAAGCTATCATTAACGCTCTGACGCGATTGGAGTAGCCCAAAAAGATTGTGATACTGATGAGAGGCCGTTGGCGTGCTTACGTCAACGGCCTTAATCTCATTCATCAGGTTGATTAGATGAAATAGATTCACTAACTAGATAAGAGGCTGCGGACGTTGTCTCGGAGGCAGTCGCGCAGCCCCCTGTCTTCAGAACTTTTGGGAATAATGGGGCCAATGGATTACAAGAGGTGTGAGATGGATATTCGCGTATTGCGGTACTTCCTTGCCGTCGCCAGGGAGGAGAGCTTCACCGGCGCGGCTGATTCGCTCATGGCGTCGCAGCCGACGTTGTCCAAGCAGATCGCGCAGCTTGAGCGCGAACTGGGCAAGAAGCTGTTCGAGCGCGGCGGCCGGCGCGTCACGTTGACGGAGGATGGCATGCTGCTCTACCGCCGTGCGGAGGAGATCATCGCGTTGGTCGGCAGGACCGAACGCGAGTTCAAATCAGATGAGCACGACGTGTCGGGGGAGGTGGCGGTCGGCGGGCATATCCCCAGGTTCCTGCTCAAGGCCGCGGCTCGGACCCATGAGGCGCACCGGGGTGTCCGCTTCTACTGGCACAACGGGGACGCCGCCGACGTGTCGGAACGGCTGCAGCAGGGACGCTCGACTTCGCGGTGCTGCTTCAACCGGTGGACGTGATGCGCTATGACTTCGTGCCGTTGCCGGATGTGGCACGGTGGGGTGTCCTGGTGCCCACCGCCGACGGCGCGCTGGCCGGCAAAAGCGTTCTGACAGTGAACGATCTGAAGCATATGCCGCTGGTCATCCATCATCGCGAGGGGCTGCAAAGGGAATTCGGCCTGTGGGCGGGCGTGGATATGGATGAATTCGACGGCTCCGCCACCTACAACGTGCTCAATGGTGGTCCCTCGCCTTTCGTGACCAGTGGTCTGGGGTGTGTGGTCACCACGGACGATCATCTCGATGGTGGCGAGTCCGCCGATGTCCGCTTTCTGCCGCTCGACCCGCCTTTGAAGACGCGATGCGCACTGGTGTACCGGCGGCATGTCGCGCTGTCGAAATCCGCGTCCATATTCCTGAAACAGGTGAAACGGTCACTGCAATCCATGCATGAAAGCAGTGGGAAGGAATAGCGCATAGCTATTTGCTATCGCATGACCGTAATCCTACAATCCCCATTCGGGTCGGCATCGGGCGCGACGCGACAGACTCGGAGCGTGGCATGCCGCGACGTGGGACGCCGCGCTCGCAAGGCGCGGGGAAACGGGAAACGAGAATACAGGAACGGACGGAGGAATGAGAATCATGGCAAGAGGCAGGGCCAGAAACAAACGGGAAATAGACATGCTGCACGGCCTTATCTGGACCAAGGTCCTGCGCTACGCGCTGCCTGTGGGGGCGACCGGTATCTTGGAACAGCTCTTCAACGCGTCCGGCATCATGATCGTCGGCAACTTCTCCCGGGGCGACGGCACCGCCGCGGTCGCCGCGGTCGGCTCCAACGCGCCGGTCGCCGGTCTCATCCTTAACCTGTTCATTGGCATCGCGCTCGGTGCGAACGTCGTCATCGCGAACGCCATCGGCCGCGGCAGCCGTGATGCCGTACGCAAGGCCGTGCGCACCTCCATCGTCACGGCTCTGGTCGGCGGCGTAATCGTCGCTATCATAGGTGAGCTGCTTGCCGGTCCGCTCCTCGACATGCTGAACGTGACCGATGAGGTGTTCCCGCTGGCGCTCACCTACCTGCGCATCTACCTGATCGGCATGCCCGTCATCCTACTGTACAACTTCGAAACGGCCATCTTCCGCAGCGTCGGCGATACCCAGGCGCCGCTCGCCGTGCTCGCCATCTCCGGCGTGCTCAATGTGACCATGGGTTTGATCTTGGTCGTACTGTTCCACTTGGACGTCTCAGGCGTCGCGGCGGCCACCGTCATCGCCAATGTCGTCAGTTCCATGATTCTGCTGTATCGGCTGACGCATACGGACGCCGTCATCCGCGTGGATCTGCATGAGCTTGGCGTCGATCTGCTTACCTTGCGTCAGATTCTGCGCATCGGACTGCCGGCCGGCGTGCAAAGCGCCGTGTTCGCCGTGGCCAACATCATCATCCAGGCAGCCATCAACAGTCTCGGCACCGTCGTCATGGCCACCTCCAGCGTTGCGTTCAATATCGAGATCATCGCCTATTACGTTCTCAACTCATTCAGCCAGGCATGCGCCACTTTCACCGGACAAAACTATGGCGCCAGGCAAATCAGGCGCTGCAGGCGTGTGCTTGGCGTTTGCATTCTGGAGGACTTCATCGCCACCGCCGCCACCATCGCCGTCGTACTGTTCTTCGGTCGCGGCCTGCTGGCATTGTTGACGCCACTCCTGAAGTCATCTCGGTCGGCTACACCGGACTCGTCATGGTGTTCTCCGCCTACACGTTCAGCATGCTGTACGAAGTCATGTCCGGTTACCTGCGCGGTTTCGGCATCTCCTTGGTGCCGGCGTTGCTCACCGTGGTCGGCGTGGTCGGCGTGCGCATCACCTGGATCGGATACGTGTTTCCTTTGCACCGCACCTTCGAAGCGATCATGATCGTTTATCCGATCAGCCTTGCCGCCACCGCGATGTTCATCGGCGTTGCGTTGCTGCGCTACCGCCCGTCGAAACGATTTGCGGCAAAACCGTTCACGGCGTCATCGCGAACAGACTGAATAGTATCGACGACGATTCGCGGACGTTCTAGCGTTTTGGATTCCCGCCGTTCATGACGACGATTCTGCGGGTCGTCGCAAAGGTCGGGCGACACGCCGGAGGGTCCGCCCGAGGTGACGTCCGTAACGAATCCGCCTCGGACTGACGACCATCGCACCCGGCTACGCCGACACGGCGGTAGCGCCTTGTATGTATGGTGGTGCGAGGAATGCATGCGAACGAGTGAGCAGGGGGCCGCGCATGGGACGTCATCAACGTGCGGAGACTTCGGGTCTGGTCTCCTTTCTGGTTTGCGCCGTCATCGGCGCCATCTCGATGAACCTGTACATGACCTACGCGTCTCCCATCTGGCAGCTGACGCAACGCCGATTCATGGTGTGCGCGGGCATCGTGGCGTTATGCGGCGTCTTCTCCTTCATCATCGGATATGGGCGCAAGTCCCGCTCCCTGAACCTCAGGCACGGTTGGTTCGCACCGATCCGCCGCGTCTTCGAGATCGCGTCCCTGTCCGTGGTGTATGCCGCGACCATTTTCCTGTCGTCGTTCGCGCTCGTCGGCGTGGCCAACGACATGATGGGCAATGCCATCTTCTCCGGATACATCTCCAGCGTCTGCGCGGCGTTCGCCGGCGTGGTGGGATACATGACCTTCGTGCAGGCGGAGATGATGAACGCCAAGACCATCGCCGGCCTGTTGCCGTTCTTCGTCGTCTCCGGCGTGGCCACCGCCGGCATGACCACCGATGACCCGTACTGGTATCTCAACAACTTCTCCCAGCTTGGCGACCGCTCCACGTTCGCGGCGCGCATGTTCAACTCCACGCTGATCCTTGCCGGCTCGTGCATCATCATCGTCAGCTACTTCGCCATCTCCGAACTGGTGGCCACCGAACGGTTGCGGCGTCTATGGCATGACCGCACCAAAAGCGACCCGAACCGCGGCTATGAGATCCCGCATTTCGCGGCGCGCATCGCCGTGCTGTCCCTCCTGCTGACGGTGTCCGGCCTGGCGTTCATCGGCATCGGCGTCTTCCGATACACGCCGCACCATATCCTGCACAATGTGTGCGCCAAGGGACTGCCGGCCGTCATGCTGCTGCTGTTCGGACTCCTGCCGTGGCTGGCTCCGCGCCTCTCCAAAGCCGTGATGGTGGCTTCCGACCTGACCGCGCTCGTGTGCGCCGCGTTCTGGGCCAATATGATGTTGGGCCACAACACCCTGACCAATGTGGAGGCGTTGGCCGGCATGGCCTTCCTCGGCTGGTTCATCGTGTTTTCGCGCCAGATCGCCGCCATCGAAGCCGACCGCGTGGCCGCCCAGCTGCTGCACGCGCAGGCCATCGAAGGCGGTTTCGAACAGCCGCATGACGAGCCCGACCAGCAGATCGAATCCCGCATCGCCGCCGACCGTTGATAGATATCTCGTTCATTAGGTCGATTTATCGTTCATTTGGTAGATACGGTGTCCTACGCCATGTTGGAATCGCGCCATTTCAAAGGTGGGCGCGGAGGCTGACCTACCTAATGAACGACAAATCGACCAAATGAATGACAGCGGACGCTCTGGAGCCTCCAAATACTGATAGATTTGGCCTTATGCCTGAACAACTTACGAATCTCTGGCCTGCCCCGCTCGCCACACAGCCGTTGAACGCTACGGTAACGGTGCCGGGCAGCAAGTCCCTATCCAACCGCTACCTGATTCTCGCCGCCCTCGGCAGCAAGCCCGTTACTCTGATTGGCCTGCTGCGTTCGCGCGACACGGACCTTATGATGGACGCCCTCGAAGCCCTCGGTGTCCGCTGCGACGTGGATTCCGCAACCGACACCACCGTAACGGTTACTCCTCCCGTATCCGGCCGATTCCATGGCAACGTCAATGTGTTCTGCGGACTGGCCGGCACGGTGATGCGTTTCGTGCCCGGCCTTGCCTTGTTTGCAGATGGCCCAGTGAATTTTGATGGCGACGAACAGGCTTATGCACGCCCGATGAAGCCGGTGCTTGACGGTTTGGAACAGCTGGGTGCAACGGTTGATTATCACGGCGAGGTTGGCCGTCTGCCGTTCACTATTACGCCGCCTGCAACCTTGCCGGCTGCCCAGGCGCATGTCAGCATCGATTCGTCCGGTTCTTCCCAGTTCATCTCCGGCCTGTTGCTGATTAGTTCCAAACTGCCTGGCGGTCTGCACCTCACGCACACGGGGGAGAAGACCCCGAGTCTGCCGCACATTCGCATGACTGTGGCTGATGTGACCGGTGCTGGCGGAGCGGTTGAGGCCGATGAATCCGCCCGCACATGGACGGTTGAACCGTGCGCAATGCAACTGCCGAGCAAGGTGACCGTTGAGCCCGACCTGTCGAACGCGGCGCCATTCCTCGGCGCGGCATTGATCGCCGGCGGCACGGTCCGGGTGCCTCATTGGCCTGAGACCACAACCCAGCCGGGTGGTTTGTTGCCGGGCTATCTGGAACAGATAGGTGCCAAAGTATCGTTCCCGACAATCGATGGCGTGCGCTATTGCGAGGTGACCGGTGACGGCATCGTGCGTGGGCTGGGTACGTTCAATTTGACGGCGGCTGGGGAGATTGCGCCCTCGTTGGCGGCGATTCTGGTGTTTGCTGATAAGTCGACAGACATGGTTGGTATTGGTCACTTGCGCGGCCACGAAACGAATCGTCTGGAGGCATTGGTCAACGAGATTCGTCGTGTTGGGGGAGCGGCTGAGGAATTGCCTGATGGATTGCGTATCGAACCGGTGCCGGCGGAGACGTTGCACGGTGCCGTGATGGAAACCTATGCTGATCACCGTATGGCCACGTTCGCCGCGATGCTGGGGCTGCGTATTCCCGATATCGAGGTCATCAACGTGGCCACCACGCGCAAGACCTTGCCTGATTTCGTCGGTATGTGGAACGGCATGCTGAGGCAGTAAGGGGTCCTGTGTTCTGGTGGAACTCCCCTCAGTCCGCTACGCGGACTGAGGGGAGTATGACGCAGGGGTAGTGGTCTCATGACCATATACGAATGGGGGGCTGATTCCAATCGGAATCAGCCCCCATAGTGTTGCAACTAGAGATTAGTGAGATGCCTAACGGCGGTTACTTACTTGGCGAAGGTGTTGCCGTAGGTGTCGGTGCCGGCTTCGGCGATCGCGGCGGACTTGCGGGCGATGGCCAGCTCCTCGTTCGTCGGAATCACGGCGATGATCACGGAGGAGTCCGGAGTGGAGATGATGCGCGGCTCCTTGGAGCGCACGGCGTTCTTCGCCTCATCCAGCTTGACGCCGAACGGAGCGAGCTTGTCACACACCATCTTGCGGACCACATCGTCGTTCTCGCCCACGCCAGCGGTGAAGGTGATCACATCGCAGCCACCCATCTGGTAGGTGTAGTTGCCGATGTAGCTGACGATGCGGTGCACGTAGACATCCAGAGCCAGCTTGGCGTCCTCGTTGCCCTCGGACACCAGACGGTGAACCTCACGCAGGTCGCCGTAGCCGGTCATGCCCATCATGCCGGAACGTTTGTTGAACAGGGCGTCGAGCTCGTCCACGTTCATGTGGGCGTTGCGGATCAGGTGGAAGACCACGGCCGGGTCGATGTCGCCGGTGCGACCGCCCATCATCAGGCCCTCAAGCGGGGTCAGGCCCATGGAGGTCTCGACCGGCTTGCCGGAGATCTCGGCGGAGGCGGAGGCGCCGTTGCCGATGTGCAGGACGATCTGCTTGAGGCCTTCGGCCGGCTTGCCGATGACGCCCGGCACCACGGAGGAGATGTATTCGTGGGAGGTGCCGTGGGCGCCGTAGCGGCGGATGTGGTACTGGTCGGCGATCTCCTTGTTCAGCGCGTAGGTGCTGGCGGCCTTCGGCAGCTGGAAGAAGAAGGAGGAGTCGAACACGAAGATCTGCGGAACATCCGGCAGCAGGGAACGCATGACCTCGGCGCCCTTGGCCTCCGGGCCGTTGTGCAGCGGGGCGAGCACGGCCAGATCCTTGACCTGGTTGATGGTCTTGTCGGTCACGAGGGCCGGGTTCGGGAAGATGGAGCCACCCTGCACCACGCGGTGGCCGACGGCGACGATACCGGCCTCGGACAGCTTCGGGCCGTACTCCTCGAAGAAGCCGAGCACGCGCTTGAGACCCTGCTCGTGGTCGTGGATCGGCTCTTCAAGCTCATGCTTTTCGCCGTTGTACTCGTGCTTGTAGTGGCCGTCGACCGGTTCGCCGATCTTCTCGACAAGACCGGAAGCGAGGCCTTCGCCGGATTCAAGATCAACCAGCTGGTACTTGATCGAGCTGGAGCCGGAATTGATGACAAGGACGGTTTTCGCCATTGTGGGCATCCTCCATTGTGATTGAATGTTCCCGTGAGACACGGGTTACCGTTGACTAGATTACTCGTTGCTTGCTACAAAATAAGCATTACAGTGGCTCCCGCTGGCGGGAGCTAGCGGCGAAGCCGACTGAGGGTGGTTCTGCTTCGCGCCTGACCACCCTCAGTCACGCTGTGCGTGACAGCTCCCTCTGGCGGGAGCTAAGCCGGGCTCACTGCGCTTCGATGGCGGTGAGGGCGATGGTGTTGATGATGTCCTGCACCAGTGCGCCGCGCGACAGGTCGTTCACCGGCTTGTTGAGCCCCTGCAGCACCGGGCCGATGGCCAGGGCGCCGGAGGAGCGTTGCACGGCCTTGTAGCCGATGTTGCCGGCGCACAGGTCCGGGAAGACGAACACGTTGACGTGTCCGGCCACATCGTTGCCCTTGGCCTTGGTGGCGGCCACGGTGGGCGACCAGGCGGCGTCGAACTGGATGGGACCGACCACCGGCAGATCGGGCGCCTTCTCCTTGAGCAGCTTGGTGGCCTCCTCCACCAGATCCACGTCCGGGCCCTTGCCCGAGCCGAGGGTGGAGTAGGAGAGCATGCCGACCTTCGGGTCGATGCCGAAGGCGCGGGCGGTCTCGGCGGACTGCAGCGCGATTTCGGAAAGCTGCTCGGCATCCGGGTTGAGGTTGATGGCGCAGTCGGCGAACACGGCCACATGGTCCTTGAAGCACATGAGGAACGCGCCCGAGACCAGTTTCTGGCCCGGCTTGGTCTTGATGACCTGCAGGGCGGGGCGCACGGTGTTGGCGGTGGAATGCACGGAACCCGAAACCAGGCCGTCGGCATAGCCGAGCACCACCAGCATGGTGCCGAAGTAGCTGGCGTCGGTCAGTTGCTTGCGGGCCTGCTCCTCGGTCATGCCCTTCTTGGCGCGCAACTCGCACAGTTTGGCCACCATCGGCTTGAGCACGTTCTCGTCGTCCATGGCCTGGAATCGGGCGCGCCCCAGACTGTTCAGCCCCAGTTCCCTGCCGCGGGCCAGGATGGCGTCCTTGTCGCCCACGATGATGAGGTTCACGGTCTCACGTTCGAGCAGGTAATCGGCCGCCTTGATGATGCGGTCCTCCTCGCCTTCGGGCAGCACGATGGTCTTCTTGTTGCTCTTGGCCTTGCCGAGCAGGTCGAATTGGAAGGCGTACGGCGTGACCGGCGCGGTGACGTCCACGTCGAGCGCGGCGAGCACCTCGTCGATGGGAGCGTGCTTGCGGAAGGTCTCAAGGGCCAGGTCCTTGGTGGATTCGTCGGTGAAGGGCACCTGCGGCAAAGTCCAGACCGGCAGGCCGTATTTGGCGAGGGTCTCTTTGACGGAGAAGGCGTGGCGCGGCTCGCAGCCGGTCACGAAGATGCCGAGCACCGTATTGCCCGCGGCGCGCATGCCCTCGATGGACAGTTGCACGGTTTCGTCGAGCTCGTGCGGCCATCGGTCCATGGTGCACACGGCCAGGAACACCCCGGCCTTCAGATCGGCGGCGACGTCCGCGTTGAACTCGTAGGTGGTCGGGTCGTTGACGTGGGATTTGTCGGTGCCGACGATCAGGGCGGCGTTCGCGCGGGAGACCTCCATGGCGTAGTTGAACTCGCCGACGATGTCTCCGCGGGCGGTGTCCTTGTCGGCGCGCACCTTATGCACGTCGAGGCCGGTGGACAGGGACACGCCGAGTCCCGCATTGGAGGCGGCGAGCAGGATGGGGGTGAATTCGTCATGGTTCGACACGGCCGGCCGGAACACCATGGTCTTGTATTTGGAGGTCAACGCATTGAGCACGCCATAGGCGACGACGTTGCGTCCATTGGCGCCTTCGGGGCTGGCGATGTATACACGGGTGACGGTCACGATGTCTCCTTTGATATCAGCATGATAGGGACCATCATTCATTGTAGTGGCGATCACCGTTACCGTTCACGCAGTGTCGTGGCGGGAAAGACGCAAAAGGCCGGTGCGTGAAGCACCGGCCTTGATT
>CWGV01000065.1_pt2 | contig 75018 bp, 68 predicted proteins | sample 663871 | NCBI WGS metagenome assembly CWGV01 (sample SAMEA3735897, study PRJEB9488) | human gut metagenome | biome: ENVO:mammalia-associated habitat; material: ENVO:feces | place: Malawi | collected 2009-02-27 | reverse complement strand
GCCAGCAAAACCAACTAGCGTAAACACACCATAGGTTACTTTCCCCGATACACGGCAGCGACGCCGAAGACAAATTGTATGATGAACAATCCCAGCAGGAAGATCAGAGCTCCTGGCCGGTACGTGCGGTAGAAGTCGACCATATCCGGCTGCGCCAAAGGCGCTGCCATGATATACACCAGCGCAGCGAACACGGCGCCGAGCGCGGAAACAACCAAGAACGCGCCTACGGCAAAACGCAGCAGGCCACGATCCGAGGTCCTCCGGCGCAGACCACGGCATCCCACGAAGACGAATACCGAGATCAGCAGGTAGAACAGCAGCCCGTACGTGGGCAGCATGTCGATAATCAGCAGATCGTTCATGGCATATCCTTTCGTGGCGCAATCCCATTCAACCTGCGCATGGCCAAAAGCGCAACATCGTGTCAAGTAATCGCATGATAGCAGGTTTTGTCCGGCTGCGACCGTGGCCACGATGAGCGGCATGGGACATGATGACATGGCCGGGGCTGCGGCGCGGTCGATCCGTATCGCCCGTATTGGACAATGATCCGTTCGCCCTGGATGCGATGTGCGCGATGATCTCGGCCGTTTCCAAGGACTTCCATGTCATGTGGGGCACGGGTTCGCCCGCGGTGGCGATCGAGCACTGCCATAACCCGCATACCAGGCCGGACGTGCCGGTGTCGGATCCTAAGGAATCTGTTGGTGTCGCTGCAGCTCATTGCCATTCCCACTGAAGAGATGATTGGCGAAAACGATACTCACTACCTATTCATTAGGCTTCAGCTCGTGTTCGAGCACAAGTTTCATCTTGCTGTTATCCATCAACCATGCGTGTAGGTCTCGGTCCAGGATCATCGCCAGAGCGAAGCACGCCTGCGTCGCATTCTCCAATGCAATCCGTCGATTCTCACCCGGCAGAGGTATGCCGTTGACAAGCGGCTCATGGTGAGCGACCCGATTACGCAGGGCATGCACTGTTTTTACGATATCCAGCGCGTACTTTCTCGTCCAGCGTTCTTCCACTGCACGGGCATACTGGCGCCCATTGGAGAATGTCTTATCGAGTCCTTTGCGCCATAAATCGTTCTCATAATCTGCACGGCGCTGGTCTGGCCACTTCGTGTGGATTGTTCCGCCGTCTTCCAAGAGATTGCGCCAAAATCCGAATGTCAATGACGCTATGAGATGGCCATGCGTATGATTTTTTCGCTGGTGCGGGGTGAGATGGTTCCACGCTTCACGAATCTGGTACTGGGTTCGGTCATCGAATTGTAGCCCTGCCATATACCAGTCTTCAGTGCCATTCTGCTCCAGAGCGAGGAGGGAGAGTTGCCGGTCCATGCGGTTGCGCAGAGCGACCTCGAGGATGGCGATGTCGCCCATACAGGCGCTGGCCATGTCGTGATCCCACAGGTACAGCTCTAGCGCTGGGCATGAACGTCTTTGAGCCTCATAATTGTAGGTGGCAAGCCGTTCATCGGTAATGCACGCGCGCAGCGCCTTCTCCCGCGGACTTCCTTTCCTTGGAGTCCGTGAGAGGAAATCAGTTGTTGAATTTGACTGTCGGCTCATGGCTCATTATGATATATCAAGAATTCCCCCAAAGGGCCTCTCCGGACGGTCTTCGACTCAGCCGTGATGCACTGGGGGTTTCTTTTTATCTGGATAATCGGGGCTTGGTTGGTCTGGGCTCTTCTTCAGGACAATCGCATATGTTTCGGGAGTGCTCAGCTTTCAGACGAGGCATTCGAAGAAATGCCATTCCGAGGAATCGGCATCATGGATGATGATCAGCGTGCCGCCCTCGTTGGTTATCTCCTTATGAGGCCGGTCGTAGAGCGCATCGAGCTGTGTTCCCAGGTTCAATCGCAGGGTCGCATCCGCTTCCTTGATTATGCGGATGTTCTCCTGGGGCAGTTGGCCACTGGAGTAATCCCTGCCGTCCAGAATGGTGCCGTCGACTTGTTCTGGGTCAGCGGCGACCTTCACGTACCGGTATCCGTCCCCATGAAAGCTTTCCTCGTCCTTGCTGACGATTGCCCGCGCATCCTCGGAAAATGAGATCGAGAACGTCTGCGACAGATTCGAAACCGGACTATAGCCCTAGTATCGAGTCCATCCGAACCATACTCCCGCCACTACCAACGCCGCGATGCCCAAAGCGATGATCGTTCCGGCCCGGCCACCAGCGGAAGGTTCACCTTTCCATACGCGGTTTCCCATCGTCGGCCTCCTAGCCTTAGCCGTAGGGTCTGCTAGATCAAAGTATGTATTACTGATTAGCGTGAGGTCGCCGCCACTACGTGAGCGGTCGAAAACCTCATGCCACCCGGCAAATCCGAGAAGCGGTCGGAGAACTATTCGAAGCCGTCAGCTAATCCAGTGTTGAACGTACGCGACGACACCCAGAAACGATCCTATACCCGCTCCGAGGAAGACGAATCCCCATCCCAACCAGTCAGCAAATCGATTGACCGGGGATTTCGCAAAGCCCTCCATCACCGAATTCGTTCCAGTCGACCCCTCCCCTGATTCATGGTTGTCCTCCTCGGCACCCCTACATAAAACCCGTTAGTCCAATTCAACTATATCTGTTTTTCGCCAGCTACAGGAGAGAATCGACTATAACTGATTTCCATGCGCTTCTTCAGAGAAGACAAGTCTGTTGGACACTTTGATGGACTAAAGGCCAGAACACAATGGCGCTAGATGGGACAAAAGGTACATTGGTCCTATGGCTAAGCGCAAACATATCGGCACCGTAATTCTCACGATACTGGTCGCGGCTCTGCTGGCGTCGGGCATTTCCGGCTGGCTGTTCTGGCAGTCGGTACAACGGGTGATCGGCGAGGCGCAGCAGGCGGGCGAATATGCGGCTGAAGCACAGCAATCCGTCGGGCAGGGCGACTTCAAGCAGGCGCTTGAGCAGATGGACAGCGCTGGCAGTCACATCGTCGCGGCGCGAGACGAAACCCAGGGCATGCTATGGCAGGCCGCCGAATACGTGCTGTATTACGGTTCGGACGTGAAGGCGGTGCGCGGCATGCTGGATGCGGCCGCCGACGCCGCGACCAACGCCCTGCCTAAGATCGACAGTGCCGCGCAGGGCACGCTGGTGGACTTCAATATCGAAGAGCTGCTGTCCGGCATGAACTTCTCCGACGGCACGCTTTCCATTCCCAAAATCGCTTCCATCAAGCAGGACCTGTCCGACGCCGGTGCGGTCTTGAAGCGCGTCAAGACGTCGATTTATGCGCTGCCGCAACCCCGCACGGAACAGATCACCGAAATGGTCAACCAGGGCAAGCAGGTAGTGGACCAAATCGATGAGACTTTCGACACCTTGAACACCATCGTCGAAAAGATTCCGGGCTGACGTTGGTTCGTTCTTGTCGTATATTGGCGTAACCTCCGCATAAGGCTAGTCCATACAAATTTCTTGTAATTCTGATAATTGTTCTAAAACAAATTGTAAATAATCTTTACTTGAAGCCATTTCTAAATCTCCAATCTTGAATTTTATTATTCCAATGCTTTCTTTAAGTCCAGAACAAATTGCTTTTGTTGTTTTTTCAAATAGGTTTTTACAAAAGGTTTCATAAACCACTTTTTAGGTATCACATTTTCTGTAAAGTCTATTTGTGTTTCATTCCCTTTGTCTGTAAAAATACCAATCCAGTGACCTTTCATGTTGCTATTATCCATATCAAATTCCCAGCGTTTATATGGTTCTACAACGGTAACGGTAAATGTAGTAGCATATCCATTTTTTGTGTATTCAATAAATTGTTTGTCATTTATTATTTCTGTTTTGCTCAAATCACTTCGCCATGAGTTATATTTATCAACAGCTAAAACAATGTTCCAAACTTTTTGAATATCATTACTAATAATTGTATTTATATTTGAAATTGCCACTTTTTCATTTCCCCTTTTTAAATTACCGTTTATCGTTTTTTCATATCCACATTATAACATTCTCATATCAGCACTACAATAAAATTTTATGCTCCGATAATCTTATTGAACAGCTCTAACAGACACCATGTCATCACTCCGATCTGAAATTTTGGCAAGAAAAAGCAGTCAATCATAAGACTAACTGCTTTGTGTAGATATGAACTTATAAAATATTTAGTTTATGATATTGCAACATCATTTAATGTCCTCTGTGTTTTGCTTTTTTCTTTTGTTGCTTCAACTTAAACTTTTGTTCTGCGTCCATTTGCTTTTTATGTTTGGAATTAGATTTATATTCTTTTTTTAATTCATGTTGTAATTTTAAAGCTTGTTGCGATTTTGTCCCAATTCCATTGTTCTGTAATTGTTTCTTTACATCTCTAAGAACTCTTTTAGGATTTTTCTTATCCTTTTTTTACAATCGTTTCAACTGCTGGACTAAATTGTAAATCATAATAATGTTTCAACACAAATTTGGGATAGGAGGTGCCAATATGCCGACACGCACACCAATCCCGGTCAGTCGGGCGATGCGTCAGATATCCGCCAACCTCAATTTGGCGCGCAGACAACAGCGCATTCCCGTAGCCTTGCTGGCCGAGCGGGCTGGATTATCCATGCCAACGGTCACCAAAATGCTGCGTACGGGTAATGGCAGCTTTGAGAACTTCCTCCGCATTGCTCGTCTGCTTGGACTGCTGGACGGCGTACAGCAAGCGACGGACCCTCTTAACACAGATATCGGCAAATTACGCGCCGACGAAGACACTCCGAAACGTATTCGATAGTACAGCAGGAGGCGCAACACATCATGGAAGCAATCGTCACCCTGCAGTTCAACGGCACAGACGTCACCGTCGGGAAATTATTCACCAGTATCAGGCGCGGCATCGAATCGGCACATTTCACATACGATACGGCCTATATGCGCTCTTCAAACGCAGTATCCCTCTGTCCAGAGATGCCCCTCTCCCCCGGAACGTTCCCGGCCGAGCATAATGCGATGCATCGCATCTTTCAAGACTGCATGCCGGATCGTTGGGGCAGGAACCTCATGCTTCGTGCAGAACATCAAGATGCTCGTTCGGAGCATCGCACAGCACGCACACTATTTGAGGGAGATCTCTTGCTATCCGTCAACGATGAGACCCGACAAGGCGCATTGCGCTTCTGGAACAACGACGGTGACGCGCTAGCTCCCAGTGAGACCGGCGGTCCAAGAGAAGTGACCATTCAGTCCCGCATCCATAGCAATGATGAGCAGCTGCTTTGAATCCGGCATTGCGCGGCTTCGCGAAGCAAACGCACAATGACTTCACATTCCCGCCTTGCACCAGCTGGCTGCAATCTGCGTACGGTCATGTATCTGTAGGCCGGCACGAATGCGGCTGATGGGTGCGGCGAATCGTGACATTGCTTATTACCCATTCGCCCCTTCAGTCGTACCATTCGGGTCGTCGCAGTTCCAGGAATGTCCGCTGTTTGCGCGCTGCTGCGGTCTGTGTGAGATCGATGTCGGCGATAATCAACTGTTCTTGGTCGTCGGCCTTGCTGACGACGTTGCCGTACGGGTCCACCACCACCGATTGGCCGGCGAACGTCACATCGCCTTCCTTGCCGACCCGGTTGCACATGACGATGGCCACCTGGTTCTGCATGGCCTGGACACGGATTTTCCACAGGAACGGCTTCGACGGTTCGGCGTCAGTGTTCGGAACCGATGCTCGCCGTCGGCACGATGACCAGGCGGCGCCGCGCAACGCGCATGTGCGGATGCCTTCACGGGGTTCACTCAAATAGCGTCATCCAGTCGGGATCGCGGTGGGCCGCAAAACACATGGCGATTTGTTCCGCGGTGTTTCTTGTTTCCGAAAGACGCGGCAACCGGTCTTCCTCGAAGTAGCGGATTTCCGTCGTTTCGATGTTGGCCGAGAACCAACCGCCGGCGCGGCTGCACAATACGAAGAACTTGAGCACCCCGTACGGATAGGTCAGCGCGTTGTGATTGGCGCAGTCCTGCACCGCGATGAGTCGCTCGCCCCTCACATCGAGCCCAGTCTCCTCCTTGACCTCCTTGACGGTGTTGGACCGAATGGACTGGTTCTCGTCGACCCAGCCTCCGGGCAGTGACCATTCCCCGCTGTTCTCATGCGTCATGAGGATCCTGCCTTCCTCATCGAAGATGGCCGCACGAGTGTCGAGTTTCGGCGTCGGATATCCGGCGCTGAGCAGTCGACTCACCTGTCCGGCCGGCGCATCAACCTGCGTGGAGAGCATGTCGACCGCCATCGCGCGGATACGCTCGTAGCGCTCCCGGTCGAAGGGGTCCTTGCAGTACATCAGTCCGGTCTGGGCCAGCGCCTGCAATTCTCGGGCCTGTTCCAGTAACGTGCGGTTCGTGGCCATCATCGTTCATCCTGTCATCGTAAGGTCTTGGATCCGTTTGCGCTCAGGCATCGCAGCGTAGTGCAAGCAGTATAGCACTTCGAACCGTTCCGGGGACGAGGGTCTCAGCGCATCCCCCGTAACCTCTCCCATGTGCCATCAACGCTTGGCGAGCTGCACGTTCTTGCGCTGTCTGCGATTGCGGCTGGCGACCGACTTTTCACGCTCGCGGCGCACGTGGGCCTCCTCACGCGCGGCCGCCGCGCGCTCTTCTTCCAAAGACGGCAATCCGGAGGCGGCGCGGCGCCGGTTCTCCCGCTCATGGTCGCGTTCGGCCTTGCGCTCCCCCGCCTCGGATCCGGGCGCCGGAAACCATCGCAGTTGGCAGAGCGTCTGGCCGAAGTTCCACAGGTTATTGGTCAGCCAGTACAGCAGCACGCCGAACGGCAAGGTGCCGCCCGACACCACGTAGATGGCCGGGAACACAAACGCGGTCAGCTTCTGCGTGCGGAACTGCGGTGAATCCATGGCGTCCTTCGGCGTATTGCGATGGATGAGCAGCCACTGCATTGCGAACAACATCAGACACATCAACGCCACGGCCACGCCGATGACGACGTGCGACTGCGGCGAGACGACCGTGCCGAACGAGTCGGCGATGCGCACGCCGAATATGGACGATGATTCGATGTCGCCCGCCATGACGCGGTCGATGCCGTTCAACGGTTCCGCATTCCCGGCGGCGCTTGCGGGCAGGGATTGCAGCGTGTAGAACAGCGAGCACAGAATCGGCGCCTGAATCAGCGAAAGCAGGCATGAACCGAGCGGATTGGCGTTATGCCGCTGCTGCAAAGCCATAATTTCACGTTGCATGGCTTCTTTGGAACGCGGATCCTTACGCGCGGCGTACTTGCGTTGGATACGTTGGATTTGCGGTTGGAGCACCTGCATACGCTGCGTCGCGCGCATTTGGGAGAAGAAGAGAGGCAATAGACAGATACTGATGATGAGCACGAGGCACATAATCGCGATGCCTAAGCTGTGCGGCACCGTCTCCTCCTTCTACGGCGGCGGCATGGTCGTCGGCCAGCCCATCGGCACCATGATCGGCTCTCGCATGATCAACAATGCGCAAGCCGGCTTCATCATCGGCGCCGTGATCATGGGCTTCCGGATTCGTGGCGCTTGACATCTGACCTCGCGAGGAATCCTCAAAGGACATGGAACGCACCAAGATGACGCTCAAGGATCTCGCTGTCTCCTTCCACTTCCCGAAGTTCTCCACCTCGCGTGACTTCTACAAGGCGTTCGGCTGCCGAGTGTGCATGTTGCTCAGCTACCAGATGATCTCCGTGTACCAACTCTACATCGTCGAGGATTACGTGCACCAGACCAAGACCGAGGCTGCCAGCACCATCGCCACCATGTCCATCATCACCATGGTCGTTTCCCTGACCGCTTCGCTGATCTCCGGCCCGATCTCCGACAAGATGCACACGCGCAAGGTACCAGTCATCATCGCCTCGCTGCTGTTCGCGATTGGCACCGCGATGCCGTGGATCATGCCGAGCGTCACGGGCATGTACCTGTATGCGGGCATCGCCGGCTTCGGCTACGGCGTGTACTCAGCCATCGACCAAGCGCTCAACGTCGACGTGCTGCCGAACAAGGAAGAGGCCGGTAAGGGCCTCGGCATCCTCAACCTGGCCACCACGCTCGGCCAGGCGGTGGGCCCCACCATCACCTCGACGGTAAAGACCGCGACCGGAGCTTTACGCCTGCATTCGCCATCTCCATCATCATGGCCGTGTGCGCCGCTGTGTTCGTGCTGCGCATTCAGAAGGTGAAGTAGACGCTGCAAAGTACCCGTCTCCGTTTCGAGGGGCTGATTTTGACTTTGCGGAACATCTATCTCCGTTTCGAGGGGCTGATGCCAAAGTAGCTACTGGTCAAAAACAACGGAATGACGTTGGAGTAATGCCATTTCTATCCGCGATCTGGCAGTTGACCAGCCCCTTGAAACGGGAGTAGACCTCCGACAAGCACGAAATCAGCCCCTCGAAACTGAATTTGGCTCAATGCATCGCCCGGCGCAACTATATCCTCGGTGCGGGTATACTATTTCGGGCCGTCACGATGACGTCCACGGAACGCACGCATGGCAAAGAGAGAAGCATGAGTCAGCCCGATACCGACATGGCAAAGCAGTCGCCGTCCTCGCAACAGGAAACGCGGATTAGGATGGATGCCCCGCAGCATAAGCCAAATCAGGCAGACGAATCGAGCGCATTAGGCGAGCAGTCAACTGAGCCTACTAGCCAGCACAATAAACACGCTCTGCACACGAACCTGAAGCGCGGCATGGAATCCCGCCACCTGCAAATGATCTCGTTGGGTGGCGTGATCGGCACCGGTCTGTTCCTGAGCTCCGGATATACCATTCAGCAGGCAGGCCCGATCGGTACGATTCTGGCGTACAGCATTGGTGCACTCATCGTCTATCTGGTCATGCTCACGCTCGGCGAGCTCTCCGTGGCCATGCCGGTGACCGGTTCCTTCCATGTGTATGCCGAGAAGTTCATCGGCCCCGGCACCGGTTTCGTGATCGCGATCCAATATTGGCTCACTTGGACGGTGGCTCTCGGCTCCGAATTCACCGCCGCCGGTCTGCTCATGCAACGATGGTTTCCGGACAGCCCCACATGGGTATGGAGCGCGGCGTGCATCACACTCATCTTCACTCTGAACGCCTTGTCGGTGCGTTTCTTCGCCGAAGCGGAGTTCTGGTTCGCCTCCATCAAGGTGTTCGCCATCTGCGCGTTCATCGTCATCGGATCGCTCGCCATCTTCGGCGTCATCCCGGTCGCCGGCTACCAGCATGCGCCGATGTTCGGCAATCTCATCAAGGACGGCGTCTTCCCCAACGGCTTCATGCCGGTGTTCGCCACGATTCTGACCGTCAACTTCGCGTTCTCCGGCACCGAGCTCATCGGCGTGACCGCCGGCGAGACGCGCGACCCGCAAACCGCCGTGCCGAAAGCCATCCACACCACCCTGTGGCGTCTGGTGCTCTTCTTCATCGGCTCAATCACCGTGATGTGCGCGCTGATTCCGTGGCGTCAGGCCGGCGTGGGCGAAAGCCCGTTCGTGCTCGTGTTCAACAGCATCGGCATCCCCTATGCGGGCGACATCATGAATTTCGTGGTGCTCACGGCCGTGCTTTCCGCCTCGAATTCCGGCCTGTACGCTTCCACACGCATGGTGTGGTCGATGGGTAACGAAGGCATGATTCCGCGCTGGTTCGCCAAGACGAACCGCCGAGGCGTGCCGATGCTCGCATTGTGCGCCGCGATGGCGGGAGGCCTTCTGGCGCTGCTCTCGTCCGTGGTGGCCGCCTCGACCGTGTATCTGGTGCTGGTGGCGCTGTCCGGCCTGTCCGCCGTGGTGGTGTGGATCGCCATCGCCTACTGCCAGATCGTGTTCCGTCGCCGTTGGCTGGAGTCCGGCCATGGCGTGGACGAGCTCAAATACCGTACGCCCGGCTACCCGTATGTGTCCTGGGCGGCGTTCATCCTGTGCACCGCATCGTTCGTGCTGGTGGTTTTCGATGCCGAGCAGCGGTTCGCGCTCGTGGCTGAGCTCGTGTTCATCGTGATCTGTTACGGCATTTACTTCCTGCAACAATGGTGGCGGAAACGCAGAAAAGCGTCTGACAGCGAAGACGATCTATCCATGCCGTGGGCCAATCAACACTGATTGAACGATTGCATTTTGTTCCGGGTTCCAGCTCCGGTTCTTTGCCTTGCGGATTGCGTATATCCGAACAATAGCTACAACACAATAAAAAGCCATATTTGATTGGAATGCCGTCCATCCCCATTCATAGGTCAATAGAAGGCCGGCAAACAGATAATAAACCGCGAGTGGCGGTGACGTTCGGATGATGATAACCGAACGTCACCGCCACTCGCACTCATTGCGGGATCAAAGCCACGAATCAGCTCTCCGCATTCTCGCGGAGAGCCTCCTTGGCGTCGTTCTTGACCTCGGTGGCCTTCTTGGCGGCCTCGGCTTTGGCGACATCCGCCTTGGCTTTGGCCTCGTCGAGCGCATCCCCGGCCTTGTCCACCAGGTCAGAGGCCTTGTCGGTAGCCTTGTCTTTGATATCGCGGGCCGTATCGGCAACTTTGCTGCCGGCCTGTTTGGCAAGATCCTTCGCATCATCGATCAAACTCATGGTTGCTCCTTAGTACATGTGTGCATGGAACTACTGAAATTGCTGACAATACTGTTCAATTATTCTTGAGTTGTGGTGAGCCTTACTTGCGACGTTCCCGCGCAAATATCCAGCTCACGAATAATTATACATAGCGTGAGTGAATGGAATCCGTCAACTCGGCAACCGTCAAATGAATTTCAACGGCTCATGCAGACTGCAATCTCAATGGTTCTCCACATTCCCGCAGCAACGGATTGCTCCTTGCCGTGCGCCGCCTCTTGACTTTTTATGAGCACGCGCCAATCATGGAATATATGGGGATTGCAATCAAGCGCATATATGAGGAGCCGGCGGCATCGGACGGGTTCCGCGTGCTGGTGGACCGCCTGTGGCCGCGCGGCATGACAAAGGAGCGCGCGGCCCTGGACCTGTGGCTGAAGGCCGTCTCCCCTTCTCCCTCGCTACGCAAATGGTTCGGCCATGACCCCGCGAAATTCGCGGAATTCCAAGCCCGGTACGTTGCCGAACTTGACGCCAATACCGCCGTCGAAGACCTGCGCTGTATCTGCGCGGAGCATCCCGACGTGACGCTGCTGTATGCGGCCAAAGACCCGCAAGTCAATCATGCCTTGGTACTGCGCGACTATCTCAATGAGTCACTTCAATAATCGGCAGCACAAGCAAATGTTCAAAAAACGACATTCGCTTCTCGCGGCGATTTCGAATTCCAAAGTTCACACCAGCGGCTTGCGTACATCCAGTTCGCAAGTGATGCCAGTCTCCTTGCGAGCCCATTCCGCCGCCTGCAATGCGGCGATGTTCCAGAGCGCGTGCGGCACACCGCCGAGATCTGGATGGGAACCCCAGAACGTGATGTCATCGGAGTATGCGGTGATGACCGAATCCTCCGTAACCGGCATAATCGTGTGGTAAAGCCGATCGGCCAGCGTGGACACGAATTCATTGGCCGCGGCAAACGTGTCGATGAGATGCTGCTCGGCAGTCACCGGCGGGCCAACCAGCTCCCAGGATTCGACATCCGTAGCGCTCCATTGCGCGGCCTCGCCGTCCACCTCGCGCTGCAGTGAAACGAACAGCCTAGCGAACTCGTCCGAGGTCAGACCTGTAACTCGACGACGGGTCGAGAGTTCAATCGGAGTCATCAACTTCTCCTTTCCATGTATTTATGCATCATATGCTCTTAAGGGTCAAATTCGATTCATGCGGACGAACGAATCCATCTAGTAAACGAAAAGCATGGCTGCAATGCATTACAGAATTGACTCAAGATCCCCAGATGAATGCTTTTTCTTGTAAATCGGATATACTGGCGCGAGAACAGTGCGAGAAAGAGGCGAGGATGATCGAGAAACAATCGCGGAACCAAACGGCAACATACGCCAACCTGCAGAACGACCAGTCCGGTCAGCCACAGCAAGGCAAGCCGCGCAAGCCGTCGCTGCATGCACGCTGGAAAACCATGGGTCAGGCCATGCGCATGGAGATCCGCGAGCATAAAAGCTCGTTCGCGGTCTACGCCGTGCTGCGCATACTGGTGCTCGTCATGGCCGTGCTCCAGTTCTTCAACGGGAACTATGAGAACGTGTTCCTGTGCATCCTGACGTTGCTGCTGCTGTTGGCGCCGGCGTTCATCCAAGTGCGGTTCCGCATCGAGCTGCCTTCGGTGCTTGAGGTCATCGTGCTGGTGTTCGTGTTCTCGTCCGAGATTCTTGGCGAGATCAGTTCGTTCTATGAGATCTTCCCGTTCTGGGACACGGTGTTGCATACGATGAACGGCTTCCTCGCCGCGGCGATCGGCTTCTCGCTGGTCGACCTGCTCAACCGGTCCAGTCGGGTGAAGTTCGAGCTTTCGCCCCTGTATCTGGCAATCGTCTCCTTCTGCTTCTCCATGACCATCGGCGTGATCTGGGAGTTCTTCGAATTCGGCATGGACCAGATGTTCGGGGTCGACATGCAGAAGGACGCCATCGTGCACTCCATCAGCTCGGTGATGCTCGACCCCACGCACACCAATCACGTGATCCACCTCAACGACATCACGCAGGCCGCGGTCAACGGCCACGACCTAGGTCTTGGCGGTTATCTCGACATCGGTCTGATCGACACGATGGAGGATCTCATCGTCAACTTCATCGGCGCGGTCGTGTTCTCCGTGTTCGGCTTCCTGTATGTGAAGAACCGCGGCAAGAAGGACTCCATCATCAGTCGTTTCGTGCCGCAACGCAAGTCCGCCGACCGCGACTATCTGCGACTGGTGATCGATGGCGGGAGCGCGGCTGATGCCAAGGCCAAAGTCGGCGGTGTCAGCGCTGACGATAGTGCTAACGCCAGTGCGGCCGGCACCGATTCAGCTGATGCAGCCGGAGCCAAAGCCGGCAATGCCGACGCCGCCCCGACCGTCACCGCCAAGCCTTGAGCACGTTCTGCGGCACTTTCGAAGCGTCGAGACGGTAGTGCCCGGTGACCGTCACGTGCTTCTTGAAGGCTAAGTAGTCGTTTTCCCGCTGCTGCTGCGCCATGTTGTGAATCACATACGGTGCACGCCCCGCGGTCAGCCGTGACACACTCGCCGATAACTGCGACTGCAGCACGCCGCCCAGATGGCGTACCACCAACGCGCCGCCCACCGTCAACGCCATGATCAGCACGATGGCGACGATTCGCCCTGTTCGCCGCCCGGCCCGTCGGCCCGTCTCATATCCCGTTTCCGTCAGATGCCGCGCCATCCCCGATTTCGCCTCGCCGTGTGATTCGATGATTCATGAACGTATTCGGGTCACACTGTGAGCGTCCGACCCGCCGCCCGCACCTCCCAATCCGCCCGGTGCTTGAACTTGTGGGGCTTTGGCGGTATCGCGACCGCAGCATCGCCATGCTCATCTCCAGCCATCAGCTCAACGAATTGCAGGAGTTGTGCGGACGATTCCTGTTCATCAAAGACGGCCGGCTTGCGGACGAATTCGCCGGCGAACAGAAGCGGATCACGGTTATCGAGCTTGGCCGGCCGCTCGGTGTCGCGAAACGTGCGGCGGTCGCGGCTTTGGATCCGGCCGCCGTCATTCATACTGATTCTGCCGGCCGTGAACCTGTTCAACTCCGATTTCATGAAAGTCAGTGGAAAGACCGGTTCGGTGAGTGTGCTGGATTTCCTCGCTGGCGAGTTCGTCGTACAGAACATGCTGATGCTGCCACCCGGTTCTCGACCGGCAGTACGAGAGCGCGGACCACACCGTGCACCTCGATGTGAAGGTAGACGAGGACACGGTGTGACTTAACAGACAGCAATTGGCATTGCTGTTTGGCCGCGATATCAAAACAATCGGCAAGCATATCGGCAATGCATTGAGGGAAGAGCTCAATGGATTTTCAGTTGTCGCAGAATTTGCGACAACTGCATCTGACGGTAAGACATACCAAGTCGAGCATTACAACTTGGATATGATCCTGTCGGTCGGATACCGCGTCAAGTCCAAGGAAGGCATCTATTTCCGGCGATGGGCCAACTCAGTTCTGAAGCAGCATCTCGTTGATGGTTATATCATCAATCGCAAGCAGCTTGACGCACTTCACGCCGTCGTCAAGGTGCTATCGAGGTCCACCGAACCGGAGATTGCTGGCACCGCCGAGATCCTGGAACGATATTTGCCGAGTCTTGTGCTGCTTAACGACTATGGCACAGGTGTGGGCGTCAGCGTCGAGGAAGCGATCGTTCCCATCGCCCATCTGATCGACAACCCGCCGCACGCGGCGCTGTCGGCGTTCATCAAGACCAAACCCGTCGATCTCACTATGAACACCTTCGACAGGGGCAAGGCGGTCCGGTTGGACGATATCACCAAAAGCTGCTGAATCGCTAGCTGTCATAGCACAAGGCCTTAGGCAGAACACCCGGAAATCGAATGGGTGATGGATCGTGTCTCCCCTTGACTTCCGGCAAGCGCACGCCAATCATGGGGCGTATGGGTATTGCAATCAAACGTATATATGAAGAGCCGACTGCGTCGGACGGGTATCGGGTGCTGGTGGATCGCCTGTGGCCTCGCGGCATGACGAAAGAGCGTGCGGCGTTGGACCTGTGGCTGAAGGATGTCGCTCCCTCTCCCCTCCTGCGCAAATGGTTCGGCCATGACCCCGCCAAATTCGCGGAATTCCGCATGCGTTACATCGCCGAGCTCGACGCCAATGCCGCCGTGGACAATCTGCGCCATATCTGCGCGGAGCATCCCGACGTGACCCTGCTCTATGCCGCCAAGGACCCGCACATCAATCACGCCCTCGCACTGCGCGATTATCTTAACTGAATATTGACTCAGGACGACCGTCGTTTCAGTCCATCTGCGAGATTTTCGCCGATTTTCGTATCCTTGAATCGAAGCGCACAGTCGTCACTCCTTGGATTGCCAAGCAAAGGGATGTCTCCAATAGCGCGCAGCCGATTGATATTCCGCTCTATTCGTGTTCTGGTTGCCGCCGCAGCAGTCGCCGGCAAACGAACATAAACTTCGATGAGCGCTTTCCTGTCGGCCAGTCGGAGCAATTCATCGTCAATTGCGCTGAGTCCCTGTTGCGACACATATTCAGCCGAGATAATCAGGGAACGTGCGCAACCGGCAATATCCTTGCGGAGTATCTCTGCATAATTCGTGGCTGTAACGATGCTGCCTTCGAATAATCCGTCAGACCGGGTGTCGAACAACGCATCCGCAGCATCTTCGCCCTGCGTCGCAGCCGTCATGCGAGCGCGCAACGCTTCCGCCTTTGCACTGAGCATGTCCATTTTCTCAGCATGGTCAGGATTTACCGAATATCCTTGATTTGCGTATGCCTTCAGCCGTTTTCGATACATGACAGCAGATAACGGCACCGTCACGTCGATGTAATCATAGACACGAACCTCGGTCTTGCCATCATTCTCGCGATGAAGTCGCCCCACATATTGCGAGAGAGTACCCTCAAACGAGACCGGAGCGGCAAGCAGAAGTGTGTCAAAACGCTTCTGGTCGAATCCTTCTCCGATATAGCTGCCCGTAGCCACTACAGTCAGGCTCTCATTATTCGGCACCAAGGATAAATCATGCAATTTCTGTTGACGATCTTTCCTTGAACCGACACCATGCAGCAACATCACATGGGTGCAACCGCTCTTTTCCAAAGCTTGCGACAATACTTTTGCATGGTCGATACGTTTGGTCAGAATCAGCGGAGTCCGTCCCTCTGTGATGAGCTTTTTCGCGTCTTTGAGAATCATCTGATCACGCTCATCGCTATTGCAAACAGCTTCCAGATACTCGTTGTATGTCACGGGTTCCACCAAGGGAAAACTCACAGCAGTAAATCTTGGGACCAATATTCGCGTGAATCGTTGGGCGACCATCTGGTCTCTAACATCAACCGTGTAACGAATCGGACCACATTGCATGTACGTGATGCCTTGCAAACCGTCCTCGCGTTTAGGCGTTCCAGTTAACCCATAGACATATTTCGCAGTGACGGCGCGAGCAATTGCCGCATTATCCACAGATGCGACGTGATGGCATTCATCGAAAATGACCATACCGTAGTCGTTCACTACATCCCGAACTCTTTTTTCTCCAGGGACGTCGCCTTTCTCGAATAGAGACTGGGCCAATGCAATATCGATAACGCCTCCGGGCTCGTTGCGTCCAGCACCGATCTGGCCAATGATGTGACGCTTTCTACGACTAATCCGCCCGGTAGGAGTCAGCAGCGGAGGTAATTTTGGGTTATTCGCTGTTTGCGGTGGGGCGGGCATAGGTTAGTGTTTCGGGTTCGATTCCCTGTCAGAAAAATAATCGAGTGCGGGATTACGGCCGGTAAAGCTCCTGCTGTGGATGCGGATGCGCGTCAGCCTTACGGTGATGCTTTCCCAAAACGCGGATTGTACGAGGTGCGGGACGGCACGCGGATTCGGCCGTTTTCTCCCCGCCGTCCCACAGCGCTCGCAATGAACGGTTGTGGCTAATCATGGAGCTGCAGCGGGAATCGGCGTTATTCCGCGGTTTCGACAGTCGTCGGTGTGGGATGCTACGGACGTTAAACGGTTGACTTGTCTGCCATCCCGCGTTCTTGAGGGACGGCACGGACGACAAACGATTGACTTGTCTGTCGTCCCACAGATATTGGGATGCGCGCGGCCGCCTGCTGCCCATAGCGGGTGTCGGTCACCCCCACCGGTCACCCCCCTGCTCCCGAAATACGCGACTCGACTTTCTGTAGGCATCATGACGGCATGACGACGGCGGACAGTCGAAAAGACCCCATGATGCCCCAACAGCCATCAACCGCAAATATCAAAAGGCCGAAAATCTATGAGACCAGCAGCCTCGGAAAGTGACCTCGGAAAACCTCAGACCCTACAAATGGCTTTATTGCAAGGGTATATGCCGGTTCAAACTCCACTAATAGAACTAATAGAACAAATAGAACAGCCGGCTTAGGCACGGCGCGGCAAATGGCGCAAACCGGCCGCGATAGTAGTAGCGTGGTGCATACCAGTACAACCATGCGAGGAGAACAGCCATGATCAATGAGGAATACAAGGCCATGCTTGGCGGCAAGTCCGTGATTCGCGAACTGAGCGAGTACGCCACGAGCCGCGGTGCTGAAATCGGCTACCAGAACGTGTTCGATTACAGCCTTGGCAATCCCTCGGTGCCGGCTCCGAAATCCTTCACCGACGCCATGGTCGACCTCTACGAAAACGGCGATCCGGTGGCCATCCACGGCTACTCCCCTTCGCTCGGTATCCCATGCGTCAAGGACGCGATCGCCGAAAATCTCAACGAACGTTTCGGCATGGCATACACCGGCAACCACATCTTCCCGACCACGGGCGCGGCGGGCGCGCTGTCCCACGCGATGCGTGCGGTGACCAAGCCGGGCGACGAGATCATCACCTTCGCCCCCTACTTCCCCGAATACCAGCCGTACGTCAAGGGCACCGGCGCCAAGCTGACCATCGTGCCGGCCGACACCGAGAACTTCCAAATCAACTTCGACGCATTCGAGGCTGCGCTTAACCCGAACGTGCAGGTCGTGCTTATCAACACCCCGAACAACCCGTCCGGCGCGGTGTATTCGGCGGACACGCTCAAGCGTCTGGCCGCGATCCTGACCGCCAAGCAGGCCGAATACGGCCACGATATCTTCCTGATCAGCGACGAACCGTACCGCGAAATCGTGTTCGACGGCGCCACCCAGCCCTACCCGGCCAGCTTCTACGCGAACTCGCTGACCTGCTACTCGTGGTCGAAGTCGCTGAGCCTGCCGGGCGAACGCATCGGCTATGTCGCGGTGAATCCCACAGCCACCGACGCCGACCTGCTCGTGCCCATGATGGGCCAGATCTCGCGCGGCACCGGCCACAACTGCCCGCCGAGCTCGATTCAGCTGGGCGTGGCCAAGGTCATCGACCAAACCGCCGATCTCAACGTCTACGAGACGAACATGAACCTGCTCTACGATGCGCTGACCGGCATCGGCTTCGACGTGGTGCGCCCTGGCGGCACGTTCTACATCTTCCCCAAGGCGTTGGAGGACGACGCCGTGGCGTTCTGCATGAAGGCCAAGGAATACGACCTGATCCTCGTGCCGTCCGACAGCTTCGGCGTGCCCGGATACTTCCGCATGGCCTACTGCATCGACACGGAGAAGGTCAAGCGCTCGATCCCCGTGCTCGAAAAGTTCGCCCACGAGGTGTACGGCCTGTAAACACGGACCGCAAGCAACAAACACAGGAAAGGGGTTGCCATGGAATACACCGAAGACGCCGATCGTCGCGAACTGCTGCTGCACAGCGCCTATGACTCCGATACGGTCCGGGCCATGGAGCGACCTCTGCTGGACAAAGGCGTGCCGCTGATGCGCATGGCCGCCCAGGCCGCGGCCCACATGGCGGCCGGTATGCTGGACGACGAGGATCTGGCGCTGGAGGACACGTCGATCGTGCTGCTGGCCGGGGCCGGAGACAATGGTGGCGATGGTCTGTTCGCGGCCGCCGCGCTGGCCCAGGAGGGCGCGAACGTCACCGCCATCGCCGTGGGCCGGTCGTTGCATGAGGCCGGATTCGCCTCGTTCGTGCGCGCCGGAGGCAAGGTGCTGGTGCTTGATCCCGCGGCTGATATTCCCGGTTGCGCGTCAGGGTTTTCCGCCGGTGATGCCGGCGAGCGACTGCAGACCGCCATCGCCGTGGCCAGGAAATCGCATCTGATCATCGACGCGATGACCGGCATCGGCATCCAAGGCTCGCTACGCGGCATTCCCGCTGCACTCGCCTCCGCTCTTGGTCTCGACGGCGAGGCTCCCGATGAGCCCGCCTTGCCGAACCGTGAGTCGTCAGGCGATTTTCCGCTGGTACTTGCTGTGGATACGCCATCCGGCGTCGGTGTGAACGATGGTTCTCTGCCCGGCCCGTACATTCCGGCCACGGTCACGGTCACGTTCGGCGCGATGAAGCCGTGCGCGGTGCTGCCGCCCGCCACGTTCGCCTGCGGCCGTATCGAGTTGTTCGATTTCGGATTCGATATCGACGACAAGGATCCGGACGTCGAGGTGGTGGATAATTCGTTCGCATCCGACGCGGTCCGTCTCCCCCGGTTCGAGGATTCCAAATACTCCCGGGGCGTGGTTGGTCTGGTGACCGGCTCGCAGCGCTACCCCGGTGCCGCCGTGCTCACCACCAGCGCCGCCGCCCGCGCGAACACCGGCATGGTCCGGTATCTGGGCCCGGAGCGCGCGCAGAACATGGTGCTCACCGCACTGCCGGAAGCCGTGATCGGCAAGGGACATGTGCAGTCCTGGGTCGTGGGGTCCGGCGTGCCCGAGGCTAGCGTCGAGGACGCCGACGGCGATATGCAGCGGAACACCATCGCCGCATTGCTCAAGCATTACGCGCTCGGCAGCGAGGATGAGAACAAGGACGCCTACGATATGCCGCCAATCGTGGTGGATGCCGGCGCACTTGACCTGCTGCCGGAGCGTGTGCCCGGCCAGGTGGTGATCACGCCACATGCCGGCGAGATGGCGAAACTGCTCAACCGGTTCGAAACCGCCGCCAGCACCGCGGAGCATGCCGATTCGCACGAGCCGTACACCGCCGACGACGTGCGGTTGAACCCGTTGGCCAGCGCGAAGCGCGCCCACGAGCTCACCGGCGCCACCGTATTGCTGAAGGGCGCGGTGACCATCGTGGTGGATGAGGACCACGTCTATGCGTCGGGCAGCGCGCCGGCCTGGCTGGGCACCGCCGGCGCGGGCGACGTGCTGGCCGGTCTGACCGGCGCCCTGCTCGCCCAGCAGGATGACGTGGCCACCACGGCCGAGACCGTGGCCTCGGCCGCATACCTGCATGGCCTGGCGGCGGCGATCGCCTCCGAATCCGAGCAGCAGGGCTGGCAGGAGCCGGAACTGATCGGCCGCGAGCATCGCCAGCGCTTCATGACGCTCGGCCACCCGATCGTGGCCGGCGACGTGGCCCACGCCATCCCCGAAGCCATCGCCGACGTCATCGCATAACCTTGTTGACCTCCCTCTGACGAGGGAGGTGTCTCGGCAAAACCAAGACGGAGGGAGAGAAACATAAGCCTCAAACTCCACATACCCCCGACCTATACACAAACTCCGTACACTAAATCGCAGACCTCACCCAACGACCCAAACACACAAGGAACCATCATGGCCAACTCCCCCATCACCGACGTGATTTTCGACTTCTGCGGCGTGCTGCTGGACTGGAACACCCGCGCATGCCTGGAAGGCCGATTCCCCGATGAGATCGTGGAACACATCTGCGCCGACGACGACCCCTGCGGCTTCTTCCACTACGAGGACCGTATGGACGCCGGTGAGGATTTCGCGGACATCTACCCGGATGTGGTACGCGAACAAGGCCAGGAACTCGCCGACATCTTCAAGTTCTACATCGGCCACTACGCGGACGCGCTGCCTCGCACGCTGCCGGGCATGGTCGAACTGCTGGCGGATTTGAAGGCCCACGGCTACGGCGTATGGGGTCTGACCAACTGGTCGCATGAGACCTTCCACCTGGCCTTCGAGAAGTACCCGCGCCTTGAACAGCTGTTGCAGGGCACCGTGGTCTCCGGCGTGGAGAAGATGCACAAGCCGAACGCCGACATCTACGAGCTGGTCCTGACCCGCTTCGGCCTCACGGCCGAGCGCTGCGTGTTCTTCGACGACACCGCCAAGAACATCGTCGGCGCCAACGAGGTCGGCATCCACAGCATCCTCTTCGAGAACGCGTTGCAGGCACGCGAATCGCTCGCCGAACTCGGCGTACGCCTGTAAGCCGCCAGACGTTGCATCGCGGCATCGGACGGCGAGCCGATTATTGACGACGATCCAACCCAATGCCGCGCCGAATACAGCAACCGGCTTATTCCGCCGAGTCCGCGCCCTTCAGCCCGGTATACAGCATGTAGTACCGCCCGTGCGATGGCGAGCAGCTGGCGCTGGCCTCGGCTCAGCGCCGCGCTTGCGGGCGGTCGGGTCGTTTTCGGACAGCTTGACTTCCGGATAGCTGAAGTCGACGTCGTTGAAGCCTATGGACCCATCCTTGACGACGGTGACCGGCGTTTGGCGGCCGGCATGTCACACTGTTCGGTGAGCACTTCGACGACGCGGCGCGCGGAGGCCGACGACATCGTGATCATCACGATCGTCATGGACAGCATCCTCAGACTCATCAGAATGTTTATGCAGTACATGAACAGACTGGTCAGATCGCCGGCGTTCAGGTCGCCCGCGATATGCGAGGCGTCTCATATTGTGTCGCCATAGTGGATTGATGAGGTTATAAACCCGTGTGGCGACCATCCCTAGCGATATAAATAGACTTTATGACACTGCTGCAGCTGAAATACATCGTCAAAATCGTCGAGTGCGGCTCGATGAACGAGGCTTCCCATGCCCTGTACGTCTCCCAGCCGGCCCTGAGCTCGTCGGTCAAGGAATTGGAGAACGAGCTGGGCATCGAGATCTTCACCCGCTCCTCGCAGGGCATCGCCCTGACCGTGGACGGCGCGGAATTCCTGACCTACGCCCGCCAGGTGCTCGACCAGGCCGACCTGCTCGAAGAGCGCTACAAGCACGCCAAACCGCGCAAGCAGCTGTGCCAGGTCTCCACCCAGCACTACATGTTCGCCGTCGAGGCGTTCGTGGAGATGATCAGCTCCATCAAGTCCGACGAATACGAGTTCACCATCCGCGAGACCCGCACGCGCGACATCATCAACCAGGTCGCCAACATGCAGTCCGAAATCGGCATCATCTACCTGTCCGATTTCAACAAGGACGTGATCGGCAAACTCCTGCGCGAGAAGCACCTCGAATTCCACCCGCTCTTCCGCGCGCCGCTGCACGTGTTCATCTCGCGCAACAACCCGCTGGCCGCCAAGAAGGTCATCACCATGGAGGACCTGAAACCTTACCCGTTCATCCAGTACGAGCAGGGCGAGGAAGGCTCGTTCTACTTCTATGAAGAAGCGGTCTGGCCGGAGTACTCCCCCAAGCAGATCAACGTGACCGACCGCGCCACGATCCTGAACTTCATCATCGGCCTCAACGGCTACACGGTGTGCACCGGCATCGACAACGGCGACCTCAACAACGAGAAGATCGTCACCGTGCCGCTCGACACCGACGAAACGATGTTGGTCGGCTGGATCACGAACGAGCGTTCCAAGCTCTCCAAGGCCGCCGAAACCTACCTCACCAAGCTCAAGTCCGTAGTCGCCGATCACGGCTACAAGCTCATTGATTAGGAGTAAGTAAAACAGGCATGGTCAGCAGTGAGATATACTGCGATTAAGCCAACCCCGCTGGGGAAATGGAAGTAAGAGCCGGCCCCTGAGTATCTCAGGGGCCGGCTCTTGCGCTATTGAGACTGACTGGCAAAACCAGTTTGATGGCCTCCGACTACTTGGCCGAGATTACCGACGTGGCGGCTGTCGCGGCGAAGCCTTTGAGCACTTCAATCATCACGTCGCGATCTTCGATATCAATGTTGCGGGCCGCGGCGAGCATAATCGGCAGTGACTGTGTCAAATGCGAAGTGAGGTCGCCGAATGTGTCGTATCCGCCAGCCTCGAAGATGGCAAACAGATTTTCGATGAACTTGCGGCGATGCTCGTCGTCGTATTTTGCCATCCATCCGTTGATCGTGCGTGCCAGGTATCGCGCGCTACTTGTCAGTCCATCAGCCTGTACGAATTGGCCATGATCGACTTGCCAGTGCAATGCGAAATGCTGCATGATGCTGGCACCGTCGCTGCTGACCACCGTATAGCCGTCTTCCACATGCTCGCGGGTCTCAAACAGCATGCCGATGATCGACGAGCCCGGTACCGTTTTATGGATCTTCGACGCAATGCGTACGTACCCGTCTTCATCGAAGAACACCTCATCGAATCCAGGCCCATCGTGCGAATATACGACCGTGATACGTTCCTGAATCTCGCTAGGCACATTGGCCGCCGCATACACCGCCAGATTGCCGCCTTTGGAATGGCCGCCGACCATAATCGGCCCAGCCCAATGGCCAGCCAGCTCGGTCAGATAACGCGCGGCGGCCTCCTGCGAGGCGACCGGGCGGCGGAACGCCATCATGAAGTCCTCTTTCCACCCGACGATTGAGCTGTCGGTACCGCGAAAAGCCACATAGAGCGTGCCGTTACCCAGTTCGAACACGCAGGCCGAGAATTGCTTGGTGGTTTCGGCATCGAATTCGTCCACGTATGCGCCCACGCGTAGGTTCCTCCAACGTGGGCTCTCGCTCATCGCACGTAACAGATCGACATTCATCGAAGGCGACCACACCTTGCCGAACATGTCGTCATAGCATTCGGCGCGTATCAGGTCGCGGATGGAGACCGCGGGAATCATGCCGCTAGCGTCCGCCGAATCCTCGTGATAGCGCGGCACGTTATCCGGCATGCGCGCGTAGGCCAGCTGGGACAGGGCGAGACTGTCCGCCTCGGTGAACGGCAGTGCGGCGAAAGTGTCGAAATGTTGCCGAATATCGTCGGTGATGTTCCCCATAGCGGCCTTCCTTGTTCGAATGCAACGAACCTACGGTAATTCTACGCCGAGCGGGTTTTCATCACAGGCGAGTCGGTCCCAGAGTTTAGAACCCTATCTCGCCTTCAGGGGGCTGATTTGGCCTTCTGGAGACATTTATCTCCGTTTCAAGGGGCTGTTCATCCGTCATATCCCGAGTATGAGCGGCATCACCCCAACGTCATTCCGCCATTTTCATGCTGCTTCTACTTGGGCATCAGCCCCTCGAAACGGAAGTAGATCTCTGGAGACCACGACATCAGCCCCTCGAAACGGAGATAGCATCAATTTAGGCCCAGATTGCCCGTTACAGCATCGGGTAATACTTACCGTGATCGATTTTGGCGGCGATATCACGTAATTCGGCAGCATCTCGGCGGTCTTCTTCATTACCTTGCGACAACTTGTTCGCTTTGCTGTCCAGATGATGCTCGATGCCGAAGTAACTGCATATCCCCACGAGCGCAAACAGCCCTATACCAACTAACCAGTTCATAGCACGCTCCTTGCCAAAGCTTCTGCCTTAATATGGTACTGCTGTTCATGGAACGTAATAAAAAAGCGGGCTCGCAAGCCCGCTTTTGGTTTTAGGTTGAAGACGATCAGGCGCCGTATTCCTCAAGGTAGGCGGCGGCGCGCTGCTGGATGTCGTGGCTGAGCAGCGGGGTGCCGTCGGGGTTCTTCATCTTGGCGGCGGCGTCGAAAATCTCGCGCACGTTGGCGATGGAGAGCACCGGGAAGCCGAATTCGGCTTCCACGGCCTTCACGGCAGACAGGTCGGAGTCCTTGGTCTTCTCCATGCGGTCCACGGAGAGCACGAGACCCACGACCTCGACGTTCGCCTCGGCCTTGAGTTTGGGGATGACTTCGCGCACGGCGGTGCCGGCGGTCATCACGTCGTCCACGAGCAGCACCTTCATGCCGTCGGTCAGCGGGGTGCCGACCATCCAGCCGCCGTCGCCGTGGTCCTTCTTCTCCTTGCGGTCGAAGGTGTATCCAACGGTCATGTTGTGGCCGGCGTTCAGCGCGATCGCGGTGGACACGGCCAGCGGAATGCCCTTGTAGGCGGGGCCGAACACGGTGTCGATGTTGCGGGGAATCGTGTTGTGCACGATGGCCTGGCTAATCTTTTCGGCGTAGAACGCGCCGAGCGCGGCGATCTTCTTGCCGTCGTCGAAGGCGCCGGCGTTGATGAAGTACGGGCTCTTGCGGCCGGACTTCAGCGTGAAGTCGCCGAACTTCAGCGCGTTGGATTCCAACAGGAATTCAGTGAAGCGATGTGCGAGTGTTTCTGCCATGATGTTCCTTACCTCCAAGTCTGTCCTGCGGCCAGTTTAGCAGCGAGTTCGGGACGGCTGTCCAGCAGGTCGTCGAGTTCGCGGGCGACGCGCAGCGGGGCCACCGGGTCGAAGAGCGCGGCCGCACCCACTTCGACGGCGTTCGCGCCGGCGTACAGGTATTCGAGCGCCTTCTCGCCGCTGTCGATGCCGCCGAGGCCGATGATCGGAATCTCCGGCAGTGCGGTGCGCACCCGGTAGACGGCTGCCAGGCCGACCGGCAGCACGGCCGGGCCGGATACGCCGCCGGTGATGTTGGCGATGATCGGCTGGCCGGTGCGAATGTTAATGCGCATGCCTTTGAGCGTGTTGATCATGCTCAACGCGTCGGCGCCATGTTCCACGGCCGCACGGGCCGGCACGGTGATGTCGGTGACGTTCGGCGTGAGTTTGACGATCATCGGCTTGTCGGTCATCGGGCGCAGCCTGTCCATGAGGTTGGCGAGGGCCACCGGGTCGGTGCCCACGCTCATGCCGCCGGCGGAAATGTTCGGGCAGCTGACGTTGATTTCCAGCATGTCTGCGTTGGAGTCGGCGAGCTTTTCCACGACCGCCGCGTAATCGTCGTCGCAATGTCCGGCGACATTGGAAATGACGAACGCGCCCGCGGCCTTGAGCTTGGGCAGGTCCTCGGCCAGGTAATGGTCGATGCCGGGATTCTGCAGGCCCACAGCGTTGATGTTCGCGGCCGGCGATTCGGCGGTGCGCGGCGAAGGATTGCCCTCCCACGGCACGGGCGAGGCGCCCTTGGTGCATACGGCGCCGAGCTGGCTGACGTCGTAGAACCAGCGGACAGCGGCGTGCTGGAAGGTGCCGGAGGCGGTGCCGACCGGATTCTTCCATTCCAGACCGGCCACCTTGGTGTGGTGCTTCCACACGTGGGGCTCGTACAGGTTGATGTGGTTGTCGCTGCCCTGCGCGGACTGGTTGTTTGCGGTCATCGTCACTCCCCCCATCCGAGCTGTTCGCGGGTGAACACGGGTCCGTCGGAGCAGACCTTGAGGCGGCCGTCCATGGTGTCGATGGTGCACAGCACGCAGGTGCCGTAGCCGCAGCCCATGCGCTGTTCCATGCTCAGCTGCGCGGGGATGCCGCGTTCGGCGGCCCAGGCGGCCACGGCCTTCATCATAGGCAGCGGTCCGCAGGACAAGATGATCGGCTTGCGATCGTAGGCCTTCAGGTCGTCGCCTTGTTCCAGTTTGTTGAGCAGGTCGACCACGTTGCCTTCGGCGTCGTCGATGCTCCACGACCAGTCCGCGTACCGGGAGACGTATTCCTCGGCGAAGTGGTCGTTGCGGTAGCCGAATACGGCGGTGGCAAAGGAGGCGTCGTGTTCGGCGAGCTTTTGCGCGGCGTAGATTAGCGGGGGCACGCCGAGTCCGCCGCCGACGAGAATGTAGTTGGCGTCTTTCTTGAGGTTGAAGCCGCGGCCGAGCGGGCCGAGCACGTCGACGGTGTCGCCGTCTTGCAGTCCTGCCAACTGTTCGGTGCCGTGGCCCACGACGGCGAAGATCACGCTGACTTCGTCGCCGTCGACTTCGCTGACGCCGAACGGACGCGGCATGAGCATGAAGTCGTCGTGCGTGAACAGGTTGACGAACTGGGCGGGCTTGGCGTGGGAGGCGATGAACGGGTCGTGGAACGTCAGTCGCATCACGCGGTCGGTCAGTTCCGTGACCTGCGTGATTTCGACGTTGTGGCGCGGCGGGAAGAATCCGGCCGCAGTCGCCTCCGCAACCACATCATGGGTGGGGGTGAAAGTTGTCATTTCATTCCTATTCAGCACATCAAGCTCCCCTTATCAGGGAAGCTGTCAACCGCAGGTTGACTGAGGGGGAGTTAAACACACTCGGCTCCGGTTTCCAGCCCACACTCACGTATAGCCCACAGCCGGACAATCTACCTACCTATATACGGCAACCCGCAGATTATCGCGCATGCCAAGCGCCGCCTGGCGCGCGCTGCTCGCCACAAGGTCCAGCGCCTCGTCGGCGGTCATGGATTCGGAGTACTTGCCGCTCTTCTTCCATGCGCCGATGATGCCGCGCGACGAGTTGACGATGGCGCCGCTGCCCTGCTTGTCGAACATGCCTGCCACGTCCGCGGCCGTGCCGCCCTGCGCGCCGTAGCCCGGCACGAGGAAGAACGTGTGCGGCATGCGTTCGCGCAGCGCCTTGCCTTCCTCGGGGTGGGTGGCGCCGACCACCGCGCCCACGCGGGAGTAGCCATGGCTGCCGATGTTCTCGGCACCCCATCCTTCCACGAGATCGGCCACGTGCTCGTAGACCTTCGTGCCGTCGGCCAGGTCGAGCATCTGCAGTTCGCTGGAGGACGGGTTGGAGGTGCGCACGAGCACGAAGATGTCCTTGTCGGCTTCGGCGGCGGCCTCGACGAACGGGGTGATGCCGTCGGTGCCGAGGTACGGGTTGACGGTCACCGCATCCTCATGCCACGGGTCGAAGTCGCCTACGCCGTTCAGGTGGTGGGCGTAGGCGGCTGCGGTGGAGCCGATGTCGCCGCGTTTGATGTCGCCGAGCACGTAGAGGCCTTGCTGGGCCGCGTATTCGCAGGTCATCGTGTAGATGTCCACACCGGCGGGGCCGAGCGCCTCGTACATGGCGATCTGCGGTTTGACGGCAGGCACGATGTCAGCGATGGCGTCGATGATCGTGCGGTTGTATTCGAAGTAGGCGACGGCCAGCTGCGCGGATTCGACTTCCTCCGGGGATTCGACCGAGTCACGCACCTCGTCGGCAAAGCTCGCCACGACCTGCGGCGGTACCAGCGCCTCAGTGGGGTCAAGGCCCACGACGCTGGGGTTCTGAGTGTTGTCAATCGCTTCGATCAGGCGATCCATGCTGCTCCTTGTATTATCTACAGACGGCTGAACATCAGCTGGGAGCCGATGATTGTGGCGAGGGGGCGTCCGGTGACCTGCCAGCCGCCGAACGGGGTGTTACGAGCCTTGGAGTGGAACTGTTCGGGGTCCACGGTCCATTCCTCAGCGGTGTTGAGCACCACGAGGTCGACATTGTCGGCGTCATCCACGCGGCTCAGGTCGAGCAGTCGGTTGACGCCTTCACGCTGCGGCTGAGTGTCGCTCTCCCCCGCAATCACGCCATCCGGATCGTCCCCGGTGGGCGCGGGTTCGGCGTAGTCCTCGACCAGCGCGGCCACGTCGGTTGGCACATGCCCCATGAGTTCGGCAGGTCCCACGGACATGAGCCCGATCAGACGCTCATCGGAAATGAAGCCGCCGTCGACGAGCACCTTGTGGCACACGCCGTACGCGCATTCCAGTCCGATGATGCCGTTGGGCGCCTCAAGGAAGCCGAGTTCCTTCTCTGCCAACGTGTGCGGCGCATGGTCGGTGGCCAGCAGATCCACGGTGCCGTCGGCGATGGCCGCGATGGTGGCTTTGCGGTCCGCTTCGGAGCGCAGCGGCGGATTCATCTTGGCGAGCGTGCCGTACTTGAGCAGTGCCTCGTCGCTCAACGCCAGATAATGCGGTGCGGTCTCGCAGGTGATTGGCAGTCCTTCGGCCTTGGCCTTGCGAATCGCCTCGAACGAGATGGCAGTGCTCACATGCTGGAAGTGTACGTGGACACCGGTGCGGCGGGCCGCTTCTATATCGCGGGCCACGATCTTGAGCTCGGGGTCTTCCGGAATGCCGGGCATGCCAAGCTCGCGGGAAACGGGGCCTTCGTTCACGGCACCTGTATCGTGATGCTCGCAATGCTCGATCAGGTACAGGTCGGAGGCCTTGACGTTCTCCAGCACCTGATCCAGGATCTCCGGCGTCACGGCGGAACCGTCGTCACTGATCGCGGTAATGGGGTGCGTGAGCATGGCCGGCGTCTTGGCGTCGTCCTCGAATCCGGGCACGTACTTGAGCCAATCGGCAACGTCGCTTGCCTCATGACCGGCGCGATCCTTGGACGCGCACACGCACAGATTGTAACGAACCGGCAATTGAACATTGTGCGCAGTATCGTACTGCTGCAGGAAGTCGATGACGTTGTCGAAGCCGGCATCCAGAACCTCTTTCGCACCGGCCGCTTCCGGGTCAGACACGGTCTGCCCATCCAGTGCCGGCAACGTGTTCGGCATGATGAGCACGTTCGTGTATCCGCCGGATGCGGACGCGCGGCAGCCGGAGACCATAGATTCCTTGTAGGTCTGGCCGGGATCGCGGAAGTGGACGTGCGGGTCTTCGAAACCGGGGGCCACGGTCAGTCCGGTGGCGTCGATGTCGGCGCCGTCAGCCACGGCGGAGGTGTCGGCGAAGTAGGCGGCAGCGGTCCTGGGCACCACGAGGTCGATGACCTCGCCGGTGTTCCAGACCTTGATGTTGCGTAGGGTGATGCTCACAGTTTGGCTTCCTCATCGCAGTAGTCGCAGCGGTATTCGAGCCGTTCGGAGTGCACGAGGTGGAACATCTGCTTGATGCCGGGCTCGGTGGTGGTCACGCAGCGCGGGTTCACGCAGGAGATCACGCCGACGATGTGCTCGGGCAGGTTCGGCTGCTTCTTTTCGACGATCTTGCCGCCGCGCACCACGTCCACGGTGGCCTGGCGGGCCACGAAGCCGAGCACGTCGAGGTCGATGTCCTTGTCATCCTCGATTTTGATGATGTCCTTGGAGCCGTAACGCTTGGAGTTGGCGTTCATGATGAGCGCAAGCTTGGTTTTGGCCGGGTCGATTTTCAGGTATTCGAGAACCTTCAGCGAGGTTCCAGCCGTCACATGGTCGATAATGATGCCGTTCTGAATGCTGGTGACTTCCATCAGGCATGAACCTCCTTGGGGTTGAGCGGTTCGTATCCGGGCAGTTCGTCGCCCACCACGGTGCTTTCGAGGGCCATGCGCACGAGCATGCCGTTCTTGACCTGTTCGAAGTAGGCGGCACGCGGGTCGTCGTCCACGTCCACGGCGATTTCGTTGACGCGCGGCAGCGGGTGAAGCACGGCCATGGACGGCTTGGCGAGCTGCAGCTTCTCTTTGTCGAGAATGTAGGTGTCGCGCAGGCGCAAGTAGTCGTCTTCGTTGAAGAAGCGTTCCTTCTGTACGCGGGTCATGTACAGCACGTCGAGGTCGCCGATCACGGAGGCCAGGTCGCGCACTTCCACGTAGGAGCAGTTGTCTGTGGCGTTGATGCGGTCGATCACGTACTGCGGGGTCTTGAGCTCGTCCGGGCTGATGAGCACGAAGCGCACGTTGCCGAAGCGGCACAGGGTCTCGATCAGGGAGTGCACAGTGCGGCCGAAGGTCAAATCGCCGCACAGTCCCACGGTCAGGTCGGTGATGCGGCCGAAGCGCGACTGCAGCGTGGCCAGGTCGGCCAGCGTCTGCGTGGGGTGCATGTGGCCGCCGTCGCCGGCGTTGATCACCGGCACGGATGCGGCGCGGGAGGCCACCAGCGCGGCACCCTCCTTCGGGTGGCGGATGGCGACCACGTCCACGTAGTTGGACACGGTCTTCAACGTGTCGGCGATGGATTCGCCCTTGGTCACGGAGGCCAGCTGCGCGCCGGCGAATCCGATGACCTTGCCGCCGAGACGCAGCATTGCGGTCTCAAAGCTCAGGCGCGTACGGGTGGAGGGCTCGTAGAACAGCGTGGCCAGCACTCGCCCATCGCAGGTATGGGCAACCTCTTTGCGGTGGGAATCGATGTATTCGGCCTTATGCAGTAGGTCGAGAATCTGGTTTGTAGACAGGCCGTCCAGCGTTACGACGCTTTTGCCGACCATTGGCGTTTCTTCAGACAAGGCTCACCTTTTCGCTCGTGGTTTTCAGGTGGCCACCCTTGTGTGACCTAATCTAACTTACGCCATTTTTCGGACAGCCGCATTCACCGAGTGTTCACCTGAAAATCCAACGAATATGCTGTGTCTGTATAGCTGATATCTGCTTTGGAACGCCAGAGCTCATTCATTAGGTCGATTTGACGTTCATTAGGTCACTGCACCCTCGTATCTGTTGTTGGAATGCCGCCATTCCAACAAGGTATGCGGCGGCGGACCGACCTAATGAACGATGAATCGACCTAATGAACGTAGTGAACGCAATACAAGAAAGGTCTATCGCTGCGCGCGGCGTCGATTTCGTTCCAGTCGCGGCGCGATCACGTGCATATGTGGGCGAGGGGCGGTTTGCGGCTGCGGCGTTGCGGCGGAGGCCGTGGCGGTGGTTGCTGCAGTCGCCTCACCTTCGGTCTGCCCGTAGAACAAGCGCTGGCACACGTCACGGCATTTGCGCATCACCGCCAGCAGGTCGTTCTCGAAATGCTGGCCGCGGTGGGCGCCGTAGCCGAGGTAGACGGCGATGCCGCCCAGCGAATAGATGTCATCAGGCAGAATATCGGCCTGGTTGGCGCGCCCGCTCCACAGATAGTTGCCGTTGCGGGCCGCGGTGCACAACGTCCAGGCCTTGCGCAGCTGAATCGCGTCGATAGCGCTGATGAGCTTCTTGTCTTCCAGCACGTCCAATGCCTCCAACGTGCCGTTGACGCGCAGATCTTTGATATCGCCGGCGTGCTGGAGCTGCATGAGTTGCACGGTCCATTCCACGTCAGACAAGCCGCCCTTGCCGAGCTTCAGATGCCGTTCACGGCGCACGCCGCGCGGCAGACGCTCGGCTTCCATGCGGGCCTTGAGCTTGCGGATGTTCTGCAATTCTGCTTCAGTCAGTTCCTCGGTCGGGTAGCGCAGCGGGTCGGCGATGTTGATCAGGAAGTCCCGCGCCAGTTCAGCGTCGCCGGCCGCGTACCGGGCGCGCAGCAGCGCCTGGCGCTCCCAGGTCGAAGCCCAGGATTCGTAGTATTCCTCGCAGGAGGCATAGGAGCGCACGAGCGGGCCGTTCTTGCCTTCCGGGCGCAGGTCCAGGTCGAGTTCGATCTTGGGTTCCAGCGTCGTCGGACCTTGCAGGATGTTGCGCAGGTCTTCCACGACCTTCTTGGCGAAGGCGTTGGCCTGGCCGTCGTCGGCGTCGTCGGCCGGACGGTAGATGAGAATGGCATCCGCATCGGAGCTGAAGTTCACTTCGCGCCCGCCGTAACGGCCCATGGCGATGACGGTGATACCGGCCGGCGCGGTTTCGACGCCAAACGCGGCAATCTGGTGGCGCACGGCCCAAGTCAGAGAGACGTCGATGATTGCGTCATACACGTCGGTCATGGCCTTGAGACTGTCGGAGTTGCTGATCACACCGCTCATCCAAGACAGGCCGATGCGTTCGATTTCGTGACGGCGCATGGCGCGCATGGAGTTGGCGAACTCGTTGATGTTCGAGCCGAAACGTTCCAGCGCCGAGCCGGTCTGCACATCCAATGCCTCGCGCGTGCGGGCCTGCAGATTGCCGTCATCACCGAGCCAGCTGATCGATTCGACCGACTTGTTGAGCGCGTCGCCCAGGAATCGCGAGTTGGACAGGATGTGGCACAGACGCTGGGCGGCAGAAGTGGAGTCACGCAAGAAGCCGAGGTAGCCGGATTCGGTGCCGAAGTTCTCCTCCAGCTTGCGCCAGTTGAGCAGGCCCATGTCCGGGTTCTGGCCCTCGCCCAGCCACTGCAAGACGGCGGGCAGGATGATGCGGTTGATTTTGGCCGCGCGCCCCACGCCGGCAGTGAGCACCTGCACGTGGCGGATGGCGGCGTCCGGGTCGCCGAAGCCGATGGATTCGAATCGTTCCTGTGCTGCCTCGACGCTCAGCACGATCTGGTCGTTCTCCATCTGGGCGTTGACCGGCAGCATCGGGCGATAGTAGATGTCAAGGTGCAGGTGGCGCACTTCGCGACGGGTGTCGTCATATTTGTCGACGAGTTCTTCCGGGTGCAGGCCGAACGCGCGGGCGAGGCGACGCAGCTCCTGGTTCTGGTTGAGCTCGTCCACGTCGATGTCGCGCTTCTTTTCGAGGCCTCCGACCGAGGCTCGGCCGAGGTCCGGGAACAGGTGCGTGCGCTTCAGGGACCAGATCTGCTGGCGATGCTCCATCACGCGCTCGAAGCGGTAGTCCTGGGACATGCGCACGGCCTGTTTGCGCGAGACATAGCCGCCTTCGGACAGGCGCTGCAGCGAGTCGAGCGTGTTGCTGGTGCGCAGCGATTCGTCGGTGCGGCCGTGTACGAGCTGGAGCATCTGCACGGTGAATTCCACATCGCGCAGGCCGCCGCGGCCGAGCTTGATTTCGCGGTCCTTCAGGGGCGCGGGAATCAGATCCTCCACGCGCTTGCGCATCTTCTGGCAGTCGTAGACGAAGTTCTTACGCTTGGACGCGCTCCACACGAACGGCCGGGTCATGTCCATGTAGGCCTGGCCGAGGTCGGGGTCGCCGGCCACCGGGCGGGCCTTGAGCAGCGCTTGGAACTCCCAGTTCTCGGCCCACTGCTCGTAATAGTTCTTGTGAGAGGAGAGCACGCGCACCAGCGCGCCGTCCTTGCCTTCCGGGCGCAGGCCGCCGTCGATCTGCCACAGCGGCTGCTCGGCCACGCCCATGATGGCGGACTGGCAGACGCGCTGCAGCATGGTGCCCATCTTGGTGCCCACGCGGATCAGTGTCTGATGGTCCACGTCCTTGTCGGCCGGTTCGACCACGTAGATGAGGTCCACATCGGAGACGTAGTTCAGTTCCTGTGCGCCGAGTTTGCCCATGCCGATGATGGTGAAGCGCACGTGCTCGCTGCCCTCGATTTCATGGCGGGCGATGGCCAGCGCGCCTTCGAGCGCCGCGTCCGCAAGGTCGGACAGTTCGCTGCTGATGGTCGGTTGGATGCGAATCGGATCCTCCGCCATGACGTCCTGCGCGATGATGGCGGCCAGCTGCCGGCGATAACCGGCACGCAGCGCCGTGGCCGCTTCCGCCAGATCCTTGGAAGCGACGGGCATGGCCTGATCGTCGGGATCGGCGCCGACCTCCATGAGCAGACGGGCTCGACGCTGTGCGCGGTTGAACAGGTGGCTGTCGGCGCTGCCGACGGACGCGGCTTCGACGAGTTCCGGCCTGAAACGCATGAACTTGCCCATCGCGTCGGAGGCGCCGAGCACGGTGATCAGACGTCGAAGGGCACCGGCGTCGGGAATGACCCGATCCAGATCCCGCCGACTGGACTGCATCGCGTTGACGATATCCACGAAATTGCCCAGCGCCACGTCGGGGTCGCACGCATGGGCCAACACGCCCAGCAATTCGGCGCATCGTCCATCGGCGATGGCGTCGGCCTTGAGCTGGCCGAACAGGGCGCGAGCCCTGTCGAGGTCTTGCAGACCTGCCCTGATGAGGTCCATGGAGCTGGGTTTGAACATCGACGATTCCATAAGATTCCACTATATACGCTCATGCCCTTCCGAATGGGGCATGAGCCGGGAAGGAGTCATCGGGCGACGCTGATGAGCTCCGAGGAATCCATATCGTAATCGGCCATGGCGTAGGAACGGATGGCGGGATCATCATAGGTGTTCATGTAATAGGTGTTGGTCTTGGACGAGTATCCGCTGGTGAACAGCGTGCGTTCGAACTGGCCGTTGCCCATCTTCGCCATGCCGTCCACCATCTGCACGGAGCCGAGGGTGTGGAACAGGCGCGACACATTGGCGGCTTCATCGTTCTGCTGCGGGTAATGCGCGTTGGTGTAGGCCACACGAACGAAGCGGGACGGGGAGCTCACGTCGCCCGGGATGCCATGCATGCCCACACCCGCACCCCAGGCGGTCAAGGAGGCCTTGCCCCATGAAGTCGGTTCGGCCATCTCGTTGCTGACGCACATGTAGTTGCGCAGATTTTCCATATGGAAGTCGAACGTCGGCTGATTGGTCAGCACATCGACGTCGTCATGATGCACGTGCATGCCATCGGCCATCTGCTCGATGACGATGCTGCGTTTGCCGTCGCCGATGAACCAGTGCAGCAGCGACTCCTGCTGTCCCGGCACGATCTGGGAGACGAGCGTCACGTTCCTGAGCGCCTCCTCGACCTCGTCGACGGAGTCGAAATTACGCGCCACCCACAGCGGGAATTCGAACGTGGCGACGTTTTCCGTGCCTTCGACCGGTTCGTGGACGAACGAGGCGTAACCAGGGAAATTCAAGCCGGCGATGGCCAGACCATGTTCGTTGGCGCAGTCGAAATACATCGGCCTATCGGCCATGACCACGCCCACGCCGATCACCGCGTTCGGCTTCGCCTTGCCGCTCGCACCGAACACCGTGTCATAGTGGTAGCCGCGCGGAGTGACCAGGATGGTCTCCCCATATGAGAAACTCCAGTCGAGATTACGGCCGAAATAGGTGTTGCCCTCATCATCGGAGAAACGGACACCAGTGCACATAACGGACTTCCTTCCATCGCTTTGGTTGGCTTGCACGTTCATGATACCCATCGGCCGCTGGGTGAACTCTGGGTTTCGCCAGCAGGTTAACGTGCGGCGCGACACATTGAGACGCGCCGCGCCGCGATATGCGTCAACCTTGCGTACCGAGGAACAACGGTTCCGTATTGCGCCAGATACGGCGCGTGGTGGCGGGGTGGTTCATCGAATACAGGTGGACGCCGTCCACGCCGTGGGCCACGAGGTCGGCGATCTGCTCGGAAGCGTAGAGGATGCCGGCGGTACGCAGCGATTGAATGTCATCCTCCCACCTGTTCAGCAGTGCATCGAGTTTGTCGGGAATGCGCGAGGCGTTGCGTTCGGCCATGCGCCGCACCGACTTGGCGCCGCGCACCGGCATGATGCCCGCTTCGATCGGCACGGTGATGCCGGCGGCGCGAGCCTTGTCCAGGAAGCGGTAGAAATCCTCGTTGTCATAGAACAATTGCGAGATCAGACGGGTGACGCCGGCATCGACCTTGATCTTCAGGTTCTCGATGTCCTGATCCAACGATCCGGACTGGTAATGGCCTTCTGGATAGCATGCGCCGAACACCGTGAGATCCGGTTTCATGGATCTGATGTAGGACACGAGATCGCTGGCGTGGTTGAAATCGCCGACCAAACGTTCGCCATCGATGTAGTCGCCTCGCAAGGCGAGCACCGCGCTCACACCGGCCTGCTCGAACATGTCGAGGGCCTCGTCGATTTTCGCCTTGTCGGAGTACAACGCGGTCAGGTGCGCGACTGCGGGAATGCCGTACTCCTTGCTGATCGTGTGGGCGATGCGCGCGGTGGCGGTGCGGTCCGAATGGGTGCCGTGGCCGTAGGTCACGGAAATGAAGTCGGGGTTCAGCCCCTCCAGACCGTCAAGGGTGTCATAGATGGTGTCCACGGGAGCGTTGCGTTTCGGGGGAAAGACCTCAAGGGTGAACATCGGGGAATGCATGCTGATTTCCTTACATAAACCCGAGCTCCCTCATCCGGAAGGGAGCTCGGTGATTTCCGCTACTTGTCGAGCCTGGCGCGCACGGCCTTGGCGGCGGCGACCAGATGTTCAAGGCTCGGCCAGGTCTCGTCGTTGCCTCGGGTCTTCAGACCGCAGTCGGGGTTGATCCACACCTTCTTTACGTCGATCTTGTCCAGGATCTCGTAGATGCGATCCTCGATCTCCTTCTCGGAGGGGATACGCGGGGAATGGATGTCGTACACGCCCGGACCGGCTTCGGTCTCGAACCGCGCGTCATGGATGGCGTCAAGCACCACGAGATCGCCGCGGGACGCCTCGAAGGAGATCACGTCGGCATCCATCGCATCGATGTCGCGGATGATGTCGTTGAACTCGGAATAGCACATGTGCGTGTGGATCTGGGTGGTCGGCTTGACGGCGGAATGCACCAGACGGAAGGCCGGGATGGCCCAGTCGAGATACTTGGCGTGCCAGTCGGACTTGCGCAGCGGCAGCTTCTCGCGCAGGGCGGCCTCATCGATCTGGATGATCTTGATGCCGGCGGCCTCAAGATCGAGGACTTCGTCGCGGATGGCGAGAGCGAGCTGCTTGGTCTGTTCCTCATGGGTGATGTCCTCACGCGGCCAGGACCAGTTGAGGATGGTCACCGGTCCGGTGAGCATGCCCTTCATCACATGGTCGGTCTTGGACTGGGCGTACGCGGACCATTCCACGGTGATCGGGTTGGCGCGGGAGACATCGCCCCACACGATCGGGGGCTTGACGCAACGAGTGCCATAGGACTGGACCCAGGCGTTCTTGGTGAACAGGAAGCCGTTGAGATTCTGGCCGAAGTACTCGACCATGTCGTTACGCTCGAATTCGCCATGGACCAGCACATCGAGGCCGATCTCCTCCTGTTTGCGGATGACGGCGTCGATCTGCGATGCGATGAACTCGTCATAGGCCTCCTTGGTGACTTCGCCCTTGCGCAGCTTGGCGCGCTCGGCGCGAATCTCCTTGGTCTGGGGGAAGGAGCCGATGGTGGTGGTCGGCAGCAGCGGCAGCCCGAGGGCCTCGCGCTGCAGGGACTGGCGCTCTTCGCGGGCCGGCTGACGCACGTAGTCGGCATCGGACAGCTTGCCGATGCGTTCGGCGACGGCCGGATCGGCGGCCACTCGGGTGCCGTCGAACAACGCCTGATTGGCGGCGAGGGCCGCGGACGACTTCTTCTCATCCTCGGTGGCGTCGGTCAGGGCCGCGATCTCCTTGAGCTCGCCGAGCTTTTGGACCGCGAATGCGAAGTGCTTGAGGTCTTCGGCCGGGATGCCGGTCTCCCCTTCGGTGCTGAACGGCACATGCAGCAGGGAGGACGCGGTAGAGACGGCCACATCGGCGGTGACCTGCTTCAGAGCATCGACCAAGCCGAGGGAGGTGGCGTAGTTGTTGCGCCAGATGTTGCGGCCGTTGATCACGCCGGCGAAGATGGTGGTGCCGGCGGCCACGCCGTACTTGGCGACGGCTTCGAGATTCTCCTCGCGACCTTCGTTGAGATCCAGCCCGATGCCGTCGAAACCGAACAGGTTGACGGTCTCATACACGTCGGCGATGTGGCCGAAGTAGGTGTTGAGCAGCACCTTCACATTGCCCTTGGCGGGCAGGATCTTGGTGTAGAGGGCCTTGAAGAGCTCGACATCGCCCGGCTCCTTGTCGAGCACGAGGTACGGCTCGTCAAGCTGAACCCACGCGGCGCCAAGATCGTTGAACCTGGCGAGTACCTCGGCGTAGACGGCGGCCACCGCGTTGACCAGTCCTTTGTCGATCTCCAGTTCGGCGGCTTCCGGAGTACGCGCAAGCTTGAGGAAGGTGTACGGTCCGATGAACACGGGCTTGGTTTCGACGCCCAGGGACTTGGCCTCGTTGAATTCATCGAACGGCTTGGTGGAATTGAGCTTGATTTCGGCGGACGGTTCGACCTCGGGCACCAGATAGTGGTAGTTGGTGGTGAACCACTTCTTCATCGGCAGTGCGGTTACATCACCCTTGTCGCCCTGGTAGCCGCGCGCCATGGCGAAGAGCGTATCCTCCTGATCGTCGAAGGCGAGACGCTGGTAACGCTGCGGAATCACGTTGAGCAGGATGGCGGTGTCCAGCATCTGATCGTAGTAGCTGAAGTCGTTGCTGGCGATAAGATCGATGCCGGCGGCCTGCTGCAGCCTCCAATGCTTGGCGCGCAGTTCGGCGGCGGTGGCCTTGACGGCGGCAAGGTCGTTGGCACCCTTCCAGTAACCTTCGATGATCTTCTTCAGTTCACGGTTCTGCCCGATGCGGGGGAAGCCGGAGACGGAAGTCAGAGTGGACATGAATCCTCCAAATTGTGTGCGTTCGTAACCCGATTCAGGGTAGCAAACATTCGGATTCCGGCCCCTATAAATAGCCGCAGAGTGTCGCTATCAACGGAATTTATACCCTGACGATCCCCTCCCGGCAGCCCCCAGGTCGCACGCGGTCACGGAGGGTCGATTCAGTCAAAATCCTTCACATTGATGACGGCAAGCAATTCGCCGCTATGAACCTGCCATTCGTCGAACGGTTTGTCCAACCCCATGATCACGACGGATGCGGGCGAGAGTCCCAGATTGAGCAGATCAAGCCGTTCGGCATCGGAGTCGGGCGAGGCAAGCCATTGGGCGCTGATCGATACCGTCGGCTCATGACCCACGATCATGAACACGCGGTTCTTGGCCTTGACGTGGGCGAGCTCGTCGAACACCGCCTGCACTCCCCCGTCATACAGGCTGATGCGGTAGTCGACGATCGGCTTGTCGCCAAAGGTCTTGAGCATGCGGTCCAGTGTCTGGCGCGTGCGGGTAACGGACGAGCAGGAAATTTGATCGGGCACCAATCCCAGCGACTCGATACCCTTGCCCACGGCCTTCGCCTGTTTCAGACCTTTGTCGGTGAGCTCGCGTTCCGAGTCGCCCTTGTCGCCGAACGGCTCGGCCTTGGCGTGCCTCATGATGATGAGGATATGGTCGTATTTCTTCGCTGCTTTGGCGACTTTGCTCAGCTTGATGCCCATCCGTGGCTCCCTTCACGAACCGCCTGCCCGGTGTGGCGGTGTGGTGTTGCTTCCAGTATAGAGGTGTGTGAGCGCTCACAAACTCATCGTTTGGCGGTTATTCGCGCGTGTTGCCAAGTTCTCCCACCTGACGGTCGAGGTCACGCAACACCTTACGTAGTTTGTGGTCGGAGATGTCGCGCAGTTCCAGTTCCTCGATCTGCGCCTCACGCTGTTCGTCGGTGAGCGAGTCGATGTCGGTCTGTGTGTCCTTGGTCACGCGATCGCGCTTTCTGAGCGCCTCGAACCCGGAGGCCATGGCGCGCGAGATAACAAGGAAACCGGTATGGCCGATCATCTGGTGGTCGGGGCGTACGGCGAGGCCTTGGGCCTTCCATGTGCGTTCGAACGATTCCTGGATCTGCGGCTCGGTCCAGCAGCCGGCCGCGCGCAGGGCTTCGGCCAGTCGGCTCATCTGCGTGGTGGTAGTTACGTAACTGACCAACACGCCGCCGGGGGCAATCACGCGGTATGCCTGGTCGAGCCTGTTCCACGGGTCGAGCATGTCGAGCATGATGCGGTCGAACCAGTGTTCGGGCAGTTCGGCGGCCACGGAGTCGAAGTCGCCGGTTTTGAGATCCCACCAGCTGGGGGCCTCGCCGTAATACAGCGTGGCGTTGGCCTGAGCCACTTTGGCGAATTCGGGGCGCAGCTCGATCGTGGTCAGATGGCCACGATCGCCCACGGCGTCCAGCAGGTTCACGCTCATCGCGCCCGAGCCGGCACCGGACTCAAGCACGCGCATGCCGGAACGGATGTCGCCGAGCTGGACAACCTGGGCGATGTCCTTCGGATACATGATCTGCGCGCCGCGCGGCATCGACAGCACGTAATCGGCCAGTCGCGGGCGCATCACCGCATATTCCCAGCCGCCGATGGCGCGCGACGACTTCCACGGCTTGTTCCTGTCTTTCTCGGGATAAACCTGGTTGACCTGCGCCTCACGCTTGGCGTGCACGGTGAGGATCACGGTGCCTTCGGTATTGCCGATCACATCGTCATGCAGAATCAGGCCATGCTCGGTCTGCGTGGAGCCGCCAGCCACAAGCTGATCGGTGATCTTCTTGCCCTTGCGGTCGGTGAACTGCACCTTCTCGCCTGCGGTGAGAGGCCCGCGCCTCGGCTCCATAACTTACTCCTTGCGTGCTCGGTGGGTCAATCGCTACAAGTCTAATGCATGTAAGCTCGTTGGTGAGGTGATGACGATGCGAATGCAGATGACAAGCCAGATCGATGCCGACGGCAATGACCCCATTTTCCTGATGTTCCACGGTTACGGCAACGACGAAAGCGAGATGGTGCGGATTCTCGACGCCGTATATGCGCCGACGCGAGCCGATGCGGCCCCATCCGCAATTGCCGCCGTACCCAGCTATATCTCGTTCCGTGCCACCTACGCGAGGCCCTATATGGGCGGCAATTACTGGTATCCCGACGGCTGCGGCGTGGACGAGCGCCAACGCGAATGCGCGGCGGTCGGGGATGCGGTGGCTTCACTGCTGGATGCCTCGGCATTCGCCCATCGCAGGAAGATATTGATCGGTTTCTCCCAAGGCGGTTATCTGTCGTATCATCTGGTCAAGGTGCATCCGACGTTGTTCAATGCCGCGATCCTGCTCAGTCCTTCGTTCATGGGCGAGGAACAGGCGGCGCTTGACTCCACTACCCGATTCTTCCTGGCGTATGGCGCGCAGGACCGCACGATTCCGCTGCCCGACCAGCAAACGGCCCATCAGGTCCTTGAACGGGCCGGGCATCTGACCTATCGCGAGTATTCCGGCATGGCCCATGCCATCTGTGATGAGGAAATCGCCGATATCCGGCATTTCCTACGTGCCGTATGATGCCGGAATAGCTTCAATATGGAATATCTCCGCTCAAAGAGGTACATTCGACCTTTTTCAACGCAGAAAGCCCTCTTCCCTACCACCGAACACCGGCATAGTCCGTTTCGAGAGGCCGATTTGCACCTTCTCGGAGGTCTACTCCCGTTTCAAGGGGCTGTTCCGAAGGCGGAATGGAAGTACAAACGGCTTAGCGGCAACGCCATCCCGCCATTTCGGGGTCGTGTCTACTTGGGCACCAGCCCCGTGAAACGGAGATAGACCTCCGGAGAGCCGCAAATCAGCCCCTTGAAATGGATTAACAATGAAATAACGCGTTGGCCATGCCCATTCATCGCGCGATGGTTCTGCAATCAGCTCAATTCCCCTGCCGGCTGATGCCGCCCTTATGACCGGTGGCCTTGAATGGCGTGGCGCGTGCCGTCACCTTCGGCCCCGGCAGATTCGTACTGGTATTGGATCGACCGCGGAGCCCGACAGCCGGCTGGGACTCGGAGCGTCGACCAGTACCCGTGATGTTGGTATGCCGTTTGCCGTCATGTGCCCGTTTCCCACCAGCACCTTCAGCCTCGTCAATATCAATACCCCTGGCGCGCAAAGCACGCGCCCACCGCTCATCCATCGTCGCCTCACACGTCCCATTCGGGTTTCCACGTGTACTGTATGTCGTAGGCGCTTGACCAGAACATGTATTCGTTCTGCACACCGGTCACGAAGATGTCCACGAGCTCGGCCCGGCGCTCTTCGTTCAAACCCTCCACGAGCTGTTCGATGTGTTCAATCAGCCACGCCGAGCTACTCCAGAACTCCTCGGTCTTGTACATGTCCACCCAGCTCTTGTACGGGTTGGCATCGAGCGTGTCCGCGAATTCGGCGGCGAGACGCTGACCGTAGTCGGCGTACACCCAGGCGCAGGGCAGCACGGCGACCAGGATATCAACCAGCGGATTGCCGTATGCGATCGACAGGATGTTCGACGTGTAGGCGCGGGCGAACGCGGACTGGCGCACCGAGTTCATCTCCTGCTCGCTGATGCCGTAGCTCGCCATGTATTTACGATGCATGGCGGATTCCACATTGAAGATGCAGTTCTGCACATCCGCCATGAACCGCATGACCTCGGGATCCTGAGTCTTGGTCAACGCCAGCGCGTGCACCTTGGCGTAATCGTTCAGGTAGCGGTAATCCTGCAGCAGGTAGAACGCGAAGCGCTCGCGCGAGAGCGTGCCGTGACCCAGCTCGCGCAGGAACGGCTGCCGGTAGCCCTCCTCCCAGACCAGGTCGGAGGCCTGGCGCAGGCGCTGGGCGAACGGCGGCAGGTGGTTCAGGGTGATCGGGCCGAATGCGACGGCGTCAAAAGACATCGTTTGCCCCCCTTCGATGGTGTTGGCCAACAGGTTCCAAGGGTCAGGCACAGCGCCTTTCTCAACCCGTTCGCCGCCACGATGGCCGGCAGCTTGCGTTCACGGGTTCCCCTGCAATGCGCCTCATTATGGCAACACGAACCGACAGGTGCCGGCTGCGCCTAGGATGGGAAATGATTGCTGCACGCCGAAAAGGGGAGGCGACTGTCATGAGGTATTTCACGACCGACACGCATTTCGGGCATCTACTGGTCACGGTGTTGCGAGGGTTCACGACGTTCGATCCGACGCACTCGCGCTATGAGGAGGTGCTGCGCGCGCATGATCGCAAGACCGCCGAGGATTGGGCCAAGGAGGAGACGTTCGGCGCGGGTCTGACGTTTCGTCAGGTCGCCGATACGGATGCGCATGACAAGGCGATTGTGGATCATATCCACACTTTGGTCGGCCCGGATGATGAGCTGTGGATTCTGGGTGATATCGGTTTCCGCACATCGCTGACCCATCTGAAGAACTGCCTGTGAGCGCTCAATTGCAAGCATCTGCATGGTGTGATCGGCAACCATGATGACTGGTGGCGGGAAGACCGCCCCGCACTTAACCTGTTCGAAAGTTTGGAGCCGCACGATACGGTTGAGATTGAGGGACTCGGTACGGTCAATCTTTCGCATTACCCGTATCGGGAGGATCTGACATACAGTTGGCCCGATGATGTGGCGAAGTTCAGCGGCAAGGCGTTGCCGTTTGACGGTCGCAGGCTGCTGTATGGACATACACATCAGCTTTCGCCAGATGGTGCACGCCCGGAGGCACTGAATGTTGGCATTGACACAGCATTGACCGCCGTTGAGATGTATGCACGCTGAACACGCGCCTCAACGGCATTGGTCTCGTCATCTCTCGCTCACACCAACGGATTGCCGGCAAGACGGGTCAATTCGGCGTTCAGCTCGGGGAAATGCTCGTTGCCGACGAACGGACCGTATTCCGTGCCGGATTGGAATGGGCACCATGCCTGAATGGTCATATGCTTCAGTCGTGAATAAGGCAGGATGCCACCGGTGCGATCGGCTGCGGGATCGCTCGCCATATTGAATTGGATTTCAGCGTCGAGCATCTGTGTATGCATTCCGCCGTGTCGAAATAGTCGATGCCGGAATCATGGGCCACGGCCACGGTACGTGCCGCATCGGCGGCATCCAACGCGTCCATGCGCATCACGCCCAGCGCCACTCGTGACGCAATCATGCCGGATTGTCCGATTTCCTGAGTCTTCATAGTGTCTCATTTCTGTTATCGTGAATCGGCGAACGGGCACTGTCCGCTTCGTTGCCGGGCAGCAATCTCCATTGCCGCGGCTTATGTCACCTTATCGCTTGAAGTGCACTTGAAGGCAACTCGCAGGCAGGCAGCGCGCGCTGCCGGGCGCGTCTTCGCGTCTTCATGTCTTCGCTGTGACCGAGACATCGTTGTGCCGTAATCATGCCCATTTCTTGTATGATGACCTCTATAGCAACAGAGCTAGGGGGATTCCATGAATACTACCGATTCAGCCAAAGTCAGTGATGCCAACGCCGGCGCAAACAATGCCATCCATATCCCGCACAATCCCACGCTTGCCGGATTGGCCACGCTGACCCGCAACGTGGCGTACAAGACCGGGGCCGATAACCTGGTGATGGATATCATCTCGCCACAATCCACCGGCGATGACGATGACCGCCGCTACCCCACCGTGATATTCGTGCAAGGCAGCGCCTGGACCACGCCGCATCGCGACTACGAGATCCCGCAGCTCTCGGCTTTGGCCCGCGAAGGCTTTGTGGTGGCCACGGTGAATCATCGCGATGCCTCGAGCGATCCCCATGACATGTTCCCCGCATATCTCGAGGACGTCAAAGCAGCCATCCGCTATCTCAGGGCAAACGCGCGCCAATGGCACGTGGACCCCGACCGTCTCGGTATCTGGGGCACGTCGTCCGGCGGCAACACGTCGCTGCTGGTGGGGTTGACCGCCGACGATCCGCGGTATGAGGACGGCACCAATGCCGATGAGAGCGATGCGGTGAAGTACGTGGTCAGCTGCTTCCCGCCCACCGACATGCTTGAAGCAGTCGACGCATTCGACGATGAGACCAATCCATTCCGGCTGTATTATTTCGGCCCGTTCGCGGCCGTGGTGGGCGCGACCCATGAGACCGGCATCAATGCCGATGTCCGTCAGCGCGCGGCTGACATGAGCCCCTACCTGCAGGTGCGGGATGACCAACAGTATCCGCCGATGCTCCTGTTGCACGGCACCGCCGACACCGTGGTCCCCTACCATCAATCCGTCAAGATGCGCGACCGGCTGGTCGAGCACGGCGTGGACGCGCAGCTGGTGCTAGTCGACGGCGCCGAACATGAGTACGATTTCTGGAGCCAGCAGGTCTTCGACGTGATCTTCGATTTCATTCGTGAGCGGAGCTGAACGTAAGGGCACACGGGCGCGTCCTTGTTATAGGTTGCCGAGTTCTCTTTTAGCCAATTTTGTTGGAGCCCCTGTCTGCGTGAACATGCCATGACAGTTCTAGACTGTGTTCTAAGACTGTCAATCGGCAATGTGTATGAAAGCGTGATGTGATGGGTCAGACGGCGATTGATGGAGTTGAGGGACTTAATAGGGCCGGCGAAATCAGCAGATTCAGCGGTTCGCGGCAGCTGATGTGGGGGTCATGCGCTGTATCTGATTTGGTGGTGTATTTTCTTCCGCCCGAATGCGCAGGTCAAAGGCGGCACGCTGCGCGTATTCGGTATTGCGTGCATTCTTGTGGCCGCGGTGGCGGGCATCGTCGGAGTAGTGTTAGAATGTTTTGGTATCAGTAAGTTACTTTAGCACGCGGCCGATTTCCTCTTTGAGTGCATACCGTCTCGGGTACTTTGCCATGATCTCCTTGGCGAGAGCCTTGGCTTGGTCGAGTCCGAAAACGTTGCGATATTGCTCGATCCACGTGGCAACGAATCGGTATTCGTTGCGATTTCCCTGTTGCAGATCGCGATTCAGCGGCAGCTGCTTTCTGATCAGTCGTTCTGCTTCCGCGCTGTGATTGAGGCTGATGGGCTTGAGCAAATCACGCAGGAGTTCCGGCCGCTGTTCGGCTAAGGTCAAGGCCTCATCGGATAGGCGCTCTTCAGTCATGAGTCGTGCAAGGACTTTCCCACCGAAATCATGCTCATGATAGTTGCGCAGGATGTTCTGAACGCTTTGAGGCCAGCCCGATTTGCCGACCATCGATTTGAGGATGGGAATGCAACGTTCGTCCGCCACTGAATCACTGTGAGCGACGTAGTACTCATATAATTGTTTGATGCCGTTCTCATCGTTCAGTCGTTCATAGCAGGCCTCCAGCATGGTAAGCTCGCCATGCGGCAGTTGAGCGGTGAGCTCCCAATACCCCGCATGCTTTTGCGCGGCATCCCAATCGTAAGTCTGTTCCAAGAAAGCGGCGGCCCAGGCATAATCCCCGTCCAGGAATTTACGTGCGATGACGGCAAATCTGCATTCGGCCACGTCCGTGTTTTTGGACAGTAGCTCATCGGCACTAATTGCGTCGCCGCCGTACAGCAGAAAGTCATGATGGAGTTTCAGCAGATAGTCCTGTGCAGCTCGCCAATCGTAATCGGTCAGGTTCGTTCGATGGCCGTCAATGGAATCCCCCTTCTTGTCATGAAGGAATTGTTGGGCAACATTCAATGTGGACTGCGCATAGGTGCGGCACATGAACGAGGTCGTGCCGATCTCGCGGGGCTGATGCTCCATCTGTTCTATGTCCGCCGTACCTCGTGCGTGAATATCCGCGAATGGGATGACGCATTCCAGCGGCGTGTGCGGCCAAAACAGCATCTCGATCATAGGGGTATCACGTATGAATCTCAACGCTGCAATCAGCATCTGCTGCGCTTGCTCGCCTGTAACGATTGGTGCCGCGGCATACGTATAAGCGAGGATCCGCTCATTGAGGTGTTCGATATATGTCTGTAGCGTACCCTCTTCATCATCGACTTGTCTCGCGAACCACACTGTTTTTCGCAAAGCCGCGCACATGCGTCTCATGGCCAGCGGATAGTCGTTCGATTGTTCTGCTTCCTCGAATACGGCCATCACGCCGTTTATGGCGGCATCCCCCCATTTGAATTTCCAGCCGTAGTCCTTGCCGAGATGTCGCCGCATGGGAGATTCCATGACGCGATCCACGGTGCTTTCGGGCATCAATGGTTCCATGCCGCTCGCGATTGCCGGATTCGCAGTCACGATGGCATTGATTTCGTCCTGATTCCAAACCAGATAGAAATGCTGAGCGGGCGTCCACCGTTCTGATTTGCGCAGTCCCACTCGTTCTCGAATATGTTGCAGCACTCGATTGAACACTTCAGGTTTCGATGCGAGAGGATTTGCTGCTACGGGTATGTCTGGCCGAGAGTCGTCCTGCTTTGCAATCATCGCATCGTATGTCACGTTCTGCTGATGATTACCGCCGTGTTTGTAATCACGCAACGTCAAGAGCACCGCACCAATATGCTTGCAGTATCCGTCATAGTCGTAGGGGCAGGTGCAGGATGCGAACACGATATCGTTGCCACGAAGTCGAATATCGACATCGTAGAGTTCAGAACCGTGCACTTCGGCGTGGAATAGTCCGGCCGACACTTCCTCTAACCCACCGATCCTATGCTCGTCCACGTAATCATATGCTCGCTCCAGGCTGCGGGAGGTCATCTCCTCTTCGAACTCGTCGAAATGGGCAGTCATGACGGGCCTCCTAATGATTGGTCATACAATGCCGCCAATTGTACTTATAATGGCACAAATCGCCTGAACCGCATCCATCCAATTCATCATTGTCTTTCTTCTTACCTCCTGAGACCTAAATCAACTCATTTCTCATCAATTCGCCTATACGTGACCTTGCATTCCTTAACGCGGCGAAGCTGCTGGTGGCGCAACAATGGGTTAAGCCAGTCTCCATCAATGAACTTCTGGAAGATGTCAAGCCCGCGGCCGGGAAGAATCTGCCAACCGGTATCCGAAGTAATGGAACGGTCGTGCAAAGTGTCTCTGAATTCGTAGGTAAGGTTCACGCCCAACTGCGAAAACGTCGATACCAGTTCGTCCAAACCATTTACCTGCGCATCCACGAATTCAGGATCATTATGTCCGGTCACCAGATGAACGGCCACATCCTCATCGGGATTTTTGCATCTGAGCAGCATTTCCAAGAACTCGGCCAGATTACGCAGCTGATAAGGCTTACGCACATACGCATCCTCTACAACAATTTTCTTCGCACCAGCCAAATATGGCCCGAACAATTTGTAATACGTGATTCCACGTTGGTTTTCGACCAGTTCCCACTGCTTTCCGTCGGCCTTTGCCGCAAGACGCTCGACTGGAGTCATCGTAGCTGTTTCTTGCTGCCGCGCTACGGGCAAGGCATTGACGTTCTCAGAAGCACCGGCTTCATTACCCGCAATTGCCTCGGCATCACCAGCAACAGACGATTCCGCCTCTCCCTCATCTTCCGAGTTCTCAGCTACACGCCCACGCCAATACAACTGCGGGTAGTCAAGCTCCTCCAACGTCTGCACGGCGACTACTTCGCCATCGCTCACACGCTTGTAAGTGAACTCGACTTCCTCCATGGTGGAGTCGATGCGGCACAGCTGGTCCTTGACACGCTTGCGGCCCTCGATGGCGCAACGCAGCAACGGTTCCATCTGTTCGGGAGTGGCCTTGCCGTCCGGGTAGATGAGCTTCATCAATCCGGAGAACGTCTTTTTGATGCCGTCCTTATCTCGCGTGGACAGTGTGGAAGACAGTTCGAAATACTTTTCGAACCGGTCGCTGTAATCGGCATCGCGCAGGTTGTGCAGAATCTCCGCCAGATAGTCGACCACGAATCCGAATCCGCTGGTGAACATCTCAGAACGGATCTGTTCGAACTCCCAACCCGGCAGGTAGAAGTGGATGCGGTCCAGAAACGCCGGATCATGGTATTGCTTCGGCAGCTCTTCGAACAGGTCAGAGTTTTTCAGCATGTACGGCACGTTATGCGAGGTGTTGCCGACGAACGCCATGCTCGCCTCGCCTTGGAACGTCTCGACACCACGGGAGAACGACTTGTTGGCCATGTAGTTCTTCATGATGTCCACCAAGTCCCGGCCGGCCTTCTTGGCCTTGCCCGCGAACTCGTCGAAAGCCACCGTGTCCCAATAGCCCACAAGCCCCAAGTGTCCATTGGAATTGTTCACGAACAGTTTGGCCACTGTCACTTCCCCGCCGGATATGAGCATGCCGTGCGGTGAGAATTCTGAGTAGATGTGCGATTTGCCGGTGCCTTTCGGCCCGAGTTCGACCAGATTGTAGTTGCGCTCCACAAACGGCACCATGCGTACCAGATGAAGCAGTTTCGCCCGGTCGGAGAATAGATCGGGATTGAACCCAATGGACTGCATCAGCAGATCGATCCATTCGCTATCGGTGAATTGCGAACGTTGCTGCATGTAGTTTTCGCGATCATCACGCGACATCTGCACAGGCTTGAGCTGCAGCAACTGCCATGGTACTTCGCGCGGGTCGCCGGAATATGCGTAACCGATCTGACACATGCACCAGATGCCCGTCACCAGCAGTTTCGGATAAGCTTTTACAAGGCTCGGATCGACAATCACCTGGCTGATACCGAGATTGGAGAACGTCGCCTCGTACAGGTCGGTCTTCTCGTTAAGAGCCACCTGTACACGGTCGATAATCCTATGGCTGCCTTTCTCACGGATTTTCGACTGGATAAGATTGGCTTCCTCGCGATGCACATAGTTGTTTGCAAGAATGGCACGCACTCGATCCACACCCGACTCGATACTGGCCTGGTCGGTGTTCGTGGCATATGCGCTGAGCAGGAACTCCAGCACATATGAAGGCACCAGTGCATTGCCCTTGACCTTGTTCACCAGATCCTTGCGGACGGTGACCCCGGGGAACATATCAGTGATCTTAGCGTCCAACGCGGTCAGGGAATTCCCATCCGTGTTGTGTTCAGGACTTTCAATCCAACCGTTCTGGCTCATACCCTGCTCATTCATTGTGTTACCCCTTACGGTCGCTTTCCTCTGTGCTCATCCAATTCAGTCGAAGAATCCGGCATCGTCGGCCACCACGCCCTGTTTGAAGAAGTATCGTGCCTTCTGGTCAAGCATGACCAGCACGTTTGACCCATCTGTCTTCTCACGCAGGCGCAGTTCGATATTCGTTCCATTGAATCGTTCCGCGTCACTGGTCAGCATGAGAGTAGCCGTCACATGGCGTTCGCTTTTCTCCTGCCCAAGCAGATCGAAGGCGACCGGCGTCTCATTGGAGATGAGCACATCATTGCCTGCCGTATCGCGCCCCCACAATCCGGCCAATACGGTACGTGCGCGGATTTTTCCTCCAACGGGCTCGTTCTGGAAGAATTCCACAGTCAACTGTCTGCTGGAAAGCCTGTCGGTTCGTTGCAGAATAGTGAATTCCACAGCCCTCACATCGTCGGCCGCGGAACGCCCCTTACTGACATGCAGCACAGGAACGACGATTTCCTGCAATGCTGCTCCTCCATGCACATACTTCACACCGGCGCCCTGCATGCGCAAGCGCATGATGGAGTTCGGCACTTGAACGCTTATGCCTTCATTCCGAGCATCGTCCATTCCTATCTGCGTGGCATTGAATGTCACGAACGCGCGACCCGGAACAAGATTGGATCCGATGGAGAATCGCCGCTTTCTCACCCATACCGCATCGCCCTTGGGCTGTTCGCTCAACCATTCCGTACCGTCCAAATCTCGGTCCTGATAGAGGAATCCGTGATCCGCGGTGATGATCATGTTATGGACGTTACCGCTGGCAAGTTTTTTGACTACTTCGCCCAGTTCCTTGAACGTCTTCTCGCATGCGTCCACTGTTTCCGATTCCGTTTTCTCCGTATCACCGGTGGCGTCGATATGGTTGTGATACACATACAGCACGTTGCAGGATTTATATAGTTCTTTGATTTCGCTGACTTTCAGCTTTGTCAAATCGTCATATCTAATCGCTTTGCCGCCTACGGCCGAAAGAATGGCGGTGCGCGCTTCGATTCCTTTGGTGCTGCGTCCATCAGCCAGAACATACAAACGGTCTTTGCTGTCGAATTCGAGCGAGCCGTGCGGCAGCAACGCCGCCATGCCAAGTTGTGTATAGGATGGCAGAACGCTGTATTGCATGTTCAGTTTCGTACTGAAACGGCTTTCCCTGTCGATGCGTTCGGACAGTTCCTGCGCAACCTCGTAACGTAGCGCATCGGAAATGATCACGGCGATTTTTCTGCCGGCCTTCAAGGTCGGCGCGATTTCACGTTCATAGAAATTGGTTTGCGCGTCCATGTCTATGAACTTCCATTGGCTAAGCGTATCGACTTGTTTTTGCCATGCCTGACCCAGATCCTGCTGATATGCCTCGTAGGCGCTTTGCAAATCATCGTCCACGCTCACCGCATCCGGGTTGGCGCGATGCCATGCGAGCACATATCTTCTGTATGCGCCGTCGGCCTTGTACAGCTTTTCGGCATACAGCTTCATCCCTTGTTCCGGTGAGCTGATGGTGCTGATGAGTTCACCGCATTCAGCCAGAACGGCACGGAGCCTGCTTGCTGCGGCAATGCACTCGTATTGGTCGGTATATTCTGCATACCAGAGCTTTTGCTTGCGCCCGTTGATGATTCGTTGCACCTGGTCGTCCGTAATGGATTGCGAGCCCAACCGTTCGAACAGCTTGTTGACGATCATCTCATCCACGTCGCGGAACAGGTCGCGGTCGGCAAGCTCTTCTACGCTCATGTCGGCGATTCGAGTGGACAGGTGCAGTTCCTCCACGGCATTCTCGGAAAGATTCTGCAGTACCGCGCGCATGTCGATGTTCTTATACCAGTCGTCCCAGTCTCGAATAATATTCGCATAAGCGGAAACGGCGTTCTTTCCATCGGAGAATCCGTTCCATGCCAGCTGGAACAGCCATAGCACGAAGTCTTTCACCGTTGGCTCGTGGCCGACATCAGTATCCACGTCAAAACGATAAATGCGCCGTGTTCCAGTCCAATGGAACGTGCTTAATCCCATGCGTTCGATCGCGGTGATACCGGAATCGTCACCCTGCGAATATTGTGTAAGCAGCTCAGCCCAGATGTCTTGCATGCTGTGCCGATCGTCTTTCAGTTGCAGCAGCGTGGCGATCATCTTCGCCTGGAAATAGGTGGCATCGTCGTGTGCATTAAGACGTTTCGCGAAGCGCTTGGTGCGTTCTTCGCTGTCGAAGAACTTCGGCGCACGCTTCATCACTTCCAACCACTTGTTTCGGGTGTCGGCGGAAGCTTCCGGCAGCGTTTCCGTAAGCGTCACGGCAAGTTTGTCCATGGTGAACGTGGGGCCGTATGCCAGTTCCAAATCCAACAGCCAGTTGTCCTGATCTGCCGGGGCCGGCTCCGTCAGATATACGAGGAATTTTTGATTTGGCTGCTCGTGGAACATGCGGTAGCGCACCGTGAACGGAATGTACCGCCTGTCATTCTCATCTCCGATTTCCGGAGTGATGAGTTCAACCTCACGCAGTATCTCATCGGTGGCGCACTCGCCTACCAATGTTGCCACATCATCCACGTACTGCTTCTTATCGTCACGCCAAAATACGATGCGCCCGCGTTCGCCCAGCTGGCTGAAACGTTTAGCGAGCAGTCTTGTTACTTGGCTATCCTCACTCATACGGTTCCGTCCTTTTCTTCGCTTCAGCGTATCGAGTAGCACGAGCAGCACCAATTTTCACTGCACTGCCTTCCTCTATTAGGCTCTTCAATATTCGTTGAGCCTGCCTTTCCTGCACGCCTAGTACCCGTATGGCGTCAGAGATAGAAATACTCGCATTCTTACGCAGCGCATCAAGAATACGCTCTTTCTGGGATGGAAGCACCGCAATGGCGGCATTCGGAGCAGCATTCGTTTTTGAAGTTGTTCCTTCCGCAATCCCGTCATCAGAAAGCGAATCCCGTCGTAATCCCGTCACAATCCCGTCATCAGAACCTGTCTCTGAGCCATTGCGATAGATATTGATACGCAGATCCGTGTCGCCGCCGAGGAATTCCGGTTCCGGCAATCCGGCATCGCGCACCTCCTGCAGAACGCGCAGGATGCCGCTCCCCCAATGCTCGATATAACCCATGTATTCAAAGGCAGAGGCCAATGCCTCGTTGCGGATTTTCGAATAGCCCTGCTTCATGCGTTCAATGGTCTGTCCCATTGGCAAGCGCCCGGGCGAAGTGATCTCCAATCGATTATCGTAGATCGCGATCTGAATGCTTGAATGGTCGATATAACTGCGATGCACTATCGCGTTGACAATCAGCTCTCGAATGGCATCCGGCGGAATCTCGTACACATCCTGCCGGTACACGCCCTTGAACCGAGCACCCATATGGATGTTACGCAGCACATACTGGTAGGACTCCTCAATAAGCTCCTGCGGAGTGCCCGTGAACTCACGCCTGTCCACAAACACGGCTTTGGTGGCTCCCTTGAACACGCCGCATTGCACCACGGACCGGACGGTCTCATTACCAGTCAGAATCGCATAGGCGTTGGTAGGCACCAATTGCCCGTCTTGTTCCACCAGCACACCCCATTGCAGCAGCTGTTTCTCCGTAACCGTTTTGACTTTCGAGGGGTCTTCGGCATTATCCTTCGCGGTTTTCGTCAGATTTGCGCACAGTGTCTCGATGTCTTCTTCCGTTATGGACAGTCCAAGGCACTGTACTTGGTCGAAGCTCCGGCTGCTGCCTTCGATGGTCAGCTCCCGAATGGTGGGCTGGTCTGCTTGACGCGTGGTGCCAGCTACGCGAACGAATGTTCCCTGTTCCTGGCCGAGCGACTTGATATGGTACGGACGCTGCAAGCCGGGAGCGATCTCGGCTACAATAACCGTCTTGCCGTTCACATCATGCATGGTGATGTCGGGAATAATCAGCGGCTCGCAGCTATTGACGATGGCGTCCGAAATGGAATCCATCACCGTGAACACTTTGTCTTCGGCAATGCCCACCACGCGAAGCGTCTGGTCTTCGACGCCGAACACCAAGCATCCGCCTTGTCCATTGGCAAACGCCACCGCGGTTTTGGTGTAGTTGATGCTCCTGGAGGGAGGCGTGAGCTTGTATTCCACATTCTTGGATTCGCCGCGCAACAGTGTTTTAATACCCATATCTCACCTTCTTCATCACCATTACGCAGCTCCTCCTTTGAAAGAAGGACTCCAAGTATCTGAGATGATACGCTTCTGCCTTGCTAAAGACACCAATGGACTAACTTTACCAATTCCAAACTTATCGATTAGATTCTGCAATAATTCTTCTACTCGCCATACATAAGGAATATCAGGTTGCTTAAATAAACACGTATAAAACTCAATAAATGCCTCCGCACATTCCTGTGGAATATCATCAATATTTTTAAGCATAATAAGGTTGATAAAATCTCGCCCCATAATTCTTGGGAAATTATTAGAAAGATACTTCATTCCTTCTTTAAGATGCTCATCCAACAGAGGAATTAGTTCAGCAAAAGCAATTCGCTCTTTTTCACTCCAGTTCCGTCCTTTGCCGGCATGACGATCTTCAATAAATCGATGGAGCCATAAATCCCACACCATATTCTTGCTTTTGGAATCAAGCCGGAATTTGAAAGCCCACACAATCCGGTCCATGAATAAAGAAGCATAAATGCCATTCCCAGCTGTCACGACTTTAGACAAAAGTTTCGCTCTCCGTTTATCTTCCAATCCAGCATAAGTAACTATCCAAAATACCTGTAAGAGAAAGCTTTGTTTCTTATAATCATCCAAATGAGACAGATATTTAAACTCATCAAGACAGCTCTCATAAAAAGCTATGTCAATAAGTCGAATATTAAGAATCGGATTCGGGAGCATCACATTCCAAATAAACTTCGTGCCCGCTTTTTTCATTAAATCAGGCAACCAGCTCTCTGTATTTTCCCGATCAAGCGAATGAAGCATATTGATATTTGTAAGCAATGCTGTCCAAACGAGCGGGGAGAAGTCATCTTCATCATCTACAAAACGACGAACCATCTTCTTTTCGAGATCATCAAGACCATTCCAAGAATCAGCTTCTTGCCTATATCTCCAACGGATTCTGCCCATCCAGAAATAAGCGAGTTTACCGGGCCAACAATTCAAGGAATATGTAACTGGATCGTTCTGCCATTGCTGATCTTTACTTGCGCTGAATGTCGAGCTATATCGTTCCCAAATTTGCAACGCGATATCACTCATTATCTGTAAAGTTTTCGCGGTAATCGTAGTCTTTTCCCCATCAATCTGTCTATTCAGGAAAAACGACACTGCGCCTACTTCATCTTGCCCCATCTTCGGCAATAGCTTCTTCAATAAATCAAGAACCAATATTTGTTCATCATCCAGGGATGCCTCACCCCACCCACGAATGATTGAGCAACTATATTGAACTGCGTCACTTTCTTTATGCCGATTGACAAGTTCCCAAAGAGTAAATCCCACCCGAGGATTATGCGAAACAACTTCAGAGATTTGATTATTAATACTCAAAGAATCAAATTTAACCGTTTTATCTTGGTTACCAAACATTTTTTCTTCGAGAACAGACGGACGGTTCTCCAAAATATCAATAAATTGCTCATCAGTAATTCCAGTAGTTACACTGCAAACCCCTTCAGAATAAATATGGAAATCTGCATGCTCTCGCGGCAAAAAATTATATTTCCGAGCAAGCTCATTCTTCCACTTCTGAGCCTCAGGCCAATTCCCCATTCCACCATTCATATGCTTAAGAAGCCATTGAAGAACATCAAACTGCTCATAAAGCGCCGTTCGTTCATCAGAATATGTTTCCTTGAGGGAATCAAGTTTATTCCTCAGATATTCTAGTATGTTTTTCTTCGAATTCTCTCCCACGCTCGGAGCGGCTTCTTTAAGAACCATATAGACTTCATGATGGGCATCCAAGTCAAATAAATAATCATGTTCGAGAATCCAAGTGATTTTACGATTCGCATCCCAATCCGAAAAAGCAATAGTATTAATCGCTAAACGTTTAAGAAGCGCAGACTCACTATTCCACCACCGATATATCAGACTATCCTGTTGATCTTTATGACCATGCGCATAATCACGAAGAATGTCGACAAACATAGATTGCAAATCAGACACATATAAATTCTGATCGCTAGGCTCTATCGATGGCCTACTTAAACAAGAGTATTCATTTTCACCTTGATAGGCTTGTAATAGAGCACTCGCTCTTTGCAAGCTTGATTCAGCAAGAAATGCCATCTTATTCATATCGAAATTCAAATGATTATCAAGCTCTTTTATCCTGTCATATGGCCACGCAATCTCAGCTCTAGGCCTTATGCCATTCCCTTGGAAAAGGGTAGTCAGTTTTAGATATGGGCGAATAATGAGAGATAATATTTGAGGCGATATATCTGAATTGTAAAGTAATGATGGCTCAATAAATTCATCAAGAACACTTGGAGCGGAGTGGCCCTGCATGGAAGTCATTAAAACCGTAAAGACCGGAATTAAATCCCGCCTATCCCGATGGCTGATGCAATAACTGATACATTCATGCAATTGCTCAAATAACCAATCAGACATTGATGATTGCAACTTGCAAAGCACATACAGCACAAAATCCCGTTCTTCCGGCTTTTGTACAAAATCGACAAGGAACCAATCCAGCAGAATCTTCTCATTCTGAGTCTTTGGGCCTCTTTCTGTGAAAACTTCCCGAAGCGCGTCCGAACTCATCAGCCAAGATAGCCATTCCCTCTTTATCTTCGATTTGACCGTCTCTTCTTGACCTTCTTTTCTTTCAATAATGTCAACAAAACATTGCGCTCCTTCATCTGTAGATAACGCAGCCCTAACATAGTCAAGATCAACAGCATCCTTCGGAACGCCATTTTCGATAATGCCCGGTAAACGTTTTTTGTAGGCATTGTAGTCCGAGGATATATAATCAGTCCAAGCGGTTAGCGCTTCAACTAACGCATGATGCCCATTAGCAGCAGGATAGGGAATTGGAATAATTCCATTATGTTGCCATTCATTATCTCTTCCGTCCATATCCTCCTCAGAGAGGAAAATGTACCGAGGTCTGGCGTGGGACGAAATACCCAATGCAAGATATCGCATAATGACATCGCCAAAGCTGTAGCCAATGAATACAACCGTGTATGTCTCAAATAGCTTAAGTAGAAAACGTGTCGCCCAGCCCTCTGAAAGGTAAGCCCGAGCAAAATCCCTATCGTCAAGGACTATTTCGCGATCAGGGCTATCCACTGAACCATGCAAGTACAACAATCCTGAGAAATCGCTGCCGATGGGGACAGCCGGCCCATAATAACTTCTGCCTAAATCACAATTCTGCTTTTGCGCAGCTTCCTCAAGAAGAAGATCATAATTTGTTGTCACAATGCGCGGAGTTTTTACGCTACTAGCAAGTCTGACGATGGCCTCATGTGTGGAATTGCAATGAATATCATCACCACGCATAATATCTTTAGTTCGCTTATGGACATTGAAATTGTCAGGCAACATCCCGATAAAACGATCTAACTGCTCATCATCACAAGGCCGGGACTCGTCTGCCTCATCAGCAAGCATTGCGGCTAACTGATTGTAGGAGGGCAGATTGGCTGGAGGATTAAATGAAGCTCCCGCACCGACAAAGAAAACCACTTCATCCTTCGCGGCGGCGTCGAGTAACTGTTGAGGAATATTTACATCTGCCGTGATCCACATAAGCTGACAACTACTCCTTGCCCAACGGATGAACGGGCCAGGTCCAGGTGGAGACTTCTTTGCGCTTTCGCTCGATGGCGGGGATGGCGCGTAGGGCCTTGCCCATGCGCAGGTAGTTCACCAGCACGCCGTCGTCCAGATCCATTTCCAGATTACGGGTAGCCAATGGGTACAGGGTCTGATCCTCATAATCCTTGCACTCAAGAACAGCCTTGCGGAGTTTGGCGGCCTGCTTCTGGTCCGCGGCACGATCCGAATGTTCCAAGCTATCAGCGATGTCGGCGATTTTGTTGGCATAGTCACGCAGATAGTTGAGTACCACGTTTGTGGTTTTTGGCGTATACCGATGCAGATACACGAGCGCCTTGAATAAGCCTTTGTTGTTGGTTTGGCTGGAGTACTGCCAGTAGACCGGACGATTCGAGTACATCTTCACGTGGTCGTTGTAGAAATCATTCACGAAATACTTGCGGATACTCTTGCCCAGCACCTGTTCAATGTAGGCGATGTTCGCGGCCAGATTCTCCTTACCGAACGCCACGGCAAGGAATCTACGGAATCGCGTCACAATATCATCCTCGAAGCAATCCGTCTCCGTGACCGGAATGACGTTGTCCGCATCCGGTTCGAACGACGGGTTCGGAATCTGCGCATGGTAGTCATCAAGTGTTTCACCCTGCGATGCAAGAATTAATCCCGGCTTATCAAGCGAATACCTGCCGAACATGCAGCCCACCGCATACGAAATCAACTCATTTATCCGCTGAATTTCTGTCTTCCTTGTTACTGGAATATCTCGCTCTTCGTAATCTACTAAATTATGCTCATTTACTGAATACTCTTTTTCAAAGATGAAATCGGTCTGTTTTAACAGCTCAAAAGATTTATTCCATTCTCTGTCTGTCTGCTCTATTGTTTTTTCAACACCTTCTTCTAAAAGACGTTCAGCGCAGTTCAGTAATTCTAATCCCTGATAATCAAAACTATATTCAAAAGAATCCCAGTCTTTTTTCGCTATAGCAAGTTGTTCATCAACGATTTTCACAAGCTTTTCATCTTCGGGAATCCTTATAGGCAATGCCTTAATATCACGAATCTGAAGATTAATCGACGGATTCAATATAGAGAAAAGAGCGGTTGCCACCCTACTATTTAGTAGTCCTAGTAATTCCGGAATATTTTTGTCGAGTATAATCGAAGCACCTCCTTTATCGAAGACGCACCCTTCCGGAAGATAGCGAAAACCAGTTCCTCTACTCGTGACAGCAGAATAAGTAATTCCACGTTTAAACCAATACTTCTTGTTCAATAAATTCGAGGTATTATTATCTCGATAAAAAAGACGAGATGCATTATCCCAACGTACTACATTCAACAAATTGCCATAATAACGTCGAAATTTCCCGCCCTTTGCATATAAAGTCCAATACTCTCTTCCTACCTTATTTCGGCTAACTTCCCAATGAAAGCGAAGAAACCTATCGTTATCTGCTGTAATATTTTGAGACCCTGTAAAATCACCATATTCTTCTATCCCATTAAAATTATTCCATAGAGACAGCATATTTTCATCAACCGTATATGCACTCAGAGGGATTCCCGGTATTTTCTCAAACATTTTTATATGAACATAATAACGATTACACTCCGAAAAGAATTCTTTCTGCTTTAACTTATATTCCTTGTAATCATCAAGCTTTATAAAAGTTGTTACAAAATTTCTACTGGCATTTTCAAGAATAAAAGCACACGTTTGAACAACATCATTCCCAATGCTTTTAAAGGCTTTGATTCCAAGATGCACCAAACTTTCTAAATGCGTTTCTTTAATCAATGTGGAACGTATTTTCAAAAATGAATCTTCAAACATCCACGATTGCATGGTAATCATGCCTAAATAAGCTTTGTTTTGAATTAATCTCAAATTACGTATAATAAAAGCCGCAAAAAGATCATCCTTACCTTCCCGATAATGATCTTTAACAAATTTTTTCAACTCGCTATTCATATTTTTGGCAATCATGTATGGTGGGTTCGCCACCACTGCCGCATATTTGCGGGCAAGATACCTTGTCTGGGCGAAAACCTCCTCCACACGTTCACGCAGAAGCGAGTCAAACAATGTGATTTCGTCTTCAGCGTCTTCCACCGATGCGGCAAAATCAACAAGCTCCTGTGGCGGCTGAATCAGCGAACCGTACACGTCCGCCTTCGCATAGGTGTTCCATACCGTGGAGTCCAGATTCACCTGGTATAGGTCATTCAGCTCGGCGACGTCGTCTTCCTCGAACGCAATCGGCGCAATGCGCTGAATATTCGGCTCCACCTGCTTCTTGAAGAATCTACGGGAACGGGAACGAGCCTTCATGGTCAGAGCGAATGCGGCAAGGCTTGCGGCTCGTTCATCGATTTCCATGCCGTACAGGTTGTGTTTGAGAATCAAGCCGGGAATATCGCTCGGCGCATACCCCTCCTCCTCGTAGATCTCATACAGCAGGTCAAACGCGTAGGTGAGCATGTGGCCGGAACCACATGCGGGATCACAGACAGTCAGGTCTTCAGGCGCTTGGATGTTGAGAATATCCTCGTTCCCAGCGGAATCATCCCCCAAAGGCTGAATATAGTAGTCCCAGTTCTTGTACAACTGGCTGTCTGGATGCGACCGCATCCAAAGCCTGCCCACGGTGTTCTGCACGAGGTAGCGCACGATCCAATCCGGCGTGAACAGCTGGGTGGCGGCGGGAATCTCATTGGCTCCGGCCTTGTGGTTCTTCTTGAACCCGTCCATCACCTCGTTCTTGCGTTCCGAAATGTAGTACTGGTACAGCCAGCCGATGATCTCCACATTGCCGGACGGATCGTCAACACCGCAATCCTCCGGGGTCATGACCTCCACCGCATTCCTCAACACGGAACTCTCGGCGAGCAGATCGGCTGGCATGAGCAGTTCATCCACCCTGCCGGCCTCCTTGCCGACGCTTTCGAACATGAACGGTAGATTATGGTTCCAGAACCGGCATTCGGATTGCAGCAGCAGACCATACGCGCGGCCCTGCGGATCATCCGCCAAGATGGAACCGCTCAGCAAACCTTCGATACGCTCCTTGGCCTTATCATTCACGTGCGCCGAGAACACCCTGCTGTCATACTCGCCTCGTTTCGCCGCTGCAAGCACTTCCGGCAGACCATTCGTGCTGGTCAGACCGGCTGGAGAGACCACCGGCGTACCGGTGAACCCGTGCACATCCATGTAACGGAAAGCGATGATGCGGTTGAACCATCGGTACGCATAGCATTCCACCACATGCCTGCGACCCTGCTCACTTCCGCCGGCCTGTTCGATCTCATGCTGCAGAAAATCGAACGCACGCGGGTCGTCAACCTGGGCGTCGGAATTCGGCACCAATGCGGCGTCAAGCCGTGCCTGTACCGCATTCATGAGCTGGCGGCGCGCATCCGTTGCGAAGGCTTGCAGTTTCGACGTGTTCATAGCAGAATCTTCTTTCCATTCTCAATGGCGGCGATAAGCTCACGGCGGTAGGCGTCAAGGAAGTCATCCACATCATCCTTGGTTTCCAAAGCATCCTTGGTATGAGGTCTGCTGATGGTAGCGAACGATACGGCCACGCGCGGGGTCTCCTCTTGCCGCGATTCAGGAATGTTCGTATCCGTCGGTGTAGTAGATGGAGTCTGCGCCTCATCTGCGAGCGCAGTCTTCGGTCTCGATGCGGAGGCTGCTAGTGCGTTGATGAGTTGTGGGTAGGTGTGTTCGCTCAGTTCGTGTACGCTTTCGCGCATTTTGTAGATGAACGGTATGTGCTGCATGCGTTCCGCCACTTGGTCCAGTTCTGTCTCGACCTTGGTTTGCGCGGCTTGTGTTGCGTGCTGATATTCGGTGGAATCGTGGATTCTGGCGCGAATATCTTCCACGTCCTTAAGCGCGTTGGCGCGTTCGGTTTGGATGGTTGCGTCTGTTGCCTCACGCAGATCGTCAATGGCAGTCTTGAATTTATTGGTTTTGCGGAAGATCTTCGGGTCGTTTGCCAGCTGTTCCGCGGATTGGTACAGGCTTGCCGTAGTGCCAGATACATAGTCGATGTTCGGCTTGTTGTTCTTCAGCCATTCCAATCCGTCTGCAAGAATCCTGGATTGGGAGCCGTTGAGGAAAGTGGCAATCGGGTCGATTACGTCTTCTTTAAACTCGAGCAGTTCCTCGGAACCGTTTTCGGTTTCTTGTGCGGTGAAATCGCCAAGCAGCCAGTCCTCACCCATTCCGGAGGCATAGTTGATTTTCTCAATGGCCTTGTCAAGCTGCTGCACAAAGCCGAATCGGGCATTGCGCACACGCAGCTGGGTCAGGCTCTCCGCCTCCTGCTTGAGCCGCGCGGTAACGGCCTCCGCCAAATCAGCCGCGTTCGATGGCAGATCGGCGGCGGTGAGTCCAAGGAAACCCCTGGCGAAGTCACGCAGCTGTGAAACTTTTCTCGTGTCGAATACGCGCGGCAGATCCACACGAATGGAGTCCTGCTTTTTCGTTTCCCTAAGTACGCGGGCGGCCTCACTACGCTGCACCGGCTTGCCGTCCAGCGTCAGCGTGATTCTGTCGGAACCATACAAGTGGCCGATGCATGCGAGCGTGGCGGCGTACGGCCAACCATAGGGAACGCTGCCGTAGGCATCAAGAAGGCTCTTGACGGTGGCGACCATGCCTTTGCCTTTGTCACGACTGACCGCGGCGAACACATCATCGGCGGGAACGTCGAGCTTGTCCTGCACTGCGTTCATGCCGTCAAACATGCCAGGCTGGTGCTGCGAAGCGTTCATGATGATGCGCGCAAGATCCGTTTCCTCGTATCTTTGCCCACCAAGTAGGGAAAAGTTCGTATAGTACCGGCCGATGAGCGTTCCAAGCCCTTCCGCCATACGCGCCTGCACCTCGGTGGATTTCACTTCCACTTTTCCGCCGTTATAGTCGAACTCGCCATTGGCCGCGGCTTTGACGATGCGGGTACGCAGCTCCGTATAAAGCCTTTCATTGGCGACGCTCTTGCGGGAGATGATCTGCTGGCGCACTTCTGACTGGCTGTTCTTGTCGGTGCGCATGAGGTATGTGTAGGTTTTCACGTACATGCGCAGATCATCGAACAGTGTTCTGTCGGACATATCCAACAGCAAAGTGATGGTGTCGCGCATACCCATGCCCATGCGAATGGCATCGGCACGGTCCTGTGCATTGGTCGAAGTGACCACGTTCAACCAGATGGGCTGTTGCGCGGACTGTTGCACCCCATCGATGCGCAAACCATAGCGGAACTGGGCACGCTGTTCGCCGTATGCCACGGTCATCTTGCCGAGCACGTCACTGACCAGGATCTTCTTCAGCTCGTCGATTTCCTTGCTGGAGTCGATGTCCGTGCTTTTGATCTCCTGCTCAATATCCTGCTCTTCGTTGGTCAGGTAATTGTAGGTATCTCCCACACGCTGCACATACGTGTCTTTTTCCAACTCTCCCAGAACATACTTGATGTTCCGTTCCAGTTCCATCACGTCCATGTCGAACTGGTCGGTCAGCAGAATGCGCAGGTTATGCGGTGTGGTGGGGAATCCGTCGACATGCTTGACCAGCAGCAGCACCTTCAGCAGGCGCACGCCCAGCTCCTTTATATCGGAGCCGAGTCTCTTTTCGGCTTGGTTGATGCGGAAGTTCGAGGTTGATTGGATGGCGTCGGCGATACCGTCATATAGTTTGTCGAATGGCATCAGGGCCCCGACCATCTCATTCTGGCTGGACCGCAACGTGCTGCTGATGGTGGAAAGCATGGACCGTTCGCCCACGGACGCGTGGCGTCCGGAGAACATGTTGTACCGGCTCATTTCCCGCAGCACGTTCTGGAACAGCTCGAACTCATAGTTCACAAACGGATACGATGCGATGAAATCGTCTTTGCTGTATGCCTTGTTATTACTGAATTTCGAAGTCTCACGAGTGAATTCGAACATGGTGCGCAGGTTCGCGTTCTGCTCATCCCACAGCTCGTTCATCACCGACTCATATTCCGGTTTCTTGGTAAGCAGGCGCTTCTGAATGACCTCCACCACGTCGGCGCTGTTGAGTTTCAGCTTGATGGAGAACCTGCCCTGGATCTTCGAGAAATCATAGCTTTGTTGCTTGGTCCGATCGCCAACAATGGTATCCATGTCTTCCTGGGAAGTGACCACCACCCATGCACGTCCGTTGGTCTTGACGACAAGATCCTCGGCGATGGATTGCAGTGACAGCATGAGTTCTCTGTTCTCACCGATGAACTGGCCTACCTCATCCACGAGGAACAGGATGCGGCGGTTCGGTTCCTGACGGGACAGCCACACGTTCACGTCGTCTGCGAAGTCGCCGACCGTCATCGTGTACGTATCCTCGTACCGTTGGATGATGCTGTCTTGCTCCGGTTTGCCTGTCACCGCGGCATAGGCTTCGCAGATCTCATCATCCCATAGCACGGCCTCACCACGGCCTTCGCTCCATGGTTTGCCAGCCACCTGCTCGAACTCTTGTTTGAAATCCTCGAAATAACCATTGCTCGCCAAATCGCGTTCGAATTTCGCAACGTATGGATTCTTGCCGTAGAAACCCCGCGCCTCATCGAATACGCGAACAAAAGCGTACAGCAACATGTCGGAGGCATTGGATTTATCCGCCTTCTGATCGATGTTGAATAGAATCGACGTGGCTGGTATCGTCAAAGCCTTTTCAAGCTGACCTGCAAGCATCTGGTCATCCTGTGCTTCGGCCTTGCACATGAAGGCATGAACAATCTGTTCGCGACTCATGGTCGGCTTATTGCCCTTGTCAACGAGTTCAGCCGGGACCTCGCCCAGAATATGCGACAGCATCTTCAACAGGTGCGATTTACCGGAACCGAAGAAACCGGAAATCCATGCGCCATTCTGTTCGTGGTTCGACGGGTCGTTGTATGCGTCAAGGAATTTGGCCAGATTGCGGCAAATCTCCTCCGTCAGCACATACTCGTTGACCTCATCGTTAAGATTTTTCTCATCATTGGCCTTGATCACACCATTGATGTTGCGGTCAATGTCTTTATTGAACAGCTCCTTGAAGCTGATGCCGCTTTCCCCGTTCATTTGTGTTCCCTTCTTCTTTGAACGAATACTTGCAAATCCTGCCTCGTGTCATGTTGCAGCTGACAGGACATTCCTTTAAACCGCTATGCTTCCAGCTGCACGCTCATCTCACGCAGATTTTGCGCACGATAGTAATTGTCTCCCGGCAAACAGTTGAACAGCGACATGACCGATCCTGAAGTAGCGCTTCTTGTGAACGTACCCGGATAAAACAGTACCAGCGGGCGATCATCGATACGTCCTTGCAACGCGTTGAGCAGTGTATGCGCACGAATATACGGGTAAACCTTGCCGATTCCCGTAATGAACACGATATCGGCCCCGCCTTCGCTCTTGGCCTGCTCGTAATGATCACGAATGGTATCGGGCAGATGATTCGCATCGGCACCCAGTATATTGTCGAGCAATCTCAAGAAGTTATCCGTGTGAACATCCGATGAAACCTTTTTGTGGCGTTTTTCCTCCCTTTTGAATATGCGATCCAAAATGCCACGCTTCTCAAGAATCTCCAAAGCAATGTCGTACAAATCCAACGTAAGCACTTGCGGAGCGTAATCGCCATCATCTTTCGGCGTCATCGTCTGCAGACGATTCGCCAACTGCTTGATATGCTCGGCGACTTCAAGCTCCTGCATGGGCGGATAGTCATAGATGTAATACGGCTGTTCTCCCGCCAGCCCGCTGTTGGTCCGGAATGAACGGGACTCCATGATCTCATATAAATGAGCGAAATCAGCATCAATGTCACGGTGCTCATCGGCAGCTTCAACGCCTGCGATGAAATCGGTCATGCTATCCCCCATTCGTACTCACAAGGATGATTCACGCATCGGGAAAAACCCGAACGAATCTGGTCTCTTCATAAGGATATCCGCCAAAGAGGGACTGGGTAGGAAGGAAACCACCATGTCGGAATTTTTATCGAACAGATGTGCCTCCCTCATGGCCTTGAACAGATTGGACCGGAGTTTCTTCGCCGTTCCCTCGCTTATGGTTTCCAGCTCAGGATGCCATGTAGCTTTGTCCGCAATGAACCGATCATAATCCTCAAAGTCCAGATGCGTATTGCCGGTAAGATAATGCTTTTTAAGTACTTCACCGGCGAATTCCCCGACGATTGCGTAATAACGGCACATCGCGATCCACATAAGTGCCTCGCGGTCGGATGTGGAGGAATCCGGGCCTGCCAAATATGCAAGCTCTCCAACCGTGAGCGCACTGAGCCGCCTAGTAGTTTCCGCCACAACGCGCCTGTTCGCGGAATCTGTGCGAATCGCGAGAACGTTTTCCTCGATGGCCTGCTGGCGAATCGTGGCAATGGATTCGCCCACCTCGGCTTGGGAAGAACACCCAGCGTTACTGCAACCCACATGGTCCAGATACATTTCGGCAAGCGCGCGACCCTGCAAAGCAAGAAGCCCGCCGACAGTGAAGGAAAGCCTGTACCGCTCCCCTCGTGTCGACTCCGCACCGTATGAGCCCGCCATGTAATCCTCCCTTCGCTCAGGCACAAGAATATTTCAGTCTACCCCAGATAGGGTAAAAAAGAAGATGATCTCGAAAAAGCAATCAAAACTGTAATAAAGGGGATTCCCCAGCGCCAGGAACTGATAGATGTGAACTACCAGATGACAGACACTTGGCATAGGACTTCGAGATAAACAATCTTGCGGATGATATTGCGCTAATGGCAAATAGCCCTTCTGCATACAAGATTTGTCGAATAACGCGATTCTTCTTTCAGCAAAATTATGCGAACTCCTCATGGCGACCTTCGAAAGATTGAGCCGAGCATTCCATTCATACGGTAAAGTGTTGAACCAACATGCACCGACAATGGAGAGGGGACATCCATGGTGGACACAGATTTCAACACACAGGTGCGAGAAACAATACTGCACCTATTAACCGAGGCCAACCGCGTACCCTTCCTGTTCGTAGGATCAGGCATTTCAGCCGCTACATGGGTACCGAAGACTGGGATGGCTTGCTCAAATGAGTATGTGAGAATGCCGGAAGCCCAATGAAACCATACTTCCAATACAAACTGATGGCCGAATCAGAAGGAGACGGGAAAAAGAACACGGTCTACCCTCGCATCGCCTCGTTGATGGAAAGAGATTTCCTTGATGCCATCAATCAACCCAAATTCACGGATTGGGTCGAAACGCATCGCGCTGAGTTTGAAGCCGGAATCTCCCCGATGAAAGTGTACGTCGTCGAGCATCTGTCTTCGTTTCGACCAACATTGATGACCGAAGAGTTGGATATATTACGTAAAGCGACCCGTCATGTCGCCGGTGTAATCACTACTAATTATGACGGACTTATGGAATCGGTGTTCCCGAAATACGACGTATATGTCCGACAAGAGGATTTGCTGTTTTCCCCACTGATGGGCATTGGTGAAATCTACAAGATTCATGGATCCGCAGAGGATCCCAGCTCCATGGTTATCAATGAACGAGATTACCAGCGACTCCGAAATCATCAGGATTACCTGACCTCGAAAATCCTCACCATTTTCGGTGAATACCCAATCATTTTCCTCGGATATTCGCTGAATGATCAGGATATACGGGAAATCATTTCTTCAATTGCATCTTGCGCTGGAGAAGCTCGTGCACGAGAAATCGCTAAACGTTTCATCTTCGTACAGTATTCAGAATCCTGCGCCATTAAGGCCGCAAGCTATGAAGTAGACAACGGCCAAACCGTGGAGATGACGGCTATCAGCACGCCAAATTTTGCCCCGATTTATGAAGCCATAGCCCAAACCAATCAACGCTATGCGCCGAAAGTACTGAACCAAATTCTGAGGCAGCTGTACAAAGCTTCTTATACCGGAACAGGTGCAGAGAGCGTAGTCGCCGTGAAACTTTCGCATATGGACGAACTCCCGCCCAATAAAAATGTGATTGTTGGCGTCGGAGTGATGGACTACGGCCGCAAAGTAACATTGTCTGAACTTCATGAAGATGCACTCTTCAAAAACAAGCAATTCTCACCGGAACTGGTTATCGGAGAATACTTGGATGCGATGTTGAAGCAGGGCGGCGCTCCCATGTACTACTATTTGCAACGTTATGACGGACCGCTGGGTCAGCGAACTCAAAAGGAGCTCGCCGATAAAACTACAATGGAGGCATATCTCAACAACACAGATCGAAGGATTCGCGAGACCAGACGAGTAAAGTTACAGGACAAAAGTATTGCCGGCCTCATCAGCGTATTCCCCAATGACGCTTACAAACACCTTGTTCTGCTACACCAATCTGAAATCGATCTCACTGGGCTTGAAAGCCTCTTGAAGACCGTGGCCAAAGCCAAAATCGAGTCGGGAGAACAGCTCGACTACGACCTACGCAAGGACATCAGAATCTACGATTTCCTCAAGTACGGTGTCGATTACCTGAAAAACAGCACACCCCCACAGTCACCGTCATCAGCTCCAACTCTTTCAGCGGAACCCAACGGATCAGCGGGGGTGTCACCGACCACGGACCCAAACCACGCGTAAGCTTAAAGTCCATCTACTACAATGGTCAGGACTGAACGACATAGCAAATATGTGCTTCATCCCAGGAAGGAATACTGCATTAGCTCCATGCGCGGCTTTCGCCTGCACTAAGGATTTCATCATTATCAAAATCTGCTGTCATCACTACGCCGTGATTCCGTCATCGCCACCGCGCGATAATAGTACACATGGAACCAATCAAGGATGATGGACGGCTGGTGGCATTGGTCACCGGAGGTACGAGTGGTATCGGCCAGGCGACGGCGCGAGTGCTCGCTGTGCGGGACTGGCATGTAGTTTCGGTGGGACTCGATACAGAGGAGAGCATTCCCGAGACTCAGCATATTGGCCGCGGCGAACTGTTTATCTACGAGATGGACGTCACCAAGCCGGCTGACATCACGCGCATTCTCAGCGCTCTCCCCCGATTGGATGCCATCGTCCATTGTGCGGGATTCGGCATCGCTGGTTCTGCGGAATGCACACCAATGACGCTCGCTCGCAAGCAGTTCGATGTGAATTATTTTGGCGTGTTGCAGGTCAACGAAATCGCACTGCCGTTGCTGCGCCGTACCGCGGCACGCAACCGTAAGCGGGGACGAGTCATCGTTGTCGGCTCGATTGGAGGACGGCTGGGTTTGCCGTTCCAATCGCACTACTCTTCCACAAAGGCGGCGCTGGAAATGTATGTGGAGGCGCTGCGGTTGGAGGGGCGCCGTCATGGCATCACCGCCACAATCATCGAACCGGGTGACCTATCCACTGGATTCACCGACTCGCGTATCCTCGCCGAACCAGCCAATTCACCGTACTACGACGAATGCCAACGTTCGGTCGGGCAAATGGCTCATGACGAGCAGACCGGTGACGGTCCGGAAAGCGTGGCCCGAGTCATCGTCGCGACGCTCGGCAAACGCAATCCTCCAGTGCGCATCGCCGTCGGCGGCAGCTACAAGGCCCTGATGCAACTCAAGCGTTTCCTACCGGATCGCATAGTCGAATTCGTCATGCGCCGTATCTATATGAAGCCGTAATACGCGAACAGGGAGAATCACTGAGCATATTCTTGCCCTACCTGACTGGCAAGAATAAACAACATGGGAGGCGTCACCGTTGAGTAGCGCATTGACCATTTTCATCGCGTATGCTCTTGGAACGCTGAGCCTTGTCTGCAACTTCTTCGACCCCTATAGCGGGATTTTCGGAGCTTTATTCAAGTTTGTTGTTCTCTTCATTACTGGCACGTCGCTCATCAACGTGTATGCGCGCAAGGACACGTTGGCTAACACCTCGGAACACAACTACTACAGCTACCTCGAATCCCACGGCATCATGAAGGAACAGACCGGCCGCGCGGCATCACTCGCCGTATACAAATCCCTGCTGGGACTCGTACGTCTCTGCTCGGCCCTCAACGTAGCCTGCTCAGTCGGACTGAACGGCATGCTCACCCTCATGTTGGTGATATATCCGACAGATATTTCCCTGTCACCCGCCAACTTCCCCGGCAACAAAGTGGTGGGCATATTCCTACTCATCGTTGGCCTGGCCACGTCCATCGCCTCGGCCATCTACTTCTGGAAGGCCGCCTCCCAACTCAGCCGAAGCGTAACGGCCCAACACTAGAAATGTTCGCTCACTGCGAGCGCCTTATGCCAACAGTTCCGCCCCAAGCACATCATCGATAAGCCCACGTCCGCGCATATCTGTGGTGTTGACTCGTCATTCATTGACAATCAGCGAATCCAAAAGCGTTTTCTCGACCAATTCGAAGAAACGCTTCGATGAGGTGCAGCCCAGCGAAGCACATTCTCGACTCGCCCACAGATTCGCCTCGCCCAGCTCTGCTCAGCAGGAGCTAAACCTCAATCAGCCCGAAGAAATGACCCGCTCAGAACTCACCAGCGAATCAAAACCTCTTCCTAATCGATGGTTTGCTCCGCTCAGGACTACTTCAACAGGGCAAAACCTCGACGGACTAGAGGGAATGTTCCGCCTAGATCTGTTCAGCGAAGCGAAACCTCGACAAACCTGAGGGAACACCCCGCTGAATCATCACCAGTGGCGCAACCCAGAGAGCCAGTAGAGGAAAAGCCCCGCTAAGCGGCCTCTCAGCAAAGCAATACCTTGGCCCATCCGAAGATTTGCCCCACTGAGACTGCTCAGCGAAGCAAAAGCTCAACTCAACCGTAGGAACACTTCACTGACCGCCCATCAGTGAGCCAAAATCTCCATTCACCAGAGGATTTGCCTCGCTAATCATGCAAAAGTGCTTTTTAAAATCGCTGGGAGGTTATTCATTTCCTCAGTTATTCCTCCAATCATCTAAGTCAAAAGAACTCAGCACACGCATTCGTCAATATTCGCTTTCGGCGTTCCATGGACCATTCCCACATATTCAGGACTACAGTAAGCGGCAGATGTAGCCGATTGTGCCCCAGTTCAAAGGAGGACATTATGGGATTGTTTGATTCGCTGAAGAACATGTTTGCGCATCACGAACATCATCATGGAGCCAGTATCGGGCAGTCGCTCACTCTCACCGATGCCAAAGCAATACTTGCCTTTATTGTGGTGCATCAGCAGCTTGCGGACATGCGCAAGGTAGCGGATGCAGTCAAGCAATTGCAGAATGAGATGCCTCAGTACATCACATTCGGCATGTCGCATTATTACAGTGAGCCCAAGCGCGTGCGCTTCCAGTCCGAAGGTGGCAAGTTCATCGACGCGGACGCCATCGCCACCGCATTTGCCGAAACCACCGTATTGCAGGACGAGTGCGAAATCCAGCATCTTATGGGCGATATCGAAGACAACCGTGAGCATCGCGATCCGGCAAAGACGCCAGCAGTACCGATTGACGAACTCGTGCGCGTCACCGATGAAAGGCTTGCGACCGGCAACGATGAGGAGCAAAGTCGTGCATGGCTGTTCGCCTTATTCGATCAGCTCGATGACATTGCCGAGGCGACAAAGAACAACCTGGAGCCGCTTGTCACAGCGTTGGATACGACTCTACAAAACAGCTCCGCTACTATTGGCAACTCCGCCACTACCGACGCCGGCAGCAGCAACAACAATGCCAATGCCGGCGATGCACGTTCCCGTATCATCTCCCTAATCGCCGACGCTCTCTTCCCGGCCGCAGAATCCTCGAAGACGAGCGAGTCCTCAGCATCCGCCGCCATCCGCGAACTGATGCTCAATCCCACCGCAACATCGCTCGATTACATGCCAGCCATAGACGTACTGCGCGCCCACGGTCTCACTATTTGCCGGTGAGTCCGAGAAGTCAACCGGTGGTTCATACGGCAGTGGTTCATGCGGCACATACCGCACGGAACTGCTATGCACGAACCACTGTGTCCGAGCAACGAGAACGCGCTACTTCTCCAGCTTCTCCAACTTTTCTAGTGCCTTTAATAGCAAATCGACATGTCCTTTGGCACGCACGTTGTAGCGGGCGACAACCACGGAACCGTCAGGATTGATGACGAGCGTCGAACGGATCACACCTACGTGCACCTTGCCGTAGAGCTTCTTTTCGCCGTATGCGCCGTACAGCTTGTGCACGGTCAGGTCGGGATCAGACAGCAGCGGGAACGTGAGATGATCACGCTGTGCAAACTTGCGCAGCTTGTCAAGCGAGTCCTTGGAGACGCCAAGCACCGTAACGTTTTTCGACGCCAATCGGGCGAGATTGTCGCGGAAATCGCAGGCCTCGGTGGTGCAACCGGGCGTCATCGCGGCCGGGTAGAAATACAGCACTACCTTGCGGCCGCCCTTGAGTACTTCGGACAAGGTGAGGGAAGTTTCTTGCGAATCAATATCAGATTCGGCTTCATCAGATGATGCAGAATTCGGAACAATCGCCGGCAGAGTGAAATCCGGGGCTTCGCTCCCCTCACTCAGACGAGCGTATACAGAAGCCTGGGCGGAATCATGAACAGTGGTAGTCATGCGTCCCATAATAGATGTCCGGGCCCACGACATTTATCACGGACTTTCGATGACCACTGATTGCGCCAATAATTCGGCACGTTTTATTTGATAGTAATATGCCATCAAAGCGTCGGCAGCGGGCTCTGAAAGGCTCGACTAATCGCGCAACTGCGGGTCGGCAAAACGGCGATTCTGCAGAACCGGCATTATCTGGCGTGCGGAAGCAAGGCATTCGCGACTAAGCCCAGTAGCAATAAGCTCGGCTCCCTCATCGCCCGCTTCGGCAACTACCTCTCCCATCGGGTCGATGATGCGACAGCATCCGATGTTCCGCGAACTCACCTCACTGCAAGCCAACACATAGCAAGTGTTTTCCAATGCGCGAGCCGCAGTCAGCAGCTTCCAATGCTGCTCTTTCAACGGGCCGCGCACCCAAGCGGCGCTTACAACAATCGCATCTGCCCCGCGCACGGCCAGTGAGCGAGCGGTTTCCGGGAAACGAACGTCATAACAGGTCATGACGCCGATTTTCCAACCGTCAATATCGACGATAGGCGGCAATGCATCTCCTGGGAGAACCACGTCGGATTCGCGGGCCGAGAACGCATCGTACAGATGTAATTTGCGATATGCAGCGGTAATCTCACCATCACGAATCACGAGGAATATATTGGAAACGCGCGAGTCCGTATCCTTCATCGATTCCGAAATATCTGATTCCAACGCGTTCACTTCCGGCGCAACATGCACGGTACCCATCAGCACAATATGCCGCTGCGCGCTGATACGCCGCAAGCCGTCTACAAACGGCCCGTCCAGTGGTTGCGCGTGCGCGGCAGCATATGAATCGTCATCGCCACGCCGCGCAATCAAACCTTCCGGCAATACCAGCAGCTGAGCACCACCCGCCGCCGCATCACGCGCGAATCCGTCGATGATCTCCAGATTCCGTTCCGGCTCCTCCGCCACCGTAAATTGCGCAACAGCAACTGGTAAGGACTCCGCACTCATCACACCAGTCCCAACGTCTTGAAGGCGTTGGCCAGGCCGTCCTGGTGAATGTCGGTGGTGGTGAAGTCGCAGAAGGCTTGGATGCCATGAATGGCGTTGCCCATGGCTACGGATGTGCCGGCGGCTTTGAGCATGGCGGTGTCGTTGTCGGAGTCGCCGATGGTGATGGTGTCGGCAATGGCATAGCCCAGCAAAGAAGCCACGTCGCGCACAGCGGTACCTTTGTCGATGCCATTAATCAGCAACTCGCCATTGTTCGGGGAGATCTTGTCATACGAACCATGCACGAGCTCAAACCATGGGCTCAAATTACGTTGAGTCTCCTCGAAAGTCACGTCAGGATTCGGCGAGGTGAAGTATGACCCCTTGCTCACACGAATCGTCTGCCCCAAAGTCGAGCCAGTCGGCACCTCCACCTCATCCAACAAGTGCCAGAATCGCGCGAATTCGCCACGATTCCAGGTCTTGCCTTTCGATTCCAGATGTTGACGGTAGCCTTCCGAGATGTACATGCCATCCGCACCTTGCCATTGGTAGCTCTCGATATGATGCTTGGCAAAATACGCCATCGCCGCATCGACCGCTTCAGGAGGGACGAGATGCTGGAACAGCAGCCTGTCTCCGATATTCGCCTGAGCGCCCGCCACGGAAACCACGCCATCGAAACCGAGGTCGAGGATGCTGCGTTCGATTTTCGGCACGGAACGCCCGGTGCAGATGAAGAGCTTGTGGCCGTTGGCCTGGGCTTGTTTGCAAGCGATTTTGGCAGATTCGGGTACGACGTGGTTTTCGTCGGCTAGGGTGCCGTCGATATCGATGAATACAAGTTTGCTATTGGTTGTCATGGTTACCTTCGTAACTGGTTGGGCCTCCCCCAGTCAGCTTACGCTGACAGCCCCTCCAGAGGGGACGAAGAAAATCCCGCCTAAAAACCTACAAGCATCACACGGCGTAGGCGGCCCAGCGGCCGTGGGTGTGCTGGACTTCGATGGGCATACCGAACAATTCCGACAAGCGTTCGTCGGTCAGGCCATTCTCCAACGAACCGGTGTAGACGATGGTGCCAGCACCGGGATTACCCATTGAATCCACGCCCGCTTCGGTGGCGTCCTCAGCAGGAATCGGCTTTCGTCCCATGATAGCGATGTGGTCGAAACCAGCCGGAATCTCCTCCAGTCGATGGGTGACCAGCACCACGGCACGCTCGGAGCTTTCCTCGCCGATTCGGCTCAGCGTGCGCATCACCTGCTCACGACCACCCAAGTCGAGGCCAGTAGTCGGCTCATCCATGATCAGCAGCTCAGGATCGCCCATCAGCGCACGGGCGATCAATACGCGGGTGCGTTCGCCTTCGGACAGTCGCCACATCTCCTTGCCTTCCAGATAGGAGACACGAAAATCGCGCAGCAGCTGGCGGGCGCGGGCGTATTCCTCTTGCGTGTAGGTGTCGCGCCAGCGCCCGGTCACGGCGGACAGGCCGGTGACCACGGCGTCCAACGGGTCCTCGAACTCGGGGAACTGCCGGCCCAGGTCGGCCGAGGCGAGACCGATGCGGGTGCGCAGTTTGAATACGTCGTATTTGCCGAGTTGATGACCGAGGATGAATACGCGGCCTTCCGAGGGAAACGTGCGGGTGGCCAGCATGTCGACCGCGGTGGATTTGCCGATGCCGTTCGGACCGAACAGCACCCAACGCTCCCCCGCGTTGATGGTGAGGTTCACGTCGGTGATGATGACGCGACGGTTGCGCCGGAATTCGACGTTGTCGAGTTGGAGGACGGTGTTTGTCATGAGTGAAATACTACCTATGATTCGCGGTCTGAGGACTCCCCCCCGTCCGCTTCGTC
>CWGV01000071.1_pt4 | contig 86376 bp, 92 predicted proteins | sample 663871 | NCBI WGS metagenome assembly CWGV01 (sample SAMEA3735897, study PRJEB9488) | human gut metagenome | biome: ENVO:mammalia-associated habitat; material: ENVO:feces | place: Malawi | collected 2009-02-27 | reverse complement strand
CAAACAGCCCAGTGGGCTGTTTGTAGCAGCTGGCAGCGATAGCGTCGCCGGCGTCGCATATAACGCAAACAGCCCAGTGGGCTGTTTGTAGCAGCCGGCAGCGATAGCGTCGCCGGCGTCGCAGAAAAGAGAAAAATTGTCTACAGAATTGAAGGGACCTGGGTTCCATTTCGATGTGCACACCGATTTGCGCGCCGATCAGAAGGCAGAAGTGCTTATTGAAGCGCTGCCATGGCTGGAGGAGTTCGCCGGCCAGCGCATCGTCGTCAAATACGGCGGCAATGCCATGGTCGATGACCATCTGAAGCAGTGCTTCGCCGAAGACATGGTCTTTCTGCGTCAGGTGGGTCTGCACCCGATCGTTGTGCACGGCGGCGGTCCGCAGATTTCCCACATGCTCAAGGCCCTCGGCATCAAATCCGAATTCAAAGGCGGCCTGAGGGTCACCACCCCCGAGGCCATGGATGTGGTGCGCATGGTTCTGACCGGCAAGGTGTCACGCGAACTGGTAGGCCTGATCAACGCGCACGGCCCGCTGGCCGTAGGCATGTCCGGCGAAGACGGCGGCCTGTTCTCGGCCATGCAGCGCAGGCCCGTCATCGATGGCAAGCCCACCGATATCGGCCTGGTCGGCGACGTGGTTTCCGTCGATGCCTCGGCAGTCGAGGATCTGGTGGCCGCCGGTCGTATCCCGGTCGTCTCTTCCGTGGCTCCGAACGAAGAAGATGCCACTGAAGTGCTCAACGTGAACGCTGATTCCGCCGCCGCCGCTTTGGCTGCCGCTGTGGGCGCGCACAAGCTCGTTATCTTGACTGATGTGGATGGTCTGTACGCCGATTGGCCGGATAAGAATTCTCTGATTGGCCGGATCGGTGTGGAAAACCTGCGCGATATGCTGCCGGACCTGGAATCCGGTATGCGACCCAAGATGGAGGCCTGTGTCAGGGCCATCGACGGTGGCGTGCCCCAAGCCCATGTCATCGACGGGCGCAAGCCGCATTCGATTTTGAACGAGATATTCACCTCCGCAGGCATCGGTACCATGGTTATGCCCGATGAAGGACTGGAAATGAGGAGCTCTTATGGCTACTGAGCATGAGGAAAAACTAGGTACGGAAGACAGCAAGTGGCTGGGAGAGTACTCTCAGGTCCACATGAATGTGTTCGGTACGCCGTTGCGCGTCATGGATCACGGCCAAGGTGCCCACATCTGGGATGTTGACGGTAACGAATACCTCGATTTCCTGGCAGGCATCGCCGTCAATTCCCTCGGATACGCCCACCCCAAGTGGGTCAAGGCGGTTGCCGATCAGGCTGCCAAGGTGGCTCATATCAGCAACTATTTCGCGTCCGAGCCGCAAATTGAATTGGCGTCCAAACTGGTCAAGCTGGCTGGTGCACCTGAAGGCTCCAAAGTCTACTTCGGCAACTCCGGTGCTGAAGGCAATGAAGCTGCCCTCAAGCTCGCCAAGCTGTATGGCCGCACCTTGCCTGATGCCCTGCCTTCCCTCGGCGGCAAGCCCGCACGCATTCTCGCAATGACTCACGGCTTCCATGGCCGTACGATGGGTGCGCTGTCCGCCACATGGAAACCCGGTATCCGCAAGCCGTATGATCCGCTGGTGCCGAACATCGAATTCGTGCGCGCCGGCGACAAGGTCGCCCTGCACGACGCTTTTGCACAGACCGGTCTCGGACGCTATGGCAAGGGTCCGGTGGCTGCTGTGATTCTGGAACTTATCCAAGGCGAAGCCGGCGTGCAGCCGTTGGGCGCCGATTACGTCAAGTTCGTGCGTGAACTGTGCGATATCAACCACGCGCTGCTCATCATCGATGAAGTACAGACCGGTATCGGACGTACCGGCAAGTGGTTCGCATTCCAGCGTGACGATCTGTCCGGCGGCGTTACGCCGGATATGGTGACTTTCGCCAAGGGTGTGGCAGGCGGATTCCCGATGGGCGGCATGATCGCTTTTGGCGAGAAACTTGCGGCTCTGTTCACTCCTGGTTCCCACGGCTCCACCTTTGCCGGCAATCCGCTGGGTGCGGCTGCGGGACTCGCCACTCTTGGCGTGATTGAAGACGAGAATCTGGTGACCAACGCCGAAGCTCGCGGCAAACAGCTGCGCGATGGCATTATGGCCACCGGTAATCCGCTGTTCGTTTCCGTACGCGGCCGTGGTTTGCTGGACGCCGTCGAGCTCAAGCATCCCTGCTCCCACGCGGTGATGAACTACTGCCTCGAACACGGGCTCATCGTCAACGCGGTGGCTCCCAATGCGCTGCGTTTCGCACCGCCGCTGATTGTAACCGCTCAAGACGTGGATCAGGCACTTGCCATCCTCAAGGATGTGCCTACGGACCTGCCCGACGACTGATTTCTCGCCGTCACTGCCGACCCACCGATCCAAGGAGATCATCATGACCCCAGAACTTCGCCACATGCTGCGTGACGACGACCTCAACCATGAGGAGCAGAAGCAGGTGCTCGAACTTGCCATCAAGTTCCACCATGACCGCTTCTACAAGCAGCCGTTCGCCGGTCCGCAGGCCGTCGCCGTACTGTTCGACAAGCCATCCACCCGCACCCGTTCCAGCTTCTCCATCGGCGTTGCCGAGCTTGGCGGCTACCCGCTGGTCATCGACAAGTCCGGCTCCCAGCTGGGCCGTGGCGAGCCCGTGGCCGATACCGCTCGTGTGCTCGACCGCATGGCTTACGGCGTGGTGTGGCGCACCTTCGGCCAGGACCGCGTCGAAGAAATGGCCAAGTACTCCACCCATCCGGTGGTCAACGCCCTGACCGATGACTTCCATCCCTGCCAGATTCTCGCCGACTTCCAGACCATCGCCGAGCACCGAGGCGGCGTCGACAACCTGAAGAACCAGACCATCGCCTACCTCGGTGACGCGGCCAACAACATGGCCAACTCCTACCTGCTCGGCGGTGCCGTGGCCGGCATGGACGTGCGCGTGGCCGGCCCCCACGGCTACCTGCCCCGCCCGGACATCGTGGCCGATGCCAAGCGCGTCGCGGCCGAGACCGGCGGCTCCATCCTGGTCACCACCGATGCCAAGGAAGCGGTGAAGGACGCCGACTGCGTGTTCACCGACACCTGGGTCTCCATGGGCGAGGAGGCCGAATACGCCATCCGTTCCAAGCCGTTCTGGGATTACCAGGTCAACACCGAACTTATGGCATTGGCCAAGCCGGATGCGCTCTTCCAGCACTGCCTGCCCGCCTACCGCGGCAAGGAAGTCACCGCTGAAGTGATCGACGGCCCGCAGTCCGTGGTGTGGGACGAGGCCGAGAACCGTCTGCACGCACAGAAAGCGTTGCTGACTTGGTTGACCGGCAAGGCCCGTGGAGACGAAAGCCTGCTCGCATGAGTGAAACCGGTCCGTCCCTGCAGCGCCCTGCCACCAGGGCGGCGCGGCTGAGTGCCATAGAACAGGCGCTCGCCACGCATATCATCACCTCGCAATCACAGCTGTCCAAAATCCTTATCGACGAGGGCATTGCGGTGACTCAGGCGACCCTGAGCCGCGATCTTGACGAGATGCATGCGGTGAAGACCCGGCTGAAGGACGGCACGGTGGCCTACACGGTGGGTCGCAGCGTCGTTGCTTCAGAAGGTGAGGATGTAGGGGAGCGCGGTGAGGCACAGATGTCCCGCGTGCTGAACGGACTGGTCACCTCGGTGGCCGCCGCCGGAAATCTGGTTGTGGTGCACACGCCTTCCGGTGCCGCACAATACGTGGCCTCAGTGATTGACAAGCAGCCGATCGAAGGCGTGCTGGGCACCATCGCCGGAGACGACACCGTCATGGTGATTTGCACCAATGACGACACCGCCGCCTCCCGCTCCGACTGGCTACTAAGCCTCGCCTCCAAATAACCAACACGCCGTGCATAAATATACAGTCCTCTGTATATAATTGCATCAGTTTGTTTTTCAGACCTTGAACGAAAGGGAACCAATGGCAGATAACAAGCGCATTGTTCTGGCCTACTCCGGCGGTCTTGACACCTCCGTCGCCATCTCGTACCTGAAGGAGCGCACCGGCAAGGACGTCGTGGCCGTGTCCCTCGACGTCGGCCAGGGCGGCGAAAGCCTCGAGACCATCAAGCAGCGCGCCCTTGCCTGCGGAGCCGTCGAATCCTACGTGGTCGACGCCCGTGACGAGTTCGCCAACGAATATTGCATGAAGGCCCTCAAGGCCAACGCCATGTACGAAGGCGTCTACCCGCTGGTCTCCGCCATCTCCCGTCCGCTGATCTCCAAGCACCTCGTGCGCGCCGCCCACCAGTTCGGTGCCGACACCATCTCCCACGGTTGCACCGGCAAGGGCAACGACCAGGTTCGTTTCGAGGTCTCCATCGCCTCCATCGACCCGACGCTGAAGGCCATCAGCCCGATTCGCGACCTGTCCCTGACCCGCGACGTCGAGATCGCGTTCGCCAAGGAGCACAAGCTGCCGATCACCCAGACCGAGAAGTCCCCGTACTCCATCGACCAGAATGTGTGGGGCCGCGCCATTGAGACCGGCTTCCTCGAGGATCCGTGGAACGGCCCGACCAAGGACTGCTACTCCTACACCGACGACCCGGCCTTCCCGCCGGTCGAAGATGAAGTCGTCATCGAGTTCAAGGAAGGCGTGCCGGTCAAGATTGACGGACGTGACGTCACTCCGCTGCAGGCCATCGAAGAGATGAACCGCCGCGCCGGAGCCCAGGGCATCGGCCGCATCGACCTCATCGAGGACCGCCTGGTCGGCATCAAGTCCCGCGAGCTGTACGAGGCTCCGGGTGCCGTGGCTCTGATCACCGCTCACCAGGAACTCGAAAACTGCTGCCTCGAACGCGAACAGCACCGCATCAAGCGCGACATCGACAAGCGCTGGGGCGAGCTGGTTTACGATGCGCAGTGGTTCTCCCCGGCAACCCAGTCGCTCAACGCCTTCATCGAAGACACCCAGAAGTACGTGTCCGGTGAGATTCGCATGGTCCTGCACGGCGGTCGCGCCGTCGTGACCGGCCGTCGTTCCGACTCCTCGCTGTACGACTACAAGCTCGCCACCTACGATTCCGGCGATACCTTCGACCAGAAGTCCTCCAACGGCTTCATCGACATCTACGGTCTGCCGTCCCGCGTGGCCGCAGCGCGCGACGTCAAGTTCGGCAACGGCATCGAGGTCCCGAAGAACACCGTCGAGTGATTCTTACTCAGTCGCCCCCGCTGCGAGGCTGTCGGCATAGCTGACTGGGAGTGGTCTTTGAAAGGACTGTCCTCAGTCACACTCCATGTGACAGCCCTCGCCAGCGGGGGCAACTGTATGTTTGAACACATTGCTACGCTTAAACACAGCTATTTTCACTTTTCAAGGAGCCTTCATGACTGAGAACAACGAACATCTGGCCCTGTGGGGTGGTCGCTTTACGTCCGGTCCGTCGCCGGAACTGGCCCGACTGTCCAAGTCCACGCAGTTCGACTGGCGCTTGGCCGACGACGATATCGCCGGTTCCCGCGCCCACGCCCGTGCTCTCGGACGTGCGGGACTTTTGACCGCCGACGAGCTGCAGCGCATGGAGGATGCGCTCGACACGCTCCAGCGCCACGTTGACGATGGCTCCTTCGCCCCCATCGAAGACGATGAGGACGAGGCCACCGCCCTCGAACGCGGACTGATCGACATTGCCGGCGACGAACTCGGCGGCAAACTGCGTGCCGGACGCTCCCGCAACGACCAGATCGCCTGCCTGATTCGTATGTGGCTGCGCCGCCACTCCCGCGTAATCGCCGGACTCCTGCTTGACCTCGTCAACGCCCTGATCGAGCAAAGCGAAAAGGCCGGCCGCACCGTGATGCCGGGCCGCACCCACATGCAGCACGCCCAGCCCGTGCTGCTCGCGCACCAGCTCATGGCCCACGCTTGGCCGCTGATTCGCGACGTGCAGCGACTGATCGACTGGGACAAGCGCATCAACGCCTCCCCGTACGGCTCCGGCGCGCTGGCCGGCAACACGCTCGGCCTCGACCCGGAGGCCGTGGCGCGTGAGCTCGGCTTCTCCCGCGTGACCGACAACTCCATCGATGGCACCGCCGCACGTGATCTCGTGGCCGAATTCGCGTTCGTGGCCGCCATGACCGGCGTGGACATCTCCCGCCTGTCCGAGGAGATCATCATCTGGAACACCCAGGAGTTCGCCTTCGTCAAGCTCGACGACGGCTATTCCACCGGCTCCTCCATCATGCCGCAGAAGAAGAACCCGGATATCGCCGAGCTCGCCCGCGGCAAGTCCGGCCGACTCATCGGCGATCTGACCGGTCTGCTGGCCACCCTGAAGGGCCTGCCCACCGCCTACGCTCGCGATCTGCAGGAAGACAAGGAGGCCGTGTTCGACCAGGTCGATACGCTCGAAGTGCTGCTGCCCGCCTTCACTGGCATGGTCAAGACCATGCACTTCGACGGCGACCGCCTGGAAGAGGAAGCTCCGACCGGCTTCGCGCTGGCCACCGACATCGCCGAATGGCTCGTCAAGAACGGTGTGCCGTTCCGCCACGCGCACGAGCTCTCGGGTGCCTGCGTCAAGCTCGCCGAAGGCCGCGGCCAGGAACTGTGGGATCTGACCGACAATGACTTCATCGAGACCTTCGCCGCGTTCCTGCCGGCCGACAAGGCTCCGGGAGTACGCGAAGTGCTCTCCAGCCACGGTTCGGTCGACTCCCGCAACGGCAAGGGCGGCACCGCTTACGGTCGCGTGCGCGAGCAGATCGCCGACGCCAAGGCCGAGGTCGAAGAACTCAAGCTCTTCCCCGCATCCACGTCGGATGGCTCCGCCTACAAAGCCCCCGGCACGTTCTAGTCCCAATAGAGCTCCCTCGTCAGAGGGAGCTCTATTTTGCTGTTGTCACTGCAACGGCATACACTGAGAAATCGTAACGAACGGGAGCCGTGAGGCTGAGAGGAAGTTGCCAGACTTCGACCGGGGAACTTGACGCGGGTCATGCCGCCGTAAGGAATCGTTGTTGCAGATTTGCCGGGTTCTCCAATACAGCTTTCATTCCGTTTGCATAATTCAGCCGTGAGACGGTCGTGATGGAGCCAATACATCACAACGGTCGAACGGTCGCATGATTGGGTTCATGAATGGGCGCACCACTTAAGGTACGGTTCGTTTCGTGCACCCTTTTTTACTATCTGAAAGGATATTATGCAGGTCAACGGAGAGCAGGTCACGCTCGAGACGCCGGTCAGCGTCGCCGATTATCTCGAAGCGCACGGATTCCGCGCCGAGCGTGTGGCCATCGAACTCAATGGTGAGATTATCCCGCGCGATAAGCGTGCCGACGCCATGCTCGACGACCAGTGCGTCATGGAAATTGTGCAGTTTGTACAGGGTGGATGAAAGGAAAAGCTATGAGCAATATTAATCCGGTTACTGAAGCATCTGTTGAGGCGACTCCGCTGCCGCCGCAGCCCGCCGTCACCAATCCGGTCGGCACCGCCGCGCCGATTCTCCCGGTGAAAGACAAGCCGCTGAACTTGGGCGGTCACGAGTTCCAGTCGCGATTCATTCTGGGCTCCGGCCGCTACGACCTGAACCTCATCAAGGCCACGGTCGAACATGCCGGCACGCAGATCGTCACCATGGCACTGCGCCGCGCGCAGACCACCGAGAACAGCGTGCTCGACTACATTCCCGAAGGCATTACGCTGCTGCCCAACACCTCCGGCGCGCGCAACGCCGAGGAAGCCGTGCGTATCGCCCGACTGGCACGCGAAGTGTGCCACACCGACTTCGTCAAGGTCGAAATCGAACACGAGACCAAGTACCTCTTGCCGGACAACGCCGAAACCATCCGAGCCACCGAGATGCTGGCCAAGGAAGGCTTCGTGGTCATGCCCTACATGTTCCCGGACCCGATTGCCGCCCGTCAGCTGGAGGAGGCCGGTGCCGCTGCCGTTATGCCGCTCGGTTCGTTGATCGGCTCCAATATGGGCCTGCGCATGCGTGACTTCATCGAAATCATCATCGCCAACGCGCATGTGCCGGTCATCATCGACGCTGGTATCGGCCGTCCGAGCCAGGCCTGCGATGCGATGGAGATGGGTGCGGATGCGGTGATGGCGTACACGGCCGTTGCCTCTGCCGGCAATATCCCGCTGATGGCTGAGGCGTTCAAGCACGCCATCGATGCCGGCCGTGCGGCGTATTTGTCTGGCCTTGGCAAGGTGACCGAGGGACAGGCTGTGCCGTCCAGCCCGACTACGGGGTATTTGCACTGACACTTTTATTAGCTCCCCTCTCTGAGGGGAGCTGGCCGCGTAGCGGACTGAGGGGAGCTGGGAACATGGAGAAAACATGGCATTGACTGATGAACAGGTGGAGCGGTACGCGCGCCATCTGATTTTGAAAGGCGTGGGCGTCAAAGGGCAAAAGCGGTTGCTGGCCTCCAGCGTGCTCATCATCGGAGCGGGCGGGCTTGGTTCTCCGGCCGCCCTGTATCTGGCGGCGGCCGGCGTCGGCCATATCGGACTGGTGGACGGCGATGTGGTGGATATGAGCAATCTGCAACGCCAAATCATCCATACCGCCGCACGTGTCGGAGCGCCCAAAGTGGAATCCGCGGCCACAGCCATCCGCGCGCTCAACCCGGATGTGACGGTTGATACCTACTACGAGCTCGTCGACGCGAGCAACATCGCCGGCCTCATCAAACCGTACGATCTGGTGATCGATGCCACCGACAACTTCGCCGCAAAATTCCTCATCAATGACGCCTGCGTGCTGGCTGGCAAGCCGTACATCCATGCCGGCGTGGTCGGATTCGCCGGTCAGGTGATGACCGTCATTCCCGGCGAAGGCCCCTGCTACCGCTGCATCTTCCGCGACATGCCCGCCGCCGGTGAGATTCCGACCTGCAAGGAAGCCGGTGTGCTGGGCGCGGTGGTCGGTGTGATCGGCAGTCTGGAAGCCACCGAAGCCGTGAAGTTGATTGCCGGCGTGGGGGAGCCGTTGGTGGGGCGTATGCTCACCGTGGATGCGCTGACCATGAATATTCGACGGGTCCCACTGCCAAAGCATGTGCCGGATTGCCCGGTGTGCGGTGAGCAGCCGACCATTACTGCTATTGATCCGGCCAACTATATTCAGCCGGCCTGCGCGATTTAGAGCTATGTGGCTCCCCTCCTTGAGGGGAGCCAAGATCAGAACGAGAGGGGAAGAACATGCCTATTGCCTTGCATAATGCGGTCGTTGACGATGAGAGCAGTGAATCATCGTACCGCCGCATCACGCCGGCGGAATTTGCCAAGCTCGACCCGAATACGGTCACGCTGCTCGACTTGAGGGAACCAGCCGACTTCGCCGCCCACCCAGTCGAAGGTGCCATCAATGCACCACTCGACCCTCTGGCCCATGTGCTCAAAACCGTGCCCACAGATCGAACTGTCGTAGTCTATTGTGCTCAAGGATGGTGGAGCGAGGAAGTAGCTGAAATCCTTGCCGATCGCGGTTACGATGTAGCAAGCCTAGATGGCGGTTTTCAGGGTTATCTCGACTATCTTGAAACCCACCATGATTAACGGTTCCCGTTGTCGTTCTTTTGGATGAGTGTGCACGGACATACGTGTGCCCTACAATCGGTCACGGTATTACTCGATGGATTCTTGAATATCGTCGGGCAATCGTGATTCACAACAAGGGATTGCACTGAACCAACCCGAACGGAGGGTCGAAACCGTGGGACATCTGCTCACTCGGACGCAGATTCAACGCCTGGTCGCCAAGTACGGCCGTGAGGTCATCGAACACCAGCACATGCAGATCGAACGCTGCTGCTACCAGCACGGCAGCGTCACCACGTTCGAACATTCCGTGCGTGTCGCCTGCCTGGCTGTGTGGATGGCCGACCGCGCACACCTGTGGTACCGCGTCGACCTCAAATCCCTGATTCGCGCGGCCCTCCTGCACGATTACTTCCTGTACGACTGGCACGACTGGGATAACGGCGAACACCAGTGGCATGGCTTCACCCATGGCCATGCCGCCCTGGTCAATGCCCTGAAGGACTTCAAACTCAACGATATCGAACGCAACAGCATCGAGAACCACATGTTCCCGATGACCCCGGTGCCGCCGCGCTATATCGAAGGCTATCTGGTCACCTTGGCGGACAAATGCTCCGCCACCGCCGAGACCTTCTCGTTCGACCGGTTCAACAAGCGCGCGTTGCCCGCCGCGAAGCCTTACGCCGAGATCGAAGCCCGTCGATGATCACCACACTCGAACATTATTTCCTCTGGTTTCTGTTCTACAGTTTCGTCGGCTGGATGTACGAGTCCATTCTCGTCTCCTGCCAACAGCACCGCTTGGTCAACCGAGGGTTCCTCAACGGCCCGCTGTGCCCGATCTACGGCACCGGCGCGATACTCGGCGTCGCCATTCTCGGCAACGTACATAACCCGATCATCATCTTCCTGATTTCGATGGTGGGCGCCACGATACTCGAATACACAACCTCATGGGTCATGGAGCAGCTGTTCCACGCCCGCTGGTGGGATTACTCGAACTTCCGCTTCAACCTCCAAGGCCGCGTCTGCCTGCTGGGCGCGTTGATTTTCGGCCTCGGCGGCGTGGGCGTGGTACTTGGTTCGCAGCCATATGTCGAGCGGGTCACGGATATGATTCCGCTGCCGATGATGCATACGCTGGTCACGGTACTGGCTCTGATCACCATCATCGACTTGGCGGTCACGGTTACGGGCATACTCGAATTCGAGCAGGTGCTCGATTCCGTCGCTCAGGTGGTGCAGGATGTGGCGGCACGCGCCGGTGGCACGTGGCAGCGGGGCTCCAGTGCGGTATCCGACAGGATGCGTGAGCTTTCGCAGGATGCGGTTGAGCGTCTGCGCTGGGCCGTCAATGGCGTCATCAACGCACAGCAGAAGCGTATGCTCAAGTCCTTCCCGAAGTTCCAGGTGCCGGATCGTCAGGACATCATCGACTCTTTGCGCGAACTTATGGGCCCGCGCCGCTAGAATAAGGTGTTTTACTGAATCGCGCGGCTCGGCTGGTGTTCGGCACTGTCGCCATGTTCTGCGAAACTTGACTGTGCCCAATTGGGCAGTCTCATTCACAATTCGATAGGGAGAAGCGACAAGCTATGGCTCACGTCACCGACTTCAAGGAAGCGGGTTTCAACACCCTGCTTGAGGAACTGGAATGGCGCGGGTTGATTTCCCAGTCCACGGACCGGGATCGACTCGCAGAAGCACTGAACGGCGAGCCCATCACCTATTATTGCGGCTTCGACCCCACCGCTGCATCGTTGCATATCGGCAACCTCGTGCAGCTCATCAACATGCGTCACCTGCAGCTTGCGGGCCATCATCCAATCGCCCTGGTCGGCGGCGCCACCGGACTCATCGGCGACCCGCGCCAGTCCGGCGAACGCACGCTCAACCCGAAGGACGTGGTGGCCGGCTGGGCCGATCGTCTGAAGAACCAGATCGGCGGCATTCTGGACACCGAAGGCGCGAACGCCGTACGTTTCGTGTCCAATTACGATTGGACCGCCTCGATGACCGTCATCGACTTCCTGCGTGACGTCGGCAAGAACTTCCGTCTGGGCACCATGCTCGCCAAGGACACGGTCGCCCGCCGCCTGAACTCTGAGGAAGGCATCTCCTTCACCGAGTTCAGCTACCAGGTGCTGCAGGGCAACGACTTCCTCCACCTGTTTGACGAATACCACTGCACGCTGGAACTCGGCGGCTCCGACCAGTGGGGCAACCTCACCTCCGGCCTGGACCTGATCCACAAGGTGCGCGGTGTGGACGTCAACGTGTTCACCAGCCCGATCATCACTGATGCTTCCGGCAAGAAGTTCGGCAAGTCCGAGGGCAACGCCGTCTGGCTCGACGCCACGATGCTCAGCCCGTACAAGTTCTACCAGTTCTGGATCAACCGCCCGGACGTGGAGATGGAAAGCCTGCTGAAGGCGTTCACCTTCCTGCCCAAGGCCGAAATCGAACGACTGGTCGAGGAATCCAAGACCAACCCCGGCAAGCGCGAGGCCCAGAAGACCCTCGCCTGGGAGGTCACCAGCTTCGTGCATGGCGAGGCCGCTACCCAGGCTGCCATCGATGCTTCCGGTGCGCTGTTCGGCCGCGGTGGCAACCTCGAAGACATCGACGAGGAAACGCTGGAATCCGTGCTCGACGGCTTCAAGGTGGTCGACGAGAACGGCGAGCACGTCTTCCCCGTCTCCAAGCCGGGCGATCGCGTAATCGACGCCGCCCAGGCTGCCGGACTGTTCAAGTCCGCTTCCGAGGCACGCCGCGCCATCAAGTCCGGTGGCGTGTATCTCAACAACAACCGTATCGAGGATGAGGAGCAGGTGCTGGCCGAAGCCGACTTCCTGGCAGGCCGCTTCGCGCTCATCCGTCGTGGCAAGAAGGCGCTCGGCGCCGTGGAAAACCGTTAATCAACAACGAATTAAGGAAAACAAGTAATGGCAGAAGGTAACGAGCGTTCCGGCAAGTCCTACGGCGGCGGTCATAAGGGGTATGGCGATCGCCGACCGGGCAACCGCGGCGGCAAGGGTTTCAAGCCGCGCGGCAAGGGCGGTTTCAAGCCGCGTCATGACGGTGAGGGCTTCAAGCCGCGTCGCCGTGAGGATGGCGAGGGCTACGCGCCGCGCCGCGACGGCGATGGCGAAGGCGGCTACCGCAAGTCGTACGGCAAGTCCGGCGGCTTCCACAAGGGCGGTTACCGCGGCAATGGTCCGCGCCGTGACGGCGAAGGCTTCAAGCCGCGCCGCGAAGGCGGCTACCGTTCCCACGAAGGCGAGAACGGCGAGAATCCGCGCTACCAGCACCGTGATAACGATCGCCGTGATTTCCGCCGCGATGACCGCCGTGACTTCCACCGCGATGGTGAGCGTCGCAACTTCCGTCGCGACGACGACCGCCGAGATTTCCGTAGGGACGACCGTCGCGATGGGGACCGTCGTGATTTCCGCCGTGACAATGACCGTCGTGACTTCCGTCGCGATGACCGCAGGGATAACGATCGCCGTGATTTCCACCGCGATGGTGAGCGTCGCAACTTCCGTCGCGACGACGATCGCCGTGATGGCGACCGCCGCAACTTCCGCAGGGACGACCGCCGCGATGATCGTCGTGACTTCCGCCGTGACGATCGCCGCGACAACAACCGTCGTGACGGCGAATTCCGCGAGTTTTCGCAGGAAGAGAAGCGCCAGTACCGTGAGGAGAAGCGCTCTGAATACATGAGGCGTCCGCGTCGTAACTCCGACGGCACGATGAGCTTCCCCTCGCAGAACCCGTACACCGACCGTCGTCCCGACGAGCCCAAGATGCCCAAGGGCATGGAATGGTCGATGCTGTCCAAGGATGAGCGCGAACGTCTGCGCGGCCTGTCCAAGGAGCACGCGGAGAACATTGGTCTGCACATCCTCGCCGCTTTCGCGCTGGAGGAGAGCGACCCCGAACTTGCCTTGGAGCACGCCAAGTGGGTGGCCCGTCAGGCCTCCCGCATCGACTTTGCCCGCGAGACGCTCGCGTTCGTGGCCTACCGTCAGGGCGACTACAAGCTGGCCCTGCGTGAGTTCCGCACCGCCTACCGTATGAACGGCTTCCTTGACTACCTGCCGTTCATCGCTGACTGCGAGCGTGGCGTCGGAGAGCCGAAGAAGGCCGTGGAACTGGCGCTGTCCGATGAGGGCAAGCAGCTGCATGGCGCTCCCAAGGTCGAGATGTTCCTGGTGTACGCCGGTGCCCTTGGCGATTTGGAGATGTGGGACAAGGCCATTGAAGTGGTCCACACCGTCGGCCGCTCTCAGGGTCTGCCGGGTGAGTACCGCATGCGTGCCGTGCAGGCCGAGCAGTACTTCCTTGAAGAGGCCGGCCGCAGCAAGGAAGCCGAGCAGCTCAACGACCTGCTGGACCGTCTTGAGGATCAGTATGCCGACGAGGAGATTGACGAAAACAGCGACGACGTGGTGATCGACCACGATCTCGAAGACATCACCGACGACTCCGACGTGCTCGAAAAGCTTGGCATCGATCCGGACGAGGCGCAGTACGCCCCGGATCCGGAGCAGGAATACGGCGATGAGAACGACGAGGCTGAAGACGGCGATGCCGAGTCTGATGAGGCCGACGAGACCGAGACCGATTCCGCCAATGACGCCAAGGCTGACGATTCCGCCGAAGCCGCCGACTCCGACTCCACCGAACCCGGAACCGAAACCGAGGAGTGAGCGGCGTAATGACCCGTTTCCTCAAAGGCACCGATCGCCCGCTCGCCGAGGCCTATCAGCTTGCGCTGCTGGACCTCGACGGCGTGGTGTATCGCGGCAAGAATCCGGTCGAATACGCGCCCGATTCCATTCGTGCGGCCGAAGCCGCCGGCATGACCATCGAATACACCACGAACAACTCCTCGCGCTTCCAGCACGTGGTGGCCGACCAGCTCAAGGGCTTCGGCTTGGACGTGGAGCCGTGGCAGGTCATCACCTCTTCGGTGGTGGCCGCCCGTGTGGTGGCCAAGGCGTTGCCCGCCGGCGCGCGCGTACAGGTATTGGGTGCCGAGCATCTGCGCGATGAGGTCACCCGCAACGGCCTGACCATCGTGGACGGTCCTCAGGACCGCCCACAGGCCGTCATTCAGGGCTGGTATCCGGATATGACCTGGCAGATGATGGCCGACGCCGCGTTCGCGGTCGAGGCCGGAGCCACGTATTTCGTGACCAACCGCGACCTGACGATTCCTCGTGAACTGGGCATCGCCCCCGGTTGCGGATCGATGATTCGCGCCGTGATCACGGCCACCGGCGTCGAACCGGTCGCCTCCGCTGGCAAGCCGGAAGCGTACATGTACGATGAGGCCCGCGAACTGAACGCCGCCGAAGGCCACGATCTGGTGCCCAAGGAGGCGTCCATCGCCATTGGCGACCGCCTCGACACCGATATCGAGGCCGGTAACCGCGGTGACTACGATTCGATGGCGGTGCTGACCGGTGTCACCAACCCGACCGAACTGATGCTGGCTCCGGCACACCTGAGGCCCACATTCATCGCCCTTGATCTGCGTGAACTCGGCGAAGCCCAACCGGAGCCGGTCCGCGACGAGAGCGGTACTTGGGAATGCCGCAAGGCTAGCGCTTGGTTTGAAAACGGCCAGGTACACGTCAGCGACCCCACCAGTATGGACGGCCTGCGCGCCGCCGTATGCGCCGCATGGGAAGCCGCCGACCAAGGCGCACAGCTCAGCGAGGCCACGGTACCTGTGTTCGCCGTCGAGGCATAGTCCTATGCCTACGGATAGCGAACACGCGCCGGTCACCGAGCGATACCCCGAACTTGCGGATATCGATGAACAAGACAACGACCGCAAGCTTGAGACCTATCGCAACGTGCTGGAATCGTTACAACACGAGCTTGATAACAGCCGCAGCTAGCAGAGGTGATTCATTCTCCCGCCAGCGGAAGATGACGTGAAGTGCTGGATGGTGGCTCCATGCCGAGCCACCCCGTTGGTAGATGGTGGGTCGGAAGGAAGGTATATGACCAAGCAACATATCGATTCCGCAACCCCACTTGACCGACTCGACATGATGCTCGTGGCTTCGGGACTGGTCGAATCGCGGGCCAAAGCGCAGCGACTCATCAAAGCCGGGCATGTGCGCGTGGACGGCGAGACCATCACCAAGCCATCGTTCATGGTCAAAGCCGGGCACAGCGAACTCGCCGTGGATAAGGGCGACGACTACGTCTCCCGAGGCGCTTACAAACTCTTGGGCGCGTTCGAAACCTTTGCCGGCAATGGCCTTACCGGGCCGGAAGGCTTGGAATGTCTGGACATCGGTGCCTCCACCGGTGGCTTCACCGACGTACTGTTGCGTGGGGGAGCGGCCAAAGTCGTGGCGCTCGACGTCGGCCACGGCCAGCTCGACCCGCGCATCGCCAATGACGAGCACGTCATCGAAATGAGCGGCGTCAACATTCGCGAAGTTGAGGCCGACGACCTGCCTTACCGGCCGGCGATGATCGTCTCCGATGTCTCCTTTATTTCCCTGACCTATGTGATTCCGGTAATCGCGCGCATCGCGGCTCCCGGTGCGCAGATTGTGTTACTGGTCAAACCGCAGTTCGAGGTCGGCCGGGCAGGACTCGGCAAAAACGGCATCGTTGAAGATCCGGCATTGCGGGAGCGGGCATTACACGACGTGGTCGCCTGTGCTGAACAGCACGGACTTGACGTGGTGGCCACTGCCGATAGTCCCATCATCGGCACCCACGGTAATGAGGAATACCTGCTTTACGCTGTCTTGAGATGAATGCGTCGGCAGTCTCCGTTCACCAGCAGCACGCTGGAGGTACGGTCGATGCCTATTGCGGTGGCGCACGTGGCGCTTTCCACCGCACTGCCGTTGCGTAGCATGGCGGAGTCCGCCGTCAAAGTCTGGCATTGCAGATGGTTGGCTTCAACCGTGACGGCTGTGATATGACGAACCGTGCTGCCATCCTCATACCCATCCATATCAAAACGAGAAAACATCGTACTGCGCAGTGGATGAACTTCCAGAGCCCTGCTGTTGACGTCATGACCCTTCAACACGCCGTTCAAGCGGACTGTCTGACCGCTAATATGACGGGTGCCTAGGGAGCCATTGACGGACAGATTTCCGGAACAGACGATATCGCCGTTGCATCGTAGTTTGCCGGTAAAGGTTACTTCATCGCAGATAATGTCGCCGCCGACTTCGATGTCGCCGCTGCCACTGATGCCGGATACGCGAATATCACCATCACACCGCACAATGCCACTCTTGATGACCAGTTTGTCCCCTTCTATAACTGAGGCCTCGAGGGTGCTGGTCACAATCATGGTGTGAAAATGCGCGCCATCGGCAAGACGGGAACGTTGGTCTACTCCTATGGTGCCGTAGACTCCTTTGCCTATCAACGTGCAATTCTGCGTATGCTTGCCCATGATGATAAAACTCCCTCAATATGGACGTACAGCTTTATGGCTTATTGCCACAATAATGAGCGCATCCATGTTGAGGGGGTTATATCGGTCACGATGTGAGCAGATGGGGGGTGATTGCACGGCTGTATGCCATTGCATGCCGAAGCCTTACGATAATCGACTCTGTGGAACGTTGCCGGCGACGCGCCACGAAGCAGCACTTTTCGAACACCTGTACGACTGATGACGGTGTCTGCGGCTAGAATAATGAGCAGTGCGACCGAATCGACAGGAGGATGCCATGGCCAAGCGCAACGCGGTGGTGGTGACGCATACCAGGCTCAGGCAGACCGGAACCGTAGTGGCCGAGGCGGTGAGCCAGCTGCGAGTGGCCGGTTTCGAAGTCACCATCATCGACAACACCGAGGCCCCCGATTTCGGCGTGCAGCCGCCGTGCGTGTCGGACGACACCGAAATCGTCGTGGTCCTGGGCGGCGACGGCACGATACTGCGCGCCGCCGAACTCGTCCACTGCACCCAGGTGCCGATTCTCGGCGTGAACATGGGGCATGTCGGCTTCCTGGCCGAATTCGAAAGCTTCCAGATCGACGAGGCGATCCGCCGGGTCGCCACCCACGACTATTCGATCGACGAACGCATGATCGCCCATGTGGACGTCTGGCTGCCTGGCGCCACCAAGCCCATTGAGGATTGGGCGCTGAACGACATCACGCTGGAACGCGCCGACCGGGGCAAGATGGTCGAACTGTCCATCCGCGTGGACGATGTGGAGATGAACTCGTTCGGCGCGGACGGCGTCATCGTCTCCACGCCCACCGGTTCCACCGCCTACGCCTTCTCCGCGGGCGGTCCGGTCATGTGGCCGAACGTCAAGGCCCTGCAATTGATTCCGTTGGCCGCGCACGCCCTGTTCGCCAGGCCGCTGATCATCGGCTCCGGCTCGACCTTCACCATCGATATTCTGGACGATTCCATGTCCGAAGGCTGGATTTGCTGCGATGGACGCCGTCAGCGCTCCCTGCCGCAGGGTACGCGCGTCATGGTGCGCGAATCGCGCGATACCTTGCGCCTCGCCCGACTCTCCGGCGTGCCGTTCACCAACCGTCTGGTCTCCAAGTTCGATCTGCCCGTGGTCGGTTGGCGCGAGCACGCGCGCAACGAGGCCTCGAGCCAGCCGCTGCATCACGGGCACACGTTCCCGGCGGCCGCGTATGCGGCTGGCGTTGCCGGTGACGCTGGCGTCGCTGGCACCGATCCCGACAAGCCGGGCGAACGCGACGGCAAGGCAGGAGCCTGATGCTCGAAGAACTCGATATCCGCAATCTGGGGCCGATTCGAGAAGCCACCATTGCGCCGGCCGCAGGCATGACCGCCATCACCGGTGAGACCGGCGCCGGCAAATCCATGCTGCTCTCCGCGATCCGACTGGTCTCCGGTGGGGCCGCCGAATCCTCGCGCGTCTCGGCCGGGGCGGACGAAGCCTGGGCCCAAGCGATTTTCGCGCTCGCGGATGATGCCGTGACCTCTGAACATTCCGGCGACACTGACGATACCGGTGACGCTGACGATTCTGGCGATGCCGGTTCTGGCGATGCCGACAGCGGGTTCACCGGTGCTGCCGTAGCCGTGACCAAGGCCCATGACGCGGGCGTCGACCCCGAAGACGGCGAACTGTTCCTTTCCCGCACCGTACGCGCTTCCGGACGTTCGCGGGCCGTGCTCGGCGGCAAGTCCGTACCGCGTTCGGTGCTGGGGGCCATCGCCGGCGAACTGGTTACCATTCATGGCCAGACCGATCAGCTGAAAATCGCGGCCGCCGCACGGCAACGCGAATTTCTGGACCGGGTGGCCGGAGACGAAGCCGAACTGGCCGCCTACCGCAAAGCGTGGGATGCGCTGGCCGCCATGGATGAGCGGCTGGAACGCCTGCGCTCGCAGGAATCCTCCGCCCGCCAACAGGCCGACTACCTGCGCGAATCCATCGACCACATCAACCGCACCGACCCGCAGCCGGGGGAGGACGAGGAGCTGAAGGCGCGCCGCGAACGCATCGAAAACGCGGCCGACATCGCCCAAGGCGTGGGTTCGGCGCTGGGCGCGCTGGATGCCTCGCAAGTGGATGTGGACGCCACCGACGGCGCTTCGGCCGTGGAACTCATCAATCATGCGGTGACCTCGCTGCGCGCGATTCGCGTCGGCGGCACGTTCGCCGAGCAGGCCGATCGGCTCGAATCCATCAATGCCGATCTGGGCGACGTGGTGTTCGCCCTGAGCCAGGAGCTGGGCGACGAAGGCAGCGTGGAGGATCTGGACCAGATCAACGGCCGTATCCACGAGCTTGGCGACCTCACCCGTCGGTGGGGCCCCACCCTGGCCGACGTGCTCGCTTGGCGGGACAAGGCGGCGTTCGATCTGGAGGATCTGGACGCCTCGCCGGAAAAGGTCGCCGAACTCGAATCCGAACGGCAGACGCTGTACGATGCGGCCCTCGCCGCCGCCGACGTGCTGAGCACCGCGCGCGTGGCTGCCGCTGCCGACTTGGGCGCGCGCGTCACTGAAGAACTCGGCTCGCTCGCCATGCTGGGCGCCTCCTTGGAAGTGCGCGTCACGCCGCGAGACAAGGCCGATGATCCGCTCGGCCCGTATGGTCGCGACGATATCGCGTTCCTGTTTACGCCGTTCGAGGGGTCGCCGCAGCTGCCGATGGGCAAAAGCGCTTCGGGCGGTGAACTGAGCCGACTGATGCTGGCCTTGGAGCTGGTGGCCGCCGACACGCGCGGCGGTGCCGACCAGACCTTCATATTCGACGAGGTCGACGCCGGCGTGGGTGGCAAGGCCGCGGTCGAACTGGGCAAACGTCTGGCACGGCTGGCCCGCAGCGCGCAGGTCATCGTCGTCACCCACTTGGCGCAGGTCGCCTCGTGGGCGGACGCGCAGTTCGTGGTCACCAAGGAGCCGCCGGATGCCGATGACGACGATTTGGGCGTGGTCACCACCATCGCCGAAGTCAACGGCGAAACCCGCGTCCACGAAATCGCCCGCATGCTCTCCGGCAGCGAATCCGAAGCCTCCCTGGACCATGCCCGCGAGCTCCTGAAGGAAAGCGCACTATGACCAAAGCCGTCATATTCGACCTCGATGGCACCCTCCTAGACTCCATGGGAGTCTGGGACCAAGTCGACATCGACTTCCTGAACAAGCGCGGAATCGAAGTGCCGCCCGACTACATGACCAAAGTTTCCGCCATGCAATTCCGCCAGATTGCCGAATACACCATCGCACGCTTCGGCCTTACAGACACGCCCGAAGAGCTCATGCAGGAATGGGACGACATGGCCAGTGTCGCCTACTCCACCACGGTGGAGGCCAAGCCGGGCGCGCTCGGCTATCTGCACGACCTGAAGGCCGCCGGTGTCAAACTGGGCGTCGCCACCTCGCTGCCCCCGCACCTGCGTGAACCGGCGCTGCGGCATGTGGGCATGTTCGGGCTATTCGATGACATCGTCTCTGTTGACGATGTGAACGACGTCGGCAAGGACCAGCCCGACGTCTATCTGCTTGCCGCTAAACGTCTGGGCGTCAAACCTACCGATTGCACGGTGTTCGAGGACCTGCTGGTCGCCATGAAATCGGCCAAATCGGTCGGTATGACGGTCTGGGCCATGCACGACGATTCCTCCGCGGCCGACTGGCCCGAAATCTGCCGGCTCGCCGACGGCGTCCTCTTCGATTTCCACAACGCCCCACGGGTGTTGTAAAAAACTGGCTCCCCTCCCTGAGGGGAGCCATATATGAAGCCCCTACCGCCGCGCGATCCTATCCGACCGCCGTTGCGCCTCAAACCGCTGCCGCTCCAGTTCCTCGCCCTTGTTCCGGATAATCGGTCGGTTCGGTGTGGTGTAGCGTAACGGCGTTGTTCGGCATAAGTCCCCCTTTCCGAGGCCATTGTAGGCGCTGGCTGTGTTTCGGTGCTGTATTGTTGCACGGAAACGACATACAACAATTGAAAAAATGAGGAGAGACTCTGAAAGCCAAGCACCAAGATCTTTCATCAGACCCAGGAATCGTCGCGCATTTGTCATTGTGACGTTTACATGACTACTTCTCAAACGTCGATTAACAGAATAACTTCTATACAGAAGTTCAACAGATTCGCTGAATTTCACAAAGTCAAAGAATTAAACAATGATTCAGAATCCTAATCGTGTCGCGTTGCTTCTATCAGGAGGCCCGGACTCTACTACTCTCTTGTATGACCTATTAAATCAGGGGAAAGAAATATATGCCGTTACTTTCAATTTTGGTGAAACTGAGGGATGTAATGAGAGTCAACATGCGCAAAGAATCGTTACAAATCTCCACTCTGAACGACTCCATCATTATCAATATGATTTTTCCGAGCAATTTAAGCGTTTCTATGAATTGCCTCAGCCTCAGTTCCTCCGCAAAGCATTTGGGCCATTTGTCGTTGCCCCTAATAAGGAAGAGCATGTTCAGCCTTTTGGATCGGCAATTGCGCTTATGCTAATGGCTTCATGGGCGCTTAAGCATGATATCGTTGATGTTTATTACGCAGTTCATAGTAACGATGCTGTGTTCCACGATAATCATGCATCATATTTTGAAGCTCTTCATACGGTTACCGTAGAATGTGAAGGAGATGAATACGGGGTAACGTTCCATACTCCTTATCTTAGTATCAATAAGTGTGCCGTCATTCAAAAAGGTATGGGTCTTGGCGTGCCGTTCGGCGATACGTGGAGCTGTGCCTTGGGCGGGACAGTTCATTGTGGAGTATGTGACCCGTGTCGTGATCGACGAACTTCTTTTGAGATTCTTGGAATTAAAGATCCCGTCTTATATGAGCACGATATTTTCGCCGAATCTCGCGAAGAAGTGAATATTTTAGAATCCCCAAAGCATATTTCGGTAGTGGCCTGAATAAAAGGCAATATAGTTACGTTTTAAATACATGATAAAACAAAAGGAGGCTGTTCGAGCATGGTGAAGAATGTCGGGAGTGTCGTACGCTGGCAGGTAGCCAAACTGGCATTGGTCCAGGGCATGCAAGCAATGTCCTCGGCGTTCTTCACATGCGGTGTTGTATTCACTGGAGCGGCTTCATCTGACAGCTTGGGCCTAGCCTTGGTACTCATGTTCAAGACGCTGCCCACCTTGGTCATGGCTTTTCTGGGTGGTGTTTTAGCGGATCGATTGCCGCGGAAAACTCTTGCCTCAGGAATGCTGGGTGGTCTAGCTATTTCCTATGGAGTCGGAACATGGGTCGTGCAGTTGAGTGGTCTTGGATGGCCCGTGCAAGCAATCAGTTTGGCCGCAGGTATCATTGGTGCGGTCGGCTCGCCAGCCTTGTTCGCCTTATTGCCTTCGATTGCTCCCCCTGAAGATATTGTACGTGCCAACGGCTTGATACGTACGTTTCGCAATGCCGGCTCGGTGGTCGGTCCACTTCTTGGTGCATGGCTTGCTCAACTGATATCACCTTCTTTTCTATTTCTGGATGGTGCTGTGTGTCTGGCTGTCTCCATGCCGCTTGTTCTATCGTTGAAACTCATGCCCAGCTGCGATGACGAGGCTAATAACAACGATGATGATGCTTCCATGATTTCTGCATTACGTTCTATTCCCAGTTTGTTCCATACTTATATTTGGTTAGCAGTGGGAGTGCCGTTCTGGGCGTTGTTCCTTGCCGTACAATCCGGGGCAACAGACGTCACAATGCCCTTGTGGGTCGTGCAAGAGAGTGGCCGGGGCGCATGGTCCCTGATGGCATCTATCACCTCATCTGGATACATTTGCGGCAGTCTCATCGCGTTAAAGTTGGAAAGGCCTAGGCACATGTTTTCTAAATCAGTGTTATTTGGCGCTTTAGCTATTATGCCGATTTTTGTTGTAGGTACTTTGGACATCCAAGTACTGTGGTATGTGGCGTCATTTGTTGCTGGGCTTGGACTGGAATTGTCTGGCGTGTTCTGGGGATCTACTATGCAGACATGCGTCGATAAGCGGCACATGGGACGAGTTTCCTCAATTGATTATGCAATTAGCTTCGGTCTAATTCCTCTCGCCTACGGTTTATACGGCTTCACTGGCACTATTCATGCTGCCGTCGTACTTACTGTATCCTCCTCAATAATGATTGTCCTGGTCATCATTGTTTTCCCATTTTGTTACCTTATAGATCACCGTTCGAATTCCTCAGGGATTATTAATAGTAGCGATGTTTAATCGCCATTAGCTCGATGTTCACAACGATATAGCCGATTGCGGCCCACACGGTGCAAGGTCGAACATCCTGAAAAGGTCCGTTTACGCGAAACGCCAAGGACGGTGAAGCAGTATACTACGTCGTTTGGGGAAACAAAGATATCGTGAACTAGCTGATAACTGACCTTACCAGATGCGCTTTGCGCGTTACGTCTCAACAGTTGCCATGTTCGGGCATTAATGTCATCGCTCACATAGGTGTGCCGTCGTCTTTTGACCAATAAACGTTCTTGGAGGCGGCTAGAACATGCCGTTTCGTATTGCTTCGCATAGGGGTTTCCCGTGACAAACATCGTTTTTCGATGAACGGAGATGGAGTTTATGGGGTATTTAGTACTCCCTGACAGTGAACGATTCAAGGTGTTATCCGGCTGGATGTGTTGATATGTTTGTTGTGGTTGGGTATCCATTCGGTGCTGTGAATCTGCTTGTCTAGTCGAACATTCGGAAAACAGGAAGCCCTTTTTTTCTGGTGATGGTAGAATATGATAAATATTAGTGTCTTGGATACCCTCTGCTGCTATGCTAAAAATCGGTTATGAAGCGCGGAGTTGGGCTAGGGTTCTCTCCATTAATGTCTTCGCAAAATACATGACTTTTATATGATTGTAGAACGTGCGCATATAGAGGTAAGTCGCTAAATACCTTCAATACATATGACATCCTCTCAGGTAATTATGATGTAATTCTGACGATTACACGATTCCATACGACTCGGTCATTGTACCTATATAATAGGTTTCAATTAAACCAGTTGTTATTGTTCTAGGAGTATTAATGAGCTTCGTTATATCTGTAATCACTACTTTTGCGCTTTGTGCTCCTTCCGTGCCATCTGTTCCCTTTGGCATTCAACAGAGCGCGTCTTTCCCCTTTTCCTCGGTGAATATTTCTCGTGTTCGTTGTCCTCCATGGATTCCGTGGCTGCTTTGTCCGGTGAAACCATAGTTAAAGGTATACGCGCATAAACAATCCATGTGTCGCCATCCACTTCGTGATCAATTTCACCACCGATTAGGTTAAGCTTGCGCCTGCGTGACTCTAGCCCGCGGCCTGACCTTTCTTCGTCCGGTATTGTGGACATGCTATTGGACATGACTATTTCTGTTTGTGATTTCTGCAGGGCTATGCTGGACTGGAATTCGCTATACTTTGGCGCGTGTTTAATAATGTTGGAGCATAGTTCTCTCAGTACTTCATGCAGAATATCGATATTCTTTACGGTCACCTGTTGCTGTACCGTAAACCCACCATTAATGATTTCAGTAGTGCCAGTAAACCCATGTTGGTGGAGTATATAGTCGCATTCGTCGGTTAACCGTTTTACCGCTAACCACCATTCGGACGACTCTATGGGTATTCCATTTTCATTATTATCTTGAATCATTGTATCGATAATATCTCTGGTTGCTTCTAATCCTTTTCGTGCAATTTTATCTATCTTCTCCCAGGCATCATTCTGGGGATCATTTGATTGCCGTTGCGCAATCAATCGTATACTCGTCAAACACTGGGCAACGGAGTCATGAAGCATGATAGCGTTGTCGCTATTTTGCAGAGAAAAAGAATGTTGCAGTTCGTACTCTTTGCTTTGATAATTTTGAAGGTGTTGTTCATTTGTCGTCTTCCACCAATGAAAACCATATCCGACAATCACGGTGGCTGCTGCATACATCAGAAACACTGTTATGCTGATTATGTCTATCTCGCCATTATTCCATCGCGCTATCTGATAGCATTGAATTCCTAAGAATACAAATATACCTAAAACTGTCGTGATAGAGATACCCGTTTCATATGCAGTGAGTCCGATAGTGCAATAGATGCCCCAGAAACGGCTTGGCCCATTTAGGACAGGTAAGCTACACGCAACTGATTCCATAAAAATTAATCCTACGAAACTAATGCGTGGGAACCATAGGGCGATTAACAGCAATCCGATGTGGATGAAGCCAAATAATATTTCATACGCAGATGTGGTGGGTCTCTCTGTCCAATCAATTATCGAAAAAAATAAGGAGAGTAACACTATAATTAATCTGAATGGATGTTTTTTGATGTTACTGTTCATAATCACCTGTCCAGATAGCTACTGCTTGGCGCACTGTTTCCGCTTTGAGCTTACGACGAGCTCTATTAAGATATGTTGCTGCACTAGCCTGTCCAATTTGCATGCGATTCGCGGCTTCTGATATGGATAGTCCTTTGCTGAGAAGAATCATGATTTCTTCTTCTCTGTCGGATAACAGCATGCGGATGTCATTTGTCTCGTGTTTCAGTCGCATATGCGCATTACGGGCCGTTTCGAACCCATTTCCGCAGCCCCCCTTATTTAATACCCAACGCGTAACTTCAGCGATTTGTCTTTCTTCGTCTTTTGCAACTAGTCCTTGTGCCCCAGCCTGAATCAGCCGAGAAATGTACCGTTCTAGGGGGAAAGCCGTGATGCCAAGTAGCAGCACGGATGCGCTTCTTTTGCGAATCTGACGGCATACGTCTATACCAGACATTCCGTCAAGAGACATATCGAACAGCAGCAAATGCGGTGTATCTACGGCACTTGAGCATCTTTGTACAGCCTCTCTCCCGCTCCGAGTGGTCCACGTAATGCTTCCTAAGTGATTGTATTCGATAATCTGTTGTAATCCTTTTAACACAATTGCGTCATTATCCAGCAGTGCAATATGGGTGGCGGCTGATGCAACCGCCGTGCTATGGTAGCATTCCACGGAAGAGTCCTCTTCTCTCGGCTCATTATTCATCTTGTCGATAATATATAGTTATGGTATGTCTCTTTTTATGAATAGGTTGCAACGACCTATTCGTTGGATAGGCACAGATAGCCGCTGGTCATATTTTGATTTGTTCTTTACGCTTGACGTTTTTCTCCTGCGGTTGCTCTTCGATGCTTTGCTCCTCTCGATTTTTCACCTGATGGAAAGTCGCTGAGAACCCCGAGAGAAAAAACCAAGTGGACATTCGGCTGTCCGTGATCAACGCTCCACGAAATGGAGCGGGGGACGAACCAGCCGAATTCCATCGTCTGTTCTAACGGTTCATGTTGAAGGAATGTGAGGCCGCCCGTCTGATCTCATCGGAATTGGACAACGCACAAATAGCGTTCGTGGCGTGTCTGTTCAATGGAAAGCGGCCGTTGTCAAAGGATTTGCCTGCTCATTGCTTGTTGCTCACTGTTCGACTGTTATGTAACACACCTTGACAGTTAAGCAGAACAGTTATACTGTGTTGTATAACAGCTAAACAGCTGGGGTGCTAGTCAACCACAATCGAAAGGGGCATAGGTGAAACTGATCATCTCATCCGTGTCCGGTGAACCCATCTACGAGCAAATCAAAACCCAAATCCATTCGGCGGTGCTCAGTGGCGAGTTGAAGGCGGGCGAGGCCCTGCCTTCCTTGAGGAAACTCGCCAAGGAGCTGCGCATCTCCGTACTCACCGTCACCAGGGCGTACAACGAACTGGCCGATGAGGGCGTGGTGCAGAACATCCAAGGCAAAGGCACTTTCGTGATGGACAAGGGCAACGAACTGATGCAACGTCAGCTCAAAACCCAGATTCGCGAAAGCCTGGCCGAGGCAAGCCGGGGCGCCAAAGCCGCCGGCATTCCGCTGGACGCATTGGACCGCATGCTCGAAGAGGAATACCGCAAGAAATAACCTCAAGAAAGGACCATGGCCATGACCGCCATATCCGAATCCGACGCGATGGCGTTGCAGGTCACCGACGTCACCAAACACTATGATTCCGGCTTCACGCTGGACGACGTGACCTTCGACCTGCCCAAGGGCTACATCATGGGACTGATCGGCCCGAACGGCGCCGGCAAATCCACCCTCATCAAACTCATCCTCAACATGATCCACCGCGACGCCGGTTCGATTCACGTACTCGGCCTCGACAACATCGCCAACGAGGAGCCCGTCAAAGAACAACTCGGCGTGGTGTTCGACTTCAGCTACATGCATGAACAGTGGCAAGTCAAGAACATTGAACGTATCGTCGCGCCACTGTATCCATCATGGGACGGTGGATGCTATCGCAAGTATCTGGATACTTTCGGTCTTGGTGACGCACAGAACGGCAAGAAACATATCAAGGATCTTTCCCGCGGCATGCAGATGAAGCTGATGCTGGCCATCGCATTGAGTCATGACGCCAAGCTGCTGATTCTCGACGAGCCGACCAGCGGACTCGATGTGCTTGCCCGCGACGAACTCATGGATATCCTGCATGCCTACATTGAGGATGGCGAACATTCGGTACTGTTCAGCACCCATATCACTGCCGACCTCGAACGTGCTGCTGACTTCATTACCTACATCACCGATGGCCGTCTCTACTACACCGGTCCGAAAGACGAGTTTGAGGAATCGTTCCGCCTGATTAAGGGCGGTCCAGACGAACTGGCACAACTGCCTGCGGACGTGGTGCTGGGCTCACATACGTATGCCACCGGATTCGATGCGCTGGTCCGGTCAGACAGGCTTGATGCTGTTGCGTCGGTGGTTTCGGGGCTTGTCGTTGAATCGGCTTCCATTGATGACATCATTCGACTGACCAATGCCCATGATTCCAATCGTGACTTGAGCGGGAGGTGAGCGGCCATGGAGGCAATACTGAGGGTGTCGCGGTCTCGGCAACATGCATTGACCACTGCATTGCGCGTCGATATGGCCTACCTGTGCGTCGGCGAACGGACTGTGTTCTCGTTGTTGTTGGCACCGTTGTTCTCCGTCATCTTTCAAGGTGAAGCTTATGGTGATGGCTTCGGCTATCGCATGGGTGTCATCATGACGGTATTCACCTGCGCCATGTGGGTGCTGACCATGGCGGTTGCTGACTTACAGAACGGATATCGACTTCGTGGCATTATTCCGGCTTCGAGGAAGAGTCAGGTGGCCGCGCGATATGTGGTTGGATTGGTGATTTCCGTATTGTCGATAGCGATGATTGTTCTGATTGACGGGTTGCAAGTGCTGGTCAATCCGGATTGGTCATTCGCGGGCAATCTGTGGGCGGCTCCGTTGGGAGGTTTCTGCACCGCGCTGATGGTCGCGCTTATCGTGCCCACGGGTTATCTGTGGACCAAACTAGGCGGTCTTCAAGTCACGATGATGGTGATCAATGTCGTTGTATTGGCTGGATCCATACTGCTATCTATTTCGCCTGCTTCGGTGACCAGAGGATTGGCCCATGCCGCGAATGCCATCATCGCGCAACGATTGTGGCTGGTTATTGCGGTATTGACAACGACGGTTGTGGCATATGGAATCTCGTATGTAATTGCCTCTCGCATATTTGCTTCAAGGGAATGGTGACGATGAGCTGGAAATCCGTAGTAAAGCAATGTCGATTCGATTGTGTCGGGACGGGTCTGTTTAGCGTGGCGAATATGGTATTTCTGCTGGTTTTCCCGGTGCTGTCTATCGTGGTATCGCTGGTGATGATATCGACCCACGTCGATGAACACGTTGTTAGTGGTCTGATGGGCGGACTCGGAGGTTTGGCATCGGCGATGGCATGTATGAGTGCATTGGGGCCTGCGTCATCCGAGGAATCTGCAGGGCACAGTGCCATGCGAGGGCTGATTCCTGTTTCACGCACTGCACAAGTTGTAGGTCGGTACCTTTTTCTGTTGGTGGTTGGCCTGCTCTGGGCTTTGGACGTGGTGATATGCGGCGGCGTCTTCATTGTCTTTGGCGATATAGCAGATATGGGGTGGATCGGTACCTTGGCAGCAGGTGCTTTCATCTTCGCTTTGGCTGTCATTCTTGGGTCGGTGCTGCTGGCCTGTGCATACCGGTTCACCTTCCGCAAGATGATGGTGGCCTCTGGCGTGGTCCTGGTTGGCTTGTATGCCGTCATTGCGCTGCTGTCCCGATTGCCTGTTGACTGGCAATGGCTTTTGCTGAATATTACCGATTTCCTGACGATCTGGTGGCATACGGCGCTTGTTCTCGCCGTGTTGTGTCTGCTCGCATATTTTGGCTCCATGCTTATAGCCATCCGCATCTACCGAGCCAAAGAACTCTAGCCGCGCATTTGTCCGACCGCGATGATCTTCAGCCACATGTCGATCGGCAGCGGCACGGTGCGGAACATCGCGCCGCCGAATTGCACCACCAGCACCTGAAGTGCGAACATCAGCGCGAACACGCCGATCATCACCTTATTGCGTAGCAGATTGGCGAACGGGCTGGCGTTGCCCAGCTCGCGGATGTTGAAGGCGTTGAACGGCTGGAACACCACGAACAGCGTGAACAGAATGGTCGACTGCTGTTCGGCGGTGCCGCCCATGAAGTTCGTCCAGCTTCGCGAGCTTCTCCTGCAGCGGTGTCATACCGGTGTTGGCGGCGCGCAGTTCGCGGACGATTTTGCCGAACTCGCCATCGCGCACCACGGTGACGGTCGTGTCGTCATTGATATCGTTCAGCGCTTCGAATGCCTTGGCGCTTCGGCCTTCCATCACCACGGTGATGGTCACGGACAGGGCGATGGCGAAGAAAATGCCCACGCATTCGAGAATGTCGGTGTGGCCGCCGGCCATGGAGCGGGTGATTGACGCCCAGGGTGATGGCCGCAGCGATCATAAGCATGATAAGCATCGGGTCAGCGGGCGTCTGCCCGTTGGCCGTGGTCATATGTTCCTCTCGCGTTTGGTTGACACAACGCACTGAAACCCGCGTAATATCACTCGCGTACCGCGCAGCATGGCGATTCCCGCCTTCCTGGAAAAACAAGCAACACGCCGTTGGGCATATGCCGAGGCACAGGCCAACGGCGGCGCCTTTTTTTCGCTTTGCACGCCTCAGGCGGACTTTATCCGGTAGGACTGTTTGGGGGAGCGGGCTGGTTGCGTGCGTTCGATCGTGCCTGATTCCAGGAGTTTGCGCAGCTGATAGGTGACGGTGGAGCGCGGGGCTCCGGTGGCCTCCACCAATTTGGGCGTGGACATGGTGCCGTGCTTGTTGATCAGTTGCAACAGTTGCTCTTCCAGCATGGAGTAGCGGGCGCTGCCTTCCAATGCGGATGCCGACGCGCTGCGAGCTGATGGCCTTTCGATGGATGAGACATCACGAACCAGCGGCATGTCCGCGGACTGCGGAACGTCCAGTCCGGCTATCCGCGCAATGGTAGGCCCCAATCCGGGAATATCTTTGAGATATCGCTCGTACATCTCTTCGTCGCTGAGCTCTTCCGCTTTGATATTGCTCTTGGGGAAAGGCACGATTTTCGGGTGCGCCGGTGTCGGAAGCTGTCCGTTGATCAGCCCTTGCGCCGCGCTGTAATCGATATCGGGCCTATCGCTCCAACCCGCGTAACGGGGATCCCTGCGGCTGTCCGGCAACTTGGAGGTATCCGCTGAGCGGAAGGTGACCGAGAACGTATTCAGCGTACTGTATATTTCAGGCTCGCCATTGCCGTTATCCAGCAGCAGTCTGTTGATGAGGCTGTATCCGGTCCCTCGATTCTCCGCGACTGTGGCATTGCGGAACGGGGTGCATTCAAGCAATTTGGCAAGTGTCTGATTGCGGGTCGAAGTGGAGCCGGGCTCGCTGATGGAATCCAGCGTGACGTCGCCGTATAATCCGCCTGGACTCAGCACTTCAAGGCGGTCTTTGTACATGTTGACTTGTATTTGGCCGCCCCGGGCCATCGGCGAATAGTCGCGGTGCATGATGGCATTGACCACAGCCTCGCGTATGGCATCCTCTGGGTATTCAAAGGTGTCTTTGCGGAATGGGCCGTCCAATGCGCCTCCGATGCGCATGTTCTTCTGCGCGGCGTTCAGAGTTTCCCCGAGTATCTCGGGGATGGGGCCGTCAAGTGAATAATTGTCGATGAATTTCACCCCGCCGGCAAACACCTTGTCATAGCCGGGGTAGCAGGTGAACGTGATATTCACCCGTGGCAGAAACTGTTGGGGGTAGTTGCCGGCGACGAGCAGTCCGGCAAGCGTCGGATGTGGTTTTCCGTCATCGCCTGTTCCGACTATCCCAAGCGCTCGCATCGCCTCTTCATCGGTCAGTTTTCCGAAGACACGTGGACGGCGTTCGCGGCATAACGCAAGAATGCCTTGCACAATATTCGGTAGCAGATCGTCGATGGTGGCTTCGTAGATCAGCTCTCGGTCATACGTGGGTTGCACGCGGTTTTCCAGAAGCCGGTCGATTTCGTAATGACTGAGTTTGCGGTCGCCGTCCCAAACGCGGATGAATGAGCCGCTGTACCGGCCTCTGTTGCGAATGTAACATGGCTTATCCAGTGGATCGGCCTCATCAATGATAGCGATGACCACGGCGGAACCATGGTATGAGGTGACGTCAATGACTGGCCTGATGGGTGGGGTGATTTTGTCCCGGCACATCTGCGCCAATGCTTCGGCGATGGGTTGCGCCTTGAATCCTTGGGCGGGCTCGAATCCATCCTTTTCGGCAATACCCAGCACAATGGTGCCGCCATGGCCATTGGCAAAAGCGGAAATCGTCTCGGGCAGCGAAACCGGCAATCCGTCTGCGGCTTCCTTGGCCTCAATGTCCTGACTGTCCGATTGCGCGGAACGCAGCGGGTTCAGCAAAGCATCGATTTCCTCTTCCGACCACATGATTGTCTCCTTGCCATTGTGCCGCAACTTGGGCACCATCATAGCAGACATATTAAATATGTTGTTATGTTTGGTGTGCCTTGCGGTGTATTCGGTAAGTGTTATAGTTGATGTAGAACAAATAGAACGGTTTGGGAGGAGGCGACCATGATTGTGGAAATCGATCAGCGCAGTGACGTGCCGATTTACGAGCAGCTGCACCGGCAGTTCATCGCAGCCATCGCGGGCGATGAGCTGTCGCCAGGCGATTCGTTACCGTCCGTGCGCTCGCTGGCCGTGGACCTTGGCATCAACCTGCACACGGTGAACAAGGCATATGCGCTGTTGCGTGACGAGGGATACATCGTTATGCGTCGTGGTGCCGGTGCAACCGTCGCTGAGCGTAACGGCGGGGGAGAAGCGCCGAACCGAACTGCCGAAGCACAGGATGAGCGGATGGACGAGGAACTCTATCGCCTTGCCTTGGCCTACAAGGCGCGCGGCGGTGATTCGGCCGCATTCCTCGATGCCGCCAAACGGCAATGCGAACGGGCATACGGCGTGCGCTCCTCGCAGAGCGTTACTGACGGTGCAACAAAAGAAAATCAGGGGAGATAACGATGAACAATACAGTCGTGTCGATGAACATCGCGTTGTGTGCGTTCTTGCTGTTGCCGGTGATAGTGACCGCCGGCCTGGCAGGGGTTCCATGGGTTACCGACCGGCATGAGGTGTTCGGTGTCACGGTGCCGGCCGCCGCCCATACCAATACGCGCATTCGCGAATACAAAGTCGCGTTTTCGGGAATTGTAGTGGCAATCGGTGTGTGCGCCATGCTGGTCTCGTTGGCCGTCTGGCGGCTCTGTGGAGTCGACGCGGCGTTCTGGACCGTGTCCATCGCAGCGGTGGTGATTGCGATATGTGGTTTTGTGCTGCAGCAGGTGTTTCGCCGCAAAGTACTGTCCATCAAAACCAATCAGGGATGGGAGGCGTCCAGTGCTCGCCGTGCGGCATTGATAGGTGAGCGGGACAATCCCGACCCGCTGAGCCTGAAGTGGGAATTGCTGCAAGTCGTTTGTCTCGCTGTCACCATTGCGGTCGGGCTGCTGGGCTATGACCGGATGCCGGAGCGGGTGCCGATTCATGCGGATATCGCCGGCAATGTGAACGGCTGGGCCGAGAAGAGTCCGATGGTGATTTGGTACGCCGTGCTCGCGCAGGTGGTGCTGGCAGCGGTGATGGTGGCCAGCCATGTCGCGATCATCTACGCCAAGCACCCGATTGATCCCGACCACCCCGCCACCACCGGGTATGCCTATGGTGTGTTCTCGCGGGTCTGGAGCATCTACGTGCTGGTCATCGGACTGCTGACAGCCGGTGGATTGGGCCTAGGCGTTCAGCTTGTCGCCATTGGCGTGCTGGATGTCAATCTAATCGGCATCATCGGCATGTTCATCGCTGTGGCGGCTCTGGTCGGCGCGCTGATGATCGGCGTGTATTACGGGCAGAACGGGGCGCGCGTCTATGCCGGTGTTCGGCACAGTGACGGCGGTGACGATTCGGACGATGATGTTATGCCGTATGACGATGACCTGCACTGGATTGGCGGCATCATCTACATCAACCGTGACGATCCGGCCATCATGGTTCCTAAACGTTTCGGCGTCGGCTGGACCGTCAACCTCGCACGCCCCAGCGTGATCATCGGCACTATCGTGCTGTTGGCAATCGCCATAGGACTGCCAGTCGCCGCGATACTGATGTAAACGCAATTCTGATGTAAAAAATGGCTCCCCTCTCTGAGGGGAGCCAATGTGCCGGTATGTTTACAGCGCCTGGGCGGCCTTCTCCACGTAGTCCTCCATGTCGTCGATGGCCACGACGTCCTTGAACCGCACGTCGGCGGTCTCAAGACCACGCAGGGCGGCCGGGGCGGTGGTGCCGGTCTCGTGGGCCAGCACATCCATGCACTCGAAGTCGGTGCCGGTGGCGTCGAAGCCCAATGCCTCGTTCACCACGCGCGGGAACTTGTAGGGGCTGGCGGTGGAGAGCAGCACGCGCGGGGTCAGCGGGTCTCGCGGCATCTGCTCAAGCAGGTAGTAGCCGCAGGCGGTGTGCGGATCGATCACGTAGTGGTTCTCGTCCCAGCAGTGCTTGATGGACTCGCGTACCTGATCCTCATCGGCCCAACCGGTGCCGAAGATCTGACGAATCTTGGCCAGCAGCTCTTCCGGGATCTCGTACGTGCCCCACTTGTTGAGGTCGTTCATCAGCATGGAAATCAGACGGGTGTCGCCCTCGGACAAGTAGTACAGCATGCGCTCCAGGTTGGAGGAGATGAGGATGTCCATCGAGGGGGAGATGGTCTGGAAGAACGGGCGCTGACGGTTGTAGGTACCGGTGGTCAGGAAGTCGAACAGCACGTTGTTCTTGTCGGAAGCCACCACGAGGTGCTTGACCGGCAGACCGAGCAGCTTGGCATAGTAGCCGGCGAGGATGTCGCCGAAGTTGCCGGTCGGGACCACAAACTCGACCTCATCGCCGACATTGATCACCTGGTCGGCGAGCAGCTGGGCGTAAGCGGAGAAGTAGTAGACGACCTGCGGCACCAGACGGCCCACGTTGATGGAGTTGGCGGAGGAAAGTGCCACGTGCGAATTGCCGGCGAGACGCTCGGCCAGGGCGCGGTCGCCGAAGATGCGCTTGACCGCGGACTGGGCGTCGTCGAAGTTGCCTTCCACGGCGGCCACCTGCACGTTGGAGCCGGCCTGCGTGGTCATCTGCAGCTCCTGGACCTGGGAGACCTTGCCTTCCGGGTAGAAGACGGTGATCGCGGTGCCCGGGGCATCCGCGAAGCCGGCCAGCGCGGCCTTGCCGGTGTCGCCGGAGGTGGCGGTGAGGATCATGATTTTCTCGTCCGCGTTGCCATCGGCCGGCGTGGTGTGCGCCATGAAGCGCGGCAGGATCTGCAGCGCCACGTCCTTGAACGCGGAAGTCGGACCGTTGAACAGTTCGAGCACGTAATCGTCACCCAGGGGCTTGAGTGGGGTGATGCGCTCATCGGACCACTGTTCGCCGTAGGCGTCGGCGATGCACTGGCCCAGCTCCTCGGCCGTGAAGTCCGGCAGCAGCGCGCCCAGCACCTCGGCGGCGATTTGCTGGTACGACTTGCCCGGCAGGGAGGCCACGTCCACCTTGGTCTTGCCCAACGCGTCCGAAACGAACAGGCCGCCGTCATCGGCGATGCCCTTACGAATCGCCTGCTTGGCGGTCAGCGAATCGGTGGTGCTGCGGGTGGAATGGAAGGTGGTTGTCACGATGAATCCTTCTGCCTGAAAGGGATGATGAATCCACACCAGTCTAGCGTGGGCCGTGGGCAGAAGGGCCGTCCGTCTCGCGTAGCCGACCGGTCGCACCGGCGAAAATCACCATTGCCATCGAACGGGGACCGGCCATATCATGAAACAGGCCGGTTACAAACGGGCCATACAGTAAGGCGACAGCGGCGAATCAATTGTCGCACATACCAAAGGAGCACCCATGACCGCTTCACCCCTTGCGCAGAAAGCGACCGATGCTTTCAACGCGCCGATCTGCGAAACCGATCCTGAGATCGCCGAACTGCTGGACTCCGAACTGGGCCGCCAGCGCAATGGCCTTGAGATGATCGCCTCTGAGAACTTCGTGCCGCGAGCGGTACTGCAATGCCAGGGCTCCGTGCTGACCAACAAATACGCCGAAGGCTACCCCGGCCACCGCTACTATGGCGGCTGCGAATACGTGGACCAGATCGAAACCATCGCCCGCGAACGCGCCAAGGCCCTGTTCGGCGCCGAATACGCCAACGTCCAGCCGCACTCCGGCGCCCAGGCCAACGCCGCCGTCTACCAGGCGCTCGTCAAGCCCGGCGACACCGTGCTCGGTCTGGCCCTCGACCACGGCGGCCACCTGACCCACGGCATGAAAATCAACTTCTCTGGCCGTTTCTACCACGCCGAGGCGTACGGCGTGAACCCCGTGACCTTCCGCATCGATCCGGAAATCATCCGCCAGCGCGCGCTCGAAACCCACCCGGCCATGATCATCGGCGGCTGGTCCGCCTACCCGCGCATCGAGGACTTCAAGGCCATGAAGGAAATCGCCGACGAGGTCGGCGCCAAATTCTGGGTCGACATGGCCCACTTCGCCGGACTCGTGGCCGCAGGCCTGCACCCGAGCCCCGTGCCATACGCCGACGTGGTCTCTTCCACCTCGCACAAGACCTTCGGCGGTCCGCGTTCCGGTTTCATTCTCGCCAAGCAGGAATACGCCAAGAAACTCAACTCCTCAGTGTTCCCCGGCCAGCAGGGCGGTCCGCTCATGCACGTGATCGCGGGCAAGGCCGTGAGCTTCAAGGTGGCCGGCACCCCCGAATTCAAAGACCGTATGCAGCGCACGCTCGACGGCGCCAAGATTCTCGCTGAACGTCTCCTGGCCGACGATGTCAAGGCCAACGGCATCAGCGTGCTGACCGGCGGCACTGACGTGCACCTGGTGATGGTCGACCTGCGCAACAGCGAGATGGACGGGCAGCAGGGCGAGGATCTGCTTGCCGCCTGCGGCATCACCATCAACCGCAACACCGTGCCCTTCGACCCGCGCCCGGCCTCGGTGGCCTCGGGCCTGAGAATCGGCACGTCCGCCCTGGCCACGCGCGGTTTCGGACCGAAGGAATATGAGGAGGTGGCCGACATCATCGGCACCGCGCTCGCCGCCGGCCCGTCCGCCGACGTGACCGCGCTGAAGGCCCGCGTCGACAAGCTCGCCGAAGACTTCCCGCTCTACCCCGACCTGGACCAGATTCACTGATTTGCTGATTCGCTAATCCACCGTGGTGTACCGGTTAGTGATGATTCGCTGACCGGAGCGCATCACATCACCGGCTTCCCGCCTGAGATGGAGGGGAGCCGGTTCTGTTTGCGATTCAAAACGTCAGACATCCCATAACAAGCGGGTCGGAGTAAGCAATCAGCCGCGTTGTGAGTTACGCTTGACTGTTATGAGCGATGAATTGAGTCCTGAGGTGTTCGACGCGTTGTGCCGTCAGGCCGATCAGGCCGCACGCGCACAGGAGCGTCTTGCACAGGCAAATACCGAAGCCAAAAACGAACTGCTGCTCGCCATTGCGGACGCGCTGGACAAGCACGCCGCGGACATCGAAGCCGCCAACGCGCTGGACATGCTCGAATCCAAGGAAAACGGCATGGACGCGGGCAAGCTCGACCGCCTGCTGTTCGACGTGCCGCGCGTGGCCGCCGCCGCCCAAGGCGTGCGCCATGTGGCCACCCTGCCCGATCCGGTCGGCGAAATCGTGCGCGGATACAATCTGCCCAACGGTCTGCGCCTTACCCAGACGCGCGTACCGATGGGCGTCATCGGCATGATTTATGAGGCCCGGCCGAACGTCACTGTGGACGTGTCCAGCCTGTGCCTCAAGTCCGGCAATGCCGCGCTGCTGCGAGGCGGCCACGCCGCCGAACGCACCAATGCTGCCACGCTGGGCGTCATCGCCCCGGTGCTTGAAGCCCACGGTTTCGAATCCGCACTGGTGCAGTCCGTCGACCAGTACGGACGCGCCGGTGCTACCGCCATGATGGAGGCGCGAGGCCATATCGACGTGCTCGTGCCGCGAGGAGGAGCGGGTCTAATCCAAGCCGTCGTGCGCAACTCCAAAGTGCCGGTCATCGAAACCGGCGCCGGCAACGTGCATATCTACATCGACAAGTCCGGTGATCTCGCCAAGGCCATCCCGATCATCATCAACGCCAAAACCCAGCGCGTAGGCGTGTGCAACGCCGCCGAAAAGCTATTGGTTCATAAGGATGTCGCCGCCGAATTCCTGCCGCAGATCGCCGCCGCGTTGGCCGAGGCGAACGTTGTACTGCAGGCCGACACCACGTCGTACGACATCATCTCCGGCGCGGCAATCGAGGGCCTTGACCTCAACTACGCCACTGAAGAGGATTGGGACACTGAATACCTGGCCCTCAAAATGGGCATCAAGGTGGTGCCGGACCTGGACACGGCCATCGACCACATCAACACGCATTCCACAGGCCACACCGAATCCATCATCGCCGAGGATTATGCGGCCATCGAGGAATTCACCAAGCGCATCGACTCGGCCGTGGTCGTGGTCAACGCCTCCACCCGCTTCACCGACGGCGGCGTGTTTGGCTTTGGTGCTGAGCTTGGCATCTCTACGCAGAAGATGCACGCACGCGGTCCCATGGGATTGCGGGAGATGACCACCACCAAGTGGATCGGTTACGGAACAGGACAGGTGCGCGCATGAACGAGGACGGCAACATGAACATCACGACTGACACGGCAAACAAGGCAAGCGAACTGCGGCCCGACATCGACCTCAACGATCCCAAGCTCGGCCTGAAGATCGCGGCCGAACGTCTGAGCATTGTCCGCTACGTGTTCCTTGTGCAGATCGAGGATGGCATCGCCTCCGCCGCCCAGCGTGCGTCGCTCGAATACGCGGACGCCGTGCTCATCGGTTGGCCCGAGACCGATTCGCCCGAAGTCGTGGACCTCAACGATGCCCAGCTCAAGATCGTGCGCGAACACATGGAACTCATGGAAGGCTACATCGGCAGATACAGCCAGATGGAGCACGACGGTGACCTTGACGGCATGACCGACACGCTCATCCGCATCACCGAGCGTGTGGCCGAGGTCCGCCGCCTCTACCAGCCGGACTTCCCGCTGCCCACCTTCGCCGAGATTCGCCGCGTGGTTCAGGACGAATGGGATGAAGACATGGGCAAGATCGATCCCAAGGAAGACAATCCCACCGCCGGCGAAATCGAAGAGGAAACTGAATCCGCTGATGATGCCGCCAGCGAGGGCGGCCAAGCATGAGTGATATTGCCGACAGCCACAAAACGGCTGCGTCAGTTCAGTCCGGAAAATCAGTGGAATCCGCCGAACCCGCCGAAATCATTGCCGTCACCCAAGGCGAAACCGAACGGCGTATGTCCGACCTGTCCGTACCGGCCGGGGCCAGCAGCCATGGCAAAGGCCGGCTTTCCGCACGCGGCAATTGGCATACGCGCCTGCGCGTCGGCATCATGGGCGGCACGTTCGACCCGATCCACAACGGCCACTTGGTCGCCGCCTCTGAAGTCGCCTGGGTGTATGACCTCGATGAGGTGATTTTCGTGCCCACTGGCCGGCCTGTGTTCAAGCTGGACAAGCACGTCACCAACGCCGAGGATCGGTATCTGATGACTGTGATCGCCACCGCATCCAACCCCAAATTCACCGTCTCGCGTGTCGACATCGACCGTCCTGGCGTCACCTATACCATCGACACTCTGCGCGATATCCGAGCCCAGCATCCCGACGCCGAGCTGTTCTTCATCACCGGCGCCGACGCCGTGGCCGAAATCATGCAGTGGAAGGACGCCGACCTCATGTGGGACCTCGCCCACTTCGTGGCCGTCACGCGCCCCGGCTACTTCAGCCCGGACGGCGTGACCTTGCCCGAAGGCAAGGTCGATACGCTTGAGATCCCGGCCTTGGCCATCTCTTCGACCGATGTACGCCGCCGCGCTGAACACGACGAGCCGGTCTGGTATCTGGTGCCTGACGGCGTGGTGCAATACATCGGCAAGCATGGTCTGTATTCATACGAGGACTGACGATTCGTACGAGGACTAGTGTGTATTTGTACGAGGGCTGGTGAGGATTAGCGCGAATCAGCGCGCATGAATCCTCGCCAGTGCAAGGATGAACGGTCAGGCCAGTCCCATCTTGATTTTCAATGTCATTACGCGAGTCGCCGCCGCCGTCACTTTCGAAGCGAAAGCCGGATCGGACTTCGCCCGTTCGTTGAGGCCGTCCACAACTGGCTTTACGTAATCCGTCTGACCGATGCAGGACATGTCGCCGCCCGCCTCGACGAGCTTTACTCCCAATTGGCTTACATCGTAGCTGCTTAACGCTTCGGCAGATATCGAATCCGAAATCACCACGCCCGTATATTTCAGGGCGTTGCGAATATGGCCGTCGATAATCGTAGAAGAAAACACCGCCGGATTATTCGGATCGATGGATTGATACGTGGCCAACGACATCATCACCATTGCAGGATCGGCCTTGGTGATCGCCTGGTCAAAGGCACCTGCCTCGGCCCCGTCCAACGTGGTGGTCGTATCCAGAATGCCTTCGGTGGTGAAGTCGGTATTGCCGCTTACCGCGCCCAACCCAGGATAATGTTTGACCGCCGCACCGACCTGAGCGCCTCGCAAACCCTCAATAACGGCGATGCCATGCTCGGCGTTACCGGCCGCATCCAATCCGAAATCACGATCCAGCGCGCCAATCGGAGCATTCGAGGCACGATCGCCCACCACCGTGCCGAGCACCGGTGCCAAATCGACATTTATGCCAGCAGCAGCTAATTGCGAACCCCACGTGCCTGCCGATTGACGCAATGCGTCAGCGGACATTGTGCCCTGCTCAACGGCACTGGGCATTGTGTCGAAACCGGTACCAGCCAGATGCTGTACCTGACCACCCTCCTGATCGGTGGCGATGATGAGACGATTGCCGGCCGGCGCATATCCTTGGAGTTGCGCGGTCGCGGTCTTGACCGTATCGACGCCGGTATTCCAATTGCCAATGAGAATGGCCGAGCCAATGTGCTCGTCGGCGATTGTTGAAGCCAACGAGGAGGGATCGGAACCGGCGAACAACGGCACCATCACTAACTGTCCCACACGTTCCTCAAGTGTCATGGCGGATACCGCGCGTTGGGCTTGTGCGGCCGGGGCGTCGTTCTTCTTCGGGGAAGGAACGTCGGTGCGTGGTAACGCACTTGTCCGGGAGGCCTGGGGAGTGGCGGTGTTGCCGTCTGATGTGGATTTGGCGAACCATCCGACATGCCATCCGTAGGCTGCCACGCCGGCCAACACCACTGCCAAAGCACATATTGTCGCCACGATTGGAGTGCTCCTGTGCCGAAGTTGGCGTGTGGCGTGTACTGAGGGACGCATATGATGTGGCCGTTGTCTGTTCATACCGGCAAGCGTAGAACAGAACGTAGAGCAGAACGCTGCCTCATTCTGTGCTCAGGGCATAACCTACCTCCCGCCCTTCCGATAGGCTTGAGTTATGTCTTTTAACGATCCTTTCTCAGTACTGTTCGGCAATGGCGGCGATTCACGACGCAATAGTGCGAACAATGACGATCCGATCATCCTCGATGTCGAGGCCGATGGGGACGGTCCGGCCCGCAACACCAACGCCGGCCCCTCCGGGTCATCCCGCCCTCCACGTGGCCCGGCCAATCCGCGTATCACCCGTAAGCCAGCGTCCGGTGGCTCAGGAGCCAGCCGTGGCAGCAAGATTCTAATCGGCGTGGTGCTGGCTTTGGCCATCATCGTCGGTCTGTTCTTCGGCCTGTCCCGATTCATCACCGACCTGATGTGGTACGGCCAGCTCGGCTTCCAGTCCGTGGTCTGGACCCAGCTCGGGGTGAAGATCGGCCTGTGGGTGGCCTACGCGCTGCTCATGGCCCTGACCGGCTTCGTCTCTGCATGGCTGGCTATCCGGGCACGCCCTGATTCGGCAGACGGATCCACCATTCGTATTAACGGCGATGTGGTCGAGGTGGGCAAATCCGTCAGCTCGAAAACCGCTCGCCGCGTGGCCGTGGTGATTTCGCTGATCGTCGGCGTCATCTTCGGTTCCCAGTTCAACGCGAACTGGAGCGAGATTCTGCTCATGTTCAACGCGCAGTCGTTCGGCACCACCGATCCGCAGTTCGGTCTGGACAACGGTTTCTACGTGTTTGTGCTACCGGGCCTGAAGCTCGTGCTCGCCGCCGTGGCCGTGCTGCTGGGCGTGGGCCTCGTGTTCTCGGTGGTCACGCATGTACTGATGGGCGGTATCCGCATCACTATGCCGGTCAACGGCCGAGGCCTGTTCTCCATCACCAAGCGTTGCCGCCGCCAGCTTGGCGTCTGGCTGATGCTCAACATGTTCGCTTGGGCAGTGCGCCAGGTGATCGGCGTATTCGACCAGCTCACCGGGCAGGGTTCGCATATCACCGGTGCCTCCTACACCACCGTGCACGCCAACATCCCAGTCACCTTCATCATGGCCGCGCTGACCGCCATTCTCGGCGTGGTGCTGGGCATCTGGCTCATGCGCTCCCACACGCTCGAAGGCCAGGCGTCCATCGGCGTGCGCGCCTCCGCCGCGCTCAAGGCCTGGCGTGTGCCGGTGACCTCCATTGCCGTCGTGGTCGTGGTGGGTCTCGTGCTCACCGTGGCATGGCCGGTGCTGTTGCAGCGCTTCCGCGTCAACCCGAACGCACAGGAGATGGAATCCACCTACATTCAGCGCAATATCGACGCCACCCGCGCCGCCTACGGTCTTGACAAGCTCAAGACCGAGCAATACAAGGTAACCGACAAGGGCGAGCAGGGAGCTCTGGCCAAGGAGGCCGACACCACCGCGCAGATTCGTCTGCTCGACCCGCAGGTCGTCAGCCCCACATTCAAGCAGCTGCAGCAGTCCAAGCAGTACTACACCTTCGCCGACACTTTGGCAGTCGACAAGTACGAGATCGACGGCGTTTCCCAAGACACCGTGATTGCCGCCCGCGAGCTTGACCTGGCCGGCAACGACAACCGCAATTGGGTCAACGATCACACCGTGTACACCCACGGTTACGGTGTGGTGGCCGCTTACGGTAACAAGGTGACCGCCGACGGCCAGCCTGAATTCTTCGAATCCGGCATCCCTGCTCAGGGCAAGCTCACTGAATCCGAAAAGTATGAGCCTCGCATCTACTTCTCGCCGAACGCCACCGAATACTCGATCGTCGGCGCACCGGAGGGCACGCAGGCTTGGGAGTTCGACTACCCGACCGGTTCGGAAGGCGCCCTGACCACGTTCAAGGGCGACGGCGGCCCCTCGGTTGGCAATCTGTTCTCCCGTATTCTCTACGCAATCCGCTTCGGCTCCGATCAGATTCTCTTCTCCGACCGTGTTACCAGCGAATCGCAGATTCTTTACGATCGTTCCCCCAAGGAGCGCGTAGCCAAGGTGGCGCCGTACCTGACGCTTGACGGCCGTGTGTATCCGGCCGTGGTCGATGGCCGCGTCAAGTGGATCGTCGACGGTTACACCACCTCTGATGCCTACCCATACTCGCAGATGACCGACCTCGGCTCCGCCACCAAGGATTCCACCACCGTCTCTTCCGCAACGGTCTCATCCTTGGGCTCGCAGAAGGCCAACTACATCCGCAACTCGGTCAAGGCCACCGTGGACGCCTACGACGGTTCCGTGGATCTGTACGTATGGGATCAATCCGACCCGGTAATCAAGGCATGGGAGAAGATCTTCCCCGGCCAGTACCACCAGCTCTCCGATATCTCCGGCGACCTGATGAGCCACATGCGCTACCCGGAAAGCCTGTTCAAGGTGCAGCGCGAGCTGCTCTCCAAGTACCACGTGACCTCCGCCAGCCAGTACTACTCCGGCGAGGACTTCTGGCAGACGCCGGTCGACCCGACCGAATCCCAGTCCCAGCAGGACCAGGACATCCTGCAGCCGCCGTACTACCTGACCTTGCAGACCGGTGGCACCAAGGAACCGGTGTTCTCGCTGACCTCCACCTACATTCCGGCTGGCCAGTCCACCCGTGAGATCCTCACCGGCTTCCTGTCGGTCGACTCGGATGCCGGCAATGAGAAGGGCAAGATAGGTTCAAACTACGGCACCATCCGATTGCAGGAGCTGCCCAAGGATTCGAACGTACCGGGCCCCGGCCAGGCGCAGAACAACTTCAACGCCAACGCCGACGTGTCCAAGGAACTGAACCTGCTGCAATCCGGCGACACGCAAGTGATGCGCGGCAACCTGCTTACTCTGCCGCTCGGTGGCGGACTGGTGTACGTGCAGCCTGTGTACGTCAAGTCTTCGGGTGCGACTTCATTCCCGCTGCTCAAGAAGACGCTGGTCGCGTTCGGTGATCAGGTTGGATTCGCGGATACGTTGGATGAGGCCTTGGATCAGGTGTTCGGTGGTGATTCCGGTGCGGCCGCAGGCGATGCTGAGAACGCGTCCGGTGACGGATCGTCTGGTGACCAGGCTTCCGGCGGCACATCCGGTGACCAATCTGGTTCCGATACCAATGGTGGCCAGTCCGGCACCACGGACGGCAAGTCGGATTCCGGCTCGTCTTCCGACCGCAGCCCCGAACTCCAGCAGGCGCTGAACGATGCCGCCCAAGCCATGAAGGACAGCCAGTCCGCCATGAAGAACGGCGACTGGACCGCCTACGGCAAGGCGCAGAAGGAGCTTGAAGACGCCCTCAACAAGGCCATCGAGCTCGACAAGTAGTTCCGGCTCCCCTCAGGGTGTGGGGAGCTATCGCAGAAGGCGACTGAAGGGAGTCGGTTACCTCAACTGACATAGCCCGTCCTTATCATAAGGACGGGCTATTTGCGTATTCAAAGGAACCTCATGCCATACACCTTCCGTCCGGCCGTCGAATCCGACATCCAAGCCATCACCGACATCTACAACGCCTCAGTGATGGCCGGCGGTGCGACCGCCGACCTCACCCCGCGCACCCTCGACCAACGCCGCGCCTGGGTCGAATCCCATACGCCGCCCTACGGCGTTTTTGTTATGGAATCGGAAGACGGTTCAATCATCGGCTTCGGTGCGCTCTCCGTGTTCTATGACCGCGCGGGATATGACGGTGTCACCGATTTGGCCTATTACATCGATCCGTCATGGCAAGGCAGGGGAGTAGGCACGTTCATGCTTGACAGGCTGCTCACCGAGGCGCGGGCCCGCCACATGCGCAAGGCCTGCGGCATCATTTTCGCCGATAACGCCGGCTCCATTGCCCTCATGCACCGCTTCGGCTTCACCCAATTCGGACTCATGCCCGCCGCTGCCACCGACTCCACCGGCACCATGCGGGACATGTCCTACTGGTATTTGGACCTGTAGCACCGAGGCGGTTTACCCTTGCTCTCCATGGATTCCGGTGTCCTATAACACTAAAAAGTTGTATCGGATCAGCTCTTTTCCTCGAACGCCATATATCGGACGCGCTTATCCCAGATAACGGCAAACTGCGGGACAGCACGCGATTTTCGTCCGTTTTGACGTGGCGTCCCGCAATCACGTGGGATGCCACACACGTCAAACGATGCACATAGCTAGCGTCCCGCAACTCTGCCTGCGAAATCATTGGAATTCTGCCATTCTTATGATTCGGTGCAGATAACGTGCGATAACGCTTGCGGGATGCCACGCCAGAAACGCCCAAAATCCGCTGCCGTCCCGCAATATGTCATCCGGTTGCAGGGAAGCGTGGGGCGTTGCACAATCAGGGCTCGTCGCCGATGCCCGATATACGGCATTGGCGGACATATCAGTCCAACTGTTTGCCGCAGTTTGGGCAGAATCGTGCGGAGACTCGGCAAGGCGTGCCGCAATTGGTGCAATAGCGCTTTGCAATATGTTCAGGTGACGGCGCAGGCAGGGGAGATACGGCTGATGTCGCGTTGAATCCATCGCTAGTTGGTTGCGCAGGTGAAGACACCATCGGGCATCCTCTATAACCTGTCCGCAGCCACGCTCGGCAATATCCTCGGCGGCCCTGTTCGTGGCGCTGGCCTACTGGTACCTCAACGGCAAACAGCGCGAAAAGGTCGCTGGCGGTATCTCCTAATAGACGTGATTCACCCGTCCCCATCTCTTGTAATACTGGTATTACAAGAAGGTGCGATATGACTATGGCCATGGTGACGGCGCGCGTCAATGCCGAACGGAAGCGCGACGCGGAGAAAGTGCTTAAGCGTAATGGGCGCACCTATTCGGACCTGATTCGTGATCTGACCGACTACCTTGCGGATACGGGGGAACTGCCGGAATTCGAGCGTCTGACGCTCTCCCTGATTCAGGAGCGGGAGCGTGGGAAAAAGCAGGAGCTGATTCAACGTTTCGCCGACCGGAATTTGCCGGAGGCGGAAGGCGATCTTTCGGATGAGGAGATTCTCGCGCAGGCACGTATGGAACGATTTGGGGAACGGGATGAAACTGCTGTTTGACACGAATATTCTGCTCGATTTGTGCAATGACAAACGAGCGCCTTTCCATAAACAATGCGTTGATTTGCTCATGGAAGCCGTTGCGCAGCCAAACATTGAGATCATGGCGCCGGTATCGTCATTGAATGACGTGTATTACGTGTTGCGCAAGCATTATGGCGAGGAGCGGGCGGCGCGAGACGATATCGGTGGACTGATGGAATTGTTCGACATCCGTCCACTTATGGAACGCCATGCGCGTATGTCGTACCGGTCCGATGAGCCCGACTTCGAGGACGGGATCATCCTTGCCGTTGCCGAGGACAATGATGCCGACGTCATCGTGACTCGTGACGTCGAAGCGTTTCTCCATTCATCGGTCCGATCGATGGATGCCGAGCAATGCCGCGCCCTGCTGCTTGCCGATTCCAAGGCTTGACGGCGGCGTTGAGTACAATCTTGACGGTTGAATCCGGCCGGGCATGGGCCAGTGCGCGAGGCGAACGCGCGCATGACGTACGGAACGTACGGAACGTGCATACGGGAATATAGGAAGACGGACGAGGAGCGGATTATGGCGTCGGATTTCTGGCTGATTGCGGGACTGGGCAACCCCGGCAAAAAATATGAGGACACGCGGCACAACATGGGCTTCATGACCGCCGACGTGCTCGCCGAACGTTGGACGGTGAACTTCGCCGATCACAAGGGCTTGGCCATGCTCGGTAAAAGCGTGATGAACCTGGACGGCCGCACCGTCAAGTTCTTTCTGGCCAAGCCGCTGACTTATATGAATGATTCCGGCAATGCGGTGGCTTCCATTAGCGCCTATTACCAGATCGAGCCCGACCATATTGTGGTGATTCACGATGACATGGACTTGGAATTCGGTCGCATCAAGGTCAAGGCAGGCGGCTCCGCAGGCGGCCACAACGGCATCAAGTCGATTGACCGTTCCCTTGGCACGCCGAAATACGCGCGCGTGCGCATGGGCGTCGGCCACTCCAAGCGCGGTGCGAACGCGCATGACAACACGGTGAACTGGGTACTGGGCGGCTTCGGCCCGGACCAGCGCAAGCAGCTGCCCGAATTCCTGGCTGACGGCGCCGACGCCGCCGAGGACATCATCTTCCACGGTCTTGCCAAGACCCAGGAGAAGTTCAATGGCCGGTGAGGCGACGCACCCGGACCTGATCAACGGCTCACTGGTAGGCATCCTGTCCGGGCTGGAACAGGACAAGACCTTCCTTAGGCTCGCCACTGGCGACATCGAGGTTTCGGACGACGTCGACAACTCCGTCCTGGCCGGCATCCCCGAAGGCTTGCGCCCGGCTTTGGCCGCCGCCATAGGCCAGGGTGTGGCCGGCAAACCCGGCAAGCCGGTCGTGCTGGTCGTGGCCTCCGGCCGCGAAGCCGAAGAGACCGTGGGCTCGCTGCGCTCCTGGTATGATGGCGACCCGGACGACATCGCCCAGCTCGAAGCCTGGGAAACCCTGCCGCACGAGCGTCTGAGCCCGCGCGCGGACACCGTGGCCAGCCGCATGGCCGTGTTCCGCAGACTCAAGCATCCGAGCGATACCGATCCGATGTTCGGCCCGATTCGCATTCTCGTCATGCCGATCCGCTCGCTCATCCAGCCGGTCGTCCAAGGACTGGGCGACGTCGAGCCGCTCGTGTTCACCGTGGGGGAGGACCTGCCCCTCGACGAAGCCGCCAAACGTCTGATCGAAAACGCCTACACGCGCGTGGACCTGGTCATGGACCGTGGCGAGTTCGCGGTGCGCGGAGGCATTCTTGACGTATTCCCGCCCACCGCACCGCACCCGGTGCGTATCGAATTCTTCGGCGACGAAATTGACACCATCAAGGAATTCCACGCCTCCGACCAGCGTACCTACGGCGACGGCCTCAAGACCATCTGGGCCACCGCATGCCGTGAACTGCAGCTGACCGACGCCGTGCGCGCCCGCGCCAAAGCCTTGGTCGGTTCGATTCCCAATGCTGAGGACATGCTCGAATCCATCGCCAACGCCATTCCGGTCGAAGGCATGGAATCCCTGATGCCCGCGCTCGTGGACCATCTGGAACCGGTGGGCTCCATGCTGCCCAAGCACGCCGTGATCCTCCTGAGCGACCCGGAGAAACTGCGCCGTTCCGCCGAAGACTTGGCAAAAACCGCGAACGAGTTCCTGGCCGCCAGCTGGCATGTGGCCGCCTCCGGCCACGGCTCCGGCGCGCCCATCAGCTTCGACGAAGCCAGCTTCCTCGACTATGCGGAAACCATCAGCTCCCTCGAATACTCCGAACATCCGGTGATTCGCCTCACCAGTTTCGGCGTGGACACCACGTTGACCGGCCATGTGCAGCTCGACGCCCAGAACCCGGCCGAATTCCGAGGGGATGAGGCCAAGGCCTCCCAAGGCATCGAAGGCCTGCTCGATGCCGGCTTCCACGTCACCATCACCGCCGCTGCGGCCGGCACCTTGGCCAGACTCAAGCGCGCGATCAACACTACCGGCATCGCCAATTTCGACGTCATCCGCTCTCAGGCCATCGACGGCTTCGTGGACAAAGCCGCCAAAATCGCCCTGCTCACCGAACGCGACCTGACCGGCCGCACTTCAGCCGTGGCCGTGGCCAAAACGCCGAAACGCCGGCGCAAGGCCATCGACTTGGTGGAACTCAAAAAAGGCGATTACGTGGTGCACGAGCAGCACGGCATTGGCCGGTTCATCGAAATGCGCCAGCGCACCATCGGCACCGGCGCCAACAAAACCACTCGCGAATACCTGGTCATCGAATACGCGCCTTCCAAGCGCGGCGCCCCGGCGGACAAACTGTTCATCCCCACCGACCAGCTCGACCAGGTCAGCAAATACATCGGTGCCGAAGCCCCCAAGCTCAACAAGCTCGGCGGCTCCGATTGGGCGGCCACCAAGGCCAAGGCCCGCAAGCACGTCCACGAGATCGCCGACGACCTGATCAAGCTGTACCCCGCCCGCCAGCGCGCCAAGGGCTTCGCGTTCAGCCCGGACACCCCATGGCAGAAAGAGCTGGAGGACGCCTTCCCCTATCAGGAGACCGCCGACCAGCTCACCACCATCGACGAGGTCAAGTCCGATATGGAGAAGCCCGTGCCGATGGATCGCCTGATCTGCGGCGACGTGGGCTTCGGCAAAACCGAGATCGCGCTGCGCGCGGCCTTCAAGGCCGTGCAGGACGGCAAGCAGGTGGCCGTGCTCGTGCCCACCACGCTGTTGGTCCAGCAGCATTACGAGACCTTCAGCGAACGGTTCGAAGGGTTCCCGGTCAATGTGGCGGCCATGAGCCGGTTCCAGACCACCAAGGAGATCAACGGGACCGTCGAGGGCCTGCGGTCCGGCACGGTGGACGTGGTCATCGGCACGCACAAACTGCTGAACCCCAAGATCACGTTCAAGGATCTGGGGCTCGTCATCATCGACGAGGAGCAGCGTTTCGGCGTGGAACACAAGGAAACGCTGAAGGCACTGCGCACCAATGTGGACGTGCTGTCCCTGTCCGCGACGCCTATCCCGCGCACGCTGGAGATGGCCGTGACCGGCATCCGCGAAATGTCCACGCTGGCCACCCCGCCCGAAGACCGGTTGCCGGTGCTGACCTATGTGGGAGCCTACGAGGACGCGCAGGTCACCGCGGCGGTGCGCCGCGAACTGTTGCGCGGCGGCCAGGTGTTCTACGTGCACAATCGCGTGCAGGACATCGCGTCCATCGCCGACAAGATCCATACGCTGGTGCCCGAAGCGCATGTCGGCATCGCCCACGGCAAGATGGGTGAGAAGCAGCTTGACCAGATCATCCGCGACTTCTGGCATCGTGACATCGACGTGCTCGTGTGCACCACGATCATCGAGACGGGTCTTGACATATCCAACGCGAACACGCTGATCGTCGACCATGCCGACCGTTTCGGCCTGAGCCAGCTTCATCAGCTGCGCGGCCGCGTCGGCCGTGGACGTGAACGCGCGTACGCCTACTTCCTGTACGACCCGTCCAAGCCGATGACCGAGCAATCCCATGACAGGCTCGCCACGATCGCGCAGAACACGGCGCTCGGCTCCGGTTTCGACGTGGCCATGAAGGACTTGGAATTGCGCGGCACCGGTAACCTTCTGGGCGACGAGCAGTCCGGCCATATCGAGGGCGTGGGCTTCGACCTGTACGTACGCATGGTGTCCGAAGCCGTGGAGAAGTACAAGGAGCCCGAGGAGAACGTCGAGCCGGTGGCCGTGTCCATCGATCTGCCCATAGAGGCGTCGATTCCGATCGGGTACATCGATTCGGACAAGCTGCGTCTGGAAGCGTACCGCAAGCTCGCCTCCGCCCGCAACGAGGCCGATTTGAAGGATTTGGAAGAGGAGCTCACCGACCGTTACGGCAAGCCGCCGGTCGAATTCGAGACCTTGTTCGATGTGGCCCGTCTGAAGTTCAAGGCCCGCAAGCTCGGCATTTCGGAGATTCTCGCGCAATCCAACCGCGTGCGCATCGGTCGCATCGACCCGCCCGAATCCATCCAGATGCGTATGGGTCGTATTTACAAGGGCACCCAATACCGTCCGGTCACACACCAGCTCATCGTCCCCACCCCGTTCACCGGCTCCCTGGGCCAAGGCCCCATGAGCTCCGACCAGGTAGTCCTCTGGACCAACCAACTCCTCGATGACTTGGCATGGAGGCCACAACGATGAAAAACCAACACGCGGCAACACTTGCCGGCTATGAGATTCCCCGCCTCGGCATGGGCACGATGGCGCTCGCCATCGAGGGGCGCCCCTCTAACCGTGATCAGGCAATCGAGACCATCCATGCCGCGCTCGATGCCGGAGTCCGTTATTTGGACACGGCTTGGTCCTATTATCTGCCCAGCGCGCCCGGCACCGGCGAACCGGAGGATATGGGCTATGGCGAATATCTGGTCCGTGATGCTCTGCACTCGTGGCATGGCCCCAAAGATCAGGTGCTCATGGCCACCAAAACCGGCTGGCTGCGTACGCTTGACGGCAACGGCAACTACGGCTGGCAGGCCGACGCCCGACCTGAAACCATGATCGCCAATGCCAAGGAATCAGCCCGCCGCCTCGGTGTCGATACGCTTGATCTGCTCTACTCGCACTGCAACGATCCGCAGGTGCCGTACGAAGACCAGATGGGCGCACTCAAGCAGCTCGTGGACGAAGGTGTGGCCAAAGCGGTCGGTATCTCCAGAATCGACAACACAGACATCGAAACCGCCCACAACATTTTGGGCGATCGTCTCGTGGCCGTCCAGAACCAGTTCTCCCCGGTCCACCGCGACCCCGAACACACGTTGGAAACCTGCGAAAAACTCGGTTTGGCTTTCGTCTGCTGGTCGCCGCTCGGTGGATTCCTTGACCCGTTCAACGGGCATCTGTTCGACCGGTTCCGCGAAGTCGCGAAGTCCCACGACTGCTCCTACCAGCGCGTCACGCTCGCGTGGGAACTTGCGCAATACCAATATCTGTTCACGATTCCCTCGGCCAGAAACCCGCAGGAGATTCAGGACTCGTTCAAAGCCGGCGAACTGAAATTGTCCGACAGTGAAATCGACTACCTCAATGGCAAGGACATCGACTGAGCGATTTCGTCCGTACTGTCTTGCAATCAGGCGGCACACTGGCATTGTGAGCGCTAACACTAAATTTTGGGCGTGTTGTTCACAACGTCCACAAATCGCACTACTCTTAAGAATGTCATTCAAGATACACAACCGTTTTAAGGAGTAGTTGTGGCAGTAATTGAAAGCGTGTACGCGCGTCAGATTCTGGATTCCCGTGGCAACCCGACCGTTGAGGTCTACCTGGAGACCGAAGACGGCGCTCAGGGCAAGGGTCTGGTTCCGTCCGGCGCCTCCACCGGTGAAGCTGAGGCTTGGGAGCGTCGCGATGGCGACAAGTCCGTCTACGGCGGCAAGGGTGTTCTTAACGCGGTCAAGGCCGTGAACGAGGTCATCGCTCCGAAGGTCATCGGCATGGACGCTGCTGACCAGCGCGCTCTGGACGACCTGATGATCGAGCTCGACGGCACCCCGAACAAGGGCAAGCTGGGCGCCAACGCCATCCTGGGCGTCTCCCTGGCTGCTCTGTACGCTTCCGCCGAGTCCGCCGGCCTGCCGCTGTACCGCTACATCGGCGGCACCAACGGACACATCCTGCCGGTCCCGAACATGAACATCATGAACGGTGGCGCTCACGCTGACTTCGCCACCGACATTCAGGAGTACATGATCTCCCCGTACGGCTTCGACACCTACTCCGAGGCTCTGCGCGCTGGCGTTGAGGTCTACCACACCCTGAAGAACGTCCTGAAGAAGGAAGGCCTGAACACCGGCCTCGGCGATGAGGGCGGCTTCGCTCCGAAGATGAAGTCCAACGAGGACTCCCTCAAGTACATCATGGACGCCATCTCCGCCGCCGGCTACGAGCCCGGCAAGCAGATCGGCATCTGCCTGGATGTCGCCTCCTCCGAGTTCTTCAACAAGGAGACCGGCAAGTACCGCTTCGACGGTGAGGAGCGCGACTCCTCCTACATGCTCGACTACTACGAGAACCTCATCAACGAGTACCCGATCGTCTCCATCGAGGACCCGTTCAACGAGGAAGGCTGGGAAGACTGGGCTGCCATCACCGCTCGCCTCGGCGATCGTCTGCAGTTCGTCGGCGACGACCTGCTGGTCACCAACCCGGCTCGTCTGCAGAAGGCCATCGACCTCGGCGCCGCCAACTCCCTGCTGGTCAAGCTGAACCAGATCGGTTCCGTCACCGAGACCCTCGACGCCATCGAGCTGGCCACCGCCAACGGCTACACTTCCATGGTTTCCCACCGCTCCGGCGAGACCCCGGACACCACCATCTCCGACCTGGCTGTTGCTAAGAACACCCGCCAGATCAAGACCGGTGCCCCGGCCCGTGGCGAGCGCGTCGCCAAGTACAACCGCCTGCTCGAGATCGAGGAGGAGCTCGGCTCCACCGCTCAGTACGCCGGCTACAGCGCTTTCAAGGCCTGCAAGAAGTACCTGGCCAAGTGAGCTGAAACGCCCGTAAAGGCGTGAGTTTCCACTGAAGCTCGATACCCGTCGTGTTCGTCAAGTCGAATGCGGCGGGTATTTTCATGTGACATGAGCAAGTCGTCCCGTACCGGCAAACCTGGCAAAACCGGCAAAGCACAAGTCAGGAGAAAAAGGTCAGCGGGGCCCATAGCGTTCTTCGTCTCCCTGTTCATCATCGCACTCGGCACCATCCAGCTGGTCTCCACCTTCCACACCTATGCCCTGAATCTGGCCGAACTCAATGGTCTCAAGCGTGAGGAGGCCTCGCTGATCACCCAAAAGCAGGAGTTGGAGAACGACATCAAGCGTTGGGATGACAAGGCCTACATCACCGCCCAAGCCCGTGAACGCCTCGGCTTCGTATTCCCCGGCGAACAGGCCGTGCGTGTGCTGCATCCCGAAGCCGTGACCGGCTCCGATAGCGAATCCCAGAAAACGGAAGATTCCAGTAGCAGCAACAAAAAAGTCCTGCCATGGTACAGCGAACTGTCTTACTCGCTCAAAAAGGCCGATGAGCCTGTGAACGATAGCGAGTCCGGCAAATCCGATACTTCCGGTTCCTCTGACTCGTCATCCAACGACTCATCCAAGCAGTCCGATAAGTCAGACCAGAACACCCCATCCGATCAGAACACCCAACAGAACACAGGGGAGGGAACCCAACAGTGACCATCGATATCGCCGCCAAGGCCAAGGCTCTTGTCGACACCATGCTTGCCGAGCCCGCCAACGACCATGACATCGACCTGGTGCAGCGTCAGCTCGGCCGATACCCGCGCGGCATGGTCGCCGTGGGGGCGCGATGCGTCTGCGGTAGGCCACTTGCCGTAATCACCCGCCCGGTGTTGCCCGGCGGAATCCCTTTCCCCACCACGTGCTATCTGACCGGTCCGGAAGCCGTCAAGGCTGCCTCCCATGTCGAGGCCGCCGGCGTGATGCAGCAATACAACGATATGCTGGCCGCTGATGAGGAGCTCAAGGCCGCATATGAGCAGGCCCATAATCTGTATCTGGCATTCCGCCACGAACTGGCAGGACGTCTTGGCGACAGTGAGAAGCATATTGAAGGCACTTCGGCCGGCGGCATGCCAGTGCGCGTCAAGTGCCTGCACGCTCTGCTGGCCCAATCCCTGGTTATGGGACCGGGTGCCAACCCCATTGGCGATTTGGTGCTGGAACGTGTCAAAGACGAGTTCGATCCGACCGTCTGCCGTTGCACACTGGACGATTGATCAACAGATGAGCCACCGCGAACAGCCCATTCATACGCACTAAGGGATACGAGGAGAAGGCAATGAGCAAGGAATCCGTAACCGTCGCCGGCATTGATTGCGGCACGAACTCCATTCGACTGAAGATCGCACGTGTCGATGCCGATGGCATGCATGAGGTGGTGCCGCGCATCCTGCGTGTGATCCGCCTTGGTCAGGATGTGGACAAGACCCATCGTTTTGCCGACGAAGCGTTGGAACGCGCCTATGTGGCCGCTCGGGAATTCGCCGGTGTGATTGCCGAGCATCCCATCGACGGCCTGCGTTTCGTTGCCACCTCCGCCACTCGTGACGCGGAAAACCGTGAGGAGTTCGAGGATGAGATCGAACGTATCCTCGGCGTGCGCCCCGAAGTCATTCCCGGCACTGAAGAAGCCGACCTGAGCTTCCTCGGCGCCACTTCCGTGGTCAATCGCGACGATCTGCCCGCCCCCTATCTGGTGGTTGACCTCGGCGGCGGGTCCACCGAGCTGGTCATCGGTGGCGACGGCGTCAGTGCGCCCACTACCCAGGTTCAGGGCGCGTTTTCCATGAACATCGGTTCCGTGCGCATGACCGAACGTCATCTGACCAACGATCCGCCGACCCAGACACAGATCGATGAGGCCGTTGCGGACGTCGATGAACATATCGATGAGGCCTTCCGCACCGTGGACGCAGGCAAGGCCCGTACCATCATCGGCGTGTCCGGCACGGTGACCACGATGACCGCCTTGGCCATGGGATTGAAGGAATACGATCACACCGTGGTCGACGGGCATCGGTTGAGCCTTGAAGACGCCTATGCCGTGGACGACAAGTTCCTTAGGATGACGCGCGCCGAGCGCCGCGAATACAAGACCATCCACCCCGGCCGTATCGATGTGGTCGGCGGCGGCGCTGTGGTGTGGAGCCGTGTGCTGGAGCGCGTCAACGCGGCCGCCAAAGCCGATCACGGCGAAGGCATCGATTCGTTCGTCGCCAGCGAGCACGGGCTGCTGGACGGCATTGTGCTCGATTATGGTCGCCGGTTGCTGGCTCGATAGCGTAAGTGGTAAGTGCCTCCAGTGGGCTGAGTCGTTAAGCAAACAGCCCGCTGGGCGGTTTGCTTTATATGCGACGCCGGCGACGCTATCGCTACCGGCTGCTACAAACAGCCCACTGGGCTGTTTGTAGGCGAAGGGAGCGGCTATGCCGCGACGGCTGCACGAAGTGCAGCAACCCGCAAGCAACGCTCAGGGCAGGAGATAGCTTATAATAGAAAAGTTGGCCTCCGTGGCGAAATGGTATACGCAGTCGACTTAAAATCGATCGCTTCGGCTTGTGGGTTCGAGTCCCACCGGAGGCACTTTCGGGAACCCGGCTTGGATGCCGGGTTTCCTTGTTTTTCCAATGGTTTCCGCATGGTTTGCAATTCACTTCAAATCACTTCAAATCACTGCAATTACCGCAAGGGCGTGGGCAAAATGTGGGCACGGATGGGCACGGGTTCATCAGATCATTGGCAGTCCGAGGCATTGGCGCGCCCACCGTTCCACCGCATGATTCTCCCTAGATGTGGAGTAGTTGTCGCACGTAGGCTTCGACCTCGGCGTTTTCCTCCGTCGTGCCGATAGTCAGCAGCCAGATGGCGTTGTTCTTGCGCTGAACATTGCCCTTGCGAAGGCATTTGATGAGTCCAGCGGCTTCGAGTTTCTTGGCAATCTTGCCGATGCGGTTGTAAGCCAGCTGCTCCCGCTTCGGATTGCGCGGCTCATTGCCGATCGCCACGAGCTCGTCCATTGACTGGGGAAGTGTCATACCCCAATCGATGGCGATTTTGAGCCAGCCGGAAGCGTAGGTGCGCGGAAGCATGTGCTTTTCCTTGGCGGCTTTGTCCAGCGGCCAGTCAGCGGTGAGCCATGCCATGCGGCTGAGCAGGGCGTATTGAGCGAAGTCGAAGCTGCGTGCGCCCTTGTGGGTGACGGTGAGTTTCCCTTGGCTTGCGAGTTCTTCGACTGCCAGCATGTTGCGGTATCCCATTTCACGGTCCATTTCCGACCTCCAAGCCATGCGTTACAATGGTTTCGGAAGTCTTTGAGTGAGGCTTCATGTTTTACCTCCGTGGTGCCGTTAACACTGCGGAGGTTTTTTGTTCTGAAACACATTATATGCTAACTTGCAAACATGTGTGTATGGCATGTTGTAAACAAGGGTGCATATTAACCTTGCAAGTGGAAAATACTAACTTGCAAACATGAAATATACATATATACATATGTAACATTATTTTCATTTTTTCATACAGCGCCAATGCGCTGAAATGGAAGAATCGGCACGTCCAATTCCCCCATCCGTGGTAGCTTGAAGCGAGGAGAAGGAAGGGAAGGCAATGAAGAAACTGATTTACCTTGTGCTATCCGTGCTGTGCGCAATCTCCGGCATCTATGGCATCTACGACACCATCGCCACACCGCAGGATGATCTGGCCACAAGCATCATGACGGTTCTGCTCTTCGCCTTCCTCGCATGGTTCTTCTGGCATCTCTTCCTCAAGCCGGAGCCGCGCCATAAGCATCAAGCGGCGAATGCGCCTGAATCATCGCCGGAAGCCACCTCAGACGCTCCAACAGTGGAAACGGCACCAATCACTCATGCCGACGCGAATGATGGCGTGGAGGACGATTACGTGGCAATCGACATCGAGACCACAGGATTGGACAGAAGCGCTCGAATCATCGAGCTAGGAGCCGTGAAAATCAGGCACGGACGCAAAGTCGCGTCATACAGCCAGCTCATCAATCCCCAGATTCCGATACCGGCCAGGGTCACGCAGATCACCGGCATCGCCGACCGGGACGTCAAAGGCAAACCCACCATCGACAAAGCGCTACCCAAGTTCTATGCTTTCTGCGGGCAAGATACGTGGATAGGGCACAATATTCGCCGCTTCGACCTGCCGGTCATCGCCCGCGAAGCCGAAAGAGTGGGTGCCGGCATGCCAGACGTCAGCTTCTGCGACACTTTGGGAATCTCCCAGACACTCTTGCCGCAGCTTGACCGCCATAGACTGATCGACCTCATCCGCTATTTCGGCATCGCCAAGACGGAGCGGCATAGGGCCGCCGACGACGCGGCGCAGACCGCGCAAATTTTCGAATGTCTGAAGCGGATATAAGCCTTATAAAGCCTTATGAGGCAATATAAAAGCCCCACAATCGTGGGGCTTAATGCTTTTAGAGGCTGTTCACGGCATTGTAGAATTCCTGCGCGTCCTCGGCTTTCTTGAATTTCAGCGGCAGTGAGCGCAACGCACTGTATTTCCATGTGACCGTGCGCTTCTTCAGCACCACGCCCTGCAGGTCGCTCACCTGGTATGCTTCGGTCTTCTTATACCGGTGCAGGTACGTCGTGCAGACATCCAATTCCAGACGATTGGCATACAGGCGGATACCCATAAACAGCGGGTCGTCAAGCCTTTCGCACGTGTAGATCGCGCCCGGCGCGGGCTGTGGTCTCTTCGCCATGATTGTTCTCCTTCGCTTTCCATTGATTCTATGCTTCAGATAATGCTGACACGCTCGGCCATGACTTGGCGGTAGTCTTCGAGGACTTGTGTCGTTATGTCGAGTTCGTCCGCGATCTGCCAGTCGTACTCGTACATGCGTTCTAGCAGTGCGAGTTCGACCGAATCGACCAATAGGAGCGCTGTCTGCGTGCGACAGCGGCGTTCCTGCTTCGAACGATCGTTCGCACAACCATCGTCACCGTGCTTCCAATGCAGCAGCTCGTGCACGAGCGTGCACCGTTTGGCCGTGTACGTGAGCCTGCGGTCAATCAGTATCACCTCGGTCGCGTCGTCGTAGCAGCCCCATAGTCCGTCCGGCAGGATGGCGCTGGACACGGTTACGGGTAGGCCGGTGATCGCGCGGCGCATGGCGCCGTATGTCATGCGCCGGTCGATCGGCAGGTCAGGCAGGCTCGTCGTAATCCGGCCCAGCCTCTCCATTAATGGCCTCCCGCTTGCCAGCAGCGTTATAGGCGGCCAGTCCATAGCCGGACCGTGCCTTCGCCTCGGTTTCCTCGACGGCGTGACGCCGCGAGTTCATCACTATGTCGCCTATGGAGACGCCCGTCACCTCGCTGATACGCTCCAGATCACTCAGGTTGAGCGGGCGTGTGAAGTTCTGGCGCTTGTACCAGTAGTCTTCCCCGAAGCCGCATGCCTTGGCGAATTCCTTGATGGTCATGCCGCTTTGCTTCTGGAGCCTGACGCATTCGCCCATGACCTGTCTGGCGAATGCGGTCACTTCGTTTGCTTTCATACCCATGTCTCCAGTATAGCCAATTGCGTAGCAGCATGTGTTCGATTTGTGAATGTCTACGTAATTTCATAGTTTGTATCTACGAATTTGCGTAGCGTATAAACCATCGAAAGGAAACAAGACATGACAGCCAACAAGACCAATGAGACTCCGCCTCACCAGCGTAACCAGTGGACGAAGGAGTGGTATTGGTAAGCCTGACCGAAACCGCCAGCAGGAACCTCAGAGCGGAACTTGCAAGACGCGACAAAACAGCGGAAGACCTCGCCGCCGCTTGGGGATACGAAATCAGGACAGCGAACAACCGACTCAAAGGTCGCACGCCACTATCGACCGACGAGATTGAAAAAGCTGCTGGACTGTTCGGCCTCGACCCGGAAAACCTGACGATGCTCCTTATCCAGCCGATCGACAGCATCAAACAATTCAAAGCCTGAAAGCGATACCAAAGGAGCATTCGATGGACAGCAAGACCTACAACAAAGACCTGCGCAAGGCATGCGTGGAAGCCGTCTTCGACGAATTCGCCGAGCATGGCGACATGATTCGCCCGCAATACGCGGAACAGTGGGATGAAATCTACGCGAGCCGGCTCTTTGGCCACATCACCGGACCGATGAACATCGACGTGCCCGACCTCGTGGACGTCATCATCGACACGATCGTCAAGGAAGCGCATAAATGACCAGCCAACTACTCAACCCGCCAAAACCGCCGACGCTCCACGAACCCGGATGCCTGCTGCTCGCATCAAGCGGCTTCTACATCCGCTTCCATGAGGACGGTAGCGCCAGCCTCGTGGACGGCATCCAAGACATCACCATCGCGGACTTCACATCAGCGGAAATCGAAGGCATCGCCTACGGACTCAACAACAAGGTGGGAAACACAAGATGAGCTGGATGGACGACGGCGGATTCGACATGCAGGCATTCACCGCCCAGGACGGCAGGCCGATGGCGCGAATGGTCTTCTGCACATCGACAGGCCCAACCTACTTCATCCTCACCAAGACCGAAGTGCAACGCATCCGCCGCGAATGCAATCGAATCCTCAAGGAAATGGGCGCAAACAATGAACGCATATCAGCCAGTTCTTGACCCTGCTTGCGGCGGGCGAATGTTCTGGTTCGACAAGTCAGACAGCCGTGTGCTCTTCGGTGACGTGCGCGACGAAAGTTGGGAACTATGTGACGGACGAAGATTCGAAGTCAAGCCAGACATGCTGATGGACTACCGCGATCTTCCATTCCCTGACGAGACGTTCCGCATGGTCGTGCTCGACCCACCGCACCTGCGCAATGCGGGAGAGACGAGCTACATGGCGCAGAAATACGGATGCCTCGACCAAGAGACATGGCAAACAGACATCAAGACCATGTTCAGCGAGTGTTTCCGCGTCCTGAAAGAGCATGGCGTGTTGATCTTCAAATGGAATGAGACACAGATACCCGTCTCTCAGATTCTCAAGCTCACCACATGCAAGCCGCTCTTCGGCAACAAACAGCCGAACCGCACCGGAACACATTGGATTGTTTTTATGAAGGAGACGAAATGAGACAAAAAGAGACCAATCGGAGACTGGTCTACCGTGCACGCCGCGTGAAGACCTCCATCGCGAGCATCGCCTTCGTGGTGTCGTGCACGCTGCTCTTCGTCGCCGAACGCCCGGCATCCGCGCCCGGCCTATGGGTGGTGGCCGCAGTCTACCTGCTGACCGGCCTATGGCTGGCAATCCGCTTCGCCCCGCGCGATGACGACACTGATTCTTCCCCACGCCAAGTGGGGCGGCAAGGCGAAAGCCGCGACAACTGAAAAATAACCCCGGCGGAAAGCCTGCAACCCACTACAAGGGGATAAGCAGCCGTTTGTGACCAGCCTTCCGCCTCAAGCCGGTAACGGCACCCGCCGACGCCATCCTCTTCTCCTGTACCTCCTTGTTGATCTCTCTCGGATGGCGAGACGTGGGGCTTGGGTTCGACTCCCAAGACCGGCACTGGGTTCGCGGGAAGCGTTTTGACTATACACAACAAACCAACAAACGCGTCGCATGCAATCCCGCGAACCCCACCAAACCACACACAAAGGAAACCCAATGAGCAATGAAATACAACGATTCGACTTCAAGGGCTCGGCGCTGCGCACACTGACCGACGAGGCTGGGGAGCCTTGGTTCGTCGCCAAGGACGTGTGCGACATCCTCGAACTGCACAACGTTACTGAAGCTCTTCGGCCTCTTGATGATGACGAGAAGAGCAACTTCAGAATTTCTGAAGTTGCTCAGAATGGCGGTCGCGCGCCAATCATCATCAGCGAGCCTGGCCTGTACAAGCTCATCATGCGTTCGCGGAAGCCGGAGGCGAAGGAGTTCCAACGTTGGGTGACTCACGAGGTGCTTCCGCAGATCCGCAAGACAGGCGGCTACATTCCAACCACGGACGCGGACGATGACATGACCATCCTTGCGAAGGCCGTGATGATCGGCCAACGCACCATGGAGGGACAGAAGCGACGCATCGCCGAACAGTCTGAGCATATCAAGGCATTGGAGCCGAAAGCGCGGTTCGCGGACGCCGTAGCCGCGTCGGACGGTACGTGCCTCATCGGGGAACTCGCGAAGATGCTGCGTCAGAACGGTTTGGACATTGGCCAGAACCGACTGTTCGAGATCCTCCGGCAGGACGGCTACTTGGGCAAGTCCGGCTCGAATCGCAACGTGCCGACACAGCGTGCGATGGACCTCGGCCTGTTCCGCATCAAGGAGACCACCGTCACCCACGCGGACGGGCATACGACCGTCAGCCGCACGCCGAAGGTCACCGGCAAAGGCCAGACGTACTTCATCAACCGCTACTGCCCACGCGCCGACCATGAGTGACGATCTGCTCACGCCAGTCGCCCTGGCATCCATGCTTGGCATGAGCGTGCGCACCCTCGCCAACTGGCGCTCCACCGGCAAAGGCCCGCCATATTTGAAAATCGGCGCGGAACCGCCAGAAGGCCATCAGGACAGGCGCAAAGTCCGCTACCAACGTCAAACAGCGGAAAAGTGGGCTTTGGCGCACAAGTATCGAAGAACGGTGGCGAGATGAAAAACGGCATGTTCGTCCCAGAGACACGGATACAAGGCAGTCCAGACGTCAAAAACGACGGGAAAGCACGCGTCGATACCAGCAAACCGACCCTCACCCAGCAGGGAATCGACGTGGACGAGTTTATCAGCGAAAACCACGCGCTCATCGAAAGACTCAGAAAGGGGACGAATTGAAACACGAATACACGGACGGCGAGCTCGCCGAACTGAAAAGCATTTACGACGAGTCAGGCAAAGCGGGATTAAGCCGTGACGAAATGCGAGCCATGCGCAAAGCCGGACTCGTCGCACAAACCACCCAAAACACAGTAAAGGAACCAGACACCATGACCGCCACCACTACTCCAGTCCAAGAACAGAATCCCACGACTCCGGAGAACCCACGCGCCGTCATCGCGAACGCGCTGGTCGGCATCTACGACTCCATCTCGGCATTGCAACGTGCCGCATACCATGTCAACGACAAGGTCGTCTACATGTTCGCCACCAAGCTGCTGAACAGCGAATTGATGGATTTGAAAGCCAACTACAGCAAGGATGCGGCGAGATGAGACTCAAGTTCAACAGCAAGGATGGCGTTTTCGCAATCAAAGCCGAAAACGAAGAGGAAAAAACCCAGCTCAAAACGTCGGCGGTCCCCATCTGCAATCTCATCATCGATTTTTTCGATGGTGAAATCCTGGAAGAGAAAGTGACGAAGGAATGAAGCGTATCCCACTCAAGGACACGGAACGCTACACGGTCGAGCGGTTCAGGCAGTGCAAGAAGACGGAACGTCATCTCGCGTGGTTGAAGAGTCGTAAGGCGGGTGTGGGCGGGTCTGACATGAGCACGATCCTCGACCTTAACGCTTACAAAACGCCTTACGAATTGTGGCTTGAGAAGACCGGCCGCGTGGAACCGGAGGATATTTCCGACAAGTGGGCAATCGTCAAGGGCAATGCCTTGGAGAACGAGCTCAGGAAGCGTTTCCGCGCCAATCATCCGGAAATGCTCGTCACGGACGGCACCGACAAGCAGTTCATCGCCCGTGAGAAGCCATACCTGCGCGCATCCCTTGACGGCATCCTGCAAAGGGAGGACGGAAGTTTTGGGATCCTCGAAATCAAGACGGCTGGTAATCGTCGAGCGGGGGACTGGCATGACGAGGACGGCAACCTCCGAATCCCGACATACTACTTGGCTCAAGTCGAGTTCTACGCGCTAGTCACGGGATGGACATGGGGCTACGTGTACGCGGCCATCGGAGACGACGAGCCGGTAGAGATCCCGTTCGAGGCCGACGTGGAGGATATGGCCGCGATCGACAAGGCCGCATCCGACTTCTGGCATTTCGTCACCACCGACACGCCACCGCAGCTCACCACAGGCGGTGACGTGCAGAAGGCGTTTCCAGAACCCACGCCGGACATCGTGGACGAAAGCGCCGACGATGACCTCTACGACCTGCTCGCAAGATACGAGAGCGCCACCGAAATACTCCATGACATGAAGGCCGCCCAGAAGGAATTGCAGGAGCAGATCATCCTGCGCATCGGCTCGCATACGGGCGTGCGCTGCGGCAACCTCCAAGCCACCTACAAGCCGACGACCCGCAAGGAATACGTCGTCAAAGCCACCACATACCGCAAATTCGCATTCAAATCTACCGAAGAAAAGGAGCAATAATCATGGGACAGATCGCACAGCAGGCGCAAGGCCGGCAGATGGTCGAAATGACGCCGAAGAAGAACCTCCAGATGCTGATGCGGAAAAGCTGGCCGCGCATCGCCAGCGTCGTCGGCAACAACATCAGCCCCGACCGCCTCTACCAGATGTGCGTGTCCGCGATCAACAAAACGCCGAAACTCGCGGAATGCTCGCCGCAAAGCGTGCTCTCATGCTTCATGACCTGCAGCGCGCTCGGACTGGAACCGTCCAACGTGGACGGATTGGGACGAGCCTACGTGCTTCCCTTCTACAACAAGAAATCCGGCGGAATGGAAGCCACGTTCATCATGGGCTACCGTGGCATGATCGACTTGGCGCGACGTAGCGGCCAGCTCGTGGACATCAGCGCCCGAGCCGTACACCAGGGAGACGAATTCTCGTACTCGTATGGTCTGGACGAGGAGCTGCACCACGTGCCATGCGCCAACCCCGGCGAGCTGACCCACGTGTACATGGTCGCGCATTTCAAGGACGGCGGACACTACTTCCTCGTCCTTAACCGTCAGGAGATCGAGCAGGCGAGGGCACGCAGCAAGAGCGGTAATTTCGGCCCGTGGAAGACCGATTACGAGGCCATGGCGAAGAAGACCGCCATCCGTCGCGCCGCCCCGTACCTGCCTTTGACCGTGCAGGCGCAGACCGCCGCCTCCAATGATGACACCACTCCTGACTACGGCGACGTGTTCCAGCCTGTGCTCGAGGACGATATCGTCGACGAAGCCGATGACGTGAACGCCGAAGTCATGGAGCCGGACATGTCGGACACCGGCGCCGAGCCTGAGACGGAAGCAAAGGACGGTGAGTGATGGACGAGAAGATTCGCAAGTACCTGCAATGGCTGGACAGTAAGTGCGCCGAAGCTGAAAGAGCTAAGGAATTGTGCCTGGACTTCTCTTACGACGATGGGCGTGGGGACGCTTACGGCAGGGCAAAAGGCGAATTCATACACATCTTCGACGTGAAGGATGGTGAGTGATGGCCGGAGAGACCGTTATCACGATCGTCGGCAATCTGACCGCCGACCCGGAAACCCGCACGACTCAGAATGGTGGCACGGTCTGCAATTTCACCATCGCCAGCACGCCACGCCAATACAACAGCCAGTCCGGCCAGTGGGAGGACGGTCCAGCGTTGTTCCTCCGCTGCGCCGCTTGGCGTGACCTCGCCGCGCATTGCGCGCAGAGCCTATCGAAGGGCATGCGCGTGATCGCGCAGGGACGGTTGCGGCAACACTCCTATCAAGCTCAGGATGGCTCCAACCGCATCGTGATCGAGATGCAGGTTGACGAGATCGGCCCGTCCCTACGGTACGCGACCGCGCAGGTCACGCGCGCCGACAGCCAACGGTCCACGCGACCCCAACCCACGGGACAACGGGAAGACGCCCCCGCGACGGACCCATGGACCGCCGACCGCGCCACCCTATCAGGCGCAGGACGATTCGCTGCGGACCGTCCCGCGACGGACCCGTGGTCGGACGCGGACGGTGAATTCTGATGCTCGAATGGATCGAGCCACCGGACGTGGAACCGGTCTGTCCGAGGCATGGGTGCGCGTTGTATCCGGCGCGCCCCATCCCATGCCCCGAATGCGAAATCGAAGCCGAAGAAGAGGAGGCCGACCATTATGAGCGAGATTGATATCGCCATCAGCAAGCCACTGTGGTGGACACAGAACCGTCGAAGCCGCAGCTGGGCGGTGCCCTACCGAAGGAAGAAGCTGGTCAAGACGATGAGCCTGCTCACCTTCAGCAATCTCATCAACGGCGGCAAACTCAAAAAGCCCGAGCATTGGCCGGTGCACGTGACAGCCATCATCCACCCGCTCACCCACGGACGGTTCGACCCCGAGAACGCGGCCCCCATGGTCAAGGCGATACTCGACGGCATCACCCAGTCAGGCTACTGGCCCGACGACAACGCCATATACGTGACAGGCCCCGACTACCGGCTCGGCGAACCCAGCACGCAGAAGGGCGTCTACCACATCACCATCATGATCGAGGACACGAAATGAGCTGTCAATACAAGGTTTTCCCGGTGTTTTGGACTGGCAGTGGCATTAATCGTTGCTTGTCCAATATGGAGTTGCTTGAAAAAGCTCTGAATGATGGTTGGAAGATTGTACGAATGGACACCATCCCGTTTGTACGAATGGACGCCATCCAGCCACTGGAAGTCCCATGTGCCGCACTCAGCGCCACGAACGTCTACATTCTCGAAAAGGAAAGCGAGGACGCGAAATGAGCAGGACTGATACCACCGCCATGCTGTCACAACTGGTGGAGAGAGGTAGACGATGAGCGGGACCCGCCGATATCGTAAGCTCTCCGCCGAGGCGTTGGGCACGCTGCTGAGGCTTATCTCTGAGGATGAGTTGACGCCGAAGCAGATCGCGGAGCGCGCCGGAGTGTCACGCCAACAGGTCTACGAGTACCGGAAGAAACTCAAGAACCATGAGCAGACCGCGCCGTTGACCGACATGTCCACGCTTGTGATTCATCAGCGAGTCGTCTTCCGCCCGGACATGACCATCGAGAACCAGGAGGATGTGAACGGGCCGAGTCTCATCGCCCCGGACAGCGGCTTCGACTGTTCCCGATGCGGCCAGTCCATGAGCCGTGACTGGTTCATCATCGAAGGCAACCGAATCAAACCGGATTTCCGCTATTGTCCCGGCTGCGCGGGCGTGGCTACCCCATACAGGGATGACACGATAAGCCCCGATGTGAGGGAGTCCGGAGATGGGCAACTGGCGTGACAAGGCCGCTTGCCGGGACATGGACCCTGACTTGTTCTTCCCCGCCACGCGGCAGGAGGAACGATTGGCGCTCAAGGCCTGCTCCACGTGCCCGTCGATACGCGAATGCGCACGGTACGCGGCGGAACATGCACGGATAAACGGCTACCCGTTGCAAGGCGTATGGGGCGGGATAAACAGAAGCAAAGGCAAGAACTACAGGAACAACGAAACGGAGATGTGGGAATGAGCATCGCGGATGATGAAGCTGAGAAGGCGTATCCGACCCGCCACTGGAGTGGAACGCACGTCAAGGAACAATTCTGCTGCGACACGGACGATTTGCAGGAAGCGTACCTGCGCGGACGCAATGCGCCACCGGCCGATGCCGAGGTCGAAGCCGTGGCGAAACGGCTCCTCTGGAACAGCTGCAAATGGGATGGCGACGATGACTATGCGGCATGGGACGAGGAAGACGCATGGGATTACGCAGGCCGCTTCCACCGATGGCAGGAAGACTATATCCGACAAGCCAAGGAACTACTCACACTGACACGGAAGGCGGCAAACGAATGAGCAAGACGATCAAGTATGTGGAATGCGCCCACTGCGGAGAGGTTGTCGGCACATATTACGTGACATGCCCCTACTGCGGGTACAAGCTCGACGAACCAGAACTATTCCCCAACTAGGACGCGAACCAGCCCGGAAAGGAGATTGACCGATGGCAAGGCGCGGATACGTGCAGCTCGTCAACGGCTTCTATGACAACGACAAGGTGCGGGACCTCGTGCGCAGGGGCCGCGCCGACTCTGTGGGCGTGTACTGCATGGCACTCTCGTTGTGCGGCGACAGGCTCACGGACGGTTTCGTCCCACGCCGCGCCATGCTCTCCAACATCGGTGCCACCCCCGAACAGGTGCGGGCGCTCGTGGACGAGGGGATGCTCGAAGAGGTGGACGAAGGCTGGATAATCCACGACTACGCCGTCCACAACCGTACCAGGGAACAGGTGCTGCACGCGCGCGCCGCCGCCAAGGAACGCAAAAGCAAATCACGATGTCACAGCGATGTCACAAGCATGTCACAGCGTGACAGTGTTGTGACATCGGGACAAACACCAGAACACCAGAACACCAGAACCCAAAAGAAAGAGAAAGAAGAATATTCTTCTTCTTTCTCCAAAGAAACCGTGAAGGATTTCGGTGATTCGCGGGAGTGCGGCGAAACCGACAGGACACTGGCCGCGGAATATCCGAACCTCGACCTCACCGGCGCATGGAACGCATTCGCCAACCGCCACCACGGCGAAACACGCTCCGTCAACGACTGGACGCGACTATGGAAAGGCTGGTGCCAACGCAGAGCCAACATGAGCGGCGTACCACCCTCGAAACGCCACATACACACATGGCAGTGCGAGCACGTGCTACAGGCGCTCGGACGCGACAGGGAAACCGCCACGCCAGACCAACAAGCCTGCCAGATGGCGAAACAACTCAACAAGGAGGAAAACGCGAAATGAACAGCAGAACCACCACCCATCCCACGCACGAAGAACTAGCCAAAGCATGGCGAGAAGGCTACGCCGCAGGGTGGAAAGACCAGGAATGCGACTTCCCGCAATATACAAGCGAAAACCCATACAAGCATTTACTTCGAAAACAGCAAGGGAGGGAGACAGGACGATGACCGAGCGTGAGGGATACTGCGTGAGCATCCGCGAATCCTACAGAGCGCCCGACTCCACGCCGGTCGGATGCGCGGTTGTGTTATGGGCTTGGAGCAGTTACGACGAAACATGGTGGTATGCGGCCAGGCGTGAATACCTGTTCGCGGACTACAACGGCAGCCGCAGGAAGGCGTTGCGGCAGACGAGACGGGACGCGAGAAAACTCGCCGGAATCTTCGACTGCACTAACCATGACATCAACGAGGAAGGAATGTGGCAATGAACGGCGTGGGCACGTTGGACACAAGCATCTTGGCCGGCTACATCGTCCGCCCGAAGGGTGATATGAGACTGTATACATGCCGAGTGTACAAGACGCTCCAAGAGGCATCGGATGTGGCGCAGGAGCGCGCCGCCCCCCGCCACAGGCCGTACGAGGTGCGTGCAGCCTATGAGACTTCGCAGCGGATCATTAAAACCATCGAACCAGGGGAAAGCAAATGAAGAAAATACTCGAGAACATGATCATCAAATGGCATCAGGCCGGATACACGCTCGACGAAATCGCGCCACTCATGCCACAAGTGCCCAAAGCCGCAATCGCGGCCATCATCCACCAGCACGACAAGGAGACCACACTTTGACCGACTGCCAGCACTGCCACAAGCCAATGAAACCGGCGTCCGCGAACATGCTCTGCGCAAACTGCCGTGAAGACTACTGGACCATGATTTATCAGCTCGGACACGTCCAACTACCAGCCCTGCGAAGCATCATGCTCCGCCAGGCACACATCGGCCCCACAAGCCACACGCCAAACAAAGGCAACGCGCCACTACCCATCGACACCCGCGCACAAGACCTCATCACCGAATCCGAAGCATGGCTCGCCGAACAAGCAGGCAAAATCAGGACGCAATACGGCAACCTGCCATGGAACAAGGCATGGCAGCGCATCATCACCAACAAACACACCATATTGACGATGAGCACCGCAGCCGGCGACTACGCCACCCTGCAACACATCACCAGACGCAACGAACAAGCGTTGACGCCGGAAGAAGAGCTCATAATCCTCGGCACCTGCCCAAACTGCCACAGCATGCTCACCGGCACGCCAGAAGCCGAATCGGCCACATGCCAAAACTGCCACAGCGAATGGGCCGCGCCAGCAATCAAAGCAGCCCGAGACGAAAGACTATGGCAAGTGCAAATCACCGGCACACCCAGCGACGCGGCAAAAGAGCTGAAACGATACGGCCTGACCATATCACGCAACCTCATCAGCCAATGGCTCAAACGCGGCAAACTGTCGCACGCCACGCCGACGGAACACAAGCGGCAGTACACGTTCAACCTCGGCGAGTTGGCCGCACAACTTGACTGTCACCGTTGAAATGCTATACTGTCGTATGTTCGTAGAATGGTTCAGCAAAAAAATGGTTGGACCATTCTTCATATCCAGCTTCGATAGCTCAACGGTCAGCACAGATACCAAGACGGTGACCACATGCCAAGAATCCGCAAGACCACACGCCAATTCGAAAAAGACAAAGCCACATTCTTCAACCAATGCAAGGCACAGCATGCAGTCTGCTGGTTGTGTGGCATGCCGATAGACTATGCAGCCACGAAGAACACCACCGATGATTCATTCAACCTCGATCACCTCTATCCCGTCTCGAAGCACCCCGAACTGCAATTCGACCCAGCAGGCTTCAAACCAAGCCACACCAGCTGCAACCGACTCCGAAGCAACCAAGACCCACCAACACCAATCGGCACACTAAGCCGACAATGGATAAAGACAGCATGAGCAAGGAGGCAACGATGCCACAGCAGCCAGCCACACTAGAGCTCACCGCCACAATCAGCGACAAGACATTCCCAATCAGCTCATTCACCATCAACATCCCAATCAACGTCACCCACAACGAAGTCACCAACTACAAAGCCGGAGGCACATACACCACACTCATCACTCCAAAACCACCAAGCACAGACGAACTCATCACACGATTCACAAACGCAATCAAAGCATTCAAAACAACATTCGAAACCAACCCCGAGGTAGGGGCGGTGAAATCCTGAAAACCACCCCGAGCCGACCCACGTCCCGCGTGGTTGCTCTTCCTCTCCCCGATAATGTTTTTTGTTGATGGGTCGCGCGCGAAGGAGGCTTTATGGCAGTTAAGAAGGGTGTTTCCGAGCGTCGGTTTCCGCATGAGTCCGTGGCGGGCGCGTTGGAGAGGTCTTTGCGTAATGCGAAGTCGTTGCGTGCCGAGAATGCGGCTGTCGTGGCCACTGCGCGTATTCTCGCCAACCGGATTGATTCGATTTGCGAGACTGGTTTCATTGACGAGAACGGGAAATTGGACAATGTGTCGGTTCCGACGTTTTTGAAATACTGCCAGTCGCTTGGTTTGACGTTGGTGGAGCCCGCCAAGGTTGGTCGGCCTGCGAAGCCGAAGGCCGAGGCGAAGCAGGAGACGCCGAAGAGCGACAAGGTCGTGCAGATGGCGGATTTCATGAAGCGTTTCGGCTAGGAGGCGGTGTCCGATGGCGGCGGAGAATCTCACGGTTTTCGGTGCCATCGACGATGAGAGGCATGGCGTGACCTTGCCGCGTATCTTCACGCCGCCGCTCCGGCCGTTGACCAAGGAGACCTCGAATGGTTTCGCGGTGATCGCGTTCGCGGAGATCATGCTGCATGTCCACCTTTACCCGTGGCAGCAGTGGTTATTGGTGCATGCCTTGGAGTTGCTTGAGGATGGCAGTTACCGTTTTCGCAAGGTGATTGTGCTTGTGGCCCGCCAGAATGGCAAGACCACGCTTATGGGCGTTTTGGCCGCGTGGTGGCTGTTCGTGGACTCCAACAAGCATCCGGACAGGGTGCCGCCCGTGAAGTTCCTCGTGGTCGGTGCCGCGCAGACGTTGGACAACGCGAAGGGCCCGTACAATCAGGTCAAGGAGTGGTGCAATCCTCAGCCTTCTACCGATGAGGAAGCGGATCTGGTGATTCCGGATCTCGCCGCGATGACGCAGAAATTCGTCAACACCAACGGCGAGGAAGCGATCATCACCCGCTCGAAAGCCCGCTATATCGTCCGCGCGGACAAGAACATTCGCGCGAAGAGCGCCGCGCGTGTGGTGTTTGATGAGCTTCGTGAGCAGCATACTGATGATGGCTGGAATGCCGTCAGCCAGACCACGAAGGCCGTCTGGTCGAGCCAATTATGGGGCATTTCCAACGCCGGTGACTATCGGTCTGTGGCGTTGCGCAAGCAGGTGGACAAGGGCCGTAAGCTCGTTGACGAGTGGACGCGCCTGAGCGCCGACGGCGGCAATCCGTCCGACGTGTTCATGTCCGGCGAGCAGGATGGATCGTTCGGCTATTTCGAGTGGTCTGCGCCTGACAAGTGTCCGGTGGATGATGCCGACGCTATTCGCCAGGCGAATCCGTCGCTCGGCTATGGGCCGATGACCGTCATGTCGGTTCGGTCCGATATTGACGGCATGACCGAGGCCGCATTCCGCACCGAAGTCCTGTGCCAGTGGGTCACGGCTGACATCATTCCTTTCATCAACCCGAAAATGTGGGCCACTGGCATCGACTCGCGTTCCACGATTCCGGACGGCAATCGCGTCGTCCTGTCCGTGGACACGAGCGCGGACAGGAAGACCACGTATGTGGCCGCCGCCGGAATGCGTGCGGACGGGTTGCCGCACGTGGAGCTGATAGCCCGCCGTGACGGCATGCTGTGGGTCCCGCATTATCTTGACTTGCTGCAGGAGCGTTGGCCGCATATCACGGAGATCGCCGTGCAAGGCAAGGGCTGTCCGGCAGTGGACTTCATCGACCCGCTCACCGAAAAAGGTTGGACGGTGCATCTCATCGAAGGCTTCCGCCTGGGCGCGTGCTGCGGCCGTTTCCACGACCGTGTGCGTGAGGGCAAGCTACGGCACCTTCCGCAGCCGGCAGTCGAACAGCAGGTGAGTGTGGCCGTGTCCCGGCGTCTTGGCGAGGTCGAGGTGTGGGACAGGACGAAATCAGCATTGCAGATCAGCGGCCTAGTGTCCGAATCGCAGGCATTGTACGCGCTTGAGACCATGCAAGTCGAAAACGAAAAACCGAAATATGCGCCGAGCGTGACCCATTTCGCAGTCGTATGACCCAGTGAGGAGGTTTCATGGGGTTCTTTTCCAGATGGCTCAAGAAAAGCCCGGTATCCGTGTCCCAGAAGTTCTCCGAATCGCCAGTCAACATTTCGCAGGTCGCGCAGCTGCCAATCGATTGGTTCGGTGCCGGAGTCTACGAGCGAGAGGCTGCGGTGCGCACCGTCATCGACCATATCGCGCGGAATATCGCCAGCATGCCGTTCAAGGTCTACACTCGCCAGCCTGACGGTGACCGTGTGGAGGACACGACAAGCCATTTGGCGCAGTTGATGGCAAAGCCGAGCGTTCTTCCTGGCATGACGCGCTACCGATTCTTCTACTCGCTGCTCTGCGATGGCCTGCTCAATGACCGTTGGCTCTGCCTGTTGGATGCCGACAGGCAGTCCGGCAGACTGTGGCTGCGGCGTATTCCGGTGCAGAATTTCACTCTTTCCGGCAACACTCTTGACGAGATCACCGGCGTGCAGATCAGCACCGGACAGCCGGAAGGAAGCCAGTACTTCAAACTGCCAGACCCGCAGATTCTGCTGGATGTGGGCTACAGCACGTCCGGCATCGGCGGTTCTCCCGTGTCCGGCACTCTCGCACCGCTTTTGGCGGAGGCGCGTGAGATGGCCGAATATCGACGTGCGATAGCGAAGAACGGCGGCCAGATTCCAGCGTACATCTCCCGTCCGAAGGAGATGCCGTGGCCGTCGCAGGAGGCGCAGGACGAATTCGTGCAGGGCATGCGCAATTACAAATCCGGCGGGAATCTTGCCGGTGGCTGGCCGCTGCTCAACGACGGCATGGAAATCAAGACCGTGGACGCGTTCAAACCGATTGACATGCAGGACATCGACGCGAGGGACAGGATTCGCATCGACGTGGCCAACGCATTCCACATCGCGCCAGAGAATCTAGGCTTCCGCAGCGGCACGAATTCCAACATCGGAGCCTTCAAGGAGCAGATGTGGAACGTGGAGTTGATGCCGTACATCGTGGCGTTCGAGCAGTCGCTCAATTTGCTGCTGCCAGACGCGCTCGGCCAGCCGGACGCCTACATCGAAGCGAATGTTGACGCGAAGCTGCGCGGAACGTTCTCCGAACAGTATCAGGCGCTCAGCACGGCCACGGGGCGTAGTTTCATGACCACGAACGAGGCGCGGCGCATCCTCAACTATCCGAAGCTTGATGGTGGCGACGAATTGGTGACGCCACTGAACGTGGCAACCGGCGGACAGCCCAGCCCGCAGGATGGCGGCAGGACGCAGAACGCGCAACAGAACAATCCAGTGAACGGAGAAGGACAGTGAATCTCAAACAGCTCAGATTCAACGTGAAATCCTTGGATGATTCGGCTGGCGAAGGCGTCTTCAGCGGCTACGCCAGCACTTTCGGCAACAAGGACCTGCAGGGCGACGTGATCGCCAAGGGCGCTTTCGCGGAGACCTTGGAGAAGGACTACGACGGCGGAGCCGGCATCCCGATCCATTGGAACCATCAGGACGGCAAGCCGACCGACATCATCGGACGCACCTTGAGCGCCGTGGAGGACGAGAAGGGCCTGCTCATCTCGGCACAGCTCGATATCGAGGATAATCCGACCGCACAGCAGGCTTACGACCTGCTCAAGGATGGCAGGGTTCATCAGATGAGCATCGGCTTCGTGCCGACGAAGACCGCGTGGATCACGGAAAAGGGCGACGGCCCGTGGGGCGGCCATTCCGAATTCCAGCGGATCAAGCTTTTCGAGATCAGCGTGGTGCCGGTGGCCGCGAACCAGCAGGCCGAGATTCTGGCGGTGAAGTCAGGTCGCGCCATCAGCTCCGCCAACGAGGAGAAGCTTCGTGCCGCATTGGCGTCACTGAAAGAGGTGCTGGAAGGCATCGATTCCGACAATTCCAGCACTTCCGACGAAGATAAGCCGGATGATTCCAAGACCGGCGAGAAACAGGATGATAAGAAGCTTGCCCCTGATAAGGGTAGGGACGCTGAGGCTGAGAAGGCCGAGCGTCTGAATGTAATCAAATCCGCCCGTGAACTGGTCACTGGCGGCAAGGACAACAAGGAGACCAAATGAGTTTCAATGATCGTCTCGCCAAGACCAAGGCCGCCATCGAAGCGGTGCTGGCCAAGGGCGAGGATAATCTCGACGCTTCCGACATCGAGAAGCTGAAGGGTCTGAACGCCGAGGCGCACGAATTGCAGGATTCCATCGAAACGGTGGATGCGGTGCATAAGCGTTTCGCGGGATTGACCGACAATCTGGCGGACACCCAGAAGAGCGGCGCCGCATCCGGCGAGTCTCTTGGCGATTTCGTCGTGAAGAACATCGGCGAACAGCTGGCGAAGATAAAGGGAGTGTCGGGAGCGTCAATCGCGGCACCGGAATGGGCTCCGCGCCGCAAGGCCAACACTGACACGCAGGTTACCGGCGGCCCGTCCGGCACGTACGGCTCCCTGTTGACCTACGTGGACCCGAATTTCGTCCAGGCTTACCGCCGTCCGACCATCACCAACCTATTCGGTGTCGGCGCGATCAGCGGACAGGCCATCACCTACTACGTGGAAGGCGAAAAGGAAGGCGATTTCAAAACCGTCGGCGAAGGCGAGAAATTCAGCCAGATCCATTACGCGAACGCGACAGAGCACACCGACGCATTATCCACAATCGCTGGATTCATCAAGGAATCCAACGACATGATCACCGACCTCGAATTCCTGAAGTCCGACATCGATGGACGCCTGCTCTACGATCTGAGCATCGTCGAGGAGCAGCAGCTGCTCAACGGCGACGGCACCGGCAAGAACATCAGGGGCCTGCTGAATCGCGAAGGAATCCAGTCATACACCGCTACCGACGCCGGCAATGACGTTGCCATCCTGCACGCGCAGTCGATGATCTCCATCACGACCGGCATGATGCCGGATGCCCTTGTCATCAATCCGACAGACTATGAGGCCATTCGATTGAAGAAGGACAATGATGGCAATTTCATCGGCGGTGGACCGTTCTACGGCGTGAATGGTGGCGCGCTGACCATCACTCCGCGCCTCTGGGGTCTGGACACCGTGGTGACTCCCGCTGTCGCCGCCGGCACAGCCATCGTCGGCTCCTTTAAGGGCGCTGCCACCTTCTACCGCAAGGGCGGCGTGACGGTCGAGGTCACCAATTCCAATGACACCGACTTCATCTCCGATCTGGTGACCATCCGCGCCAAGGAGCGTGTGGCTTTGGCCGTGCGCAAGCCGAAGGCTTTCGTCAAGCTGACCATTAAGTAAGGAGACGTGATATGGCTCGACAGTTTCGAGTGATTCCAGCCTCGGCGGCGAAACTTGACCCGAATGCCAACGTGGCCGATGTGGTCTTCGTCGGGTCCAACGGCAAGCCGACCGATATTGGCAGCGCTGCAGTGAGGCCTGCAGCGCATGTGGCTTTGGCCGCCGGCGCCACACCAACCAAGAGCGAATTCGACGCCCTGGTCAATTCTCTGATTGCTGCTGGCCTGATGGCTGCACAGTAAGCGTGGAGGTCGGCATGAGTGATGCGAATGTGATTCCTGACATGATTGCCGACCCTTCGGCTTTCGAGGATGACGCGCGGTTTCGGCTTCGTGCCGCGCAGGCGGCGATCAGGCGTGAGTGCGGATGGCATGTCATGCCGAACACGGCGTTATCTGGTGTGATTAACACTCGTGGCGGCATGGTTATTCGGCTGCCGGCACGTCATGTGACGAGCATTGAATCATTGACAGACCGCGACGGCAACAAGCTGGCCTACGCCTACGATCCCGAGACCGGGCTTGTGGAGTCGCTTTCGGGTGGCTTTCCCGCGGGCATCGCGGCCATCCGCTACGAGATTCACGCGGGCTATGATGACGCGCCGGACGTGCAGTCGGTGCTTATCAGCGCCGCGAAACGTGCCGGCATGAGTCCGCTTGGGCTTATCACCTCGCAGTCAACGAATGGCAGCAGCGCAAGCTTCGACGTGGTGTCGCTCATGCAGGCCGAGAAGGACAAGCTCAAACCCTACAAGCTGGGAGGCTTGCCATGAGCCTGCTTGACGATTTGAACACCACTGGTGGCGGCTGGCACATGCCCGGAGCGACAAAGTGGAAGCGGCTTCGTGCGAAAAAGGTCATGGACCGGTATTCGGGCGAGTTGACTGGTGAAGATTGGGATCACCCGGACGTGCTGGAATTCAATGGCTCGCTGGCAAGTTCCAGCAGCATGAGGACTCCTGATGCGCTTCGTGAGGAGACTACGAGCACGGCCTACCTCACCTCGCCTGAACTGTCTTTGGATGTGATGCCGGGTGATCGTATCAAGGCCATGCCGGATGACGGCAGGTGTTGGGAGGTGTCCGGCTATCCGTCGCGTGATGCCAATGCTTTCACTTCGTGGCAGCCGACGATTGAGATTCCACTATCCGAGTACAGGGGGTGATGGTTTTGGGTGTGATGGTCAAATTCAACGATCGATATTTCGATGAGTTGATGAATTCGGCTGGCGTCAAGGCCATGACCCGTCGTGCCGCCGAGAAGACGCTCGAATATGCGAAAGCGCATGCTCCGGTGGACACTGGAGCGTATCGCGATGGCCTCCAGATCAAGGAGGTGCAGCACGAGCATCGAACCACATGCATGGTGGTCGGCACCGACCCGAAGACCCTGCTCGTGGAATCGAAGACGGGCAATCTCCGCAAGGCGTTGAAGGCAGGCAAGTCATGACCATGGTCTTGCCGCCAGACATTGAATTGTGGATCTGCTCTTTTCTGCGTGCCAGGCTTAAGCCGTCTTTCCCGATGATCATCGTTTCGAATCGCGAGCCGGACGATTACGACGGCTCACGGCCGCTCGTCGTGGTGCGTGACGATGGCGGATCGCAGTCGAATCGCGTGCTCTTCGACCGGAGCGTCGGCGTGACCGTGCGCTACGGGGCTCGTGCCGCTCCGAAACCATGCCGTGACTTGGCATCCAGAATCTACGGTTTGCTCACTGACCCCGATATTTGCTCTATTGACGGTTCCCCGATCGCGGCAATCGAAGAGGACGGGTGCAATGGCCCGTATTTCGTGGCCGAGGACGCGAACATCGCACGCTCCTATCTGACAGTGGAATTCTCCGCTATTGGGGAATTTCGATAATTCAATGATTTTTAATTTTTAAGGCGTTGAAACCAAGTGTTTCAGCGCCTTTTTTGTTGAAAGGACAAAATATGGCAGCTGATTCAGCAGGCAATGACCTTAGCGCCGCGAAGATCGTGGTTACAAGCGCCTACCGTTTCGCACCCTATGACGCGACTAAGAAGCTGACCGCTAATCTCATCGCGCCGACCGTGGCCGATGTGAAGACCGGCTTGAACGATATTTTCAGCAAAGGCGGTTTCGTCGGCCTTATTACCGATGATGGCGCGCCGCAGCCCGGCCGCGACGCCGACGACGCGATCAAGTTCCATCAGCCCGGCTACAGCATCAACAGCCAGGCTGCGTTGAACGAGCAGTTCACCGTGGCCGAGGATAACGACATCACGCGCCAGATGACCATCGGCAAGCCGGACACGAATGGCGTGTATCACGTGACCGATGTGATTCAGAATGGCAAGTGGTTCTGCTACAAGGAGACCGTTTACAAAAACGGCACGCACCGTCGTCGGCTGGGTGTCGTGAATCTGACCGGCAACGAGCAGGGTCAGGAGACCTCCGGCAAAAACACCGGTGACGCTTGGACCATCGAATGGATTCAGGATGATGCCTGCGATTCCGGCAACAGCAAGTATTTGGAGTCCTTCGTGACTCCGACTGTTTCATCCGGTCCTCATCCCAGCGATCATCAGGCTGATGATTCCGAGTCTCAGCCGGTCGCCGACTGACATTGATTCTTCCTAGCATGTGTTTCTTTCTTCCTTTCTTCGCATGTGCTGAGATTCTTCCTCTTCATCCAGTGGAGTAAAGGAATTTTTACAGTCGTTTGAAAGAAGGAAGAAATGACCAAGAATGTGATGCCCTCCGCCGACGATTTCGACGCCTGGACTCAGGAGGATGAGGACAAGGCGCTTGAAGCGTCCGCCGAGCAGATGAAGGTGAAGCACCTCATCAAGGACGGCAGCGTCTGGTTTTTGGCTCCTCATGGCCATATTTACAAGCTGCCCTTGAATCTGAGCATTGATGATTTCGTGCGTCTGAGCGACCTGCAGTCGAACACGGAGCAGATTCAGACTTTGAAGGACATCCTTGCGGCTTTCGCCGGCGAGGATGCGGCCAAGGAGCTGGCGAAGGAGCCGTCCATGGTCCCCTTCAACATTCTCAACGATTACGGCGAGGTTTTGGCGAAGATTCAGGGTGTGGAATTGGGAAAATCGTCGGCTTCTGCCAGCTCCTCCGAGGGGAAGACGGCAATCGAATAAGGGCTGATTTCGCGGCTCGCGGGTGGAGTCTGCAGGCCGACTTGGGCGGCAGACTCCGCTTCGCGGACGCGATCGCCTTGTGGGAGAGCCTTTCGGCGGATCCATCGACGTATTGCGGCATGTCTGCCGTGCATATGGTGCTGCCGATGGATGCGACGGCTATCATCACCGCGATTCAGGCTGGTGGCACGTCGTTTCTTGGTGACCTCGCGCCGGACAATGCGAAGCGTCCAAAGCATGTGGAGGTCACCGAGGAGGAGAAGCGGGCTGCCGAGGCTTCGATGAGCAGCCTTTTCGGCTTCGAAAAGGCAAGTGAATAGAGGAGGATGTCATGGCTGGCGGTAGCGAGCTGGGTTCCGCTCATGTGAGCATTTTCCCGCAGATGAAGGGTTTCCGCCAGAACGTGGCGAAAGAAACCGGCAAGGCCGTCTCTGACCTGAAAAACGCCTTTTCCAAAGGGTTTAACGGGGCGCAGCAGGGCAAGCAGGTCGGCAGCGCCTTCAAGAACGGGTTCAGCAGCGGTGCCGCCGAGTTGAATTCCGATGCTTTGAAGTCCTTTCAGAAGGACGTGGCCCAAGCATCGCAGAAGAATACTGACGCGCTGCTGAAGTTCAAGGCCGCCGGAGTGCAGGTGCAGGCTGCGCAGGAGAAGCTGAACGCGGCCACGCAGAAATATGGCACTGACAGCACACAAGCTCAGGCTGCGGCCATCAAACTCGAACAGGCGCAGATCAGACAGAAAGCGGCGGCTGACAATCTCAAGGCGGCGACCGATAACCTCAAGACCGCCAAGGGACGGCTTAGGGACCTTGAGACGCAGTTGGCGGCCGAAGCTGACAAGTCGAAGAACGCTTTCGTCCGGCTGGCGTCCGGCTTCGCGTCGGTGGCCCAGCAGATCGTCGGCAAGATTCCAGGCGTTAACTCGGCCGTGCAGAAGATCAGTACGACGGCTGGCGAGGTCACGTCCAACATCAAAAGCAAATTCTCGGCCGTGTGGAATGCGCTGCCGGAAGGGGCGAGGAACGCGGCGACGAAAGCCGGCAGCGCATTGCATTCCGGGTTGAGCAAGGCGTCCGGCTTAGCGTCCAAGGCCGTGTCCGGTATCGGCAACGCCGCGAAGGGCATGGCTACCGTCGTGTCCGGCGCGGCCACCGCAGCTGCCGCATACCTCGTCAACTTCGGGCGCCAGTCCGTCGATGCGGCGCTCAAGGCCGAAGAGGTGACCGCGAAATTCCAGCAGGTCGCCAAAAACAACAATTGGACGGACGAAGAGCAGAAGTCACTGCTCAGCCTTAATAAGACGCTTGGACAGACCGGCGTCATATCCGGCGGCACGCTCAAGGCCGCTCAGGCACAGCTCGGCACCTTCGCGCTGACGGCCGATCAGGTCAAGACGCTGACGCCCGCTTTGGCTGACATGATCGCCAACAACAAGGGCTATAACGCGACGGCGCAGGATGGCGTGCAGATAGCCAACCTGCTCGGCAAGGTCATGACCGGCAACGCCACGGCACTGTCGAAATATGGCGTGACCATGACCGACGCGCAGAAGAAAGTCCTGCAGGAGGGCAGTGCGTCGGAGAAGGCAGCCATGGCCGCGCAGGTCTTGGAAGCCAACTTCGGCGGCATCAACAGGGCCTTGGCGCAGACCCCGCAGGGCAAGATGACGATACTGCAGCATGAGATCGCGGGTTTGAAGACTTCGGTCGGCAATGATCTCATCGCGGCTTTCGGTGGGGTCGGCGGCGCGGTCATCAAGATGGTGCAGGCCGTCGAACCGCTCATCACCGCGCTGTTCGACAAGATTGCTCAGCTGGCGCAGAAGATCGGCCCGCCGCTGGAGAAAGTGTTCGGTGCTGTCGCTGACAAGATCGGCAAGGTTGATTTCAGCGGCCTGTCGAATAGCCTTGGCTCGTTGTCCGGTCCCATCGCCGCAGTGACCGGCTTGCTTGGCGCGGCTGGTCTTGGTGGTGCTTTGAGCGGCTTGAGTGGAGTGCCGGTGATTGGCGGCCTGCTGTCTAAGTTCGGTGGCGTGCTGTCCGGTCTTGGCGGGCCTATCACTCTTGTGATTGGCGCTCTGGCCGGATTGATCGCCACGAGCCCGCAATTGCGCAGCGAATTCGGCGAGATGTTGAAAAACGTTTTAGCCAGCCTGCAGCAGGCATTCCAGACGCTTCAGCCGTCGATTCAGGCGCTCATGACGGCCTTGGGCCAATTGACGGCAGCCGTGATGCCGGTGATCACGAATGTGATCGGTCAGATAATCCCGCTGCTGACGCCGATAATCTCCACCTTGGTGGGCGTTTTGGTGCCGGTGATCCAGGGCGTTCTGACCGTGGTGACCTCCGTGATCACGGCGATCACTCCGGCCATCCAAGGCATCCAGCCGATCGTCATTACCATGATCAATGAGGTCATGGCCGTGATTCAGACGCTCATGCCGGTGATTCAGGCTCTCGCGCCATTGGTGTCCACCATCATTTCCGCGATTGTCGGCTTCATTAACTCGACATTGCTGCCGACCATCCAAGCGATGCTGCCATTCATTCAGGGGGTCATCAATGGCATCGCGATGGTGGTCAATGGCATCGTCAATGTCATTCAGGGGGTCATCAATCTGGTGACCGGCCTGATTCACGGCAATTGGCAGCAGGCGTGGAACGGTTTCAGTCAGATCGTGCATGGTGTCGTGCAGAGCGTGCTTGGCTTCCTTGGCGGCATCGGCAGTGCCATTATGGGCGTGTTCGCCGGTGCTGGCACGTGGTTGTGGAACGCTGGCGCGAGCATCATCAATGGTCTGCTGAATGGTTTGAAGGCGGCTTTCGGAAAAGTGAAGAGCTTTGTGAGCGGTATCGGTGACTGGATTGTCCAGCATAAGGGTCCGCTCAGCTATGACAAGGTCATGTTGAAGCCTGCTGGTCAGGCGATCATGCAGGGCTTTGATAAGAGCCTCAAGGCTGGCTGGAAAGACGTGCAGCGCACCGTGAACGGCATGAATGCGCAGATCAATGGCGGTTTCGACGTGGATGCGTCGAAGTCGGGTCGTGCGAATGTCAGTAATGGCAGTGGTTCGACCACGTATGTCCAGCAGACCTTCAACTATCCGGCGATTGCTCCGACGAGCATCAGCACGCAGCAAAGATTGCAGACGGCGGCAATGCCGCAATGGTGACAGGTGAAAAGGGTGGTAGCCGATGATTCTCACGGATTATCTCATCAATGGTCAGCAGCTGACCGGTGAGCATGCGAGCCTGATCGTCGGCACCACCCATTTCACGAGCATCAGCCCTCGTATTAATTCCGTGACCGTGAATGGTCGGGACGGCGTCATGCTCCCCGCCGGGCCGGTGGCTTTCGACGCGCCGGAAATCACACTGAAATTCATCACGGACGGGCCTGATGCGGATACTCTGATGCACCGCTTCTACCGCTTGTGCCGCTTGACCTCGTCGCTGACGCGCGTGGAGCGTGACACGTCCACCGGCCTGACGCGACGTATGACCGCTAGCGCGGTATGCACGTCCTGTCAGCCGGACGGCGACGAACTACCGTGGGATGACCACCGCGCGGCCACCGCCGTCTTCCAATTGCCTGACGTTTATTGGCATGGAGAGCAGTGGCAGGAGCGTGCATTGTCTGCGACTGGCGGGAGTCTCATGGCCGGTAGTGTCGATAAGCCCAGTGCCAAGGGTTATTGGACTCGCTGGCAGGGATTGCCTAACGCCAGTCCGTCCGAGCTTTTCGACACCATCCCAGAGGGCTGGCTTTCCAATGCGCCAATCGGCACGCTGGTATTGCGCTTCGGTGCTGCAACCGCCGTCACGATCAGTGACCCGGTAAGTGGCACGAATCTAACGTGGGGCGGCAAACGTGACGCCTCGCATCCTTATCTTTTCGTCGATGTGACCAATCGCAAGGCATGGACGGCGGCCAATGCCGACGCATGGTCCGGCGGCGCCGACGTATCGAATGGCATCGACTGGACCACCGAACCACTGCAAGTGTGGCCCGCGATCGATTCCGGCGACTATCGGCTCGCAATCAAACAAACCGGCAGCACCGACAAGGTGACCTGCCGATTTTTGCAATCCTGGGAGTGATTCATGGCAAAGACTCTTCATGCGCGTCTCGTGGCCTACCGGCCCTTCGGTGACCGACTGGGTGTGCTAGCCGAGCCGGTGAGCTTCAGCGCGTCCATGCTCCACAATGACGATGGCGCGATCAGCATCGAGTACTCCTTATTATCTGGTGACGCTCAGGCTTTCGATCGCGAGCTGACCGATGGCCTTGAAGTGGCCGTGGAGGTGTCGGATGGCACCGGCTATCGCGAGCCGGACAACGCGCGTTTCGTCATCACCGGACGCAGTGGCAAGACCGATGACCGGACGCGCACCGTCACTTACAGTGGCCAGTCGATCAGCTGGCTGCTGAGCAAGGCCGAGAACAATGATTCCAGCCATCTGCTCGCGGACGGTGACAACAAGGGCAAGCGCCCATTTTATTCGTCCAATCCGGGCACGATTCTCAAGACGCTCCTTGGCGAGAATAAGGCGCGTGGTGGCGTGGCCACCGGTCTGACGCTCGGCTTCGACACCGCGAGGGACGCGGGCGGAGCGGCATGGGCGAGGAAATATACTTTGTATTATTCGCTCGGCACGGATCTGCAGACCATATTGAGCTCGTTGGTCAACGGTGGCGGCTGCGACTGGCGCACCACCGGTAGGACGCTCAAGCTGTGGAATGCGGATAGCACCGCATTAAGCCGCGACCTGAGCAAGCAGGTCGTGCTCCAGCTTGCCCGTGACATCGGCGAAGCCCCATTCGAGGAATCAATCGCTGATCTGGCCAGCACAATCCTCGTCGAGGGCGACAATAATCTGCTTTTCCGCATGGACAATCCAGCCGCGCCGACACCGTGGGGCAAGTGGGAGTCCTATTCGTCGCAGGGTGGCGTGTCCGACAAGGATACGGCGCAGGCTTTCATGCAGTCCACGCTTGATGATGCGGCGAGGGTGCGAGGCCAGTACACGCGCGACCTCATCGTTTCCGACGTGGACAGTCTGCCGCTCATCGACTATCACGCGGGCGACTGGATCACCGCCCCCACCGTCAGCCACGGCGAGAAGGTGCGCGTGCAGGAAATCGACCTGTCGATGCGGCAGGGCGAGGGCTTATCCTGCTCAATCGCTCTGAACGACATCAAATACGACGCATCCGTGCGTCAGGCGAAGAAGATCAAGGGCATCACCGGTGGCGCGGCGTTGGCCGGCAGTGAGGGCGGCACGACCGCCTCTTCCGACCGTGACCATCGCGTGCCGAAGGCACCACTCGGGCTCATCGTGCAGACCGACGCCTATATCGGCAGCGACGGTTTCGCGCATGGTCTGGCCACGGCTTCGTGGTCCGCCGTGACCGAAGCCACGAACAACACGTCCATCGAGATCAGCAATTACGCCATTGAGTGGCGCAAGCACGTGGATGGCGCGCCCTGGCATTCCGCCGGCACGACCGATAAGACGCAGCTCGGTTTCGGCGGCTTGGATTGCGGCACGCAAATCGAGGTCAGGGTCAGGGCTGTGCCGACGTATTCGGACAAGCTGGGCGAATGGTCGAGCATCGTCGTGGCCACCGTCGAATCGGACGTGACGCCGTGCTCCGTGCCGTCGAGGCCGGTCCTCTCATCCGAGTTGGGCGTGGTGGGCGTCCACTGGGACGGCAGGACCTCCACCGGGGCGCGGATGGAACCGGACTTCGACCATATCGAGGTCGGCGAGGGCGCTAATGCCGCCGGAATGAGAGTGGTGAGCGCCACCCAGTCGGGTCAGGGCGATTACCTCATCACCGGCTTGAAAGCAGGCTCAGAGCACTCCTACGCCCTGCGTTCCGTCGACCATGCTGGCAATAAGTCCGACTGGTCGGCCATCGCCACTGTCACCGTGGCTTCCGCTGTCTCGCCTGAAGAGGTCAAACGAATCCAGCAGGATTTAGCTGACAACAAGACGGCTTTGAGGGATAATACTTCGAAGCTGACGCAGGCGCGGAAGGATATCGCCGCGAATCAGCAGGCGCAGGCCGCCACGTCGAAAGAGCTTGAAGCTGCGAAGGCCGACATTAGGGCGAACCAGTCGGCCATCGGCTCGGCCAACGCCACGTTGCGGGACAACACCGACAAGCTGACGCAGGCGCGGAAGGACATTCAGTCGAATAAGACTGGTCTTGCTGCGGCGAATCAGACGCTCACGCAGGCCAAGGCCGATCTGTCTCAGGCGCGGAGGGACATCGCGCAGACCAAGAGCGACCTGACCGCGGCGAACGGGGAGATATCGAAGGCGAAGGAGTCGGCGGCTCAGGCGTATGCCGAAGCCCACTCGAAGAACCATACCTTCCGTGGGCCTGATAAGCCGAAGGACAATCTCATCGTCGGAGACCTGTGGCTCAAGACCCAGAAGTATTGGACTCGCTGGCAGGGCGAGAAGAACAATTCGCCGTCCATGCTTGCGGACTTCTACACATACTGGACCGGCGCGCCGAACAACAGTCCGAGCGTGCTGGTGCCGCTCTCCGACCGCGTGATCGATACGCTGGTGTGGGATGGCTCGAATTGGAACCATCTCGGCTATGCCGATGTCGAGCACAATGCGAAGCAGATCGAACAGGCGAAGTCGGATATCGCGGATAATGCGGCGAAGACCACCGACGCCAAGAAGGCTGCTGAGAATGCCGCTGCCGCAGCGAAAAATGCGCAGGGCACGGCCGATACGGCCAATGGTGCGGCCCGAACCGCGCAGGACACCGCCAATGCGGCCAACACCGCTGCTAGGAGTGCGACCGCGACCGCAGGTCAGGCCAAGGACGCGGCTTCCGCCGCGCAGACCGCCGCCGAGACGGCGAGGAGGACGGCGACGAACGCGGAGACGTTGGCGAACACCGCCAACGCTTCGGCCAACGCCGCCAAGTCCGACGCGGCCTCAGCCCAATCGGACGCCTCAACCGCGAAGGCAACAGCCGCGAACGCGTCGGGCGTGGCCACGCAGGCCAAGGCCACCGCCGACAGCGCGGCCCAGTCCGCGACCGACGCGGCCACCGCCGCGAGGAAGGCGAACGACGCCGCAGCGGCGGCGGCTGGCGTGGCGAACGGCAAGGCCGACGTGCTCATCCAATCGTCCGAACCCGCCGCGTCGATGCGGAAATCCTCGACCCTGTGGATTGACACGACCGGTGGCGCGAACACGCCGAAACGGTGGAACGGGTCCTCATGGGCTGCCGTGACCGACAAGGCCGCGACCGACGCGGCGAACGCGGCTGTCAAGGCCCATGCTGCCGCGCAGACGGCGCAATCAACGGCTGACAAGGCTCAGACCACGGCCGCGAACGCGGCCGCGCAGGCGAATCAGGCGCAGGCCGCCGCGAAAAAGGCTCAGACCACTGCCGACGGCAAGAACCTCATCTACCGTGGCCCGGACGAGCCGAATCACGACGGACTGAAGCCGGGGGACATGTGGTGGCGCACCCAGAAGTATTGGACTCGCTGGCAGGGCGAGAAGAACAATTCGCCGTCCATGCTTGCGGACTTCTACACATACTGGACCGGCGCGCCGAACAACAGTCCGAGCGTGCTGGTGCCATTGGCCGACCGTGTGATCGAGGTGCTGACGTGGGACGGCACCCGCTTCACACGGTTCAACATCGTGGCAAACAACATTCTGGCCGCCGGCACGGTGAGTGCGAAGCATCTTGCCGCCGACTCCGTGACCGCCGAGAAGGTCAAGGCGAATGCCATCACGGTGGACAAGCTCGCCGCCAATTCGGTGACCACTGAAAAGCTGGTGGCTGACGCGGTGACAGCTGGCAAGCTGGCGGCTGATTCGGTGCAGGCGCGGAATATCGTCGCATTGGCCATCACA